>Ga0224495_10000421_pt1 | contig 34357 bp, 33 predicted proteins | sample SF_Jul11_sed_USG_FD_168128 | JGI IMG/M metagenome (GOLD analysis project Ga0224495, IMG submission 168128) | Sediment microbial communities from San Francisco Bay, California, United States - SF_Jul11_sed_USGS_4_1 | ecosystem: Environmental > Aquatic > Marine > Sediment | place: USA: California... | reverse complement strand
TAAGAGATGAACTTGTGTAAGGACATTGCAGGGCCTGACTCTTCCTATCCAGGGTTTAAGCAGCATATTCACGCTAGCGTCAGTTACTCCTAAGACAATCAAAAGCAAAATCGCACATATCCTCAATTTTTTTCTTCCAAATATAAGCATACCCAGCGAACAGAGGAAAAAAGGAATTCTCCAGTATTTGAATTCAGTTATGATAGGCATCAGAATGTCTAAAATTCCATTCTGCATTTTGAGATTGATAAAGATGAAAAACTCTCTGTCCAGTTTGATAATAAAATCTAAAATTTCAATTAGCATAATTTTTTTCCGTCATTGCGAGTCATCCGCAGGATGATGAAGCAATCCTCTTATAATAAAAAGATTGCTTCGCCTTAGCTCGCAATTACAAGTTGAGTTAATTGTTTTCAGCCACTGTTGGTCTCCAGACCAAAAGAGTAAAACCCTGCCCCGGGTAAAAGGTGGGATTATTAGCATATCCCCTTTCTCAAAAAACTTTTCACCTCTTTTAAACTTGGAATTCCTTCCCTGCCACCTATTTTTTTACATTTCAATGCTGCACAGGCAGAAGCAAACTCGATTATCTTTCCCATCTTCCACTTCTTTAATAATCCGAAGATGAAAGCGCCATGAAAAACATCTCCCGCTCCTGTGGTATCAACCGCATCTATTTTAAAACCCTGGAAATAATTTATCTTGTCGGAATCCGCCCACAGGCATCCTTTTTCGGACAAGGTAATAACCACACATTTGAAACCAATCTCTTTAAGTTTCAGACAGGCCTGGATCAAATCTTCGGTCCCAGTGTAATCGTAAGCAAATTTTTTAGATACCACTAAATAATCAACATACGAAAGAAGTTTTTCAATTTTATCTCTTAAACTGCCAACGTCCAGAATGATCTGGGAACCCGTATTTTTTGCTCTTTTAGCCAGGAAGATGTTTGCATCCATATCTCTGCCATCCAGATGCAGGTATCTGAAGGAAACCTTATTCAAAAAGGTAAGTTCATCCGGTCTAACCGGGTTCATCTTTGTCTGGTCCAGAGCCACAGTTCTTTTTCCGCTATGTTTATCCACCCAGATAAACGCTTTTAGGCTTTTTGACTTTTTATCCACCATCATATAATCCGTATTAACATCATATTTTTCCAGCTCAGAGCAAATCAACCTGCCTTCGTAATCATCACCGGCCTTTCCTGCAAAAGCCACCTTGGCACCCAACCTGGAAAGAGCAGCCATAGCTGTTGGAACCGGACCTCCCCCCTGAACTGAAAAAGAGGTGATATTAACCTTCTCATCTAAGCCTGGATATGGGTCCAGTATGGAGATATAATCCAGGGGACAGATACCAAAACCCAGACAATCAAAATCAAATCTTTCCTCGAGCCTTTCAGTTTTTACCTGTTTCAAACTCTATTTCTCCCCTGGTGATGTTCTTTAGTTTTTCTTTTAGTTTTGAATACACACTCTCCGGGAAACTTATCTCCATTTTGACCCTTTCCCCAAAATCAAGTTTTTTTACTTTGGACCCATCCTTTTTTAAAACCATCTGAACCTGATCAAAATATTCTTTGGGAAAAAGCAGAAAAAGTATTCTACTGGTCTCTTTTTTTATAGAGGTACAGCTTTTTAAAACCTTTAAGGCGCTTTCATGATAAGCCCTGGAAAGACCTCCAGTGCCTAATTTTGTCCCACCGAAATATCGAGTTACCACTACCAGCACATCTTTTAAACGCTGAGATTCTATCGCATTTAATATCTTACTGCCTGCAGTTCCGGAAGGCTCCCGATCGTCACTAAATTTCTTAGTCTCTTCTTTTGAGAGGACGTAAGCGAAAGGGTTATGGGTAGCATCGTAAAACTCTCTTTTAATTTTCTCAAGGAATAGCTTAGCTTCACCTTCTGTGCTGATGGGGAAAGCAGTGGCAATGAATTTTGAGCTTTTGATTAAAATTTTTTCCCTTCTGAAATCTTTTATGCTAAGATACTCATCTGGATTTTCTTTCGTCATCAAGCATTTTCTCCACGAACTGCTGGATCAGCCTTTTAAGCCTGCTCCCGTAGATTAAATCGAATTTTTCCATATCCTCCGGAATCAAAGATTTTGCTTTTAGCCTTGCCAGAGCAGCTTCTTTCTTAGCTTCACCCAGGGTCAGCTTACCGTTTTTTATCTTTTCGCAAGCCTGATCCACTATTCTTTTAAGCTGCTTTATCTTCTCCTCGTGGTCAAGATAGCCTTTCATAAATAGTTCAAAACCAAATCTAAATCCTCATAACCCCGTATGGGAATTGCCCCGGAACTAACCAGCTCCTGGAAGCCCTCACTCTTTTCTCTGACTACTGCGTAAAGGGGTTTACCCTGTTCAATGGTTTTATTTACAGCATTCATAGTACCTGAAGCACTATCTTCGCTTTCGACCACAATAACAGCCTGAGAAAGACCTACCACTATGCGATTCCTTGCTATAAGCTGTCCCACGTTCACCGGGGAATTCAATGGATATTCAGTGAGAAGAGCACCACTTTTGCTAATCTCAGTGGCCAGGGTAAAATTCTCTTTTGGATAGATACTATTTAGACCTGAACCTAAAACTGCATAGGTTTTACCCTGTTTAGCAAGTGCCCCTAAATGCGCGGCGGTATCTATACCTCTGGCTAAACCACTTATTACCACTACATCTCTTTTAGCCAATTCTTTACCTATCTTAGTGGCATATCTTATCCCCTCATAAGTTGCCTTATGAGTCCCAACTACCGCTACAGATAACTTTCTAATGAGGGAAATCTCTCCCTTATGGTAAAATAAGGGAGGAGGGTTGTTGATTTGTTTCAAGCCTTGAGGATAATCCTCGTCTAAGATGGTTTTAATTCCGATGCCCTGCTCTTCCAGAAAGGATATATGCTCTTCTATTTCGGCAAACCTATCCTGAGATTTTAGAATCTCCTCAGCATTTTCCTTGCTCATCCTGGGAAGTTGAGTTATCTCCTCTAAGGTGGCGTCGAAGATATTCTCCGGGGAGCCAAAAACAAAAAGGAGCTGTTGAAACCCTTTGGGTCCCACCTTGGCTACTTCCCTTAAGGCTATGACATATTTTCGATAATCCCGCTCCATATTGTGTTATAAACCTTCAAGTTTATCAAAAAATGTAGCGGAAACCATTAGGTTTCCATTTATAGAAGGCTGAAACCTTCCACTACATTACTCATTTAATATAATCTGTTTAGGCCAAAGTCAAAACATAAACTTTTCCAGAACCTGAGGATTATTATACATCTATCCTCATTGATAGGTCAACGTTGCCCTCATCGTGGGTCTATCTTCAAGAGGCCTCTTCCACTGAAAAAATCAAACTCTGTACCAAAGATGGACGAATCAAAATATAATCTCTCCAGTATCTCCTGAGCCATTTTCCCTTCAGCTATTCTTGGGGAACAGGGATAGGTTATAAGCTCTATCGGAATTATCTCTGTTTGAAGTAGTTTTTTGCCTTTGAGATTAACTTTCAGAACAAAGCTCTGGTTATTCTTTAAATCTCTCTGGTCAAAGATAAAATTCCCCAGACTATAGGCAATGAGCTTGCCTTTATATATCTCAATTCCCTGAAAAGTATGAGTATGATGCCCAATTACCATATCCGCACCACAGTCAACTGCCATACGAGCTAAGCTTTTCTGATACTCGGTGGGGTAATCCTCATATTCAATCCCCCAGTGAAACGAGATTATCACTAAATCTACATCTTTTTTCACCTTCTCGATATCCTCAATTATCCAGGCAGATTCAGCTCTGGCTACTCCCTCGCGATTATCTCTGGCATAAAAAGCTCCCTTTGAAGCAACATATCCTAGAAAAGCAATTTTTGAGTCTCCCAAATTATAAATAGCTGGTCTTCTGGCTTCCAGCAGGTTTTTTCCTGCACCAATTGTCTGGATATCGTACTTTCTTAAAAGTTCAATTGTTTCCTCAAAAGCTTCTTTTGCATAGTCAAATATATGGTTATTAGCCAGATTGAGCAGATCAAATCCAGAATAAATTAACCCTTTTATTGATAAGGGATTACCCCGAAAAGAATAGAAATTTCCCGCTTTTTTCCCCTTAAAGGAAAGAGGGGACTCTAAATTTCCGAAAGTAATTTCAGCAGAGTTTGTAATCTGTGCAATATTTTTAAAAGGATATAAATACCCTTCCTTTTTCATCCAGGAATCAACTCCACGGGAGAGCATAATATCACCTACAAATATTATGCTGTGTTCCCTGGCTAAAAAATCATCCGCAAATGAGGGGGACTCATTTTTCTGAAGATTATTACAGGACAGAGAAAAAAAGAAAATAAGAATTAGCAGGAAAAAATTATTTTTTAGGCAAGCTGAAAAAATCATTTTCCAGAAATATTTTTTATAACCTGATAATAAGGTAGAATAGATCTTCTTATCTGTCAAGGAAATGTTACATTAGAACCAGCAGTTAGAACAGGAGAAGGTTTAGGTGGAACAGACCTCCGGTCTGTTCTGCACAGGCTGGAAGCCTGTGCTACCATTTTGGTTCACTGACTTTAAAAAAAAAGATATGTGACCCCTCCTTTTTCCTCCCCTATAGGGGAGGAAACATTATTCCCCTCTCCTTAAAGGAGAGGGGAAGGGTGAAGCAAAAAATAGTCACAAATTACAGGGTGGTGAACCACATTTAAAAAGATGATAAGCAGATTGCACTCTCCTAACCAAATCATCTAAAGCATCAGTAAACATTTTTTATAATTCTTCCTGAGGAGATTTAAAACTGTAAGGTGAAATAAAGGAGGGTCAGATAAATTATTTCTTTTTCAAGCTGATTACGTGTTCGCACCACCTGCCGCCGGAGGGGATGGATTCTTTTATGTGATAACGGAGGTTCTCTCCCAGAGATTCGATCAAGACCTTTTCCATAGTGGTATGGGCTTCACACAATTTGGGGTCTTCAAAGGGATAAGGGCACTTGAAAAGACGAATTACTGCTTTATCCTCGGAGAATTCGGTAACCTCTCCTTCGCAGTTAATCATCTCGAAAACACGGATCAAGAACAGGGCAGCGGACTTTAAATCTTCGGGTTTGATTCTTTTTTTGCCCCTTTCAGCAATATCCTTTCCATAGGTTTTACTTACCTCCCGGATTAAATCCAACCCTTGCTCGCCGAATTTACTGTGGATACCTTTGTAGATAGTATGGATTCTCTGAAGGAGCCCGGCAACGGCGCTTTTATATTTTTGTTCAAGCGGTATTTCTTTGAAATCTACCTCTGGCGGAATTTTTATCAACTCTACCTCTAGTAAATTTTACTCAGGAATGACCTTAAAAACTATATCGTGGTCCCTGACCTTGTCTTTGGTCTTCATTCCGATTGAATCACCGGGTTTTGCTTCAGTTACGTTTTGATGCTCGATCTGCATTGAGTCTAACATCTGCTCAAAATCCGTAGTATGGCCTTTTATATGGATTGTATCTCCCACCTTCAACGAACCTTTGGTTATGTCAATTGCGGCAACACCTATTTTGGCAAAATATCCCACTACTTTGCCAATTTCCTCTTCTGGCATAATTCCCCTCCTGAGAATAAAAGGTTATATTCTGCCGGCTATGGTTATCCGGTGTACACCTCCTAAATCAGCATAGGAGGAAAAAGCATAATCGAAAATATATTTTTTCCAGTGAAAACCAAAACCCAGGGACATTCCTGCCCATTTGTCTTTATCCGAGTCGGTTTTATAATTTTCTCCGAAGGAGGTCCACCCCAGCCTAAGAAACAGGGGTTTAAAATAAGTTACTTCCCCTCCCAGGCTCAGGTAAATATCGTTGTCAAAGGGAACAGACAGGTCTCCAGCTACTAAAAGGGGAATCTCTTTAAGGCTATGCGAAATCCCTAATTTAATCACCGTGGGTAAGGGGTCCTTATGACTTTCAGCGAAACCCTTGAGCTGAAATCCTAAATTATGTATTACTGCTCCCAATCTGGTACGTTCATCTGTATGCTGGTAAAATCCACCTAAGTCTAAAGCCAGAGCATCAGAGGAATGTCCTTGAGCACTTTCATTTTCCAGAATGAACTTGACATTTGCACCTAAATCCAGCCGGGGCTTAATCTTCCTGGCGCAGGAGAAAGCAAAAGAGAAACTTCCAGCACTAAAAGTACCCAGTCTGTTCCCCTGCTCATCTGTCTCTTCAATTTTTCCATAGTTGAAATAATTCACGGAAAAACCCAGCATGACTTTTTCGGAATAGGGACTTATATAACCCAAAAAGCCCGATTGGATATCTGATATATGGTTATTATAATAGGTAATGAAATGCTTGTCCGATAGCTGCATAAGGCCTGCAGGGTTGAAGTATAAGGCTGACTCATCATCTGAAAGCCCAACGAATGCACCACCCATAGCACTTGCCCTTGCCCCAACTCCGACCTTCAAAAAAGGGTAGGCGGTTGTTCCCACTTTGGAGTTTGTCGCCCAGATGGGGGTGGTAAATAACAGTAAAATCAGACCTGTTACTAAAAAGATTTTTTTTATTGTCATTTTCTCCTCGCTTCGAACTTGATCTTTTACAAATTTACTACACCTGGTCCGGGTTGTCAATAGTTTTTGATATTTAAGGTAGTAGGTAGTAGGAGTTAGGAGAAACCTACAACCTACGACCTATTACCTACCACCCCTTCACTGTCCGGTTCAAAATATCCTCAGTCAATTTGGCAAGAGCTTTAGTTTTTCCATCCTGCTCTGTTTCCTCAGTAGCAGAATAAATACCCCAGCCTTCAAGGTTTTCCTCTTCCCAGATGTTTTTGTTGTGAGTCTTATCCTCCAAAACTATTTTCACGTAAATCCTGACAATATATTCTTTTACATTTTCCTGTTCATCAAAGGTATGTGCAATTTTCTCGTACTTTGTTACAGTCCCTTTTAAAACGGATTCAGCAATCCTTTCATTCACCACCTTAAGGGTATTATTCTGAATAAAGGCTTGAACTAACGTCTCGGATAGTTCCTCTCTTATTCCATATTCCTGGGTTTGATTTTCGAATAAAGGAATGGCGATAGTCTTGATACCGGGGAGTCCTGACCCGGTGAAAGAGTAGGGACCACAGGATAAAAAAACAGACAGTAAGCAGCATAGAGTAGAGAGGGAAAGAAAAAAATAAAATAAATATTTCTTTCTCATCTTATCATCTCTCCGTTTTTGATGACCTTATCAACCAGGTTGACTCCGTAATGATAGGGAATCTCCTTGTAATTTTTGATATCCCAGATAACCATATCTGCCTTTTTACCTTTTTCTAAACTGCCGATCGAATCTCCTCTGTCTATGGCATAGGCGGAATTAACAGTAGCTGCGGTTATGGCTTCTGCCGGGGTAAGCTTCATTTTCAAACAGGCTAAGCTCAAAATAATCGGCATCGATTCGGTAAAAGAGCTGCCGGGATTGAAATCTGTGGCTAATGCCACGGGTAATCCCTTATTAATCATTTTACGTGCCGGAGGGTAATTATCTTTACCCAATCCAAAAACTGAACCGGGTAATAGAACTGCAATCGTTCCACACTCTTTCATCTTCTCAATACCCGAATCGGAGATATATTCCAGATGGTCTGCTGAGATGGCACCAACTTCTCCAGCCAATTCTGCACCACCCAAAGAGCTTAACTGGTCGGCGTGAAGTCTTGGCTTCAATCCATATCTTTTAGCTGTCTCCATTATCTTTTTAGATTCCTCCAGGCTGAAGACATTTTTCTCGCAGAATACATCGCAGAAAAGAGCTAATTTTCTTTTAGCAACTTCAGGAATCATCTGGTTTATCAAAAAATCAATATATTCTTCTCTTTTATCTATATACTCATCCGGGATTTCGTGTGCACCCAGGAAAGTCGGAATCAAGTCCAGCGGGTGTATCTGGTCTAACTTTTTGATTACTTCCAGAATTTTTATCTCGTCTTTCAGAGAAAGACCGTAACCTGATTTTGCCTCAATCGTGGTGGTGCCGAAGGATAAAAATCTATCCAAACGGGGCAGAGCTAATTCTATCAATTCCGCCTTAGATAACTCTCGCAAAGACCGTACACTTGACCTTATACCACCACCGGCTTTTGCGATCTCCTCGTAGGTTTTACCTTTTACCCTTAATTCAAACTCCTCCTCCCTGGTAGCTCCGAAAATCGGATGGGTGTGGCAGTCCACAAAGCCAGGAAGAACGACTTTGTCTTCGGAATTTATGATTTTTGTCTTGCGGTCTATTTTGACCTTTGCAAGAACATCTTTAGTTTTCCCAACAGCTACAATCTTTTTTCCGGAGACCGCAACTGCCCCATCCTCAATCAGTCCCAGTTCCTCCATCTCCCTACTCCTGCGGGGAGCTTTTTTGTCAGAGGATAAAGTCAAAAGCTGTCTGGCGTTTTTGAGCAATAAAGTAATTCGTTTCACGTCTTACGTCTCACTTCTTACTTTTCTCTCAACATCGGTATCTTTACTCCCTTTTCCTTTGCCACTTTAATTGCCTCCTCATATCCGGCATCTGCGTGTCGCGCAACACCCGTGCCCGGGTCGTTGGTCAAGACCCTTTCCAGCCTCAGCTTCATATCCTTTGTTCCATCTGCTACGATGACCATTCCCGCGTGGATGGAATTTCCAATCCCTACTCCGCCTCCGTGATGCACTGAGACCCAGGAGGCACCGGAGACTGCATTCAAAAGCCCGTTCAGGATGGGCCAGTCTGCTATCACGTCTGAGCCATCTTTCATTCCCTCGGTTTCCCTGTAAGGGGAGGCAACTGAACCGCAGTCTAAATGGTCTCTGCCGATTACCACCGGCGCTTTTATCCTACCTCTTCTAACCATTGAGTTTATTATATCCCCGAAATGCGCTCTTTCTCCATAACCAAGCCAGCAGATTCTTGCAGGAAGTCCCTGGAACTGGACTTTTTTAGAGGCTAACTTTATCCACCTGCACAGAGGCTCATCCTGCTTGAACTCCCTTAAGACTACTTTATCCGTTATCCTTATATCCTCCGGGTCACCAGACAGGGCTGCCCATCTGAAAGGACCTTTGCCCTGGCAGAACAAGGGTCTGATATAAGCCGGGACAAAGCCAGGAAAATCAAAGGCATTCTCCAATCCTGCCTTTTTTGCCTGACCCCTTATGTTATTGCCGTAATCGAATACCACAGAACCGGCTTTCAAAAAGCCTAACATCGCCTCAACATGTCTGGCAATTGACTCCATCGACCTCTGGATATAGTCATCCGGGTTTTCATTTCTCAATCTCAAAGCTTCCTCATAGGGGATACCTGCTGGAACATACCCGTTCAGCTCGTCATGCGCACTGGTCTGGTCAGTGACTATATCCGGGATTATCCCTCTTTTTAATATCTCCGGATGGGTATCCGCACAGTTTGCCACTAAACCCACTGAGATGGCTTTGCCTTTGTTCTTGGCTTTCAGAACCATATCCAGCGCCTCGTCCAGGCTTTCCACCATTTTATTGCAATATCCCTTAGAGAGTCTCCTCTCTATCCTTTTTTTATCCACCTCCACACACAAAACTACTCCACCGTTCATAGTCACAGCCAGGGGCTGAGCTCCACCCATTCCTCCCATACCACCGGTCAGGATGAATTTTCCCTTCAGATCTCCGTTGAAATGCTTTTTCGCAGCAGAGGCAAAGGTCTCATAAGTCCCCTGCAGAATTCCCTGTGTCCCTATATAAATCCAGGACCCTGCAGTCATCTGCCCGAACATAATCAAGCCTAATCTTTCCAGTTCCCTGAATTTCTCCCAGTTTGCCCAGGCAGGAACCATCATTGAATTGGAGATTAATACACGAGGGGCATAGGAGTAGGTTTTGAAAATACCCACTGGTTTGCCGGATTGAACCAGAAGAGTCTGGTCATTTTCTAAATTCTTTAAAGCCTCCACAATAGCATAATAACATTCCCAGTTTCGAGCGGCTTTGCCGCTTCCTCCATAAATTATCAGCTCCTGAGGTTTTTCAGCTACTTCTTCATCTAAGTTATTCTGTAACATCCTCAATGCTGCTTCCTGATGCCAGCCCTTGCAGGATAAATCTATTCCTCTGGGAGCTTTTATCGGGGCATATTCCATATAAACCTCCAATCTTGAAAAACCAAAACGAAGTCTCTTTGGTGTATCTCAAAAAATTAAATTAAAGCTCAAGCAAAGAGAAGTCAATAGAAATAGTCTATTTGAACAAATACGGATGTCTGCCGCTAAGTTTAGTATCTCTTGTTTCCCTCAACCCAGTGATATGCTGCTTTACAAATCAGGCAACTCCAGAATTCCTTCACATATAAAGACTTACACCTTCAAATTATTTAAGATTTCTATTGACAATTCTTTTTTAATATTTATATTAAATTTTTAATAAATCGCCTAACCCCCCGCCGAAGGCGGGGAGACGGAGGACCCAAGTAATTGGGGCGAATTTCGCCAGAGGCGAATAGGGTTATCTCTTGACCCGAGCCCGTCAGCTAACTTCGTAGGCGTAAGGAGAGAGGAACTAAAAAATCTTTTAGACCAAGAGGTTTCCTCTGGTCTTTTTTTATTTTAGTACCCCCCTTTCCAAAATCTTTAATGTCAAAAAAGCAGGAAGGAGGTCTGCCTATGGAGAAGAATAACCAGAACATTGCACCAGTGGACGGTAAAAACGAACTCAGAAGGGATGTTACAATCTGGGGCTCGTATATGTGGGGGTTTGCGGATGTGGGTGCGGATACCTATGTCGCCCTAGGTCTGGTAATGGCTTATGCACAGGGTGCAACCAGTCTGGTCTTTGCCCTCGCCGGTATCGTCTATATAATGATCGGATTAGCTTATACCGAGCTTGCCTCAGCCTATCCTGTGGCTGGAGGAGGACCATACTTTACCCTACGTGGCTTAGGTGATTTCTGGGGGTTTATGGGTGGTTCTGCATTACTTTTAGATTACACCATAGACATTGCCCTTTTTGCAACTGCCTCAGCCGGCTATCTGAACTTCTTTATGCCTTACATCTTAGGAATAAGCATAGATAGTTTTGTTATATCCGTCGGGCCACTGCATAATGTCAACTACTTCTGGTGTATAGAGACCTTGGTTTTAATTTCGCTTTTGATATTAATTAACGTTCGGGGCATAAAAGAATCTTCTTTTCTGAATGAAGTGATCGGGGCGATAGTGATAATCACAGAATCTGCCTTGGTTATAATGGGATTTCTCTTTGCCTGGAGGCCGGAGCTCTTAGCCCATCAATGGAAAACTCAGTTCCCCTCCTTTCATAATTTTATGTATGGTTCCTCCCTGGCTATTATCTCCTTTGTTGGATTGGAATCAATCTCCCAGGCGGCTCAGGAGACCAGAAGACCAGCAACTATTATACCTCGTACCTCTTTGACCTTGATCTTTACAGTTTTTATCTTTGCAGTTGCCTTCTCCACCCTGGGCTTAGGTGTTTTACCCTGGCAGGAGTTTGCCGAACATATGGATAATCCCATAGCTATATTAGCTAAGGCTATTCCTATAATTGGATTTATGGCAGGTCCTTTTGCCGCTGCTTTAGGTGCACTAATACTTTTCATCTCCGCTAATACCGGCGTGATGGGTGCTTCAAGACTTACCTACTCCTTGAGCGGATTTGGCATAATAAGCAAATGGTTTAATATGATTCATTCGAAATTCAGAACCCCTATGCGGACAATTGTTATTTTCTCTTTCATAGGGATAATCGAAACTGTTCTATCTTTTCTTACTCCTTCAGCCATGGGCACCCTGGGGAATATGTATGCCTTTGGCGCTACCTTAGGATATACTCTGGTCTTTGTTGCTTTGATAAAGCTTAGATTTTCAGACCCTTACACCCCCAGACCCTATAAGATGCCTTTAAATTTAAAAATAGGGTATAAGGGAAGAAAAGTCGACTTCCCGGTGCTGGGGGTAATCGGTATGCTTGGAGTTTCCACTATTCTTTTTATGGTAGTTCTCACTCATACCATAGGGCGGATAGCCGGACCTGCCTGGATTCTGCTCTGTTTTATATATTATGCTTGGTATAGAAAAAAAGAGGGTTTACCTGTTTTTAAGAGTATAAAACATGACTGGGAGAAAGAGCAGATTGAGGTTTTAACTTCGGCTGAGGAATATGATTTATTAGAACAGTATAAAAATGCTCTAACTGAAAGAGATAAGAAAAGGAGAAAGTGAGGAAAGCTTTAATCCAATTCACCAGTGAATTCAACAAGTCTTTTTTTTCAGATTAATCAGTAAGTATTTTTTTGTATTGACAATCTTCTCCCACTCGATATATTCAATTTTTAATAAGTCGCCTAACCCCCTGCCGATGTTGGGGAGCTGGAGGAGTCGTTTTTAAGGCGATTTTTTGTTTAGGTTCTGATTCACAATAATCCGACATGAGAGAGAAGATTAAAGAGTCTATAGGCCAGGGAAAATCAGAGCTGAGGAGGGATGTCTCGGTCTGGGGCTCCTATATGTGGGGATTTGCGGATGTGGGTGCGGATACATACGTTGCTTTAGGCTTGGTGATGGCTTATGCCCAGGGTGCAACCAGTCTGGTTTTCGCCTTAGCTGGTATCGTCTATATAATGATCGGATTAGCCTATACTGAACTTGCCTCCTCTTATCCGGTGGCAGGCGGGGGGTCCTACTTTACCCTGCGCGGCTTAGGCGATTTCTGGGGATTTGTGGCTGGATCTGCTTTGATCTTAGACTACACCATAGACATCGCACTTTTCGCTACTGCTTCTGCCGGGTATCTTAATTTCTTTATGCCTTTTGTTATAGGTCGGGAGATCAGTTCATTCGTCACAACTATTGGTCCTTTTCACAACATCAATCCGGTCTGGTGTGCGGAGACACTTATCCTAATAGGGTTTTTGATCTGGCTTAATATCAGGGGAATAAGGGAATCTTCATTTGTAAATGAGGTCATAGGAGCGGTGGTGATTGCTACCGAATCAGCCCTTGTCATCCTGGCTTTCCTATTTGCCTGGAACCCTGAGCTTTTGGCTTATCAATGGAGCACCCAGTTTCCCTCTTTGCATAATTTTATGTATGGCTCCTCCATTGCCATAATATCCTTTGTGGGTTTGGAATCGATCTCCGAGGTGGCACAGGAGACCAGACGACCGGCTACGGTCATACCCCGTACCTCCATTACCTTGATCTTCACGGTGTTCATCTTTGCTGTGGCGTTCTCCACCTTAGGCCTGGGGATTTTACCCTGGCAGGTGTTCGCCGAAAATATCGACAATCCGATTGCAGTTTTGGCTGAAGCCATTCCATTCGTTGGCTTGATCGCCGGACCATTTGCTGCGGCTTTAGGAGCACTGATACTTTTTATCTCCTCCAACACAGGCATAGTAGGCTCCTCCAGGTTAACCTATTATCTCAGCAAGTTCGGAATCATCAGTTCGTGGTTTGATGCTGTTCATCCTAAATACAAGACCCCCATTCGTACCATCCTGGTCTTTTCCGGAATCGGGTTAATTGAGACAGTCTTATCCTTCCTCACTCCATCTGCTATGGATACCCTGGCTAATATGTATGCCTTTGGGGCTACTTTAGGTTATACCCTGGTATTCATAGCCCTGATCAGGCTAAGGTTTTCCGAGCCCTGGACTCCAAGACCCTATAAGATGCCTTTGAATATCAAACTGAAATACAAAGGGAGAAAAGTTCTATTCCCGGTTTTAGGGGTAATCGGAACCCTGGGAGTGGGCACCATACTGTTCATGGTGGTTTTGACCCACAGCATTGGACGAATTGCCGGACCGGCCTGGGTTATCTTATGCTTCTGTTATTACGTTTGGTATCGAAAATCACAAAAGTTTCCCATTTTCAAAAGCATCGAACATAATTGGGAAAAACAGCAGATGGAGGTGTTATCCTCAGCTGAGGAATTCGATTTATTAGAGCAGTATAAAAATGCCTTAGCAGAAAGGGATAAGAAGAGGGTGGATTTGAAATGAGAAAGCATATGGTTGACATGCCAGATCACCTGACCCGCCTGGATTATTATCAGATAATAACCAGCGTTTTAATGACCATCTTGGGAGGGGTGATCCTTATTCGTTCTTTTTTCACTGGATTTTATATCCTCACTCTTTTAATTGGAGGAGGTTTTTTATTTATTGGAATCTACCGCTTGAGATTTGTATATAAATATCTAAGGAAAAGAAGAAAATGACCCAGGTTCAGGTATCGTTATTAGGAGTGATAATCGCTATAATTTTCACCATTAGCATGGGTGGAATTTTATGGTGGATGCTCCATCCTCCGCCTCAGATAAAGCCAGAAGTAGCAAGGGCTCGCAGGTCGGTTGAGACATTGAAAAGGATTTTGGTACCAACCTCAGGAAAGCCCTATTCTGAAAGGGGGATAGAATTAGCATGCCGGTTAGGTGCCGAACATCAAGCCGAGATTGTATTAACATATGTGATAGAGATACCCCGTACTATGCCCCTGGATGCTCCTATGCCTGAAGCAGAGGAAAAAGCGAATCAGGCTTTAAATCGGGGGAAAGAAATCGTAGAACTTCACCATCTGCCTCCAGTTCTTCTAATCGAGAAAGCCAGAGAAGCAGGTGAGGGGATAATACGAGCAGCTAAGGATAACCAGGCGGATGTTATTGTTCTGGGAATGCGAACCAGCCTACGTGGTGTTCAATCTCTGTGGGGAAGAACAACTGATACCTTACTGAGAAAAGCACCCTGTGAGGTTATTATTGACAAACTGCCTGAGGAAGGTTAATCTTTTTTGAGGAGAGGAAGTATGAAGGTAGTTATTTTAGGATGCAGTAGAGTAGGCGCACTAGTTGCCTCTCAACTTGTTTCAAAAGGGGATGAGGTTTCGGTCATAGATCAGGACCCAGGTTCTTTTAAAAGACTGGATAAAGAATTTACCGGAAAAACCATCTCCGGCATAGGGATAGATGAGGAGGCCTTAATAAAAGCTGGAATCGAACAAGCAGACGCTTTCATAGCTGTAACCAATGACGATAATACCAATCTCATGGCTGTACAACTGGTAAGGGAAAAATATAAAATCTCCAGGATATTATTGAGAGTTTATGGTTCCAAAAGGGCTCAGACATTTAAGGAACTGGGTTTGAATATTATCTGCCCAACCATAGATTCCGCTAAAAAAATTGAGGAGTTTTTATCAGATAAAGCATAATCTTAAGGAGAAGGAAAATGTATGTAATCATTGTAGGTGGTGGCCAGGTGGGTTATAGTCTGGCGCGGCTGCTTATGTCGGAGAAACATGAAGTCCTGATAGTTGAAAAAGACCAGCAGAGATATAATAAGCTGTCTGAGGAATGGGGGGAACAGGTTATCCTGGGAGACGGGACTGAGCTTGATACTTTGATGGATATGGGTGTCAACCGGGCTGATGTCCTGGTAGCAGTGACCGGGACAGATCAGGATAATCTGATCATCTGTCAGATGGCAAAAATTCTTTATCTTATTCCCAAAACCATTGCCCGTGTAAATGACCCTAAGAATGAAGAGATCTTTCAGAGTCTGGGGGTGGATGCAACAGTTTCAGCCACCCGAATCATCGGTTCTCTGATCGAGGAGAAAATCGATGCAGGAATGTTCATACCGCTTTTAGCCCTGCGGGGAGGGGAAGTGGAGATCTTCCAAACCCAGCTATCTTCAGATTCTCCCCTGGTGAACAAGAAAATCTCCAAACTAAGTCTGCCTCAGGATTGTATAATTATAGCAGCCTTAAGGGAAAGTAAGGTAATAATCCCTAAGGGAGATACCATTCTCAGGGAGAAAGATACCATAATAACCCTGGTGGGTAAGGAAGGTAAAAAAACATTAAAAAAACTTTTCTTGTGAATTGAATTTGATTATATATATTAGCTATAAAGGAGGATTAAGATGTCAAGAAAGGTAGCATGTGTTCTGGGGTTTCTGCTATTAGGGATGGTGTTTTCAGCCAGAGCGATTCCAGCCCAGCAGCTTAAGATTGGATATGTGGATGTGGAAAGGCTTAAAAACGAGTTCAAAGATTTCAAGGATGCTCAGGAGAAGTTCAACCGGCAGTTGACTAAATGGCAGAGTCATGCAGATACACTCTTAAATCAGATAAAAGTTTTACAGGAGGATTTAGATAGACAATCCTCACTTCTTACTGAGGCTAAAAGACAGGAAAAACAGCAACTTATTATCCTCAAGCAAAAGGAGTATCAGGAGTTCGCTACCAATATCCTGGGACCTGAAGGGGAGGCAGCCAGAAGGGAACGGGAACTTTCCAAACCTCTGATTGATAAAATCAATGCAGTTATTCAACTGGTAGCAATAAGAGATGGCTACTCCTTGATCCTGGATACCTCCGGTGGAGATGTGCTCTACGCTAAGGAGGAGATGGATATAACCAATGAGATACTGGCACAACTGAACAAGTAGAAGTAAATTTTCTTATGTGAAAAAATTAGTATACCCACGTTGTCCTCAACGTGGGTATACTTTTTTGTGGAAGGGAGAGGTTTGTCCTCTCCCGTATTCTCCGGGTTAAGGGAACAGGCAAGATGCCTGTTCCACCTGTTAAGGTAGAGGGTCAAAATTTTCTGTTCGTGCGGGAATTGGATTTCCCGCCCGAGCTAGCCTTCCATTTTTTTCTTGCAGGCGGGTAGAACCCACCACAAGCGGGTTCTGTCCATTTAACTTTGGCGAGACTGATCCCGCTTACTTCGGGACAAGCAGGGCCGCACTATGATGATTGTGAAGGCGACCCACCAGGTCGCCCCTACCCACTTGGTGGGACAGACTTCCAGCCTGTCCAGAACAAACCAGTGGTCTGTTCCACCAAAAAAAGTAGGGGTATAATCCGCCTGAGGCGGATGAACCCCTACAATCTTCTATTGTTATATACAGGCTGTATAAATGCCCTGACCACACATAGGGCGAGGAAACCTTGCCCCTACGATTTAATAATTAATCACCTGATCGATTTTCCCCTTTTCACGGGTGATATATTCAACGGATTTATCGATATAGCGGGATCAGTAACTAAAACTCTCAGATAAAATCTTGTTATCCTCAGAGAGAACTATTTTACATACAAATCTCTTGTCATCGAAATAACTGAAAGCTAGGTCATACCAGACGATCTCCCACTTATCATCCTTTTTCTTAACCTCTAAACGAGGGTATTTGGCAAAATCCAAGAAGATCTGAGCAGTCCTGCTATTCTTTGCGATTTTTACCACCTCGGTTTCAGGTATTTTCTCGTGGCGAACAAATTTCTCTCTGCTTTTTAATAGATCTATATCCCCCATAAGAAAAGTGTTCTTGGTTTCAATTACACCAAGCCATTTAAAAGGGGAGAGGGGAATAAAATATGGATAAGCACCGAATTTTATCTTTTTCTCATTATCTAAACTATATTTTTTTACAAGAGAAAATGCTTTTTGATGAAGTACTGCTTTAAATCCTATATAAATGAAAATTAAAAGCAGGGAAGCTAGCGCTATACGAGAAGAATAGCTTTTTTTAAGTAAAATGAAAACAAGACCGAAAAGCAATAGACCAAAAATATATGGATCCACAATCATCACCCAGTCAAAACCATATCGATGTGAGGAGAAGGGGAGAAAAATCTGTGTTCCATAGGAGTTAGTCAAATCCATAAATATATGAATCAATCCTCCGATTAGCCCAAAAAGGAGCAGAAGAGGATAAGGAGATTTTTTGAAGAAAACCTTGAAAATTGCAGCCAACATCACTGCAGAAACCGCAACTCCGATAAACGAATGAGAGATCCCTCGATGATAGTTTAGGTAACTTGCCATGCCCCAATATCGAGTGACGAAATCAAGATCCGGTATAACCGAGGAGATAATTAGAACCCATTTCCCGGCATGGAGGTCAAATTTTTTCAAAACTGTTGATAAGGTCGTTCCAGTCAGGGCGTGGGTTATGGTATCCATATATAATTAATTTGACTGAAGGGACAACCTGTTGGATTATCCCCAATTTACTAATAGGTAATCACCTGATCGATTTTCCCCGTTTTGCGAGCAATATATTCGATCGATTTATATATATAGTTGGAGACCAAAGCTAAGAGAACTGTAGTCAGAAGCATAATCAGAAGAAGCTCTAAATCGGAATATCTGGAAAGCGTATGGCTCAGGCTTTTTCCTAAAATAGTCCTTCTTAAAAGCTCTAACCAATAGGTTAAAGGCAGGGATTTGGATATATACTGAAGCCAGCGGGGAAGAAGATCTATCTGGAAAATCGCTCCACATGCCAGGTAAAATAACCCCCCCAGCCCTTCGGTTAAGGCAAAGCTGTGATGTGCAGTTAGCATGGTTATTCCAGCCAAAAGGATTCCCAGACAGGTTATAACGAAAAGTCCTACAAAAAGGGTTATAAGGAACAAGGGGTAATTTATCTCAAGTAAATTAATAGGTATCTTCAAGAAAATTATACCAAAGGCTAAGGTTATGATTACCGCTACGGTGGTAGTAATGAGTTTGGCTATCCCTCTCCCGAAAAGGTAATAGTACATCCTTATAGGTGAAATATAGATATACCTCAGCATCTGGTAATGCTCCCGGTCCTCGTGGATTACCCAGGAAATGCCGAACAGGACATTATACACGTACATAAAAAATGCATTGCCCAGAAAGATATAAGCGAACAGGTCAAAAGAGGTCTTTCCTCGTGTTACCACTAAATACATAAAGACCAAAATCAAAGACGAGGCAATGGGCCGGATTATTGAGTAGATGGCAAAAAGAAGAGGATCTGCCCAGTTTGCCTCCATAGACCAGCCTAATTTACCAGCTAATTGGGTAGTTTTTAAATTTTCCTTTATTCTCTGGATGAACATAAATTTGTTTTTATTATTTTAAAATAAGTTGTATAAAGCTTCAGTCTCCTATCTTTAATGGAGGGCTAAAGACCTCCGCTATATTTTTAAGTAAGGACAGAACCCGCCTGAGGCGGGTTCTGTCCCTACATTGCATCCCTGCTCCCGCTTACTTCGGGATAAGCAGGGAAATAGTAATGTAATTCAACTTCTTTTCTTCGCCACGAAAATCATAAAAGGGCTTGTGTTCTTCAAAGGTGACTTATCATAATCTCCGAAAAGCTCCTCAGTCTCAAATCCATTGGAGTAAAGTATCCTATCGAACTCAGCCGGGAAAAAGTATCTCATCTTCAAATCGATAGTCTTTCGGAAGAATTTGCCATCTGACTTATTGGTATCCACAAAGAACCTGACTTTTATAATCTGTTTTGCTTTGTCATAAAATTGATTTGAATATATCTGGGTCATATCACCTGATTGAGGGTAATCCTTTAAAATATCTCCTTCGCTCCTCAGCACACCCTCTGCCCTGCTAAGGTCTGGGTGAAATATGCTTATCATTAATTTTCCCTGAGCGGTGAGATGTTTATAAGCTGAATTCAAACATCCATTCTGCTCCTCTATGGATAAAAGGACCTGAAAGGAGTTGTAGGGGATAAAGATTAAATGAAACTTTTTTTTAAGGTTGAAATTTCTCATATCTGCCTGGTGTAAAGTCACCCTTTTTCTAACATCCGTAGCCTCTTTTTTCATTTTCTCCTTGGCTTTATCCAACATTTTCTTAGAGACATCGAGTCCTGAAATCTCTATTCCCTCCTTAGCCAGAGGTATAAGAATTCGGCCGGTTCCGCAGCATAGCTCTAAAACCGGGGAGCCACACTTTTTTGCATACTCCAACCATAAGGGAATGTCTGAGGTGAAAGTCTCATTCCACTTATCATAGAAATCTGAATAGGCATCGAAATCATTTTTCATAAGATTTTATCATTGAATGCATAGTTTTAGTTTTTCTTTCCCTTTTAGGAAACCTGAAAATTTGCACTACGCTTGTCAGAGACACATGCAATGCGTTTCGACATTCTATTGCCACCTCATAGTTAATCTTCCCTCTTTTTTTCCCAAATACTCCATATACTTCAGGGCATAATGGGATGCAAAAAGAAAAAATATGGATAATAAGACCAAGCCACCAATTTCCAAGTTAACATCTAAAAGTCCAAACTCGCTTCCACCTTTGAAAGCCAACTGCCTCATTCCATCTAAACCTAAAGTTAGCGGAATTAGAGAGGCGATCATTCCAGCTGTTAGTCCCAAACTCTTTACGGGGAAGTAAAAACCGGATAACAGGTAAACCGGTTCCTGAAAAAGATTAGTGGTGTGCCAGGCTTCTCTGCCAAAGAGCATAAACAAAGAAGAAAAAACCATCCCCAAACCATAAAGTGAGATCTGGGTTAGCAAAAATAACAAAATCAGCTTTTCCCAGCTTATCAGAACAAAATTAACCTTGAAAATAAGGCTTCCAATCAGGAAAACGAAAACCGCACGGGTGCTTGCCATATAAAATCCACCAAATGCCATCCCGAAAAGGATGGCCATCCTGGAGATGGGTGCAACCATATAAATCTCTAAATTCCCGGTCTCCTTTTCCCAGTAGAACTGGGCAGCCATAGACCATAAGACGTTCATCCAGTATGCAGTCATAGCCCCACCCAGAACGACAAAACCGGTGAATTCCTCAGGTGCTTTTAACGCCTTGTAAACATAGACGAAAGCAGCCGTGGTAAGAAGAGGTAAGAGAGTTTCAGTAATGACCCAGCTTGGCTCCCTGTGGGCACCGACTAATCTGACATATCCACGTCCCAGGATGGCTTTAAGGTTAGTTTTGAGTTCGGTTTTCATCCTCTAAGGCCTTTCCACATAAGGATACGAAAACATCCTCCAGGCTTGGCTCTGCTTTAGATAAACTCAGTATCTGCGAGCTGTTGTTGCTTATTACTTCGGTTATGCCGGAGATATAGCAATCGTTCTCCAGAATGAACATTAAAAAAGTCCTGCCAGTTTGAGTTTTATGCTCATATGCGAATTTTTTTACGCCGGGTATTTGATCGAAACTCTCCAGATTGTCCAGCATCAAATTCACCTCGATATGATAAACAGCATCCTGCTTTAAAGATTTTTTCAGATTAGCTGGAGAATCACAGGCTAAAACCTTCCCGTTATCGATTATGGCTACTCTATCGCAAAGTTCATCTGCCTCTGCCATATAGTGAGTGGTTAGAAGAACGGTCTTCTCATCGTTTTCCCTTACCCAGGTTTTTATATATCTTCTGACCTCCCTGGATATCTGAACATCTAAACCGAGCGTGGGCTCATCCAAAAAAAGTATCTGCGGGTCGCAGACAAATCCGCGGATAATATTCATCTTCTGCCTCATACCGGTTGAAAGCTTGGAGATTTTTAGTTTAGCGTAATCCTCCATACCCAGAAGTTTCAGTAACTCATCGATTCTCTGTTTGGCTATCTTGTTCGAGATACCATAAAGCTGGGAAAACATCCATAGATTTTCCTTTACGGTTAAAATACCATATCCGGAATGTTCTCCACCTGAAACCATGTTTATCTTTTTCCTGACCTTCTCCGGGTATTTTACCACGTCGATATCATCCACCAGCGCAGAACCAGATGTTGGCAGGAGTAAAGTAGCCAGTATCTTAATAAGAGTGGTTTTCCCCGCACCATTTGGACCTAAAACCCCGAACAGCTCTCCAGAATTAATGGTAACATTCACATTATCCAGTGCCATTATCAGGTTTGATGTTTTAGAATTTGTATTGTTTTTCTTTTTACCCTTTTTGAAAGTCCGGGTTAAATCTTTTGTTTCTACGGCGTAACTCATTTCTGGAATCCCTAAAATATAATTAAAAAACCGTGACTTACTCTGGATAAGCCACGGTTCTGATTAACCTTTTGTTTGCCTATCTCATTTCAGCCTTTTGCCCATAAGAATGGACAGAATGCTCCCTGTGCAAAAATTTAAATTAATCCTCATTCTCATTCTATCCACCTCCAACAAAAGGCTATGATTAAATTTTAATAAAATAAGATAATTTTTTTTGTCAAGGGAAAATTTTGTTTTTTGCTTTGAAATATAAGATAGTCTTAATCTCAATTAACCTAAATCTTTATCTTAATCACGCTCTAAGGGAAAGGCTAATGTGAGTTAAGGGTAAGTAGCGATACCTACGATAGTGTACCTCTACATTTTTAATAAAAACAGCCATATTTGATATTTAAAAAATATTCAAAGGCTGCAAAAAAAGTTTACAATTCTGGAACTTTAGCTATTTTATCGGTGTAACTAATTATTAACAGGGTCGAAATTTGCCCTGGAAGGTCAAATAACGTGATGTTAAAGGAGGAAATATGCACAAGCTGCAACTCAGGGTTATTATTTTCGTGCTCTCGATAGTTGCTTTAATCATTTCCACTGAAGCTCAACAATTACCTGAGATTCCAAAGACGACTTCAGGTAAAATACTGACTTATCTTTTGAATGCATTTAATTCAGGAGATGAGGAGCAGTGGAAAAATTTTATTCGTGACCACTGGAAGGAAAGAGAGGGGATGTTTGAACGCCGGCTTGGATTTTTTAAACAGGTCTATTCGGATACAGACGGTTTAATTCTTCATCGGATTGAAAATTCAGAGGATTATAACATCTCTGTTCTGCTTCAGGCTAAAAAGCCCACTGGTCTTGATGAATGGCTGCTATTGACTTTACAGATTGATACTCTACCTCCACATAAGCTGGAGCTTTTGTCTGCTAAACCGGGAGAGGAGCCCGGGTTTGAGGTTCCTGAAGGTATCCTGACGGAAAAGCAGATTACCGATTTTCTTGATCGTTATTTAGAACACCTGGTTTCCAAAGACCGTTTTTCCGGTACAGTTCTGATTGCCAAAGATGGAAAACCATTCTATACCCGAGTATATGGATTGGCTTGCAAAAGGTATAATGTTCCCAATAAGCTCGATACTAAATTCAACTTAGGCTCGATGAACAAGATGTTTACCGGAGTGGCTATTATGCAACTGGTAGAGCAGGGGAAAATTTCTTTAAATGACACTATTGGTAAATATCTGCCAGAGCTTCCCCGCAAAGAGATCGCTGAAAAAGTGACCATTCATCATCTTTTGACCCACACTTCTGGAATGCAGGATTACTGGGAGGAGATGTTTGATTCCCACTGGTGGGAAATTAAAACCGTAAGCCAATACGCAGATTTGGTCTTCGGTGATACCCTGCTTTTTGAGCCGGGCACAGATTTTCATTACAGCAATTCCGGTCCCATCGTTTTAGGTATGATTATAGAAAAGGTCACCGGGCAGGACTATTATGATTACGTGCGGGAACATATCTATAAGCCAGCCGGGATGAACAATAGCGATTGCTATGAGGTGGATTTGGATGTGCCCAATCTGGCTATCGGCTATACCAGGGTAAACTATGATGGCACACCCAATCCTGGTGGCGAATGGCGTAATAATCTTTTCATGCATGCGATCAAAGGAGGTCCGGCAGGAGGTGGCTACTCCACAGTCGAAGACTTGTGGAGATTCGATACTGCTCTGCGTAACAATAAGCTTATCAGCAAAAAGTACTTTGATATACTGACTACGGGTAAGACGCAGAGAGGACCTGGAGTTATGTATGCTTATCTTTTTCAGGACCGAAAGGTAAACGGGCAGCGTATTATCGGTCATGGCGGAGGAGCACCAGGTATCAATGCAAATCTGGATATGTACCTGGACAGCGGTTATACAGTGGCAGTGATGGCTAATTACGATCAGGCTGCCGGGATGGTATCAGAAAAAATTGAAAAGCTTCTTACACGGTAAAGACATCTACCATTTAAATCAATTGTGTTCATAGCCTAATTAGTATGCTGGACATTTTCTTAAGGCATTGGTGTAGTTAAAGCAAGAATTTAATTTTGGTTCAATTATTTTATAAATCAACAAGCAACTAATTTTATTTTGCGTAAATCAGATATTAATCTGGTCTGGTGAGTTAGAATGTTGCTGAAGAAACACCTAAAAGTACCGGGAACTTTAGTTATAAGGAGCAGCAAGATTTTACTATTGATTTTTTATTTGTTTGGTGTAAATTAGCTTCCATTAAGAGGGAGGAAAAAACGGTTTAGTCGACACACATGATTAGAGTAAAAAACCTTACCAAAAATTATGGAGAGTTAAAGGCAGTTGATGATATCTCCTTTGAGGTGAAAACCGGAGAGATAGTTGGTTTTCTTGGTCCTAATGCAGCAGGCAAAACAACCACCATGCGGATTATCACCTGTTTTATGCCGCCTACCTCGGGAACCGTAGAAGTGGATGATTTAAATATCTTTGACAATTCCTTAGAGATCAGGGGTAAAATAGGCTACCTTCCTGAGAATGCTCCTCTTTACTGGGAGATGAATGTTGTGGAATATCTGGAGTTCATCATGGGTCTGCGGGGTGTGGGTAAGGATAATTTCAGCCAGAGGAAGAAAGATATAATAGACCTTTGCGGCTTGGGTTCGGTTACGCACAAGGATATCGGGGAGCTTTCCAAAGGATTCAGGCAAAGAGTCGGTTTAGCCCAGGCGATGATACATAACCCGGAGATCCTTATTCTGGATGAGCCTACCATCGGGCTTGATCCCAACCAGATAGTGGAGATAAGGAATCTGATAAAACAGCTGGGAAGGGAAAAAACGGTTATTTTATCCACGCATATACTTCCGGAGGTTGAAGCTACCTGTGGGAGGGTATTGATAATTCATGAAGGAAAGATCGTAGCTGATGGAACCCCTAAGGAGTTGCAGAGCGGATTTGAGGGGAAGGAGAGGATTTATCTGGAGTTAAAAAAAACAGTTGAAAATATAGAGAGTAAGTTGAAAATGTTAGAACAGGTGGAAAAAGTGGAAAAAGTTGCCACACCTTCAGTAGAAACCAGAGGTTTTTATATCGAATCTGACAAAGGTGTGGATTTGAGAGAAAAACTTTTCAATTACTCGGTTCAGAATAACTGGACTATTCTGGAAATGAGAAGAGAACAGGCATCACTTGAGCAGATCTTTAGACTTTTAACCAGAAGCTAATAAGATATATTACCTATGTTCAAAAACAGCTGGATCTTCTGTAAGAGAGAATTGAAATCCTATTTCAATTCACCCGTAGCCTATATCGTTATCACCATATTTCTTCTGATCTCCGGCTGGTTTTTCTTTAATAATCTTTTTATCGCTAACCAGGCTGATTTTCAAGGACTTTTTTCTGTAGCACCCTTTATCTTTATGTTCTTTGCTCCGGCAATCAGCATGCGGCTGATCTCAGAGGAAAAAAGAAGCGGGACTATGGAGATTCTGGTCACGCTCCCGGTTAAGGACTGGGAAGTGGTCCTGGGGAAGTATCTCTCAGCCCTGATACTGCTTTCAGTTGCTATTCTTCTAACCTTAACTTATACTTTGACCCTTTCTACCCTGGGAAATCTGGATGAGGGAGCTCTGGTGGGTGGATACTTAGGATTAATTATGGTTGGAGCAACATATCTTTCAGTAGGTATTTTCACCTCCAGTCTTACCAAAAATCAAGTAGTGGCTTTTGTGCTGAGTTTCGTTATCGTCTTTATTCTGTTTATGCTGGATAAGGTAGTAATCTTCTTTCCCGGATTTTTGGCTGGATTTCTGGAATATCTCAGTGTGGAATATCATTTTTCAAATATTGCCAGAGGGGTAATAGATTCAAGGGATATAATCTACTATCTCTCGGTTATATCATTCTTCATTCTTTTAGCGGTTCGTTCACTGGAAAGCAGAAAGTGGAGGTAGTCTTTTGAAAAGAAGATTTAAATATGGATTGAGTTCAACAGCACTCATCTTTTTAGTTCTGGCTGTACTGTTGCTTATTAATCTTATCTCGGTAAATCTCTTCTCCCGTCTAGATTTAAGCGGAGGAAGGGTCTTCTCTCTTTCTAAAACCAGTAAGGATATCGTCCGCAACCTGGATGATAAAGTTATTGTAAAAATGTATTTTAGCGAGGATTTACCGCAACCCTACAATACCAATTTCCGCTATATCAAAGATAAACTTGAGGAATATAAAGCTTATGCCAAAGGAAATCTAAAACTGGAGCTCATAGATCCCATTAAGGAAAATAAGGAACTGGAGGCACAGGGGTATGGTATTCCACCTATGCAGGTGAATGTGATGGAACAGGATAAGCTGGAGATAAAGAAAGTTTATATGGGGTTGGTTTTTCTATATGAGAATAAAAAAGCAGTTCTGCCGGTAGTACAGAGTCTGTCAGGATTGGAATATGAATTTAGCCGAACCATAAAAAAAATCTCTTCAAGTTCAACTCCGGTTATAGGTTTTCTCACCGGGCATGATGAGGCAGCCCTGGAAAAAGATCTAACCTACCTGAACTCTGCCCTGAGTAAAGAATACACTACCAGAGGTATTAACCTGCTGGATAGACAATCCGTCCCTGCGGATATCAGTTGTCTGCTTATAGTAGGTCCTAAAAAACCTTTCTCCGAGCTGGAGAAATATGCACTTGACCAGTATGTGATGAAGGGCGGCAAGTTAGGTATTTTTCTGGATAAGACTGATATAGACTTGGAGGCGGGAAAGGCGGACAGGCTCGATTTGAACTTAGATGATCTATTAGAAAGTTATGGTATAAAGGTAAATGATGATCTGGTTGTGGATATGCAATGCAGCAGGATTACTATCAGACAACAGAGCGGACATATGACCTATTCCAATATAGTGAACTATCCTTTTTTCCCCGTGGCTACTGCTTTCAACCGCGAGAACTTAATTGTTAAAGGATTGGAGAACGTGGATTTTTCATTTGTGAGCTCTCTTGATTCGAATTATGCTGCTAAAAGAAACCTTCTTTTCATACCTCTGGTAATGTCCTCTGCCAACAGCGGAAGCCAGATATATCCCTATAATATTAATCCTTTTAGAAAATTCGATAAAGCAGATTTCAGCAAGGGGAATCTGATACTGGGAGCAGTGGTTCAGGGGAGATTTAAAAGCCACTACAAAGATATTGGAATTCCACAAGCAGGGGAGGATTCTGTCTGGTCTGAGATTCCGGAATCTACCCTTACCCAGAGTCCGGAAAACAGATTGGTGGTTATAGGTGATGCTGATTTCTTAAAAGACCGGAGCTTATCGAAAAGCAATCTGGTTTTCTTTATGAATATCGTGGATTGGCTTTCCCAGGATGAAAACCTTATCGATATACGTTCCAAGGAAGTAACCACCCGCCCACTTAAAGAAATCTCTGAGGGTAAGAAGAAATTGATAAAATACGCAAATATCCTGGGCTTACCCGCAGTCGTGGTCCTGTTCGGATTTCTGCGCTGGCGTATCAGAAAACAGGGTAAGATAAAACAATTATGATATGAAAATTGCAGGATGAGAAAAAGTTTCTACGCTTTAGTATTAATTCTGATTCTGTGTGCGATTGTTTATTTTCTTGTGGTCAGTAAAGAGAAAAAAACTTTTGCCCCTCAAAGGGTGGAGCATTTCCTGCAATTTGACTCCAGCTCAGCGGACAAAATAAAATTTTCACTATTCCAAACAAAACGCATCTTTGAAAAAAAAGACGAAAACTGGTACTCCACACATCCCGATTCCTTTAAGCTTGACAAAATCCTGGTAGGGCAATTTTTAAACCTGATGGCAAACCTGGAGGTAGAGGATCTGATCTCTGCCAATCCGGTAAAGCAGATGCGTTTTCAGGTTGATACCCTTACCGGGACCAGAATTGATTTTTTTAACCGGGAGAAACTTTTAGCCTCCCTGGTAGTGGGAAAAACATCCAGCGATTATATGTATACCTACGTAAGAAAATCGAATTCCAAAGAAGTCTGGTCAGCTAAGGGGTTTCTTTCTCCATTAGTTAGTCGCCGTCTGGATCAGTGGAGAGATAAAAGTATTATTGAGCTCGATGCAGAGAAAATTCAAAAGGTGGAATTCGTTAGAAATAAAGGGAGTTTCTGGTTGATAAAAGCTGATACCCTGTGGAAGGTTAGCCCCCCGCCTTATTCTGCAAGTTATGAGGTAAAAGAAGATAAGGTTGAAGATTTTATAAAATTTATCTCCTCCTTTAAGGCTGATGCCTTTGTTTCCAAAAAGGAGGCTCTAAAATTGGATATGGGAAAGTCCGTATTACAACTCAGACTTGTTCTGGAAGATGGCTCAGGGGAGATCCTTACTGTATTTCGAGAAGGTGGAGAGAGTGAAAGATATTTTGCTAAAAAGGGAGAGGATGAAACCATATACGAGTTTTCTAAGGGCTCTTATGAACTGATCGATAAAAGGGTGGAGGATTTCAAATCAGAGGATTAAAACTCAATTGAAATCTTCCCTGAAACTATTTTTGACACCCTTGTTTTTTATTTTATGTGAATTTGAATTAACCGTCATATCATCTCACCTTACCTTACATAATAAGAGTGCTGATAAACAAACTACCAGTGGAAATCTTTGATTAACCTGATTATTTTTAAAATAAAATATATGTAACCCACAGTTGGAGTATATACAGATGAGAATAAGGAAAATCGCTGAGAGGGATAAATCGAACTGGATTTCTCTTCGCGCACAGTTGTGGACGAGAGCTGAACCTGCTCGACTCAGAGAAGAAGCTGACGATATACTCAAGGATAGAAAATGGAGAGTATTTGTAGCAAAACATGCAGGGAAACTTATAGGATTTATTGAATGCTCGATCCGGGATAAAGCCCCGGGATGTGAAACGAACAGGATCGGGTATATCGAGGGATGGTTTATAGCACCTGCATTCAGGAATCAGGGTGTGGGAAAGAAGTTAGTAGAACAGGGAGAAAAATGGGCAAAGGATTTAGGATGCAGGGAAATGGCTTCTGATACCACCTCGGATTATCCTTTAAGCCCGAAAGCACATAAGGCTCTGGGATACAAGGAGGTAAAAAGAAAGTTCTTTTACCGCAAAGAACTTTCATAAAATTAATTAAAATAAACCACCTGGATAGTTCTTTATTCTACCCAGAGGCAGGAATAATCCCTAAAGTACTGTTTATTAGAATGGCATAATGTGGTTTTATGTTGTTGCAGTATCTTCTTTACTTTCTTCTTGAGCGATTCTTTTCCCCAGTTGGTAATAGTTAAAATCCCCACCTGTTGCCCAGATCAATGGATGAACTTTCCTCATGTCAAGCTTTCCTTGTGTGAGACATTCCTGATCTACATAGGATTTGATGACTTTGCCGATGATACCTTCGTTTGGATCATAATCCAGGACTTCAGTCACCTCACACTCTAAATTTATGGGACACTGGCGAATCATTGGTGCGGTTTTAAGTTCACCGAAAAAATTTTCAAAGAGCGACGCTTTGTCAAAATTACGTCCAGATTTACTTCCACAGAGATTTGTTTCAGTGAGCAGTGCCTCTGAGGGGATGTTTACGCTAAAGGTCTTGTTTTCGTGAATTCCAATTCGTGTATAACGCTTCTTATATAAACTAAAGAAGATATATTTCCCAAAGTCAAAAGGGCATATATATCCAATCACAAGGTAATTTGGACGATTGTTTACCAATGCTCCAACCAGAACAATTGGCAAAGGACTCAACAGATTACCTTTGAATTCCTGCTTCATAAATTCTCCTTTTAAAATCCTGAGATCTCTCTTACTTTAGAATTTGAAGTCAAAAGTCTAAGAGCGAGAAATGCTTAATTAGTTATTTTGTTGATTCGTGTTCAACCGAAGTGGTTATCGATCACTTTTTTTCCTGGGTTTAGTTCCGATTATAAACATCATCATAGTGTCTCGGCTTATTGGCTCATCCTTTATAGTTCCATATCCATTAATATCAACGAACCCAACAGATTTAAACATAGCGATCAGCTCATGATAAGAATACATTCTGATTATAACCTGGTGTGAGGTTTCCTTTCCCTCTTTCAAAAAACACCATTCGCTATGATTAATAGAGGTAGCGTAATCGAACTTCCTTTTTTCGAGTACCCTAATATCCCCTGCTTGAAACCAATCGCGGGGAGAGTAGTTTGCCATGATCCAGTCTCGATTTATCACGTGCAACATGAATTTTCCACCGGGTTTTAATGCCTGATACATTTTCTTTAGAACTAAGAGATTATCAGATTCTTTCTCAAAATAACCGTAAGAAGTCCAGAGGTTAGCTCCTGCATCGAATTCCTCTTTGAAGTTAATCCTGCGCATATCATTTCTTACCAATTTGATCATCAAATCCTGACGCTTAGCTTTCTTTCCAAGCTCCTCCAGGTATGAGGGGATAATATCAATCCCGGTTACCTTGATTCCCCTTCCGGCTAAGGGAAGGGCAATTCTTCCTATTCCACAAGGACAATCTAAAAACTTATTACCCGGGGATATATTGAGTTTCTTGATTATATAGCGTACCTGAGCATTGGTATCCTTTTTTGAAATCCTGTAAAAGACGGAACGAAAAGTAGGAAAGAAATCATTCCACCAATCAGTGTTTTTTATCATCCTATCACCTTTTTTCCTTAAACTGTTGATTAATCTCGTAACACATAATCCTGTTGTCAAAATAGGTTGGTATTAGCAAAAGTCCTTTCCCGGGGATGTACTCGAAATCAGCACAGTTGATTTCTGGTGCGGATAAATCCAAGAGCTTTTTTATTTCACCGGAAGGATTAATTTTATATATTCTTCCCTCCCAGTGTGAGAGGAGGTAATTACCATCCACATCAGTTTTTATTCCGTCGGGAATACCCGAGCTTAAATTTGTTATAGTGCTGATTTCTTTTGTATCAAGGTCCACTTGTTTCAGCCGGTTATCGCCAGTACTACATAGTATTAATTTATTCTTGTGGATATAAAGCCCATCCGGATTTTTAATCTCAAGACCGCTCAGCCATTCCTCAAAGCTGCCATCTTTAAATCTGTAAATCAAGTTCCTGTATGAATCAGAAATATATAAGTTATCCGAAAGGTCAACTGTGATGTCATTCAGAAATCTTGCCTGAGGTACCGGGTATCTTTTTGCTATCCGTCCGGACTGGATATCAATCTCGACCAGATTTTTCCTTTCGACCACAAATAATTTATTATTTAATATAGCCATACCAGTCGGATTATTTAAATCTGCTACCCATTTTAATTCCTCAATCACCCCATCCAGCGATACCCTGGAGATATATTCGCCTCTCTGGTTGGTGGCATCGTAAGAGCCATAGTTGGAAACATATAACATGCCTCTGGCTGAATCATAAACTATGGATTCTGGCATTTTGAATTTATTTTCTGTCTCCCACTTCTTTTCCACACTCTCATGTTGAAAGATGGCACTCCCATCCTGACACATAAAGCCCCACCCGCCGAATGACTCGGCAATTATGAGAAAAAGCTCATTTTTGCCTTCCTCCAGCGGCAGATAAACCCTATCAAACAATCCGATGATTCCCAAAAAGGAGGGGTCCCTTTTTTGATAAGAGCTGGTACCGCTAAACAATATCTTACCATTCAGAAAGATACTGATAACATCGCTGTATCCAAAAAGCAGTTTTTCCACCTCAGGTTTTTTTGCGTTAATAATTGTCCTGGCAAATATACAGTCTGGCTCGCTTCCGTTTCTTCGCACATAACGGGATATATTCACCAGACCTGAAGGTTCACTGGTGGCTTTTTTCCATTGAAGACCGGATAAAATTTGATCATCCGGAAACTTTTCCATATCGATCTGGCTGATTTTAAAGTTTTGAGATAACTCCCATTCGGTAATCATTCCCGGAGGAGTTTCAACCGGAGGGGGTGATTCAAATTGTAAGGTGCTGTCGATTTTATAGCTGAAATTTGAAAAATAAGCACTGGTGTTATTCGGTCCAAGAACTCCAATGGTCCCTTTACTTAATCCATGTTTGAGGTCATATATCGCTAAAGCAGGTTGGTCAGAATCATTAAGATATATTCTGGCTTGTTTACCTGAAATCTCCATTTTTAGATGAAACCATCGGTTTACAGGGATATCAGCTCCGGCAGTAAGTCCGTCTCCATTGTAAAGCTGCCAGCAATCAATGCCGTTGAATACCGGGGTGTACTGAAGTGCATCCGGATAGAGATTAGCCCGGTGAGGACGGATATAAAACCTCTCGCAATCCTCCACAGACTGCATGCGAAATATGATACCGGGATAAGAGCGAGAACCGCTAACTGCCATGTCCACTTCGATAATCCCGTTTTCAAACTCAACGTCTTTCAGAAAAGCATATCCCCTGAGGGATTTTCTTCCCAGGTATTCGGTTACCAGAGCATCTTTCAAAACCCAGCGATCTGATTCGAAATCGATAATTTCAGATTTAACCTTTACGCCCGGTACAATCGACAATAACAAAATAGGTAAAAGTAACCTGCTTAGTTTAACCATACAGGATTTTTTTGGGTTCAAGTTTTACCTCCAGAGGATTGTTGTTTAAGTTAACTGTAATCAATCAGTATGATTATATAAAGTCAATCAATTTCATTGAATTATGTTTATTAAAAGTAATTAAGAGGAGTCAATTATTTATTAAGTTCCCCACCCGGCTTTTAACAGAGTGGGGAACTATTGTACATCATGTCATTCTAAGGTTTATGGCTCTATCATAAATGGATATTTAAAGTCAGCCGGAGGAACAAAATTCTCCTTGATGGTGCGGGGAGAGGTCCATCTTATCATATTGTGCAGTGCGCCGGCTTTGTCATTTGTACCTGAAGCTCTGGCACCTCCAAAGGGCTGCTGGCCTACTACCGCCCCTGTGGGCTTATCGTTTATATAAAAATTACCTGCAGCGTTTCGCAAAATAGTCTCAGCAAGCTCCACGGCATTTCGATCCGTTGAGAATATGGAACCAGTTAGTGCATAGGGAGAGGTCTGGTCACAAAGATGTAAGGTCTTCTCGTAATCTTCGTCCTCATATACATATATGGTAATAACCGGTCCGAATATCTCCTCCACCATAGTCTTGAATTGGGGATTTGTGGTCTCAATCACCGTAGCATCGATAAAGTATCCTCTGGAATCATCACAGTTACCTCCTGTAATGATCTTGGCATCGGATGCGCTTCTGGCAAAATCAATATACTCCTTGATACTTTTAAAAGCTCCTTTATCGATAATAGCGTTCATGAAGTTGGAGAAATCACAGGGGTCACCCATCTTGATCTCTTTGATCTGCTTTATAAGTATTTCCCTTATCTCATTCCAGAGTGACCTGGGTATATAAGCCCGGGAGGCAGCAGAGCATTTCTGACCCTGATATTCGAAGGCACCGCGCGTGATAGCAGTGGCAACCTGAGAAGGAACAGAGGATTTATGAACGAAGATGAAATCCTTTCCTCCGGTCTCGCCGACTATTCTGGGATAGGTCTTGTATCTGGGTATATTCTCTCCAATAGTCTTCCACATATTCTGAAATACAGAGGTCGAGCCGGTGAAATGGACTCCTGCAAGGTTCTCATGGTTCAAGATAACTTCGCTGATCTCCGATGAATCACCGGTAACAAAATTAATCGCACCGGGTGGCAGCCCTGCTTCGATTAATATCTTCATAATGAAGTGTGAGGTGTACAGTACACTTCTTGCGGGTTTCCAGACTGCGACATTACCCCACATAGCTGGGGCGGTGGGAAGGTTTCCGTTTATGGAAACGAAGTTAAAAGGCGTGACCGCGAAAATAAATCCTTCCAGGGGCCTGTAATCAATAAGATTCCAGATAGTCGGATCTGGATTGTTCGGCTGAATATCAGAGATCATCTGCATATAATAAGCATTAAACCTGAAGAAATCAGCCAGCTCGCAAACCGCATCGATCTCTGACTGGAAAGGATTTTTGGAGTGAGCCAGCATGGTGGCAGCATTCATTATATAGCGGTAGGGTCCGGCAAGCAAATCAGCTGCTTTCAGAAAGATAGCTGCGCGCTGCTGCAGGGGCAGGGCAGCCCATTTTTTCTGGGCTTTCAATGCAGAATCTATGGCTGATTCTATATCCTTTTTGCTGCCGTGATAGGCATAACCCAGGATTAAACTATGGTCATGCGGAGCGGTGATTTTAACCTTCTTCTCTGTTTGAATTTCCTTTCCGTCGATCACTAAAGGAACTTCAATCTGCTTTGATTTCAGCTCTTTTAAAGCTGCTTTAAGCTTCTCCCGGTCTTTTGTGCCAGGAGCATAACTGTAGATTGGTTCATTTACCGGATTTGGTATGCGATAGTTTGTCATTTTGTCCTCCAGAACTTATTTAGGGTTATATCTCGTTTATTAACACTTTATAAAAACCTTGCGGGTCAGGCTGTTGGAGACTGCCCAACAGAACTTAAGATAAAATCCTATTGTCAGGTAACTTTGCAACCTGACCTATAAGAAGTGAAGAGACTTGAGATTAAAAGTAAAATATTCTTCACCTCAAGTC
>Ga0224495_10000420_pt1 | contig 34381 bp, 27 predicted proteins | sample SF_Jul11_sed_USG_FD_168128 | JGI IMG/M metagenome (GOLD analysis project Ga0224495, IMG submission 168128) | Sediment microbial communities from San Francisco Bay, California, United States - SF_Jul11_sed_USGS_4_1 | ecosystem: Environmental > Aquatic > Marine > Sediment | place: USA: California... | reverse complement strand
CATGCGTATACAAGTATATGAGGATTGGTCCCAGTATATTTTCTATGTATATGATCCTCCAAAAGCCCGCGAGTATTACCAACACACCTGACAAAATGCCCTGCCTGAGTTACGCCCTGATAATTGACCTCTTGCCATTTAACCCGATAAAACCAAAAATACCGACGATTATTGAATTCAAAGGCGCCGGCTAACTTATTTTTCCGGGAAATTAGTAAAAAAGTGGACTCCTGGTCCCACGAAATTGAATTTTATCCAACTGTAAAAATATTCACCGAGAACCGCTGTTAAATATCAGCAATTGCTCCGGGGAGAAAGTGTATACCGCAGGGTGTAAAGTAAATCAGATGGCGTTTCAATCCACTCCCCGAATTGCTCCGGGGAGAAAGTAGCGGTCACATGTAAAACTGGGCAAAATGATTATGTTTCAATCCACTCCCCGAATTGCTCCGGGGAGAAAGGTTTATCTTATTCTCTGAAATTACAACCTGAAATGTTTCAATCCACTCCCCGAATTGCTCCGGGGAGAAAGAATTTCAGATTTATGTTGATGAACAGTTTAATAGGGTTTCAATCCACTCCCCGAATTGCTCCGGGGAGAAAGTAAAATAAACCTTATTTGCAATGGCTGACGAATGTTTCAATCCACTCCCCGAATTGCTCCGGGGAGAAAGGCTTTGTGAGTCCTCAAATCGGCCCAACATATTCGCGTTTCAATCCACTCCCCGAATTGCTCCGGGGAGAAAGGTCTTCCCATGATAATTTTTTAACTTCATTTGCGGTGTTTCAATCCACTCCCCGAATTGCTCCGGGGAGAAAGATGGATCGGCAAATTTATTTCACTCAAGTTTTCTCGTTTCAATCCACTCCCCGAATTGCTCCGGGGAGAAAGGCGACCGTGGGCAACGCTTTGGGGCAAGTTTTGAGTTTCAATCCACTCCCCGAATTGCTCCGGGGAGAAAGCAAGTCTTTTTTTCGGTAAGGAGTCAAACGACACGTTTCAATCCACTCCCCGAATTGCTCCGGGGAGAAAGCGTTTTTCAGAGTTATAATTTTTTTTATATTTTTGTTTCAATCCACTCCCCGAATTGCTCCGGGGAGAAAGTTTCACTGACAAAATTAGTCTTTTGTCAGTGAGGTTTCAATCCACTCCCCGAATTGCTCCGGGGAGAAAGGTTTTATCGTTATCGGTACCAAATTCCGAATTTTTGGTTTCAATCCACTCCCCGAATTGCTCCGGGGAGAAAGTGTCAACTATTTATTGAAAAAAAGAGCGAAATCTTGTTTCAATCCACTCCCCGAATTGCTCCGGGGAGAAAGTTAACATGAAGGTCTTGCGGATATGTTCCTCTCGGGTTTCAATCCACTCCCCGAATTGCTCCGGGGAGAAAGGGAATATTTAGTACAATTAAACGGGAAGGAATAGTTTCAATCCACTCCCCGAATTGCTCCGGGGAGAAAGAATAATAACCAATAAGGGCCAGGCTCCCGGAGAGTTTCAATCCACTCCCCGAATTGCTCCGGGGAGAAAGACAATTCCCCCGAGCTTAAATCTCCAATAGATACGTTTCAATCCACTCCCCGAATTGCTCCGGGGAGAAAGACATGGGTAATATTTTCTTGTCCTGCCAAGTTAAAGTTTCAATCCACTCCCCGAATTGCTCCGGGGAGAAAGACAGGTTGACTAATGCATATGATTCAATTTTAGCGTTTCAATCCACTCCCCGAATTGCTCCGGGGAGAAAGATGCGCTGTTGTGCGATGGAACGGACTACAAGAATGTTTCAATCCACTCCCCGAATTGCTCCGGGGAGAAAGTTACACCGAGCAAGTATTAGATCAAGCTTGTCATGTTTCAATCCACTCCCCGAATTGCTCCGGGGAGAAAGGGCATGGAGCCAGCGAAACTGACAACATATAAACGTAGTTTCAATCCACTCCCCGAATTGCTCCGGGGAGAAAGTTAATACCAAAGATAATTGACTATGAAGTAAAGATGTTTCAATCCACTCCCCGAATTGCTCCGGGGAGAAAGGTGAGCTGTCGGGTCTAGGTTGCGATAATTGTAAGTTTCAATCCACTCCCCGAATTGCTCCGGGGAGAAAGGACTCGGGCGTTAACTTAGAAACAAAATACCCATCTGTTTCAATCCACTCCCCGAATTGCTCCGGGGAGAAAGAAAAAGACTCCAATTTACCGTCCAAAATAGATGTTGTTTCAATCCACTCCCCGAATTGCTCCGGGGAGAAAGCCTATGTCAATTAAGTTTGGGTAACCTGTTGTAACTTATCACAATTTTTTTAAGAATAAGCACAATGCGAAATTCTTGTTTTTATTTCAAAGAACAGGGTCGTATCATGCATTTGTTTACCCAATTTGTTTTTCTTCTTTAAAAGACAAAGGACAAATATTTTGCGAAAGTAACATTTATTTCTGGGAGCTACCGGTTCGCACATTTGGATTATAATATCATTGGCTTTTCGAAGTCAACGATATTATCGATTCCGAAGACCTTTGTTTTTCGTTGCGTCCTTTGCGCCTTGCGGCATCCAAGATTGAAACATTAATACAAACTCAGATTGAGGTCTTATATTAATCTTAAGTGCTCAACGCCTTGCGGCATCCAAGATTGAAACATTCGCTTATTTACCAAAAAAAGAAATGGTTCTTAACAAGTGCTCAACGCCTTGCGGCATCCAAGATTGAAACATTTTAAAAACCATATTAAGACTTATTAACTAGCAACCGTGCTCAACGCCTTGCGGCATCCAAGATTGAAACATATACGAGCAATACCTCGACATGAAAAGTCATCGTAGTGCTCAACGCCTTGCGGCATCCAAGATTGAAACATCATTAATATTGCCAGATTCTTTTGAATATATTGAACGTGCTCAACGCCTTGCGGCATCCAAGATTGAAACATCATATAACCAACTACACCGACCAACGCAGGTAAACGTGCTCAACGCCTTGCGGCATCCAAGATTGAAACATCTTTTCGCAAACATTCTGCCAGACCGTCTTCCCGATGTGCTCAACGCCTTGCGGCATCCAAGATTGAAACATTCGTTGTCCATGAGAAATTCATCCGCGAAATTCTAAAAAAGTGCTCAACGCCTTGCGGCATCCAAGATTGAAACATAACAGCGACACATGCCATTAAATTTATTTTATTAAGTGCTCAACGCCTTGCGGCATCCAAGATTGAAACATGTATAAGTTAAAAGGTCAAGGGGATTTGCTATACGTGCTCAACGCCTTGCGGCATCCAAGATTGAAACATCAGTGGCATTATGTAAATTCAAATATCCTGACGAGTGCTCAACGCCTTGCGGCATCCAAGATTGAAACATATACCAGAAGATAAGCATAATCATATTATCGACGCGTGCTCAACGCCTTGCGGCATCCAAGATTGAAACATTTCATATCACCATATGTAATCGAGAATCCACATTTAGAGTGCTCAACGCCTTGCGGCATCCAAGATTGAAACATTTGCTAACCTTTGCGCACAATACGACAAAGACGACCGTGCTCAACGCCTTGCGGCATCCAAGATTGAAACATTCGCACGACAAGAAAAACCAGAACACGAATTATCGTGTGCTCAACGCCTTGCGGCATCCAAGATTGAAACATAAGAGATGATAAATTTTTAATAACATTGCTGTCATGTGCTCAACGCCTTGCGGCATCCAAGATTGAAACATCTGGATGTCCACGCCGAGTGTTAAAAATAAAACCTGTGCTCAACGCCTTGCGGCATCCAAGATTGAAACATGTGCCAGAACCAGAAAACGGGACAAATACAAGATGTGCTCAACGCCTTGCGGCATCCAAGATTGAAACATCCCACTTATACAGTGTCCTGCAAGCAGTCAATTTTCTTTTCCTGCGCAATGCATAAATTTTTAATCAAGCACCTGAATTTAGGTATATTTAGTTCCTCTATAAATCGAATATAACGTTTCTTCATGTCATTATGTCGCTAACAAGCACTGATACTTGATTTGGCATTATATAATTTTGAAATTTTCGGAGTCATGCCCAGTTTGTATAGATGGATTCATTTTTTCAATGTTTCGTGCACAGGAATTACAAAACCGCAAATACATAACCTTGTCTGCATCTGTAATTCTCTTTGTAATCTCCCACTTCATTCTTTCGAGGTCACGATCATTTACGAATACACGAAATACACTCTCTTGCAATCTATAACCAAAACCTTCTAAAAACTTTGCAACTTTTCGCAGTCGGCGCTGGTCCGAAATGTCATAAGAAACGATCCAGAACGTTTTCATCGTAATCTTGCCCTAGCAAACAACCCGGCTTGATCGCTCCATTCTTTTTCCAGAAATCTGACCTCCATTTCGATCATTCGGTAATAGGTTAAAGAATAGCCCATCACCGGATGTTTCCAGGTATCGTTTAATCTTGTTTCATAAATGGCAATAGCCTTTTTTCTGCCACTTTCCGAAAGCCATACCTTTTCGTTAGTCACCTCAAAATCATCTTTAATATCCCAACTCATCCGGTTAACACTGCCAACCAAAGGAATATCGCAAATTGGGGTTCTAAACAATTCCATTAAATCAAGCACCAGTGGACTCGCGCTGCTTCGTGGCGTATGGTAAAATCCAAAATCAGGATCGAGACCTACCGCAATAATCGCCTGAAATACCGATTTGTAAAGCAGGCTGTAGAGAAAACTTTGAATGGCATTGTATCTGTCCTTGGGAGGTCTTTTTGTTCTGCCATTGGGAAACATGTGATTGGGAACTTCCGACAAAAGCAATGTTGGTATGATTTGATGATAGATACGCGCGATGGTTCCTTCATAACCGCGAATCGCATCAACATTATCCGCCTCTGTCATTTTCTTTAGATTCTGACGCATAGCATCAATCGCCTCCATTTGACTGATCGCTCGTTCTTTTTTACGAGTTGCCCTTAAAATATATCTTAACTGGGTTTCACACTTGCCAATGGCTAATTTTTTTGTCAGGTAAAAACGAATTTTACCGTCGGTCAGAGCTTCATATTGCCGTATTTTTCTTTGGGGGGTTCCGGCGTTAGAATTCAGACCGCCAATGTAACTGCCGCCCATGGAAAACCAATGAATGGGAATTTTCTGCCATGAAAGAAAAGCGATCAATTGAGCTGAAATGGAAACGGATCCATGAAGAATTATCGATTCAATTTCGTTTACTGGAAATTTTGTTTTACCAGTTTTAACTTCATCATCATTTTTAATGATTTCAATGGCCTCCCCTTTTTTGCTCACCCTGGTTTTATAGCCCGTGATATGTATGGTCTCTTTTTCGCGATGCGGAACAAACAAGCGAGCCGCTTCGTAATCTTCCATTTCAAGGGAACGATTTTCTTCAGGCAGACATACTGGTGCCAGAGAGCAACGAACACAGAGATTGGCATTTTCCGTAACAGGAGGTCTGTGAACTTCTGCCCGTATTCTTTTTGCCCGTTCAATAGTCCCCAAAGTTTTTTGTCGCAATTGATCGGTGAGCTCCAATTTGACAAGAACATTGTCCCTACGGTATTTAATTCGTCCTTCTTCAATAATTCGGCCGCTGGCTTCTTCAATAAGAAAAGCATAGGCCGTCACCTGAATGGCATCTGATTCCCATGCCTCTTTTTCTTTACCAATGGTTTTTGATCGCCCAATTTTATGTTCATAAGGAATCCAGATGCCATCCCGTTTTTGTAAACGGTCGACTTTGCCGGTTAAGCCCAGCTTTTCGCTGGTATATTCAAAAGTTTCGACTCGCCCAATATCCTGATTGTCTACCCTTATTTCTTCATGAAAATTTCTACCTGCATAAACCCGTTCATCGGCAATTAAAATATTTTCGACTTCTTCGAGATAGTATAACCTCTCACAGTAGGTCAGAGAATGAAGTCCCATTACGCGAACCGGATTGTCTGTTTCGGTAATCATAAAATTTATATTTAATATGCTTTTTTATAGCGTAAGGCTGCGATGGGTTGATAATGTTTTTCATTATTTGAATAAAGTTCAAAGTCATATTCAAGCGCAGTCGCTGCAATCAATGAGTCTATGATTCCTGTTCCGTGACTATAACCATATTCAATAATAATTTCTCTGGCTCTTTGCCAAATACCTTCGTCAATTTCGAGAATCGAAAGATCGATTTTTTTTTGTATTAATTCTGCCTCGGCCCTGTTGCGAGCTCCTGCCAGAAGTTCCAACATAATCGGATGAATGATATGTATTTCGCTTTGCCTGACGGAAAAAAATTCTACCGCCTCTTTTTTGTTTCGAAGCACATCGATAATGATGTCGGTATCTAAAAGAATCATGATCTGCTTCTTTTATTTTCTCTTTGTCTCTGTTCATTTACCCATTTGACAGAATCTTCCATATCCGTACGATCTGCCCAGATACCCGCAAGAGACAGTAGACCATCCCCCGTGCTTGCTTGTGGGACAAGACGAACGATGGCATCTGATTTTCCTTCAGGAATATTTTTATCAGTCACAGTAACTTTTCCATTCTCATATTTTGCATGTAATATCATAAAGTCTCCTTTTCAAATTTACTACCTAAAACTGAAGGCGTCCACACCCAGGCGGATTCAGGGGGTGCGGGTGATTTATCGACGGTTTTCGCAAATACCGGCATGGTTGTCAGATGATTGTTCTGCCGGTCGATTCCAATGGTCAAACGAAAGGTCTCTGTTTCTGGAATTTCTTCCGGTTGAACGGGATAATACCAGAATGTCGTTTCGGTAGGCTTTTCAATTATCTCAATAAAATCAATGAGGTAATTGTTATCACCAGCAAAGGGCAGACCATATCTGTTTGAATCATATTTCCCTGAGAGAACATCCGTGATTCTTTCCTGGAAGCCTGCAACTTCGCTCTTGATTCCAATGATCACATCAAGATTCACGAGGAATTCCCTGCGGGTAGGCAAAATATGATATTTGGCGCCTTTTGTCCCTTCCGCAAGATGCGAACTGGAATTTCCCACAGGATAGGTGTGTAATTGTTGATAAATAGAATTTTTTCCCGGTTCACAAATTTCTCCGAGCGCAATTTTCAAAACAGGAATATTTTCTTGTGAATCCCATTGAAAATCCAGCGTGGGTTTCTTGATCAAAGTTGCCACATTATCTTTCCCTGTCCGCATCTCAATGCCGGCAAGATTCAAAACCAGGCCATAGGCCGCCGAATGAGGCATCGTTGGCATGGTGATCCTGTAATTGCCGGCTTGAAAGTAACGGTAACCGGCAAAGGGGGCTTTTACACGGATATAAAATTCTTCCATTGCTTTTAGCCCAGAAAATCAATTTTGATCTTCTCTATCATTTTTTCCGGATTGTCAAAAAGATGTACTCCGGCTGCTTCCAACTTCTCTCTTTCTTCTTTTGGCAAATTTCGCACGACTTCGCCGCCCAAATAAAATTCATTGCCCGGCAGATCGTTTTCATTGATTCGTCCGGCTTCGCTCCATGTGCCATCGGGATTAAATCCATAAGAATGATACCCTGCCACGAGCTTTGGAGTCAGTCGCGCAACAAGGCTTCGCGGAGCGAATTCAAAGTAGCTGCGGGCGTGACCACCTGCGACATTGTTTAGTTCGCCAATTGAGTCTAAAAGTGCCTTGATCCAGGCTGGTTGTTTTGCGCAGTCATTACCTGCAAGTGCAAAGGGATACTGAAAGGCAGTATGGGAAATTTCTTTGTGTAGAAGAACGGAAGTTCCCTGATTCTGCCAGTGTTTTTTTTCATTGTTTTTGGTTTTTTGATTAAGTGGGGACTGGTGAAACGTTGCTTCGTATTTATAAGGGGAAAGGGCAACAGCATAATTGATTCGCAAAACGCTGTCGAACTTTTTGGGTGGTTTATCTGCAACCATATACCCAAAGATGAAGTCATCAGCGTACTTATTTTCATCCGGTAACTCCTTGAATTCTACCGCGAGTTGTCCTTCATTATGCAAGCGTGTTCGGTTATTCGGTTGGCCTTTTTTTTGCAGTATTTCCCTCAATGCATTTCTCATAGACTCTGAGCTGAAAATCGCATAGTCTTTACCATCTTTATTAATTTTTTGCAATACCGTTCTGTTCTCTTCGCTCTCTCCCCGGTAATTAGAACTGGGCGCCGGGTACGTAAGAACCGTGCAGAAAAGATTTTTTTTGTTTTGTGTTTCCATTTTTTTATCCTTGTTTGACATTTTTATTTTCCTTATAGAGTGTTAATCCTGTTTACTTTTAAGCTCCGTGACTTTTATAAAAATAGAATCGTTTGTTAGCAATATCGCATCATGATATATTGCCGTACCTGCAATAATGGCATCGGGCAGTTTCATTTTGTATTTTTTTCGAAGGTCAATGCAGGTTTTGGTAAATTGTTGATTCTCCACTGGAAATCCAATCAATGTTATCCTTTTTTCAAATTCTAAATATATTTCTTTTTCCATTTCGGTTATTTCAGGGTATGACAGAAATTCAATTTTTGTCATAAAAGAAATACCGATCCAATCAGCTTTCGCCACCTTTGAAGTATATTCCTCATTCCCTTTCAAAAGATATATCAGGGCATTCGTATCCAAAATGGCTCTATTTCCATTCATCGCGCAACCGCCTTTGATATTCTACCGGGTCAATATCCCATTTCAATTTACCCACAAGATCGCTAAAATCATACTTGTGATTTTTTGGAGAAGCTGGCTGAATATTGATTACAATTTCTACTTTTTCCGACTTGAATTCAGTTTCTACATCCAGTTGAATGTGACCATCTTTGTCCGTTTCTTTTTCCAAAGTTATTACTCTCATTTAATTCTCCTTTTGAACTATTTGCCGAAAGTGCCAGCATTGACAGAGCTCTCACCTTTTCCGGGTCTTTGTATAATGCCTCAGTCAGGGTTATAAAGCCTTCTTCGCCAAGTCTTTGGGATACCGAACAGATGGTCGATGTGAAATAGTTGATAAAATCGGCATTATCTGCACGGCTCCGAATGGCAAGAAAAGCTTCTTTGGCGATTTTTGATTTCTTGTCGCTGAAATTTTGTCCACGTTCGTTACTTTTCATAGATGGATCCCATTTGAGCTGGTATTTCGATTCCAGTTTACTGTAAATGTAGGTTTGAATAACCTGATAAACCAGCAATTCAATTGTCTTTGGGATTTTCTCTTGTGTTACGTTTGCTTCCATAGCATAATCTCCTTTTATTTTTTCTTCGTTAAAAAATGTTACAGCATCTATTTTGAAATTTCCGTTTCCATATTTAAAGAAATATTCGTATGGATAATTCCTGAAAAGTTCATAAAATCCCGAAATTTGATTCATTTTATGAAGGGCGTTTTCGATGATTTGCTTTTGAAAAAGGTAGTTGATGTATAGCTTCTTTAATCGTGAAACTTCATCTTCCTGAAAAATATCAGGTTTGATTCTGGTATTTGCCCTGATACGAATATTATTTCCGTCTTTCTCACAATGCAACGTATCTATAGCATGCACAATTTCAAAAAACTTCGAACCGCCAATTTTTTGCTTAATAACCTGATGGAGTCGTTTGGAGGTGTCCAAACCCGCAACCTGTGAGAAATATACAACAGCTTCTGCTGGTCGATAACCAAATTTATCGATCGATCGGTTTGTCATCAAACTGGAAAATGTTTCGCAAAACGACTGAAGTCGGATGATATCCGGAATACAAATTGCATATCCGTTATCCGCCAATTTGTAATCTTTGATTTTGCTGTCATATTGCATTTTTTTAGGCGCGTATACTTGCGCGACAAAAGGCCAGAAATGCAGGAGAAAAAGATTCTTGTTGAAATCATAAAATGAAATATTCTCGGCATTATTGGATTGAGCGCCAATATAGTAAGTACTGGGCAAATCTGTGGAGTTTTTTCTCTCATCCATCTCTATCAATTGGTACCAGGACTTATCCGAGTCAGCGTTATTGAATTTTTTTTCAAATCTTTCCGTATAAGGATTTCTTGTTGCAGGAACACCGCGAAGAATGCTCCACATCATATCACGCCAGAGTTTAATCCAAAGACCGGATTCTGGTTCAAATTTATGAAAAAGAAATGATCCATTTGGATATGTATCAAGGTAAATAAAGTAAGTTTTTTCTTCTGCAGATTCAATCGTGCGTAATGGTTCTATTTCATTTCCTGTCTTATCTTTTTTCTTGTTAGGGCGTTCTTCTTCGTAGAGATAATACGTGACTTGTTTGCTTTTGCCTGTTTTAAGGTTTGTTTCTTTTTGCACTTCCTCTCGAATCGGTTCGAGATCATTCTTTTTTAACTTTGATTTTATTTCATAAATGTATTTTTCAATTTTCTCCATCTTTTTGATTTGCTTAATTGGTTTAATTTCTTGTTTTGTTTTTTGGTTTTTCCTGATGGTTTTACTTTCTGTTTCTACCTGAATCGGTTTATAAATTTCATTAAACAAATTTCTCACGTCTTGCTTTGTAAGTTTCATCTTTAAGCCAGTCTCTGAAATCTCTGTTTTCTCGAATAAGTCTTTATTTATTTCCTGATCTTTCAACCACTCAATTACCAGATATAAACCAGCAAGACCGGCTTTGTGTTGCGATGATGGCAATTCTGACAGCGTGTAAGAAAACTCGACTTCCTGTATCTCATCGTTCTTTGGCGATGAACCGGCCTTATTCTTTTTGATTTTTTTCGGCTTTTCGGGATTTGCGGGTATTTTGGATCTTTTCTCGGCTTCTTTTTTTTTCATATCGCAAACCCCCTTATGGCACTATAATTTCTACTACTAACCACTTGAAGATAGTGAGGCAAAGCGGAATATAATTCATTTTGCAAGAAAAGTTCCTGTTTTGCCGGCGCAGGAAGAATGTAACCATCAATAGATTTTTTATTTTTCAGCAAATCAGATACCTCCGGATAATCGGTGTCCAGAATCGCAGGGTTAGTAAACTCATCAATGTCACGGAAATCGCTCTGCAAGGCATAATAACCGCCATCGGTAAAAGAAGCGGAGGGTAAAGTTCTGTACTGCTCCCCGGTAAATTCTTCCAGCTTCTGTGCAAGCAATCGATGGCTGATGTCTTTTTCCGGAAGAGCGGCCAGAAAATTTTCGGCCATTTTAATTTCATCTACGGTATAGGGCAGTAAGCTACCTTCCGGTTTATACAGATATAATTCCGCTCGGAAATCGTTACCATTCTTTTTTGAATCGCGATTTGCACGACCGAATCTCTGTACCATCGAAGAAATCGGGGCAACCTCTGTAATTAGAACATCGGCATCCAGATCAAGGCTCATTTCACAAACCTGGGTTGTTACCGCGATGGCATTCTTGCCGCTTGAACCAGATTTAAATGCCTCGACTGTTTTTTTATGAACATCTTTTCGATCTTCTAGTTTAAAACGGCTATGGTAACAATGCACGGCCGTTTTTAATTCATCACAAAGTTGTTGGTGCATGTCCTGACACCTTTGAACGGTATTTGCAACCCATAGAACGCGCCGACCTTCATGATAAGCGTTTACTGCAATTTCAAATGCGGATTCTGCGTTATCCAAAATGGTTTTGTTATACCTGGGATGCTCTTCTAATTGCTCCAGGTCAGCAAGTTCGGTTCGATCTGATTCTGTCGGGTAAGGATTTAATCCCAGTTCAATAAGACTTTTTTTATTTTTCGGGGTCAAGGTAGCAGTCATGCATAAGACTGGGAGGTCGAAATTTTTTAAAAAACTTAAAAGTGAAGCGAACATATTTTTATCAAAACTATGAACTTCATCTACAATCAGCGCGCACTCTGTTAAAGCAGGCAACAAACAAAGTCCCTTATAATTGTTTTGGAGGAAGCTCAAAAACTGATCTGCTGTGGCGCTGAAAAATTTTTTAGACCAGTAAGCCAGGGCAAATAACCTTTCATCTTCTTCTTTGATTTTATATTTTTGATTTTTCTGCGTCTCGTCAGGATTATCAAACATAGTATCCAGTTCATATTCCGATGTGCCGTGCAAAAGGGATGCGTCAGCTTCTGGCGCCCAGGAAACATAATCTTTAAATCCCTCGGTAGCTGTACCGCGAGTTGGATAAAGAAAAATTACTTTGCTTATTTTTTGCTTCCTTGAAATTTCATTGGCCCAATTCCAGGCCGCCAGGGTTTTTCCCATTCCGCAGCCAGCGAGTAATAGAACACGATTCCCTTTTTGGGTGATCCGCTTTTGAAACTCGTGAAATTCGAAACTTTTTCCTGACTTGTGTGTGATGTCCTGCCTACGGGGCAGAATTATTGCTTTCAAGATCTCATCCGGTTTAATCTCTGATAAATGAACTACATTGTTAATCCATTCATTAACTGACCGGTTCTCCCGAACCAGCCCGGAAGCGACACTGTCTGCTGCAACAAGACCAGCTTTAACGGCAAGAAATAATGGATATTTTTTATCATTTTCAAGGTAGTTCTTGAAAGAAATATTCATACCTTCCCTTAGCGCAGATTTAAAAACTTCTGACCATGGTTCAACGGTTAACTGAAAGAATGGCAGATTCAAAACTGACTCAGCTTTTAGTTGCAACAAGTTGCCAATATGTGTAAGAATACCTTGAATATCTTTATGTTCCAGATAAACGGGGAGTTTGACTTCAGGTCGCAATACATTTCCCCATTTATACATAAATTGATGTTCATTAACGTTGTCTCCGGTTGCTTTCAAATGATGACATAGAATAGCAGAAGTAATTATTTTTATATCAATTATTTTATTTTCGCTGAACCAGCTGCGAATCGCGGGCAAATGCAAAATAAAGGCGCTTAAATGTTCATGCCGTATTCCTTGCTGCAGATAACCTTGCCCAGATACAGCTTCCTGAAAATCCTTGTTGGCTTTTCCGATATCATGCAGTAGAGCGGAAACCCGAAGGTTCAAAAGGAACTTATCTTTTTCATCTGGGTCAACCTTAAAAAATCTTAGCCAATTATTCAGAAAGCGAGAGTTTTCTTTAAATAAAGCAATCGCTGCATTCTCAGTCGCAAGGGAATGTTCTAAAAGGGTTACCTCCCGCCCATCCCTTGTCACCTTCTTCGCCAGCAATCTTTCTGGCATCATGCGCGAACCCCTACAAATGTACCGCAGCCCATTTTTCGTCTGCCGCCAAGGCCCACCTGCTGTAATCGCAGTGATTCATCCGGGTTTAAATTTGTGATCAATACTGGAAAACCCACAATTTCTTTATTTTTAATTCTCAGTGTTTTTCGAATATTTGTACTGGTTTCACCAGATTTACGTTGAAACAGCATGGGTGTTTGTTTTATTTGAAGAATATCTAATTGTTTTTGCAGCGAGGCCAAAAATTCTTCTGACTCTTGAAACCCTTTAATCGTTACCAATCTCGAATACAAATGCCGGTGCGGTTTCAACATACTAACAAGTGGCAAGCCCAGACGTATTTTTTCAGCACCAATTTGTAACTCCTTACCGGCAAGGTTAATAACATCTGGCAAATCGCTGTGATCAAGACGAATTCTCAGTTTGCTGGCACTGCTCAAATGAAGGTTGCGAGATGAATCAGGCATACCTGAAATTCCGGCAATGGCGATATCTTTCATTTCGTGTATTTTTTTATCAAACCGGGATAAAGCAGAATAAAGCAGATAACCGTGATCTGCCGGGATTTGTTTTCCAATTGCTTTGAATTTAACTTCTATGAAACTCATTAGGTACACCCTTTCTATCCATAATGCCTACAATTCCTTATTGAAATATAACTACAAGGACAAATCTTTCCTTTGCGCCCTTTGCGCCTTTGCGGTTCAATTATCCAAAACCTTCATACGCCCATCCCCGCTATTTTCTCTTTTCCCCTGCGACTCCATGACTTTTTATTTTCCTTTGCGCCCTTTGCGCCTTTGCGGTTCAATTATTCCAAACCCTACCACACCTCATTCCCCAAATGAGGACATTCAAATGTCCTTTTGCAAAAAAATCATTTCACAAAGGCCGGGTGTTTCTCTGGCCTTATCTACCAACGTTTTCGGCGGGTTAAGTATCTTAAAATTCCCCAGCTTCGAAGCGGCATAACTCAATATCTCGGCTTCGCCATTTACCTTGATTTTCTTTCGACGCAAATCACCAGCTGGAAGTTTTTCCTCGACTTCCAGATCATAAAGTGTTCCGTCTATCCAGACGTTGATGGAATATTGATATAATTCTGACGGGTTGATGTTTAGGCTTTTTAAGGCGATTTCTTTTAATGTTAAATTTGAAATTCCGGCCACTGAATATTGACGCTGGCGAATGTCATTTTTAGAAAAACAGGTTTCGCCGAGAACCAGAAATTCAGAACCTGAAAAAACAAGATAATGCGGAAGCATTTGGACTTTTATACAATCATGGCTCTTGTGTTTTAAAAAACCGGATTTAATATTTTTAAGGGAATCAACCAGTTTTCTGCTGGTTTCTTCGGTTTGCGGTTTATAATTAAATTCAATCAGAAAACCTTCGCTTGCCGCTTTAACAAGATCATGTAAAAAAGAAGCTGAATTGTTTTCAATGCGGCCGGCCACCCGCTCGGGATCGATGGTGCCAATAATACGACTTTTTAGCGCGGCTGATTCCGTATTCCATCTGGATAATAACCGCATTAACGATAATGCAAATGATTTAGATTTTAGAAGAACAATTTCATGCCCTTTGCGCTCAAAGTGAAATCCAAGATTTTCAGCTTCGATCAGGCGTCGGTTGATGGTACGCTCTGTATAGTTAATTCCCATGGCAGCCAGACGACCGGCAAGGCGGGAGCGGTTTAGAGCTTCTTTTTCCAGAATCATCAGAATAAATAATACTGCTGAACTGTCGTAGCGATTTTTTTTCTCTGATTCTCGGGATTTCATTTTAAAATTTGACAATTAAATCAAGATGTTTTGTATCTTTGTTAATAACATAATGTCAATAATTTAATTAAAAGTAAAGTCGATCTAAATTATGACAGTAAAAACTTAAGGAACTATCTTGGAATAACTTGGAATAAAAAGAGGGGTTATCTAAAAAGACACATGAAACCCGAAAGACTCGCAGTTTGCATATGCAGATTGCTGCAGCGGATTTCATCTTTGCAATTTTCGCAAAATTCGCGTCTTTTTAACACCCCCGTAGTGTTAATCTTCTTTGTTTTATATTTATGCGGCAATTACCACAGGGTCTTTTAAAAATCCCCTGACAATTTTGCCATCGCTGGAGCGTACACGCACTTCTACTGAATTGTTGCCCGCAGTTAAGTCGTTTGGCATTTTCAGTAAAATCAATGTATCGCCTGTTTTACCGTATTCGTCGACTCTCACCGGATTACCGGAATCAGGTTGCAGATATACGCCGGTCTCGGTATCGGTCTTGTTAAATGCCAGTTTTGCTCCGGTAATTTGAACCAGGTTACCGGATTGAAGCTCCGGTAATTTCAAATCACCTGAAAGTTTTATTAATTTTATTGGCATTGGCGACTTACTGTCTGCAATTACCTTGGTGGGCTTTACTTCCTGATTTACAGCAACCCCAAAAGAGCTTGTGATTGAGCTGTTGATACTGACCCAGTTTCGATCTTTGCGAAAACTGTCATCTTCAGAATCAAAGCCGCCTTTTATGCTGTACCCAATCGATAGAAAACCCAGATCGATGCTGTGCCCAAGCACAACGTAATCAATCAGGATTTTTTCAAGACCGCTCAACACGGAATTAATGTCGCCTTCGGTTAAAGACGATGCATGTGCAAGTCGTGTGATGACCTGTTGTTTGGTTACTCTCCCGTTTACCCTGGCTCTGGCAATGTACAACGGATCTCCTTCTTTTTTATACAATTGATTTTTTACCAATGTATAATCCATGTTTCCTCCTATGGATTGTTCAATAAGCTCACTTTTATTAAACAAACCGCAAATTTTTAATTTAAAAGCATGTCTAATTTGTTAAATTACACTTGCTCTCTAATTGTATTTTAAAAAATGGAATGTATTTTTACACTTTTATACAAAAAATATTTGCAAAAATATAAAAAATTTAAAATCCTTAAAGAGAATTCATGTCCTTATGAAATATTAAATTCTTTAGTTAAAAAAACTTCACTCTTTAGTTAAAGAATTTAAAAGTTTTAGTTAAAGATATTTTATTCTATAGTTAAAGAAATTAAAATCTTCGATTAAGAAATTTTGCTTTTTCGGTAAAGAATTAAAAATTATAGTTATACTTTTTTAAAACCTTCCTAAAGAAATTTAAAACCATTATTAAAGAGTTTCAAAAGCTTAACCATGATTTTTAAAACGACCTTAAGAAATTTTATATTTTTCATTCATACCGCTTTGAGGATATGATGCTTTAAATAATATCGGGATGTATTTATGGTTTTAAAACCAGATGTTCGAACTTTTTTCGGAACATCAGGTTTTATACCAGTGATTCAGGTAAAGAGGCCGGTTGAAAACTTTGCCCCTGAACAGTTTTAAGCCATAATGATTCGTCATTGTAATAAACATATCTTTGATATAACATTAAATAAATAAAATGCACAACGGCGTTTCGAAAGCGTTCGCGGCCAAATGGGAAATAACCGTGTCCTGTGCATGCCGACTTTTCTTTTTTATTGTAAATACCAAAATAGACAGTGCCAACAGGTTTTTCTTCGCTGCCGCCGGTTGGGCCGGCAATTCCCGTAATGGATATGGTTATATCAGATCCAAGCTTTTTAGCGCCGCCAAGGGCCATCTCCAGAGCGGTTTCTCTGCTAACGGCGCCGAATTTTTCCAGAGTTTTTCCGGAAACTCCAACCACATCTTCTTTAATTTGATTATCATAGCTGATGATACCGCCGGGGAAAATATCAGAAACACCGGGGATATCGGTTAAAAGTTTGGACGCATAACCGCCCGTGCAGCTTTCGACGGCGCCAAAAGTAAGCTTATTTTTTTTTAAATGATCGATCCATGCCAGTATCGGGTTTTCAACAATGTTAGCGCCAAATTTTTCATGAATTTGTTGAATTAGGGCATCGTATTCAACCTTGTTTTCTTCAGATGTCCGTAAAAAAAGCTGATTTCCCCAGGCAAGAGAATGATTGCCCATGATGATCTTGTTTGGAGAATCTTTTGAAAATTGAAGAGACTCATAGAGAATACTTTCCATCACTCCCCAGATGTTAAAAGTTTTAGATAAAAAATGACTTTTTACATTTTGTCGAATTTTTTCAAGAGCATGCGGCCATATGTTGCGAATTTCAAGAGGAAATCCTGGCAATGATACAATTTTATAATCGCTGATAAAAATTCCCGGAGCAAGACCCGCATGATTTGGAAGAGCCTGCGCATTTTCAGGAATTCGACATTGACGGTATAATCTTTTTTCATATCGGCTTCGTGTAGAAGGCGCTTCTCTGGCATATTTTTCAATGACGATCTTGACTCGCTTTTCGCAATCTTTTATAAAGACTGCTTTCACGTTCATGATTTCACAGAGAATATCGACAGTTAGATCGTCATCTGTGGGGCCGAGTCCGCCGGTGGTTAAAATAAAATCGTCTTTGCTTAAGAATTCGTTGAGAGTTTTTATAATGGTTTCTTTATCATCAGGAATAACACGGATTTCTTTTACTTCAACTCCAATTTCAAACATCGCGGCGCAAATAAATTGCGTGTTGGTGTCAAAAATAAAACCCTGCGTAACCTCTGAACCAATGATTAAAAGTCTAACGCCCTGGCTTTGAATGCTTTCATGCAAATGAGGCATTGAGCTCTTCCTGAACTTTTTTACTGCTCTGAAGAATTTCCTCGTGTAAACTCGCTCCGTGCGAATCCATGGTAACGATACATTGAAAATCTTTTACTTCAATGATCCAGAAAGCTTCGGGAGTTCCAAATTCTTTTTTAATCATCCCGTGTACTTCGGTAACCTTGGCCGCCGTATAAGCTGCCGCGCCTCCGATGGCATGAAGATAAACCGCGCCAAACTCCTGACATCCTTTAAGGGTTTTTTGTCCCATACCGCCTTTACCGATCACGCCGCGAAGTCCAAGAAGTTTTATCACGTCATATTCATACGGCTCTTCGCGTATGGAAGTTGTCGGCCCTGCTGCAGTAAAACGCATTTTGCCGGATTCATCTTTTACAACAACGGGACCGCAATGGTAAAGTATACCGCCGGAAAGATGTTTTTTTAAATCGGCTAAAATTTGCTTTTCTGTATCATTTGGCTGATTGATCACAAAGGTATCTTTTAAGTACTTATGGGCGACGTCGCGTCCGGTAACGATGGTTCCGGTAATGGAGACCATGTCTCCTTTTTTTAATGCGCGTATGGTTTTTTCGTCGATGTTGGGCGGCGTTAATTTAATGATTTTATCTGACATGTTTTCTCCTGCAATTAAATGGTTATTTCCGGCGACGGCTTAGTATAACTCATATTTTCCATCTTGTATTTTTAACGTTTTTCGTCGGGTTGCCCAGCACATGTACGAAATGCTTACAAAAAAGCTCGCGGGTATTCTGTGCATTTTAGCAATTTTTACGCCAATTAAAGTTGTAAGACCGCCAAAACCCATCGGGCCAATTCCCAGCTTGTTTCCTTTCTCAAGCATTTCATTTTCCATTTCGGCAAGCAACGGATCAGGATTTTTATCGTCCAGCTTTCGAAAAATCTGCTCTTTGGCAAGAAGCGCTCCGGAAACACGATCACCGCCGATTCCAACACCGAGAACGCCGGGCGCACATCCTTTACCTTGAGCTTGTACGACGGCATCGAGAATAACTTTTTTTACTCCGTTTATGTCTCTGCCGGCGCCAAGAGCGGTATGAGGCAGAGCATATTGAGCGCCAACATTTTCACAACCGCCCCCTTTTAACATGATTTGGATTTCCAGTTCCGAATGATCCGTTTCATAGAAAAAAAACGAAGGCAGGCCAATCCCTGTGTTGTCTCCCGGATTTTCTCCGGTGATACTGTCCATTGAGTTTGGTCTAAGATAACCTTTTTGAGTAGCTTTGACCACTGCTTCTGTCAGCTCTTTTTTTAGCTTTAATGTACTTTCTTTGCTCGGATAATGGATGTGAAAAATCACAGTGCCCGTATCCTGGCAGATGGGCGTAGCATTGCTGCAGGCCATAGTGATATTTTCCAGAATGATTCCAAGAGCCCCGCGCGCTTTAGAGCCTTCAGCTTCTTTTAATTGTTGCGCTTTTAAAACTTTTACAACATCACCAGGCAGATTGGTCGATGCCTCTTTAATAAATTCGACAAACAGGTCAACTCGGTTATCAGGAATAACGCCGCTTGGTTTTTCTTCTTTATTGTTTACACTCATACGTATTCCAGTTTTCATTATTCAATTCCCGACGGCAATTATTTTTATTTACCAAAATGCAGTTACTTTTACGAAACAGGAATGATTTTTTTAAAGGGGAAAAGTCTTTCCCCTTCGCAGGGTAAGCGGATAAACCGCGTTACCCTGCTTCCCCATACGTAAATTCGTTATGGTTTTCTTTTGACAAAGGGTTCATATCATCCAGGATGGATGAATAAATGGCTGTATAAACAATGAAAAAATCAAATTCTGATATAAGCAGAAGAGAACTGGACAAATTGTTTATCGATTGTCTGGAGATATCTGTTCCTGTATTAAACAGCGCCGAAAAAGTTAAGGCAGCTATTTTGTATCAGGTATTTTTTTATTCGCTACTTGAATCGGGAGTCTTGTACCATAGAGATAATTTATCGGCTTCTAACTCAAACTTTTCATTTAACGATTATCCGGAAAATTTCAAGATGGAAGCTTCCGGAAATATACAGAAATTATTTATACCAGATATGTATGCAAGAATTTCAAGATTTATCATTTTAAACCTTTCCGAGTTTCCGGTTTATTTACTGGGAAGTTTTTTTTATGAGAACCTGCTTACTCGAACATTTAAAATAAATCCAGCCGGTATTAGCTATGATAAGCAGTATATAAAAAATAACGGCGTTTTTTATACTCCCTGGAAAACTGCAGAAACCTTTATAAATGGTTTAATTGGAAATTTAAATGCAGGTAATAAAGACATATCAGAACTAAAGGTGCTGGATTTAGCATGCGGCTGCGGTATATTTTCCATTTTAATTTTAAAAGTATTGGCTGAGATGGTCACAGCAAAAATTGAAAAAGAAGAATCAATTAAAACGGCAAACGGCTCTGATGATTTAAGTCAAACGGCTCGTAAAAATCAAACAACAATCACAAGGTTGGGTATTTTAAAAAACAATATATTTGCAATTGACAACGATTTAACAGCTCTTGAAATTTCAAAATACACTTTATTGCTTTTTAGTTTGTCCGAAGAAAAAGACATCATCAGCATCAATCAGTTTACCAATATGTGCATTACTCTTGACAAGAATATTCAAAAAATTGATGTGATTGATTTTTACAAAAATAAATCGTGTGAAGATTTAAACATACCAGGTATAAAATTTGATTTGGTGGTGTCAAATCCTCCGTATATTTCTTATTATTCCAGACATTCAAAATCAAACGAGGCATTTCAAAAAGATTTACCAGCGATGAAAAATAAACTGTCGCTATCGTGCGGTATATACAATGATCAGAAAAAATCAGGAAGGTTAAATTCAATCTTGTTTTTTGTAGATTTTCTTATGCGCTTTTTGTCGCCGGATGCGTTATTTGGTTTGCTGGTGGATATGAGCATACATGAAAATTTATATATTGAACTTCGAAAGTGGATTCTTGAAAATAAAATTCTTTTAGAAACCCGTCTAAATATAAATGACTTTCCGGGTGTTAACAGCGGCCAGACTTTTTTATACATGCAAAATACCTTGCCAACTCAGGAAAACACAGTAAAGATTATCGATAACAATGGCGGCGAAATGAATATTGCCGAACAGTCGATCTTGAAACAAAAATCACTATTTTATATTAAAAAAGGCCGTCAGTTTCTGGATCACCTCAGTCATTTACCTCATCTGGGCGATCACTGTATCATTTCAACCGGCGTTAATATCGGCGGCGCTTCTGAAAAATTTTTATCAAATCATGACGGCGGCGGTTCTTTTTATCCAATGATTTCAACTTTAATGTTAAAAAAACCGTATGCAGTGATTAGTTCTGGTTATGAACATTACATTGACTTTAGTAAAGAAAAGGCTGAGCTTATAAATCAAGAATCCAGAAACAGGAATATAAAAAGCGTCGTTGCGCTGGGTAAATTGGAAAGATTTTTAAAACCAAAAATATTTGTAAGGCAAAGCGCTCCGAGAATCATCGCAACATATAGCGACAAACCGGTTATCAGTCCTTACAGTATTTTTGTGATCAATCAAAAAAAAGAAACAGGATATGGTTTATATGTATTGTTAGCAATTTTAAATTCCGATCTTGTATCATTCTACTGTGTTAAAAACAGGCTGATCAGTCAAGGGGCAGGAAAACAACCGCAGATAAGAAAATCGTGTCTGCAATTAATTCCTGTTCCAAGATTTGAAAATTACCGAAGGTTTGAAGAAGAGCTTGAAAAGCGCGTAAAGTTATATGTCTATGAAAATATCAATACCGAGACAACGGATGTCAGTCATAAAATTGCAATTGAAAAACTGGTTTGTTCGATGTATGAAGTTAATTATGAAACTTTTAAAGCAGAAAATAAACCTTTTATTTAAAATTGATTATTTAACGATATTCATTTGTTTATTGGTTTGTACATTGTATTGTGCCGGTACAGAAAAAATCACTCGTCAGAACTTAAGCAAGAATGAATTAAGCGATTTAAAAGATCTAAAGCAAGAAGAAATTATTCCCCGGAGTGAAAGTGAAATCGCAGACATGATTGAAGATTTAAAAGGCAAGACAATAGAACAATGGAAATCAGATTTACCATATTATTACGGATTAGACATTCGTAACAATAAAAGCATGATCATAATTAAGTATTGCGAAAAAAAGCAATGCTCCAGGGAAGATTATTCTTTATTTTTAGTATATAGAAATGTAAAATTAAATCAATGTATTGATTTATCTTCTCAACCATTGTCAAATCCTGTTAATAACGAGTTTATAGGTTGTGAGCCTGCAGTTACCAGTTTAAAAAAATAATATTATATCAATCTATAAATGTAACGCCAACTTTAACAATCACGTCATCTATTCGCTGATTCCACTTAACTTCCGCTCTCATGGGTGCAAGTTCACCGATCTTGACAATCCAGTTGGTTCCCGTTTTTATAAAATCGGGATTTTCGTCTTTGATGATTAAAACAAGACTTGCTCCTGTATGAGATTCATTTTCAATCAATGCGATGTAATCAGTAATCATGTCAGGCGTTGTTTTGTTAAATTTATGATAGCGTTCCGTATTGGTATCTATCAGTGCAATCTCCATTGGTTCAGGGTAAAATCGTATATGTTTTCTAAGCCCGTTTTGTTCCATTTTAAGACCCTCCGGAAAAATTATTATGCTATTATACTTAATCCAGCTTTAGTGTAAATATATTTTATATTTTAATGAGCGACTACAAATGATGCTGACTGGCTCACCGTGGATCATTTTTAAACTATAAATTTTTAATTTGCTTTACAATATTGTACAGATTTTACATATTTGGTCGTATGAAAAAAAATATAGAAGAAGTATTTGAAAAACTAATTTTTGCAAGCAGATGGATTCAACTCCCTCTATATCTGGGGCTTGTTGTCGGATTGCTGGTGTATTCTTATAAATTTTTTATCGAGTTGGTTCATCTGGTTTCTCATGCAGATGAACTAGATGAAGCGATGGTTATGCTGGGTATTCTTTCTCTGGTAGACATTACCATGGTAGCCAATTTAATCGTGATGGTAGTTATTGGTGGTTATGCAACGTTTGTAAGCAAACTTGATGTTGATACTCATAAAGATAAACCAGAATGGCTGGATAAAGTAGATGCCGGAACGTTGAAGGTCAAGCTTGCAGGCGCTTTGATCGGTATTTCAGGAATTCACCTGTTAAAAGCATTTATCAACATTAAACATATGGACGCTGTAGAGGTTCAATATCAAATCATCATTCATGTAGTTTTTTTATTCACAACCCTTTTGCTTGCCTTGACAGAGTCTATTTTGCATAAAAAGCACTAATTCAAGCATAAAGCGGCTGGTGCAACAATTATGTGGTTTCACAGTGTGGAGCTATTCGAGTTCCATGAGTTTAATGATTTGATTTTCAATTTTTTTTCGATATTCATGATCTGGGAGTTTTTTAATTTGTTTAAGAAGCTGATTTTCTGATTTTTTCAGGTGTTCGAGGCAAGTCTTTTTTGCGTTAAAATTTTCCAGTAACTTGAGAAAACGCTCAATCGTTTTACTTTCTTTTCTTTGCGCTTCTGTCAATGAAAAGTATGAAGCCAATTCCAGTTTACCGGATTCGTCCATGGAGTCACGAATCAGTAAAATTGGAAAAGTGTACAAACCGTTTTCAAAATCCTGGTAGGGGGGCTTATTTAACAATGAACTGTTAAAATAATCAAGATAGTCGTCTCGCATTTGAAACAACATGCCCAGATTTTTACCGGTTTCGGCAATGTGAGATATTTCATCTTTTGAACGTTTCATGTGAATGGCAATTCCCTCACATGCCGTTTGAAAGAGAGAACCTGTTTTGCCATAAATGATGCGCAGGTAGTCGTCAAACGTAATATCTGGACGTTTTTCATATTCCATTTGCAGTAATTCAGCTATAGACAAGTCTCGAATTACTCGTGTAAAAATATCCATTAATCCCGGATTTTCAAAATCATTTAAAGAGCGAATGGCGGTTGCAAACATATAATCTCCGCCTAAAATAACTTCTTTTGAACCAAATATATTTTTTCCGCTTGGCTTGCCTCGTCTTGTATTGGCATCATCAAGAACATCATCATGTAAAAGACTTGCGGCGTGGATGATTTCGACAATTGCTGAGATTTTATAGATATCTTTATCAATTCCCTGCTTGTGAGCGTCAAACATTTCTGCAATATAAAATGCCATAAGCGAACGAATACGTTTGCCGCCGCTTTCAATTGTGAATTGTTTTAGTTTTGTTAGAATCTGCAATTCATTGCCAAGAATGTTATCAATACTATTGTTGATATTTAAGATGACTTGTTCTTTATCAAATGTTGCAATAATCATAACGCACGACTTTCTCGAACAATGCTAATGTTATGTCAACCGTTTTGATTTTTTAGATATTCAATAAATGGCAGCATGGAGCGATCAATGATTTGAAAAACACGGGCAAAACCGTCGCTTCCGCCGCCATAGGGGTCTGGCACGTTTCCATTTTCTGGTTCAGGATCAAAATTCCGGAGTTTAAATATTTTTTCTTTGGGAACGCCAAACTCATTGATCAGCGAACGAGCGTTTTGATCATCCATTGCAATAAAGTAGTCAAATTCATTTTGATCAGCCGCAACAACCGGACGCGAGCGTTGGTTTTCAATGTTGATGTGATTTACCCTTGCAATATGTATCGAACCTTTATCCGGTTTCTCGCCGCGGTGCCATGCGCTGGTTCCTGCGGAATCCGCGTAATAATGTTCGGAAAGCCCGGCAATTTCAATTTTATTTTCAAAAATTCCCTGTGCCAGAGGAGAACGGCATATATTACCCAGACAGACAAACAGAACTTTGATCATACGAAAAAATTAAAGTGTTTTTATAAATTTTTTAAGACGTTCTTTATCTTCATCGTAAATGTCGCTAAACTCGACACCCGCAAGATATTTTTGTCCTTTTTTCTCGATTCGTACAATGATGCCTTCCAGTTCAACAGGGTCTTTTTTATCTTGTAAATCAAGCAAGATAAAAATTTTACTGTAAGGTTCAACAGTACCATCAAGTTCGCAAAGCATTCCGGCAATACTTATGTTAATGCCTGTTGCTTTGATAAAGTTTTCTTTCGTATACGATATATTGATAAATTGTGAGATAGCAAACCGAGCTGCTTTCCTTTTTTCTGTACTCATAAATCACTCCTATACATTTTTTGTGCCAACTATTTATTTTCTTCTGTAATACGAATCCAGGTTTGGGTTCTTCCTATCATGGAAAAACCAAGAAAGCCCCTGACTTCAAGCTCGTTTGCGCTCTCATTTAGTTTTAAATTACAACTGTATTCTACTCCGGTTTTCGGATCGAGAATTTTTCCTGATTTCCATGAGTCATTACTTTTCTTGTGGTCTGGGGTAAAATCCCATAATATAACCATACCGCTTAACGGCGCATCTTTTTTATCGCCTTCACATTTGTCGCAGACAGGGTTTTGGTCTTCGTCGGGTTTACGAAATAATTTAATGATTTTACCGTTTAAGTTACCCTTTTCATCAATCCATAATTGTACGATGGATTTTTCTTTACCTGTTTTATCATCGATGGTTTTCCACTTTCCGGTCATGTCTTTTTCTTGAGCAGATTGAGACGAAACCGCGCCAAAATAAAATAACAACGTTAGTACAATGATAAATAGTTTTTTTAGATTCATAATTTTCAGACTATCATATCTTAATGACAAGTCAAATGTTTTTTGAAAAACGTATAATGAAAAAACCACGGACTTGCCGTGGTTTTTTTAAAAGGCATATAAAATATGCCTTCAATTGATTGGAAAATTTATTGCAATGTTATTTTTTCTTTTCCATTTTTTCGTGATGCTCGTGCATTTTTTCTTTCATGGATTCATGGTGTTTTTTCATCTCATTTTCATCAATGGAGCCGTCTTTATTGGTGTCCATTTCGTTAAAATGCGCATTCCATTCTTCTTTTGAAACTTTACCGTCTTTATTGGTATCTAACGCTTCAAATCTGGCGTGATGCTTATCCATTGCTTTTTCACCTTTTTCTGCGTATAGATTAAAAACGGCAACAAGCGATGCTAAAGTAATTAATGTTATTGATTTTATTTTCATGTATTTACTCCTTTAAGTAAGTATGGCTACTCGAATATTAGAAACCTGTAATGTCAATAATTATTTTCATAATTTCGAAACTTCGGTTGCAGCCGCAATTACAAATATGAATGTTAAATAATTTAAAAAATGAATGATCAACATTCGCTTTTAACGATTTTGGCTGCATGCATTTAAGCTGAATGTACTTTAGAAATAAATCTGCGACCGCGGTCGTTCGACGGACATATTTAATCAATCATGATCGTCGTGCCAGGTTAAAACGGGTTTTCTTGCCGCAAGTGTTTCATCTATTTCCCGAACGTAGGTATTATGCGGAGACTGTGTTATCTCATCAGGATTTTTTTCAAGGGTTTCGAAAATATCAAGTACAGCGTGTATAAAAACGTCCATTTCTTTCTTGCTTTCAGTTTCGGTCGGTTCTACCATTATAGCGCCGACTACGTGCAGCGGAAAATATATGGTTGGAGCATAAAAACCGCGATCAAGAAGTGCTTTGGCAAAATTTTTGGTTGCGGCGCCTTTTGCTTCAAGACTTTTTTGATTAAACACGACTTCATGCATAGAAGGTTCCGTCGAGGCCAGCGTTAGGTGTTTTTCAAGTTTTTTTCTTATGTAATTGGCGTTTATGACCGCGCGTTCTGAAATTTCTTTTATATTTTTGCCGTTTCGTTTTAAATACGACCATGCGCGTAAAATAATTCCGAACTGACCATACCAACCTTTTACAGGACCAATGCTGTGTTCTGGCGTCTCATAATCATAAAAATTTTTTCCGTTAATGCTTTTTTTAACTACGTAAGGAGAGGGTAAAAAAGCCCGCATACGTTCAGAGCAGGCAAGGGCCCCCTGTCCCGGACCGCCGCCGCCATGAGGGGTTGAAAATGTTTTATGTAAATTTAGCTGGGTTAAATCAACGCCCATTTTTCCGAAAGAAACTATACCCATCACTGCGTTTAAATTGGCCCCATCTACATAAAGTAACGCGCCTTTTTTATCGAGTATTTCTTTAATTTTAACAATCTGGGTTTCAAAAATCCCGAGTGTATTCGGGTTTGTGATCATAAGCGCAGCTGTGTTTTCATCAACTTGAGCGGCAAGAGCTTCAAGATCTGTCAGCCCTTTTTCATTGGATGGTATTTTTTCGGTTATATAACCGCCCATAGCTGCAGACGCCGGATTTGTGCCATGCGCTGAATCGGGTATGAGAATTTTATTTCTTTTTTCGCCCTTGCTTTCAAAGTATTTATGGATCATAAATACTCCCGCCAGTTCGCCGTGAGCGCCTGCTGCCGGCTGCAGCGAGATTCCCGGCAGGTCGAGAATTTCAGAGATCATACTTTGAGTTTCATACAATATTTCCAGGGCTCCCTGGGTTTGAGCTACAGGCAAGGCAGGGTGTAAGTTTGAAAACTGGTCCATTTGTGCAATCACTTCGTTAATGACCGGATTGTATTTCATGGTGCATGATCCTAACGGATAAAGACCGTCGTCGAGAGAGTAGTTTAATCGGGATAATCGGTAATAATGGCGAACCAGTTCATGTTCAGAAATCGAGGGAAAGTCTTCTGGTTTTTTACGAAGTCCTTGAAGAAGATTTTCAGGTAATTTTGTATTCGTATTACTTTTCAGGCTATTTTGAGCGCCTGTAGTCTGGTATTCTTTAATTAAAGGCTCCGAACGAACCACCATAGAGCCATACCATCGATTGTGATCTTTCATTTTGGCAGATTTTGAATTGAATGTACTTCATCAATCGAAAATATTAAATTTTGCATATGATTTATGAAGAGCGGCTACTTGCCGGTAGCAGCGTTGAAGCAGCATTTTTTAGGGAGATTTATGCCCTCAAAGTATAAATTTCCGTTAAAAACAGATTGAAATTTAATTAAACTCTGCCTTTTTTTGTAAATTTTGATGTTTTTTGATGTTATTTAAGTAGAAAAGCGTAACAATTACAAATAAAAAATGAATTTAAATTGACAAGACGTTATGCATTATATAATTATTCAATGTGTGGGTTTATGTTAAATAATATTATTTTATTATGCCAATTAAATAAAAGAAAATTCAGTTATGTATTTATTTTTGCTTTATTTACGCGGTCAATTTTCGCGGATATTGTTTATTTAAAAGACGGTACCATTTATGAAAATGTTCATATTTTAGCAACGTCCGGCGGCGGAATTCAATTTGAAACAGCCTCAAAAGAAGTTCAGACATTTACAACCGGAAGAGTTTTGCGATTACGCTATGGCGATAACATTGTAGAACCCATTAACATTTTATTAAAAGATGGAACGTTGATCGAGGGTTTTTTAATTGAGCAGGACAGCAGGATAGTAACAATTCGCAGAATTAAAGATTCTGTAAACGAAGAAAATATTTTAAAAGATAATGTTAAGCAAATGTCCGCAAATAAAATCGTTGTGGTTTACCCTGAAATGGACTTACGTCTGGGCGCATTTATGCCCTTAAATTCCGGCGGATCAAAACTGGGGGTTGGTTTTATGGGGTGGCTTGGTTTTTACATCACTCCTCCCTTTTTACCAAAATCAAAAACCGGCATTGAAGCCGGTTACGTATATATAAAAAGTGACACAAACAAGAACATGGTGATGCATTTAATTCCTGCTCTTGTTAATTTTCAGTATATGATCAATGTTTCAAGTAAAAGTTCAATGGAATTTAATCTTGCTCCAAGAGTTGGCCTTGGCGGCGCTTTTTTAATTTTTAACGACGGCGAAGGCGGTAACTTTTCAAGCGTATTGCCGGCATTTGGCGGCGGTATAGGATTATATATGACTTTAGTTCCAAAGAAATTATTTTTAAATACATTTGTCGACTATGTCGGATTACTCGACAGTAAAGGCATGCTGCATTCTTTGATGGGTTCTATTGCAGTTCAATATCGTTTTTAATATAAAATAAAATGTTTTGGTAAATTTAAAATATGTTTAAATGTAGGGTTAAGAAAATGAAAAAAATAAAACCGTTTTCCATGGTATTGACTATTCTTTTTTTAAATTTTTTCTGTAGCGACAGCGTTGTTGAAAAAATACAAAAATTTAAACCAAACGTTCCTCCTGAAATTATTGTATTTACCTCTGATTCTCCCGGCGGCGCAACTTTATTGCCAAACCAGACATTTCATGTCCACGTAGAAGCAAGCGACCCCAATGGTAATAAAATTACCTATAAATACGATTCTGCGCTCGGCGCTTTCAGCGGTCAGTTTGATAAAGATAAAATGAGCGATGTGGTTTATACACTTCCCGGTGTGTTAAATGCAGGTTTTACGGCCATTGTTCGCGTAACTGTAACCGATGAAAAAGGGGCCTCAACTTCACAGGATTTAAATCTGGGCAGCGGAAAATTAGGGCCGCAAATTACTTTAAATTCTACGGGAACAAGCCCGTTTTTAGTCAGCAGTACAAATGCCGGCGCTCTTTCCAATGGCGGAACTCAATGTTCTTCTTTTTCATGGACTGCCGACGCCGATGGATTTTTCCAGGTTCGTTTTTTAACTGACCCTGCTCTGTCTTGTTCTATGGATACAAGCATCAATGGAAATTTTAAATTTTATTCAAAGGGAACTCCCGTTAATGTCACCGTTCACGGCCCCGGCGCAACATGCCCGGCGTTGCCAAATAGCGTAGATATTAATCTTACCAATGGTACTGTCAATAACGACCAGGTGTATAAGGTTTGTGTCGGCGTAAGAGACGCTCTGGCGCAGGATTCATTTGTCGGCGGAACATCAGGTTATCCTTTTACCCTGGACAATACGCCTCCATCGTCGACGACACCGACGATTAACAACGCTTCCATCATCAATGGTCAGGTATTTACCAGCCAGCAAAGTATAGTTTTTAATTGTGTCGATGCCCTTAGTCCATGTAATGATCTAATGTACACATCCAGCTATTCGCCCACGCCAACTCCGGCAGCGGCAACAGCGCCTGTTTTCACCACCTCGGGCACAAATGCATTGTACACGGCAAATGCCAGTCAGGGCATTGTTTTTGGTAATAACGGCGACGGTTCATATGAAGTCAGGGTAATTTCTCGCGATAATGCCGGTAACATTGAACCTGTTACAATTTTTAATTTTGCGGTAAATTCTGCTTTGCCTGTAATTTCTGCCGCAGCGCCGACAAAAGCAGCAATAACCACCACAGGAGACACGGTTAATTTTGGTACGTCTGATATCGTATGGTCGGCCAATGAAGGCGGTAATTTTGCGGTTGTGATTAACCCTGTCAGTACAACGGCGCCTTGTGGCGTAAACGATACAACCAGTTACGCCAATTTTGCAGCCATTACCAATTCAACCGGATTGGGAAATTCAGGGCCATACATTCCTGGAATTGGGGCAACGGTCACCTCTACCATTAAAGCTGCAGAACTTGCGGCGGGAATAAACAACGTCTATGTTTGCGTGCATGACGGTTTTAGTTATAGCTGGATTTCAAAGCAGATATTTAAAGATGACACTGCCCCGTTATTTACCATGACGCCGTTATTGGGCGGAGCTACATATACCATGTCTCAGGGGACAGTATTTTCTTGTACAGACAGCAGCGCCTGCCGCATAAGTTATACTCAGGATTATTTAGCAAATACGAAAACAGCCCCTGCCGGTATTGCCCCAAATTTCGCAGGATCGGGAACTGTTGTAAACGGCCCGGCGTCAGCTAATATTTTATTTGGAAATCTCGGCGATGGAACCTATACGGTCAAGTACGTATCGCAAGATGCGGTTGGTAACCCGCCTGCTTTAACCGTTAAAACTGAAACGTTTTCTGTAAATAATGTAACCCCCGTGATCAATTTAGCAGGTACGCCGACAAATGCAATCGTAACTACTACCGGCGATACGGTTACCTATGGCACAAGCAATATTACATGGAACAGTACAGACAATGGAACGTATATCGTTATGATTAACGCAGCCTGCCCCGCGGCGTGGCCCGGCGACACGGCAGCTCTTGTACAGGCTTATGCCGGAGCAGGAAAATCTACCGGAACAAACAATTCAGGCAGCTTAACGGCAAATGCAAAAATCACTACAACCATTTTAGCGACAGATCTGACATTGGAAGGCGCAAACATCATTCGGCTATGCACTAATGACGGCTTTTCTACCGTAGAGAAAGCAGTCACGATCAATAGAGACAACACAAAGCCTGTAACAGCAATGTCGCCAAATTTAAACAATTTGAGCTTTGCAGGTAGTCAATCTGTTACTTTTAATTGTTCAGACGCCAACGGTTGCTACGGTATCGCATATACGGAAGCCATGTTGCCCATAAGCGGAGGAGCTTTTCCAGCGGTGACGGTTCCCAGCTTTACTGCAACCACCACACCGGCAACTAATATTGCTCTAGGAAATACATCCGGCCCGGTTACACTTGGAGCAACTAACGCCCAGAAATACACTACGGCGTTTATCAGCAAAGATGTCGTAGGAAATACGGAGATATTCGCCGCTTTAGTAAACCAGGCGCAATATAATATTGATAGTACTTTACCTCAAGTAACTAAAGTATCCGGTCCGACCAATGCTTTTATAACCACTACGTTAAATGGCGTTCAAACCAGCAGTGTTACGTGGTCTGCAAATAAATCGGGAACGTATTATGTAAACATTAACCGTGCGTGTACAGCGTCCACAAACTCTACCGGAGCTGGCAATACTGCAGCATACACCCTTGGAACATCTGGAAATATCACATCAACGTTCGTAGCGACTGATGCGGCTTTTACCCCTGGTAACAACACCATAAATATATGTCTTTGGGATCCTGTTCTATCCACATGGGGTGTATTACCAATAAACGTAAATGTCGATAACACAGCCCCCGTTGTAGCGTATACCCCAAACATAAACGGAATATTTACAACTCCTCAAAGTATTACTTTTTCGTGTACAGACGTTTCAGGCGCAGGTTGCGTGAGCATGAGGTACACTACCGGTTTTACCGCCAACTCATCAACTGCGCCGGCTGTTACCGCTCCAGTTTATACAAGCCCGACAGCCGATGCAGGTACCGGTACTTTAATCACAGGAACTTCCGGCCTGGCTTCGGTTGGAGGAAGCGGCGACGGAACCTATAAAGTGATGTACATAGGCCGCGACAGCGTGGGTAATGTTGCCGCTGCAGGTTCGCTGGTATTTTACGTAAACCAGACTTCTCCATCGATAACCTATGTTTCAGGACCAAGTAATGCCGCGGTAACCACAACAGGTAATACGGCAAGCTTTGGCTCCAGTGATATTGTCTGGAAAGCCAATGAAGCGGGTCAAACCTACCTAATTTACATAAATACGGCTTGCCCTGCAACTTGGCCTGGCGGTACGGCCGTGCCGGCTTCGCCGACAACCACAAACATTACTACCACAGTTAATGCATCGAGTTTACTTGCCGGCGCAAATACGGTTAATATCTGTTTAAACGATGGTTTTGTTACTACCTCAATGGCAAAAAGTATTTATAGAGATGATACTGCGCCTGTTTCAGCCGGAACTGTTCCAGCGGCAACGTACACCACCGCTCAAAATGTAACGTTTTCATGTACCGACAATGTTTCTTGTTCAGCGATAAGTTATACAGTAGCCTACAATGCACACAGCGCAGTTGCGCCGGCGGCTATAACGCCCAACTTTGCAGGCACAGGAACCGTTATAAATGGAGCATCCGGTAATGTAGTTTTGGGTAATCAGGGCGACGGAACCTACACGGTAAGCCGTATCAGTAAAGACAGCGTAGGCAATGTAGAAGCGCCAGTTAGTTTTAGTTTTTCTGTCGATGGTACCCAGCCTTTGATTACGCCTTCGCCAACGTTTACGCCTACGCAGGCAACCGTTACCACAACAGGGTCTACCATTGCTTTTTTTGGTACAACGTATCAGTCTACCGCCATAACATGGTCAACCAACCAGCCAAGCAGTTACTACGTAAAGGTAAATGCATTATGTTCTACCACAACGTTGGGAACATCCAATGCAGCGGGAACCAACGTTTCAGGAACTATTGCTGCAAGTACCAATGTCACAACAACCATCAATGCAAGTGCAGCAGTCCCCTGGCTTGCAGGCGCTAACACCATTCGAATCTGTGCTTTTGACGGTTTTACCACAGCATCTTCTTCGGCAACTGTAAATCTTGATAACACCGCGCCTGCTATTGCGCCTGCCATTACTTTAACATCTCTCGGCTCTACATCGGCAACATTTAACATTACCGGCGGCACCACAGATACCGTCTATTATGACTACAGCACAAATGGTACAACGTGGTCAACGCCAGGCATTTACGCTGCAACCCCGTCATTTACGGCCTCCGGATTAACAGCGGGAACGGCATATACCCTTTCAGTTCGTTTTTATGATGCTGTAGGTAATATAGGCCCGACAACCACTATGAATTTTACGCCAGGTTATACCGTCACGGTTACGGCAACCAATATACCAGCTGTAACTGCGGGTAATGAGTTGAAATTTACTCTCAGTACAAGCGGCCAAGTATTGACTTTTCCTGCCGCCGGCGGATCGGGTACTCTGACATTTACCGCCAGGTTAGCCAATGCGGTTTCGTTTAACGTAGCGACAACCCAGCCGGGCATTACACCGGCAAGCATTTGTTCATTTACCGACAATGCCTGGGGTACTATAGCCTCAGCGAATAAAATTCTCAATGTTAATTGTGTATCAGGCTATCAATACGCGCGTACGATTGCGCCGTCAAACCCGACAGGTAACCGGCCAATGACGACAGATTCGCTGTATACCAGTAATCTTGTGACAGGTCAAGGCACTGTTTTTGGGCTGGCAAAAGTAGGTAATGTTTTATATTTTACCGTGCAAGGTACACACCAGGTTAAATCTGTTAACTTAACTACAAAAGCAGTCGCCCTAGTTGCCGGAAGCGGTGTGGCAGGGCATGTCGATGGAACAGGAACGGCTGCATACTTTAATGATCCGCGAAGTATAACAACAGACGGGTCAAATCTTTATGTGGCAGAATATTCCGGAAATTGCATACGAAAAATCAACATAACGACTGGCGCGGTAACTACGCTGGCAGGAACCGGATTAAATTCAAGTACTGACAATGCAAATTCCCTTTTAGGTACAGTGGGCGGGCCTGTAGGCATCGATATGTGGGGTAATAATCTTGTTTTCGAAGAATACAACTATCATAAAGTACGAAAAATAAATTTAACAACAGGCCAGCTATCTACCATTGCCGGTACAGGAACTGCCGGTTATGCTGATAACGCGACTGGTACTTTGGCAAAGTTCAATCTACCCCATGGCATAACAGTGGATTCCATCAACAATGCAGCGTATGTTGCCGATGCAAGCAATCATAGAATTCGAAAAGTCGATCTGACGACCAATGCGGTAACTACGGTTGCCGGTTCAGATGT
>Ga0224495_10000418_pt1 | contig 34426 bp, 30 predicted proteins | sample SF_Jul11_sed_USG_FD_168128 | JGI IMG/M metagenome (GOLD analysis project Ga0224495, IMG submission 168128) | Sediment microbial communities from San Francisco Bay, California, United States - SF_Jul11_sed_USGS_4_1 | ecosystem: Environmental > Aquatic > Marine > Sediment | place: USA: California... | reverse complement strand
ACCGGAGTAACGGTATAAGCTGCAACAGCGGGCGCGGAAACCGCCAGCCCCAGCATCGTCCAAAAGAGGAAAGCAAACGGGCTTCTCATGAAGCCAATTGTTCGTTTCAAACTAAGCGACGAATTTAGCGATGGTCTGTTCATAAGATATTATTGGTGAAGATCACTTCACGCACACTCGAAGATTTAAAGAAGAGAGGCCCGGTATGGGGGCCGGTAGTTCCACTAAAATCAAATACTGATCCGTCCGCAATGGATGGCCGAGTTCCGTCAATACAAAGTCTGTCCTCACCGGTAAAGGTCAGGATATCGGTTGCGTCCGGGATGCTGATCACTGCCCCCGCACATCCGCTACCTGTTCCTCCTGATGTCATTTGTATGTTGCGGGAGGTGGTGACCATGCAAGTACAAGCAACAGCATAGGCATCTTCGCCACGCAGTCTCAGTCCGGTCAGCGGCGCCAGCAGTTCATTAATTTTTAAAAGTCTCCTCATGGCTATCACTCAGCTGTGATCGGGCGGGTGTTGATTTTGCCCTTGTTCAAACCAAAAGTATCCTGATCTACCTTGATGCGCAGCGTAATGTACGGGCCTTGCGCGCGGTAAGAGCCGGCGGCGAAGTCGCGGTCATTCATGCCGCGAGCGTTGTAACCGGCAGATACCCAGATGTTGTCCATCAGCTTGTAGCCGACCGATGCACCGTAGCCGTAGCTTTGCACACCAGAATTGTGCGAGCGCATCACCGAGCCGAATGTGCCGATGTCCCAGTTTTCTGTCAGGTCGTGGCGAATCTCCGCGCCAATCAGATCGGTGTAGCCCTTGTAGTCGGTGTCATCGATACGATCCAGCACGTATTTGGCGCCGTATTGCATCGCAAGCTGAGTATGGCGGCTGGGCATGTAGTTGGCGTTCAGGTTGTTCACCAGCTTTGCGCCCTTGAGCGAGGAGGCTGCGGCTTCTGTGGCTTGAGTGATGTAATCGGCACGATCGAACCACACCCATTGGCTGTCGTTCGGACGGTGCGCGTAAGACAGGCGCAGGTCGGCGCCGCGCGAATAGCTGATCGCGCTGTCTACGATACGCAGCGTGTATCCTGCGGCAACCGAGCGTCCCTGATTGAGGTTGCGCTGTGCGCCGAATTGCAGATTCCTTTGCTGGTCTAGACTGGCATTGCGGATTTCAATGCGCCCGTCGCTGCTCCATTGGGTGTCGTGGTAGGCAGCAGCCACTGCGGCGGCGGTGTAGTCGCCGGATGCGGACGGTAGTTGCGAGAGCCCACCTGAGCCGGAAGGCAACGGTGTGCTGTTGTTAAGTGGCGCGGCCGTGTTGCGCAGGGTTTGGCTGCGGTCGATGCTGAAGTTGGTCTGCCAGTGTTCGTTGATTTGCCAGCGTTGCACCATGCCGAGATTGGCATACAGGCGCTCTGCATCGTTGTTGGTGTTGCGTCCCGCCGATGCAGACATCTCGTTTCCCATCCAGGGTTGGGTGCGTATGCCGGCGCGGGTGGTGTTGGCGGAAACCTGTTCGCCACGCGCAAATTCCTGCTCGGCGAATATTTTGCTTTGTCCGTTCAGCTTGTAATCTGTGCCAATAATCAAACGATCCGGCATGGTGCTGCTGCCAGCGGTTCCGGCGCTGATCTCGGCGGAGCTGTGCAAAGTGAGTTTCTTGTCCAGCATCGTGTAAGCCGCGCCGCCAAGCAGCTGGTTGCTGCTGGTATTGCCAGCGGCATTTTGATCATGGGTTGTGCGCGCGCCGTAGTAGGCACTCAGTGCATCGCTGATGGTGTTATCGACGCGCCCTTCCAGCACGCTATTTCGGGTGCCGTTTCTTACATTGCTTTGCTGATATGCCTGACCCTGTAACTTTGAGGCATCGGATAATTTGAATCGGGCATCCACGCCCATCTTGCGGGTGGCTGTTTCCGACGAGGCCTGTTGGCCCATGCCGAATAAACTAGTTTGCTCGCGCACATAGGCTTTGCCAGCCCACTGTTCTTCTTGGTGTGTCACTTCACCTAACACCGCATTGCCGCTGGATTGAATGCCTAGGATATCGCGGTTGGTCGTTGCAGCTTCAGCGCGCACTTTGGTCTTTTCGCTCAATTGGTATGCGACATCTATGCCTTCCAGATTTCCTCTTGCACCCACTGTACCCTCATGTACAACGGTCGCGCCAATCTCGATATCCTTGGTGGCTTTGATGCTGCCGCGTCCACCCAGAGTGGCTTTTTCGTCGGCCGGGCCGGCTGACTCATACTCGGCGATGATGTAGGTCGGGTTGAAGTTACCGTCTCGAGAGTTGACCGGTTCGCGGAAAGTCAGTGTGCCATTGTTGTAATCGATGTCGTAATCCAGATAGCGCGTCAGGCTTTGCGCGCTGACAATGTTCTGCGACTGGAAGCGGTCGCGGGTCTCGATGCGCACCTTGTCAGAGCTGACCATCAGGTTGCTGCGCGTGAGCTTGTACACGCCGGAGGTGCCATTTCCCGGAATTTCATCCTTGACGTAGGCTTGAGCGGTGACCGAGGCAAAGGCGCTGTAGCCCAAGGTCTCGCCTTTGCATTCGATCTTCACACCGTTCAGCGTGCGGCTGTAGCGCGACAGTTCGGTTACGGTCAGGTCGGTGTCGTAGTCTCCGAACATCGCATAGAACTGCTTGCGCTCCAGCTTCACATACAGGCGGCTGGAAGTGGCCGCGTCAAAATTCGCCTGGGTCGCATCGGCATACAGCGTGTAGTACTGGGTTGGATCGACCGCTTGCTTGAGTGTCTTATTGCCTGTTTTCTTGGCGGTGTCGTAGGCGATGGTCAGCAGGTAGTCACCGCGGATGCTGCCCTTGGCATAGAATGCCAGCTTGTTTTCATCGAACAGTTCCCGGTCGATTTCCGCAGCCCTGAGTTCCTGAATATTGCCCGACAAGGTCTTGTGGCCCAGCGTGCCCTCCCCGAAGCCGACCAGTATCCAATCGCGCTGGCCGGGTTCCAGCCAGGCCCGCACTTCCTGTTTACGCATGTCGTTGAACTGGAAGCTCAGGATGGCTTCTCCGGTCTGGGTTGTTGGCTCCAGTTCTATCATCGCCAACCCGTCGCCCGTTACCTCGAACCTCGGCTTGCCGCCGATACGCCCCGTCAATGGCTCGCGTTCTATGCCTTCGCGGCGGTCATGGGAAAGGTACGGTTCGTTCAGCATGAATTCGCCATTGATGCCGCGCCTCACCGGGTAACCGTCCTTGTCGACGAAACGTATTGCGATGATAGGGCGGGTCTTGCCATCGGCGATAAGGCGGGAATGCTCCTTATCCAGCTCTACCCGGTCGAAGGAATTGATATAGCGAATGATGCGTTGCTCTTCTTTTACTATTTTGCCGCTGGCATCAAGTACACGTATGGCGAGTTGGTTGGCTCCATCTTTGAGGTTTATGCCGCGCCATGTCGACAGCGCGACCGTGCGATTGCTGTTGAGTGTAGTGCCATCCAGGTGAAAGGCGCTGACCGGTTGTTCGTTCAGCGTGACTTCAACGCGCTGATCCGGCGCGTGCATGACAGCGATCTTGGTTGTAGGCAGGGCGGGGAAAAAATTCTCGCGCGGGTGCAGCCATTCGATGCCCGGTTGCGCGCTGGCGAGCCAGGCGGCATCGTAAGTCATGGGATCCATCAGGCTGGTGCGCTCGTCACCCAGGGATGCTTTGGCTGGCCGTATATCTGCAGCTTCTGCCGATGTGTAGGCAAATGTTTCGGTGCTGGCCGGGGCGTTATTGACCAGGCTGATGGATGCAACAGGCAGGTTTTGAGCGGCGCGGCCGAGGGTGGTGAAGCGAACCAGGGATTTGATTGTCGCGTCCGGGGCGGCGTTTGAAACGTCGAAAGTATATTGATCCTGCCAGTGTGCCGCATGGCCAAGGCTGCGGAAGATCAAGGCCTGATCCACGCTATCGGGATCGGCGATGGAGCTGCCGTTAAGTTTGGCGCTACCGGGCACGTATTTGGCTGATTCCGGCAGCATCACTGTGGCCGAGTAACCGGTTACATCAGCGCTGCTGACCAGTGCCAGCGTCACGGCAGTCACGGTGTTCGCCGGTTGGGCGCTCAGGGTCTGAGTGATACGCACGTTTTCAGGCACTCTTTTTTGCACGTGAAAGTCGGCGCGCCACAGGGTGCCGCCATGCAGGTTGACGAATTGCGAATACATGCGCCCGGCGAAGCGGCTGTTCTTTTCGCAGGCGGCCACTTCGTAATCCTTGGGCAAGGAATCCAGGTCGAGCTGCACTACATGTGTTCCCGCGCGCAGGTTGTCGATGTGCCAGCGGCCTTCCTGGTCGGTCAATATGCTGCTGCCATCCTCCAATACGATGCGCGCATTCGCCAGGCCTTTTGCATTGTTTCCCGCATTGTCGTCGCAAGAGCCGTCGATCACTCGCCCGATCAGGATAGTCTTGTTGCGATACAGATCTTCGCGCACCACCACGCTGGCGCGCGCGGTGTTGGAGGTGAAGGCACCGGTGGCCACAGCGGTGTTTTCAGCGCTTCCGGTACGCGCCGCAGGCGTGACTTCCAGCACATATCTGACTGTTGCGGTTGCGGAAGCTGCGATGTTCAGGCTGAACGTGAGAGTGCGCGCATCGGCAGATATTGCCGGGTCTGGAATGACCGCGCCATCCAAACGCGCCGAGCCTTTCTGGTAACGGAAGCCGGGCGGCAGACGGTCGGCGATAAGCGCTCCTGCCAACGGTGCAGCAGTATTGTTGTTGATGGTGAGCGTGTACGGCACGAACTCGCCGGTGCTGACCACGGTTTTGCCGACAGACTTCTGGATCGTCATGGTTGAGGTGCCGGGATCCACAGGGATATCGATCTTTAATGCCGTACCCAAAAGGGTGAACGTGCCGCCATAAGATCCCCCGGTCACAGGAATGCCGAGGATGACAGGGGCAGCAGGCGGCGTGCCGACGGTCGCTGGCATGCCGGCCGGTGCAACTGCTGAGGGAAACGCGAAACTGGCGGGCGGCACGACCACGATTTTGAGGATGCCTGCGGGTATTTGGGGGAAGCGGAACGCTCCCGCAACCATGGTGGCATCGCAATTTGTCGGCGAGCCGGAAGTGACCGGCTGTGTCAATGGGGTCACTCCATCGTTGCAATTCACGACAACCGGATTATTCAATGCGTCGACCAGGCTGACTGATGCGCCATTGACCGGCGCGCCGGTTGCAGAATCAAACACGAAGCCGTAAGGATCGATCAGCGCACTGGCGGTGCCGGTGAAAGCTCCGGCAGCGCAGTCTGTACGGGTGTATGTGGCAGTGATGGTTTGGTTGGGTGCCGGGACATTGATAATGCCATCGGCTGCGATGGTGCCGAGGGCAGAGGGTATCGTGCCGGTGAAAATGCCGGTGGATGTTCCTGTTTCGGTCAGCAGCACGGTTTCGTTATCACCCCCACTGGTGGTCAGGGTCACATTCAGGGTGTCTGCACCGGCGGTGGTGTTCGCATCGTAGCTGGTCACGCTCACGATAATCGTCTGGCCGCTCGCATACGCCGAAATGGTATTGCCCAGTGCATCTTTGAGCATTTCGACATTTATCCCTACGGTGGTGCAGGCCGCAGTGGTGACGCCAGCCGAGCCTGTGCTGGTCAGGGCGCCGCTGTAGGTTGCAGTTGCGGTGTTGTTGATCAGCGTGCCCGGCAGGGTTGCGCCCCAGGAAACAAAGGAGAAAAGTCCGAGAACTGCAGTGAACGCAATTTGCATGAACGCCTTTTGCTGCGCACGGAGAGTGCGCAGCAAAAGGCGGGCTGGCCTTGCGGCCAACCTGCCAAAAATATCCTCACCCGCACGGAGAACCGTGCGAGAAAGGATCCGGGCTGTTGCTGCTAAACGCATAAGCGCTTAGTTGATGCCCACGTTGAAGTACACGGTGACAGTCTCACCAGCCTTCAGTTCACCGGCACCATAAGTACCACCTGCCGGGAATGCCGTGGCGAAATCCACGCTAACGCCACTTGTGCTGGATACGCCATCGGCGTTTGCATCGCCGACATCAGCCACGAAGTGGCTGGAAACTACCGAGCCACCTGGGGTGCCAAGCATAGGGCGCGCTACGCTGTTCTGGATGCGAACGCTGCGTGTATTCGCGCTTTCCGGCGTACCAGCGCCTCCGGCTGCAAATTCACAGGCTGCAGCTGTTCCGGGAAAACCGGTGATCAAGTCCGGATCCAGCGTGATGTCGGTACTGAGCCCGTCAGAGATTGATGCCAGGTTGGCCGAAGCACCGCCGGCCGCATTCGCGATCGTGATGGTCCAGCGCACGATGCCGCCCGGGATGTTATGTGGAGCAGCGGTGCCAGTGACCGGATCGCACAGTGTTGTCATGGTCTTCGTAACCGTGATCGTGGCTGTTTGCACGAAGTAGGCGTCACGAGCCGAGTGTTCTCCGTCAAGTGCGCCGGTCGTGTCGTCGGTGCCCGCAACATCACCAAACACATTCTGCTCGGTGGTTGTGACATTCACCGCTTCGAGCAAGGTTGCACCTGCTGTATTGGCAACCCCATCGAAGTCGCTTGCCGTAGCCTTCAGATAAACGATCGCAAAGCTGTTGTTTGCCTGAGCTGCCGGGACGTCACAGCTGACCTGGACCGTCGCAATGGCATCGGGAGTCAAGCCATTGATGTGATTCAGGGTGGCGCCGTTGGCATCCATGCCGGTGCCGCCCGATGTATAAACGATACTGGAAACGGCACAGCTAAGCATGTTGAAATCATCGGTCTTGGTGAACAAGGTGTTCGGGGCGACCGATATGTTGTTCGTGGCAAGGGCAAAGTCCAGTTTCTTGTTGCCCTGGTTCTTTACCGTGAACGTCGTAATCGCACCCGTTTGCCCGGCAGCAACGGTGGTGAAGGTGGTGTTGCCTTCAGTTACCAGCACGTCTACCTTGTTGTCTACCCTGAAGATGGTGTTGGCAGCGCCGAATTGTGTCGGCACGCAAAACCCATCATCGTCGGCAGTGCTGTTCCCGGTCGGTGACGAACAGATGTCGCCCTGGGCTACTCCGCCAACGTCATAGCTGAGTTTTGCTATGTTGGTAATGTCCGTTCCCGCCGGCGTACCTGCAGCCAGTGCACTCGTTGACACCAACCCCAGCATCATCGCACCGACCAACAGCGCGAGGAATCCCGGGGGGCTTCCTGTGGTTGTGATGTATTTCATTTTGATTCTCCTTGAAAAGTACTGCTGAATGTTTGCTGCATGGTTTTGTAAAGATTGCTGAACTGTTTTTTTCATGGCGGGCCTGAACCTGTGGTCAATCCCCGCTCAGAAAACGGTGAACGGATCCACGGGGGATCCGTCATCGGCTCTGACATTACGTAATGGCCGGGATAACTCGAGTAGTAAAAATTCATGATCTGCTCCTTAATGATTTGTCTGCGGGATATTTACCTGTGCGTATTATTTGACGGTTGCGCGGAAACCGACCTCGCCGGATTTTTTGGCAGCCAGTTGTCCTTTGTAGGTCCAGCGGATGTTCGTATATTCCCTTGGCAGTGCGTTGCGGCTCTTGCCGTCATTCCCTTTAACTTTCAGCTCCTCGGCATGGCCGAATGTTTTTCCGCCATCGACCGAGAACAGGATTTCGCAATTCTTGCCGAATGCGCTGCCCGCCTTGTATTCGCTGTCGTTTGGTATCGGGTTGTCGATGACGATATGGCCGACAGGCTTGTCAATGATGTTTTCAAACGTGGTGGTGTAGATCACCTCTGTGCCGGGAACGACTTTTTCGGCGGGGGTGCGCTTGAGCGTTTTTTTGCCGCCCTTGGCGACAACCTCGACCTCGGTCTGGGCGATGCTGGTAAGTTTGATTGCACCTTGATCGGCTGCCTGTGCGCCTGACGAGAGGCTACCCAGCAAGGCGAACAGGGTGGTGGTGAGCAATAAATTGACTATACGCATGTGGCGTTCTCCTTTAGTTAATTGATCGTTGCTTTAAACGTGATGACGAAATTCACCGGGGCGGAAACATCCCCCAGCAATACGGTAATGGTGTTGGCGGTTGTGCCGTTGAAATCTACAAAATCCGCATCCAGATTGGTATCGGTTTTGGCTGCGGCAGGTTGCGGAGCGGCGATAGTGCCGATTCCGCAAGCGCCACCCCCCGCGTAGGTGCCCGCATTGCAGGTAATCGAGATGCTGTTTGCAAGGTAAGTGGTGTTGGCAGGTAATGGATCGGTCATCACCAGGCCGGTGGCAGTTCCTGCACCCAGGCTGACTGCGATCTGGTAGGTAATCACCGCGGTGGGCATCACAACCGAGCCACCTTGTGGATCCAGAACGCTGGCCGTCTTGGTGACCGTCAGCGTGGCGGTTTGCACGTAGTAAGCATCGCGAGCAGAATGTTCGGCGTCACGTACACCTGTTGTGTCATCCGAGCCGGCGCTGTCGCCAAAGACAACTTCCACGTTGTCTTCGGTGTTGACAGCTTCAGTTACTGCGCCACCCAGTGTATTGGCCGCATTGTCAGTGCGTGCAGTGGCAGTCAGCGAAATAATGGCAAGTGAGCCGTTAGCCTGGGCCGCCGGGATGTTGCAGGTGACGGTGACCGTTGCGCTACTGTCAGCTTGCAGGGCATTGATGTGCTGATCCAATGCGGTGTACGTACCCATGGTGCCTACCGCTATAACAATGTTGGACACGGTACAACCTGTGCCATCAAAGTTGTCGTTGGTAGCTGCCGGCAAGGCGAGCGGGTTGGCGGTGCCGGTTGCCAGATTGGCGACAGAAAGGGCGAAGTCCTGCGTGGTGTTGCCCTCGTTTAACACGCTGAAGGTCGTTACCGCGGCAGTTTGTCCGGCAACAACAGTGGTGACGAGCGTGTTGCCCTCTGTCACCAGCAAGTCCACCTTGTTGTCTACCCTGAAGTCGGTGTTGAGCGCGCCGAATGCTCCCGTCACGCAAACCCCGTCATCGTCGGCGGCGCTGTTCCCGGCTGGTGAAGAACAAGTGACAATTTGCGGGCCGCCGCCAATGTCATAACTCGCTTTGGCCAGGTTGGAGATAACGGTTCCTGCAGGTGTTCCCGCTGCCCAGCTAGTTTGCGACGCAATCAGCAATACCCACAATCCAAGCCAGCAGGCGCGGTTCGTGTGGGTGTGGCAGCTTAGAAATCTCATCAATCCAGCCTTTCGTTTCATTCCGCGCATCAGGAGAAAAACAAGCAAGTATCAGATCTCAATTTCTGCAAGCTAACTGCATGATTGCACAGAACCTAAAATTGCCAGCAGTTTGCTCCTAACTATAGCATACGCATGGATTATGCCAGCGATAGTTGGCCGTAAAAACTCATGCAAAACATGGATATATCGGTTATTGGTAGAGCGCATTCGTGGCGGGACAATGGTGGCTGTTGTTTTCTGATGAAAATTTGCCTATAAGCGACGAGTAACTGTCAAAAAACGCCGCATATGCGCCATTCAGAAATGAAAAAAGACACCCCTGGGGTGCCTTTTTTCAAACCAATAAGGAAGAGTCGTTATTACTCGATCTTGGCTTTGGTGCGCATTTCTGAAATAGCACTCTGGATGGCTTGTTGTTGCATGCGCTGCTGTAACTGCGGTTTGAGTTCTTCGAATGGCGGGACTTTAAGGTCGCGCACGTCTTCCAGTTTTATGATGTGCCAGCCAAACTGTGATGCTACCGGATCCTTCGTGTAGTCGCCTTTACTGAGGCTGGTCATCGCGTTGGCGAAAGGAGGCACGAAGTCGGTTGGCACCGCCCAGTCCAATTCCCCGCCGCGCTCAGCTGAACCGACATCCTTGGATTTTTTGGTTGCCAGCTTGTCGAACTTGGCTTTCTTGCCAAGCTGGGCAATGATGGTTTTGGCTTCTTCTTGGGTATCGACCAGGATATGCCGAACCTTGTATTGTTTGTTGCCGACATTGGCTTTCAGGTTTTCGTATTCCAGCTTGAGCTGTTCTTCACTGATGGGGTGATTCTTGGCATAATCCTGTACGAATGCGCCGGCCAGTACCGATTGCCTGGCGAGTTCGATCTGCTGTGTCGCCTCGGGATTCTTGTCCAGACCCATCTTCACGGCTTCCTGCGCTAGCAGCTCGAGGTTAATCATGTCATCGCGTACCATTTTGCGCAGCTCCGGACTGTCCGGCTGTCCTTGAGCTGCAGCGGCCTTGACGCGCATGTCGATTCGCGATTGGGGAATGGAAACACCATTCACCATGGCAGCGGATTTATCCTCGGCAAAAGCGGGGTTGATTGCCAGTGTACCCAATATTGCCAGTGTTGCCAGTTTCCCAGTTGTAAACATTGCAAGTCCTCTAAAAAATTATCAAAGTTTGAAGTTCAAAGTTCATCCGGCGCCTGCGCCTGTATTGTAAGGGCGTGAATTTCGCGCTTCATCATTTCCGCCAGCGCTAAATATATCATACGATGGCGTACCACCGTATTTTTACCGGCGAATTGTGCCGAAACGATGTTTACAACATAGTGCCCTCCACCTTCGCGCGCACCAGCGTGCCCGGCGTGTTTGCTGCTTTCGTCGATAATGTCAAGCGAGACGGGTTCGAGTACAGCCAGGCGTGCTTCCATCGCCGCGATGCGCGTATTCATTGCGGAAATATTTTTTTGAAAGGCCGTACATTAACTTCTGCGTATACTCCGGCTGCAATGTATGGGTCGGCATTCGCCCATTCTTGTGCAGCTGGTAGTGAGGCGAACTCGGCAACGATCAGGCTCCCGGTGAATCCCGCCTCGCCCGGATCGGATGCATCCACTGCGGGGAATGGTCCGGCCAGCAGCAACCGGCCTTGATCCTGCAAATCCTGCAAACGTGCGATATGTGCGGGGCGCGCAGCCTTGCGTTTGTCCAGGCTGTTCGGCGTATCCTGCCCAAAGATTGCGTACCACATTTTACTTGGCCTCCATTAGTTGTTTTCTTTCTTTTCGTCTATGTATTTTGACAGCCATGCGCCCTGTGCCAGAATGAACACCAACATCAATGTGGTGAAGCCGAACAATTTGAAATTTACCCAGCTATCTGTGGAGTAGTTGAATGCCACATACAGGTTGATGAAACCGAGCATGGCAAAAAACAGGCTCCAGCTCAGATTGAGTCTATGCCAGACATGCAGCGGCAGTGCAATTTTTTCCTGCAATAGCGCGCGCATCAGGTTCTTGTTGAACAGTACATTCGAGACCAGCAGAATGGCCGAAAACAGCCAGTACAGCACGGTAGGCTTCCACTTGATGAAGGTTTCATCATGCAGCAACAGCGTAGCGCCTCCGAACACTGCGATGATTGCAAAACTCACCCACAGCATGGTGTCCACCTTGCCATGGCGGAATTTTGTCCAGATGATTTGCACCATTGTGGCGGCAATCGCCACCGCCGTGGCGAGTAGAACCGGTATTTGCGCGGCGTCGGCGAGATAGCCGAACGACGATGCCCATGCCTGCGCGGCGGCTGGATCCTTGCCTGCCAGCTTAAATACCGTAAAGAACAGGATGACGGGGAAAAGGTCGAACAATAATTTTTTCATGTGCTATTTTCTATCCAGTTTTAGGGCGGTAGAGTTGATGCAAAAACGCAGCCCGGTAGGTTGCGGGCCGTCCGGGAATATATGCCCGAGGTGTGCGCCACATTGTTTGCAGAGTACTTCCATGCGATTCATGCCGTGACTCGAGTCTGTGCGCGTGGCGACGCTTTCGGGGCGATGCGGCTGCCAGAAACTCGGCCAGCCAGAACCGGAATCAAACTTGGCTGCAGAGTCAAACAAGGTGTTACCGCAACATACGCAGCGATAGATTCCCGCATCATGGCAATCCCAATATTTTCCGGTGAATGCCGGCTCGGTGCCACACTGGCGGCACACCCTGTATTGTTCCGGTGTGAGCACATTGCGCCAGTCGGTATCGGATTTATTCATGATGCAAAACCATTTGCAATGGGGGCAGCGTACCGCGCCGCTACAATACCTCTCCGGCATAATCTGCCAGGCGTGATCTTTCGCCGCGCAGCAATGTGACATGCCCGCCGTGCGCCCAGCCCTTGAAGCGATCTACCACATAGGTCAGGCCGGAGCTACCCTCTGTAAGATAGGGTGTGTCGATCTGCGCAATGTTGCCCATGCATACTACCTTGGTGCCCGGACCGGCGCGGGTTACCAACGTCTTCATTTGTTTGGGCGTGAGGTTCTGCGCCTCGTCGATGATCACATACTTGTTTAAAAAAGTACGGCCGCGCATGAAATTGAGCGATTTAACCTTGATTCTGGAGCGAATCAAGTCGCGGGTCGCAGCGCGACCCCAATCGCCGCCTTCATCGTCGGTCTTGTTCAGCACATCGAGATTATCTTCCAACGCGCCCATCCAAGGCGTCATCTTTTCCTCTTCGGTGCCTGGCAAAAATCCGATGTCCTCGCCGACCGGAACCGTCACTCGGGTGATGATGATTTCAGAATACAATTTCCTTTCCAGTGTCTGCAGCAATCCGGCAGCCAGCGTCAGCAGGGTCTTGCCGGTACCTGCTTGTCCCAATAGCGTAACGAAGTCGATGTCCGGATTCATCAGCAGATTGAGCACGAAATTCTGTTCGCGATTGCGTGCTGTGATACCCCAGATATTGTTTTTGCTGTGCGTGTAATCGGTGAGCGTCCGTAATAGCGCAGTCTGGTCGTCCTGTTCCATCACTACGGCATAAAATGGCGTAGTGTCATTTTCCTGATAGACAAATTGATTGATGAAGAGTGCACCGCACAGAGGGCCCTGAACCTGATAGTAAGTGTGGCCTTCCTTTTGCCACGACTTCATGTCCTTGCTGTGTCTGTCCCAGAAATCATCAGGTAGCGGCAGCACACCGGTGTAGAGCAGGTCGGTGTCTTCTAGCACCTTGTCGTTGAAATAATCCTGTGCCTCCAGCCCCAGCGCGCGCGCCTTGATGCGCATGTTGATGTCCTTGCTGACCAGAATCACCGAGCGCCCCGGCTGCTGGTGCTGCAGGCCGATTACGACCCCGAGAATCGCATTGTCAGCTTTGCCCAGTTCCAGATGCTGAGGTAATTCATACTTGACGAAGCTGGTTTGCAGAAACAGTCTTCCTGTGCAGTTCTTGTGCGCGGCGGATTCCAGTGCGATACCTTCTTCTATTTTGTGCGGCGCATCGCTGACGACCTCATCCAGGAAGCGGCTGGCCTGCCGCGCATTGCGGGCGACCTCGGTCATGCCCTTTTTCTTGTTGTCCAACTCCTCCAGCACGAACATCGGCAGGCATATATCGTGTTCCTCAAAGCGGAACAGGCTGGTCGGGTCGTGCAGCAACACGTTAGTGTCCAGCACGAACAATTTGGTTTCTTGATTCACCTCGTCTTCGACCGGCTTATTGCTTGGGGCTGGGGACATTACGTTCCTTTAGTTGAGAGTGAGGACAAAACCTAGGACTTCCTGCGCGTGGCCATCGGCCTTGAGGCCGCGCCATTCTCGGCGCAGTACGCTATCCTTGTCTATCACGAAGGTGCTTCGTTCTATGCCGCGCACCTGCTTACCATACATGTTCTTGATCTTGATTACACCGAATAGATTGCATACCGCTTCATCTTCATCCGAAAGCAACGAAAACGGCAGGGTGAATCTGGTTTTGAAATTCTCATGTGACTTGATGCTGTCGCGAGAGATCCCAACCACCTCACAGCCCGCTTTCTTGAAATTGCCATACAAGTCGCGGAACTGTTGGGCTTCGGTAGTGCAACCCGGAGTATTGTCCTTCGGGTAAAAATAGATGACCAGATGCTTGCCGCGCGCGCCGGATAGGGTAAAGGTCTGATTGCCCGTTGCGGGCAGCGAAAAATCTGCAACCGTGTTTTCTGACATGAATGAATCCAATAGAGATGGCGACATTCTTGTCAAAAATCACGCCAAAGGCAAGCAACATCGCGACCTCGTCAAATTGACCCGGTTGTGCTACGGTTGCTGCCCATTTTGCGGGAATTGAAATTTGATGTCGGATGCTGATTACATGGGTGCCGCGCTTGAACTGGCGCGCCAGGCCCGAGCCGCAGATGAGGTGCCGGTTGGAGCGGTGGTGGTGCAGGATGGCGAGATCATCGGCCGCGGCTACAACTCGCCGATCTCGCGCCACGATCCTTCAGCACATGCCGAGATGATGGCATTGCGCGATGCGGCAAGTCATCTGGGAAATTACCGGCTGGTGGATTGCGAGCTGTTCGTTACGCTGGAGCCGTGCCTGATGTGCGCGGGTGCGATTATGCATGCGCGCATAGCAAGACTGGTGTATGGGGCCAGCGATCCCAAGACTGGCGCGTGCGGCAGCGTAGTGAATGTATTTGCAGAGCCACGCTTGAACCATCACACCGAGGTTACAGGCGGGATGCTGGCCGATGAGTGCGGGTCATTGCTTAGCGATTTTTTTGCGATGCGCCGCGCGGAACAAAGGACGGAGGCCAGATGAAAATAATCATCCGTATAGCTACACAGCAACTCGAACTGCTGGACAATGCGGGGAACGTGCTGCGCAGCTATGCTGTTTCCTCAGCGGCTAACGGAGTGGGGGAGATATCCGGCAGTTATTGCACCCCGCGAGGCAAGCATATTATCCGAGCCAAGATAGGAGCAGGTCTGCCGGAAAATACCGTACTGGTGAAGCGCCGGCCGACCGGTGAGGTATATACGCCGGAATTGGGTGAACAGTTCCCCGGCCGAGACTGGATACTGACGCGCATCCTGTGGCTTTCGGGTTGCGAGCGGGGCTTCAACCGGATGGGGGAAAGAGATACTATGCGCCGTTACATCTATATACACGGAACACCGGATTCTGTGACGCTCGGCAAGCCGGGATCGCATGGCTGTATCCGGATGCGCAATTCTGAACTGATTGAATTATTTGATCTGGTTCCGGCAGGGACGGCAGTCGAAATTTTAGAGTGATCCTTAAAGGAGGCCATCATGACCACCACCTCATTCACAGTTAGCCTGGTTAACTGGCACGATGGAGAGCCGCTGCTAAAATCGATTCGCGAGGAGGTATTCATACTCGAGCAGGGCGTTCCTGCGGAATTGGAATGGGACGGGCTGGACGAAGGCTGCCGCCATGCGCTGGCATTGAGCCACCATGGCGACGCAATCGGTTGCGGGCGGATGCTAGCAAACGGTCATATCGGACGCATTGCGGTGTTGCCTCAGTGGCGTAAGCGCATGGTCGGCACGGCGATCATGGAGGCATTGCTCGATTATGCACGTGCCCATGACTATCAGCAGGTCGATGTGGATGCGCAGACTTACGCCGTGCCTTTCTACCGCAAGTTTGGTTTTGCCGAGCAAGGCGAGGCGTTCATGGAAGCGGGCTTGCCGCATATCAGGATGCGGCTGAAACTACTTCCCAATTAGATAATCCTGCTCGCTGAAATTTTTCACCGCCTCGGGCTGGGACACGGTGAAGGCGGTGATCATTGCGCCGGTGGCAAACGACTCGGCGAATATGAGAATCGGCGCGGGGATTAGGTAATGGTATTGTATCTCCGGCCAAGTGTAGTGGCTGAGCGCCAGTAACGTCAGCGTGGTGGCGATCATCATCATCATCATGGCGAATCCAGCGCAGGCAAAGCCGTTCAGCATCACGAACAGGAATAGATTCTTCGGCAGATGGCGTTGACTGAAGCGCAACAGCAATTCACTGAACAGCATCGGGGTGGCCAGCATCAACAATCCGTTTATGCCTAGCGTGATCAGGTCAATATCCGTGTATATCCAGGTGCCGAGCATGACAAGTGTGAGGGTGACCAGCGCGATGGGCCAGCCGAACATGAGCAAAAAAAGTGTCGATCCGACCAGATGGAAGTTGAATCCGGGGCGGATGCCCGCGCTGAGCTGCCAGAGAACGGTGATGCCGAGCAGCAGGCCGATCAGCGCGTTAAAGCGGATGTTGTTGTCCAATAGTTCGCGCCATTTCGCGAACTGCAGGGCGCGCGCCAGCAGGACTAAAAAAATCAGGTTTCCCAGCCACAGCCAATCGCTGCCGAAAAGAGATGCAGGCAAGTTCATGTCGGCGGATTGATGATGGTCACAAGTGCCGCGAAACTTCGCTGTTGAAGCGTTTGTCGGTCTGTGCCGGTGTTGCGTAAGTATCGAAACGGCTGCCCATGATCTTATCCAGCAGGCTGAGTCGATCGCGCGGCGCGGGATGAGTCTTGAACATCAGTGCCAGCGAGCTATCCTGCGCATTGCTGGCTTCCAGCATTTGCAGAACGGCTGGTAGTCCAAACGGGTCGTAGCCAGCTCGGGTGGCGATTACGATGCCCATGCGATCCGCCTCAAACTCATCATCCTTGTCCAGCCCGCGCGCATATACTTCTGTTCCTGCCTTGATGGCTTTTTCAAGCACCTGATTGTTCTTGTTTTTGAGCGCTTCGCCGAGCAGGTCGGTTGCGACACCCATGCGTGCCTCTTTCTGCAGCGCGGCGAGGTGATGCTTGCGCAACACGTGCGCCATTTCGTGTGCTAGCACTCCGGCCAGTTCAGATTCGTTATTGAGTTTTTGCATCAGGCCACGGGTGATAAAGATCGCGCCGCCTGGCGTGGCAAATGCGTTGACATCGCTGCTGGCCAGTATGCCGAATTTCCATGGCAGATCGGGACGTTCAGTGTGCAGGCTGACCCAGCGACCCACATGGTTGACGTACTGCTGTGCCCTATCGTTGGCGAACAATGGCGAGGTTCCCAGCAGATTGGCGGCAATGCCGTTGCCCATCACAATCTCCTCGGGTTCTTCAATGGTTCGGTTTGCCTGCCTGGCTTTTTGAGCGATGCTCAGCGCCTTTTCCAGATCAAATTCCATGCTGCCTTGCTGGCAAGCCGACAGCAGGCCGATGCTGAAAAACAAAACTGAGCGATTGAACATGAACGGTCTCCTGGCTTCAGGGATTGCCGCTGTAGTGCAGGTAATCAAGCTGGTGAGATTTCAATTTTGCATCGCGAGCGAATTTCTCGGCCTTGCTCTTGTTTACCGCGTAGCTTTGCAGTTTTTCCAGTTCGAGCGGATCCGGCTGCGCGTTTTTCAGGTCCTCTTCAGACAGGCCGCGCACACCGGTGGCTACGGTGATGCCGCTGCTGCCGGTGCGGCCGATATTGAACAGGCTTTGCATACCGCTGTCGCCGCGCTTGGTTGCGGTGCTGCCGCCTCGCAAGCTGAGCATCTTGACCCAGCCGTTGCCGGCCTTGCTGCTGATGCGCATCCAGCCGCCCTGGCGCGACACGATGCTGACGCTGGCATTTTCGCTAAGTCTGGCGACCGTGGCCGCGTCACTGTATGGCTGCTGCTTAATCTCGGTGTTGCGCACGGCATAAGCGGTTTGCTCGGCGCAGGCCGATGTTGCCAGCCAGAAAAGCGTGAATAGTCCGAAAATCAGTTTCATGGGTTTACCTTGGACGGGGAGAATAATTCAACTTCTTTTTCTCGCCCTTTCACTTTATACGAGCCGGCCGGTGCAAAGTCAAACGCGCCCCGGCAATTCGCTACGGTGTCGCCGGAGACCAGTATCCGAGCCACGCCCTTGGTCAATCCCTCAATGCGGCTGGACAGGTTGACGGTGTCGCCGATCGCGGTGTAATCCAGGCGCGCATCTGATCCGATAAAGCCGACCACGGCCTTGCCGCTGTGGATGCCGATTCCGACATCGAAATCCCGGCCATCTACGCCTAGCTCTTCCTTGAAGCGCAGCAAGGCATGTTCCATCTCCAGTGCGGCTTCCACCGCATGCTGCGCATGGTGCGGATCGTCCTGCGGGGCACCCCAGAATGCCATGATTGCATCGCCGATGAACTTGTCCAGCGTTCCACCGTGGCGGAAGATGATCTCGACTTGCAAGCTGAAATAGCGGTTCAGCAAATCGACGATTTCCTCCGCTGTGCGCTTTTCCGACAGCGTGGTGAAGCCGCGTATATCGGAGAACAGTACGGTGATTTCGCGCGCCTGTCCGCTCAGCGATTGCGGGGTCTCGCCTTGCGCAACCAGCGAACTGACTACGCGCGGATCGAGAAAACGGTTGAAGATGCGCACTGTTTGTTCGCGCGATTTCTTTTCGCGCAGGTATTCGCTTAGCGCGGCGGCAAAATAGAAGCCCCAGCCAAACAGCAGCGGGGTCAGCAGGGCGACGCTATACAGCCGCGTTGTTGCAATGTATTGCACGGCTAGCAGCAACAGGCTTAACAGCAATAATGCGCCGCCTATCCGGAATGCGTCAAAGTGGCGCCGGACAAACAGCGGCCATTGCAATGCGATCAGCAGTGCGGCGAGCAGGGGCGCGAAATAATCCTGTGCGACACGCTGAAAGCGCTGATTCTTGAGATTGTCCAGAGCGGTGGCAAGTATTGCGACGCCGGGATACAGGCTGGATATCGGCGTGGCACGGATGTCGTGCAGGCCGGTGGCGGTGCTGCCGATGATGACGACCTTGCCGGTCAGTTCATGCGCATCGCGCTGCGGCTTCTGGCGCGACTGGTCGGCATACAGTTCACTGTAGGAGATGTGCGTGAACGTGCTGGCATTGCCGCGCCAGTGCAGGCGGATGTCCGGTTGCTGCGGAATACTGTAGCCGAGATCTCGCATTACGCGCGCTGGCAGCGATTCCAGTTTCCAGCCGGAACGGTTGCGGAACAAGTCATAGCGCCGCGCGATGCCATCCGCATCCTCGCTGAAATTGACCAGCCCGACGCGCCATGATTCCGGCGAAACGGCCTGGGGTGGCAGCAGGATGGCGCGCGCGTCCGGATCGGCATCGGCTGAGCGGGGTATGTCCATGATGCGCGCGACCTCTGCCAGAGGGACGCCATAGTCCTGATTACCCTCCAGTTGCAACATCGGGAAGTATACGTTGCGCAGGTCGTGCAGTACTTCGTTGAAGAACTGGTCGCTTTCGGGTCGGTAGCGATCCGGTTCGCTGAACAGGATGTCGAACACGATCGCACGCGGTTGCTGGCGCGCTATTCCCTGCAACAGTTCGGCATGCACCGCGCGAGGCCATGGCCAGCTTCCCGCCGTTTCCTGCATCGCAGCCAGGCTGGCTTCGTCGATATCGATGATTACGATGTCGGGATCAGGGCGGAGTTGCTGCGCTACCTGACGGATGAAAAGATCGCTGAGGCGGTTGTCCAGTGTGTGGAACATATCCAGCCACAGGCTGTTCAGCGTGACCAGCAGCAATGCGGCCAGCGCAATGATATGCAGGCGGTTGAAGGGGATGCTGCCGGATGTGGATGTCATATGCATAGCATTATGTCGCTCGATTCTGTGGCACCCTGCATGATTGTCGTCGTTTTAAACCGGCAGGTTATAGGGCAGCGGCAAAAACTGCAACGCGGCGCCCAACAATGATTTCCAGTGCACCGCCTGCGTTTCGCGGCTGGACGTCTGCACCACCGCCAGCACGTCGTAGCCGCCTTCTGGCGCGGCGGTGATGTTGGCGAGCATACCGATGGCTTGTCCTTCCATGTCTGCGCTGAACAGTTCATCGCCGGCTTGCGGCGATTCTGTGCTGTCGATATGGGCAAGGTACATGCGCCGCTTTAGTTTGCCGAGGTATTGGGTGCGTGCGACGATCTCCTGGCCGGGATAACAGCCCTTCCTGAAATTCACGCCGCCGATCAAATCGAGATTCGCCATCTGCGCGACGAACTGTTCCTGGGTCTGCGGCAGGATCACCGGGATGCCGGAGCGTATGTTGAGCCAGTCCCAGCAAGCGCTGCCGGCCAACCTGGCCTTGGTGCTCAATTCCATCCACAATGTTTGTGCCTGTTGCGGTGTGGCATTGAGCTGCCAGCGCGTGTCGCTGATTTTGATCAGGCTGACTTGCCCGGATGCAATAACGCCGAGCGGCAATTGCGGCAGCTCGCCAAACTGTGCGCCAAGCAGCTGCTGTGTATCTGCACCAGACAGTCCCAGTGAAATAACCTCTTCGTTTGCGTCGCTGATCTTTACTTTGGTGCGCAGCACATACATGCCTAGTTTTTTGCGTATCGGTTCGCACAATACGCGCGGCAGTTGCAGCAGATAGTCGTTGTCCGCGCGCCAGATAAGCATCGTTGCCAGAATCCGTCCCTTGGGGCTATTCAGACTGCTGAGCTGGGCACTTGTGCTGCTGACATCGCGGATGTCGTTGCTTAGCAGGTTCTGCAGAAAGCTCTGTGCCTCCTCGCCGGATACCCGCAGCGTGCCGAACTGGCTCAGGTCGCACAATACCGTGCCATCACGCGCGGCACGGAGTTCGGTGGCGGTATCGCCGAAATGGGCCACGATGTCGTCCTGTATTTGTGCACCTTGTGCCGCCAGAAAATTCATCCAGTCTTGATTCATCGCTTTGATCCATGCTTATCGTCGTGCAATGTTACCGCGAAGCGGCAGCTTTCGGATAAACTCTTGCGCCATGAAACGATATGCCTGTTGCCTGTTGCCTTTGCTGCTTGCCGCCTGTGACGGCGGGATGTGGAACAATCCTTATCCCGGGGCAGATGCAGGCAAATCCATCCTTTACACCGCATTTACCGAGCGGCCCAAGCATCTCGACCCGGCGCAGGCCTACAGCGAGAACGAGTATGAATTTCTTGCGCAGATCTATGCGCCTCCGCTGCAATACCACTACCTTAAGCGTCCCTATCAACTGGTTCCGCTGGCAGCCAGCGCGTTGCCGGCGGTGCAGTATCTAGACAAGCATCACCGCCCGCTGCCGGGCAATGTGCCTTCGCAGCAGATTGCCTACAGCGTATACGAGATTCGAATCAAGCCTGGCATGCGCTATCAGCCTCATCCGGCGTTTGTGCACGAGAATATGCGGCTGACGGTGGAATCTCTCGCCGGTATCCATGCATTGAGCGATTTCACCAAAACCGGCTCGCGTACCGTGACGGCGGCGGATTATGTCTACCAGATAAAGCGCCTGGTTCATCCGCAATTGCATACCCCTATCGCAGGGGTGATGAGCGAATACATCATCGGCATGAAAGAATATGCCGAGACGCTGCAGCAGGCAGTGAAGAAAAATCCGGGCTTTTTTCTGGATTTGAATTCCTACTCCCTTCCCGGTGTGCAGGTGGTGGACGACACCACTTACCGCATCACGATACGGGGCAAGTATCCACAATTCATCTACTGGCTGGCGATGCCGTTTTTTTCGCCCATGCCCCAGGAGGCTGAACGGTTCTATGCACAAGCCGGGATGCAAGAGCGCAATTTGACGCTGGACTGGTGGCCAGTGGGCAGCGGGCCATACTATTTGTCGGAGAATGATCCCAACTTGCGCATGGTGCTGAGCCGGAATCCATATTACGACAGCGAAAGTTACCCTGCGGATGGTGAACCCGGCGATGCCCAGGCGGGGTTGCTGGCGGATGCAGGCAAACTGTTGCCGCTGATCGACAAGATAGTGTTCAGTCTGGAGAAGGAAACTATCCCGTACTGGAACAAGTTCCTGCAGGGTTATTATGACGCTTCCGGCATCAGCTCTGACAGCTTCGATCAGGCGGTGCAGGTGAGTGTGGGCGGCGAGGCGACGGTGACAGACGCGATGCAGGCGCAAGGCATCACGCTGTCCACATCGGTAGCCACTTCGACCATGTATACCGGTTTCAACTGGCTGGATCCTGTGGTGGGTGGCAATTCTGAACGGTCAAGGAAATTGCGGCAAGCGATCGCGATCGCGGTGGATTTCGAAGAGTTTGTTTCGATCTTTGCCAATGGGCGCGGCATTGCGGCACAATCGCCGATTCCGCCCGGTATCTTCGGCTACCGCGAGGGAAGGGAAGGTATCAATTCCTATGTGTACGATTGGGCAAACGGAGCGCCGCAGCGCAAATCCATAGCCGCGGCAAAACACCTGCTCGCAGAGGCAGGCTATCCTGACGGAGTGGATGCGCGGACCCGTCAACCGCTGGTAATCAACCTGGATACTACCGCAACCGGCGTGGGCAGCAAGGCGCGTCTCGACTGGCTGCGCAAACAGTTCGACAAGATCAACGTGCAACTCGACGTGCGCAGCACCGACTACAACCGTTTTCAGGACAAGATCCGCAAGGGAGATACGCAGATGTTTTACTTCGGCTGGAATGCCGATTATCCAGACCCGGAGAATTTTTTATTTTTGTTGCATGGTGCGCAAGCCAAGGTGGGCAAGGGTGGAGAGAATGCCGCGAACTACAGCAACCCTGAGTATGACCGCATGTTCGAGCAGATGAAGAACATGGATAGCAGCCCGGAGCGCCAAGTCATCATAGACAGGATGCTGGAGGTACTGCGCCGCGATACGCCGTGGCTGTGGGGATTCCATCCGAAAAACTATGTGTTGCAGCACGGCTGGTTGCATAACGTCAAATCCAACATCATGGCCAACAACAAACTCAAATACTGGCGCGTGGATGCCGCGCAGCGCGATGCGCTACGTCGCGAATGGAACCAACCGGTGCTCTGGCCTCTGTGGCTGGGTGCGGCAGCGATGCTGCTGTTCGGTGCGTGGATGTGGTGGGTGTTAAGGCAGCGCGAGGAAGCTACATGATCGCCTATCTTATTCGTCGTATTCTATATGCCGTTCCCATCCTGGTCGGGGTGAACCTGTTGACCTTTGTACTGTTCTTTGTTGTGAACACACCCGACGATATGGCGCGTATGCAACTTGGTATCAAACGCGTGACTCCGGAGGCGATTGAGAAGTGGAAGCAGCAGCGCGGCTACGACAAACCTATGATGTTCAATCGTGCCGCCAGCGGAACAGGCAAGGTTAGCGACACAATTTTCTGGCAGAAATCCGCAGGGATGTTTGTGCTGGACTTTGGTTATTCTGATGACGGGCGCAGCATTTCCCGCGAGATCACGAAACGCATGGGGCCGAGTCTGGCGATCGCGCTGCCGACATTCCTGATTGGCCTGGTTGTGTATGTCACTTTTGCACTATTGATGACGTTGTTCCGTGCGACCGCGCTGGATATCGCCGGAGTGGCGCTTTGCGTGCTGCTGATGTCGATCTCGGGGTTGTTTTACATCATCGGCGGGCAGTTCCTGGTCAGCAAGCTTTGGCATTTGGTGCCCATTTCTGGCTACGACGGCGGCATGGGCGGTCTCAAATTCGTGGTATTGCCCATCATCATCGGTGTGGTCGGCAGCGTCGGTGCCAGCAGCCGCTGGTACCGCACCATTTTTCTCGAGGAGATCGGCAAGGACTATGTGCGTACCGCACGCGCCAAGGGGTTGTCCGAGTTACGCGTGTTGTTTCGTCATGTGCTGAAAAACGCGATGATCCCCATCCTGACCGGCGTGGTGGTGGTCATCCCGTTGCTGTTTATGGGCAGCCTGCTCACCGAGTCGTTTTTCGGCATCCCCGGCTTGGGTAGCTACACAATAGACGCGATCAATGCGCAGGACTTCAGTGTGGTGCGGGCGATGGTGTTCCTCGGTTCGGCGCTGTATATCGTAGGGCTGATCCTGACCGACATCTCATACACGATGGTCGATCCACGAGTGAGACTCTCATGAATTTTACAGCAGAAATACTATGGAGCGACAGGTTGGTGTTCCTGTTGCTAGCGGCATGTGTCGCCAGCACGTGGTATGTGCGACAGCATGAGCACCTGCTGTTGCCATGGCGGCGTGTGGCAAAGAGCGCAACGGCGATGGTATCGCTATTGGTTCTGTTTTTGTTTCTGATCGTAGGTTTTTTAGACAGCCTGCACTACCGCGTTGCTTTGCCGGAAAAGAGCGGCGGCGAGACAGTATATTCGCCGGAAGTGCTGAGCGTGTTCGACAAGCTGGCAGAGCCGCTGCGCACGCATACTGAGAAGACTTATTCTGCGCCTCTGGCGGTCACGCTCTACGCAAAGGAGAGTATTGCCGATGCACAGGGCAATGTCGTGCGCGATTATCCGCGCCTAAAATATGGCGGGGCGCATCTTGCCAATGCTGGTCAGCGCGATGGCGATGTGCTGAAGCGCGCACTAACTGGCGTCGTGCTTGGGTTATTGGCGGGGCTGTTGATTGCGCTATTGCTCAAGCAATGGCTGAAGCAAAGCGAATTTTTACTGCGCCCGCTGTTGATCTCCATCCTCATCATCACCGGCTTGATCGGCATGACTTTCAATCTCGCTGCCGCCTACCACGTGCTCGGCACCGACAAGGTCGGGCAGGATGTACTGTACCTTTCGTTGAAAAGCATACGTACCGGGTTGATCATTGGCACGGTGACGACGTTGGTGACTTTGCCGCTGGCATTGCTGTTCGGCATTGCGGCAGGTTATTGGCGCGGTTGGGTGGATGATGCGATCCAGTATCTCTACACCGTGTTGAATTCCATCCCCAGCGTATTGTTGATCGCGGCGGCGGTGTTGATGATGCAGGTGACCATTGAGATGCATCCGGAGTGGTTCGACAATTCCGCCGCGCGCGCCGATCTGCGCCTAGTGTTCTTGTGCCTGATTCTCGGTGTAACCAGCTGGACGGGACTTTGCCGTCTGCTGCGCGGCGAGACCCTTAAGTTACGCGAATTGGAATACATTCAGGCGGCGCAGGCGTTCGGAGTTTCCTCATTCAGAATTTTAACTCGCCATATCGTCCCGAACGTGATGCACATCATTCTGATTGCCCTGGTGATGGATTTCAGTGGGCTAGTGCTGGCCGAAGCGGTGTTGTCCTATGTCGGCGTGGGAGTTGATCCCACCATGATCAGTTTCGGTACCATGATCAATGGAGCCAGGCTGGAGATGGGGCGAGAGCCCATGGTGTGGTGGGCGCTGGCGGCCGCATTTGCTTTCATGCTGGTGTTAGTGCTTGCGGCAAACCTGTTTGCCGACGCAGTGCGCGATGCGTTCGATCCGCGTTTGAACCGGTCGGAATAGCAAATGGTATGTGCCGTTTTGCCGTCTTGGATTGCAGCATTTTTGCTTTCAGTTTCAGTCCTATCGTCGAGTTTCCTTAGTCCAGTTTTTTTCGCGTGTAAGCGATGGCTGGCAACTGCACCAGTTCGAACAGGCGATCGGTGCCGCGCTGGAATGAGGTGGTGTGCATGCGGTCGTCGTAGGCTCCATCGGCCAGCAGCCGTGCCAGATTGAGGCTAAGGCCGAGATATGCGTCGCGGCTGCGTGCCCCGCCGGTGTCGTAGCCGCGTGTGCCGTAGCCGAACGCGACTTCGAAATATCGCAGGTATTTGTTATTGCGCAGCGGAGCGAATCCATCTCCCTTGGCCACGAACAGATACCTTTGCTCAGAATAGTCGCCGAACGGGTCGAAGCTCGATGAGCGCGGCGAACGGCGATAGTCGATGCGAAAATCGAAAATCGCGTCGAGTTCAGGTCGGGTTTCGATAGCCACCCCAAGCGCTGCACCTGCCGCGTTGGCAATCGCATCCTGTGGGCTGAATTTCCAAGTGCGCGAGTAACCATCCACAATCTCGACTGCAGTGTAGATGCCTAGCGTAGACCATGCCGCCAGGGAGACTGATGCGTTGCGGCCATTGCCTACCGATTCAAACAGCGGCGTCAGCAGCCGGACACCGGCATAGTTGCTGTACAAATGCCCGAGCTTGTCGGCGCCGCCGTAATTTGTGCCGGCGCCGAACCAGCCTTCATTTGCCGTATCGAAACCACCGCCAAATCCTGACCGCCACCAGTTGTACGAACCGTAGGTCGCGACCAGCGCAGCGCCGGTGACGATGATCATGCTGTTTCGCTGCGTAAGGTTATGAGGCAGATTGCTTGACTGCGCTGCCGTGTCCTCGGAGGCAACCAATGACACAGCTGTGAGCGCGCGTGAATGGAGGTCAACCTTGTCTGCCGGGACAAGTTCTTCTGCTGCCAGGAGCCGCGCCAGTACGAGGCAGAGGAATGCCAGTGCCAGCCGCAAGCCGGGGGCATGAATCGCGATCTGATAAAAAATGTGTCGCATGATTTTTAACTCCGGTACTGCAGGAAAAATGTGAAACGCTGATGATGTTGTTGCGGGCATTCCATGAATGTACTCCCACTGCAAGACACAACCCTGAATTGGACCAGCAGGCTCGGCAAATCCTTCGCCAAGGATGCCGCTTATCAGTGCGTTGCGCGCTTGCGAGCGAAAAGCCAGCCATAGATTACAACGTTTACGAGGATGACTATACCGGCAAGCACGAACTGGATATCTCTGGTCAGTCCGGCAGGGTAGATGATCACCAGCAGGTAGCGCTCGATAAAGCTCTCGGTGTAGCCCGATTGGCCAGCCTTGAAGCGCAGGTAGTTTTCAAGGTAGGTAAGTGGGCAAGTGCGCCCTGTAAGTTCAACAAACATTGCCCAGGCGGCAACTGGCAAATGCGCAAATGGAATCCAGCGCCATCGTACCGCTAAAACGCCACCCAGCAGAGCGAACAGAATGAAGGCCAGATGAAATTGGAGTACGCAATCGGCAGCCAATCGGAAAAGCATCTAAGTAGGCTTGCGGTAAGTTAACGTGAACAAACCGCCGAGGGTTCATTCCTGGCGGCTTCACTCCAGCAGATAGCTGCCTTCCGCCATGGCTGGGAGAGCCAGTTGGCATCGCAGCCCCGCTTCTGGGTATGGGCAGCGACATTTTCTGCGCTAGCAGCATTGATGTCTTCATCCATCCCTGTAGCGCCAGCTTCGTCCATGCAGGAGGCGCAGGATTGGACGATGCTCACGACAACACTGGTGATGCTCTCTACTTTGCCGTACGGTCCGGTCGGCTGTTTCAAGCTGGAAATATTCATGGCTGGCTCCCTTGTTTGTTAAAGAATAACCAAAGGCAAAAAAATCCGGCACATGTACGATTTTCTTTCGGGCTGGAAGAAAACTACTGCTGGTGCACCGTATAATACAGGGCAAGTTATTCAGGCTTTGAACCGAAACATCACCTTATCTTCAGTCATGAAAAGTGAAATGAAAACTACAGCGCCAAACAATACATGCCAACACGAGAGGATTCAAGCACGCTTGTATTATCTGAAGTGTGGCCTGTGCAAGTGGTGCAGAGGCTCTGCAGGGATAGTATTTTGCATCTGGCATCAACGCAAGTTGCCGGGATATTTGAAATGTACGGGGTTCTCAGCATGAGCCTGCTCAAGGTCGAGAATCTATCCGCACACTTGAGCAACGGTGTTCGCGTCGTTGACGACATTTCGTTCGAGATCGCGGCTGGAGAGACTTTTGCACTGCTCGGTGAATCCGGTTGCGGCAAATCAATGACCGCTCTTTCCTTGATGCGCTTGTTGCCGGATGGCGTAGCACACTCGGGCGGCACCGTACTGCTCAGTGGCATCGACCTGTTCGGTCTGCGCGAACGCGAGATGCGCGATGTGCGCGGCGGAAATATCGCGATGATCTTTCAGGAGCCTGCGCTGAGCCTTAATCCGGTGATGACGGCCGGGCAGCAGATTGCAGAAGTACTGGATTTACACCAAGGCTCGCACGATAAATCGGTGCAGCAGCGCAGTGTGGAGTTACTGGCTCAGGTTGGCATTCCTGATGCAGGGCGGCGCTTTACCGAATATCCGTTCCAGCTTTCCGGCGGCATGAAGCAGCGAGTGATGATTGCGATGGCGCTGGCCGGTCAGCCAAGGCTGCTGGTCGCAGACGAGCCTACCACAGCACTGGATGTTACGATACAGGCACAGGTGTTGCAACTGTTGCGCGACACGCAGGCGGCCAACGGCATGTCGTTGTTGCTGATCACCCATGATCTCGGCGTGGTCGCGGAAATGGCGCACCGGGTTGGTGTGATGTATGCCGGCCAGATCGTCGAGCAGGCCAGTCGCGCGCAGTTGTTCGCCAAGCCATTGCATCCCTATACGCAAAAATTGTTTGCAGCATTGCCCGATTCTGCGCGGGGCGATCAGTGGCTTGCGGCCATTCCAGGCAATGTGCCGCCACCCGGAAGCATCACGCAGGGCTGCCGTTTTGCGCCGCGCTGTGATCAGGCATGGTCGCTATGCCATGAGCAAGCACCAGCATGGAAAATGATGTCAGACGGGCAGGGAGTGAGGTGCCATCTTTATTCTGATCTGGGAACTGGCGGCAAGCTGCCAGCAGCTAAAGGCGAATACCAATTGACCAAGAGCGAACAGAAAGGAGTTGGCTACCCGCTCCTGCAAGTCAAAGACTTGCAAGTTCACTTTCCGATCCGCAAGGGTATTCTGCAGCGTGTGGCCGGGCAGGTAAAAGCGGTGGACGGGGTGTCTCTGGAAATTCCGCAGGGACATACGCTGGCGCTGGTGGGTGAATCCGGATGCGGCAAGACTACGCTGGGCAAGGCATTGCTGCAATTGATTCCGCCTACTACCGGCAGCGTACAGTTTGACGGGAGCGAATTGATCGGGCTCAGCGCGAGCGCATTGCGTGTTCAGCGCGGTACGATGCAGATGGTGTTTCAGGATCCTTATGCTTCTCTGAATCCCAAGATGCGTGTAGCGGAAATCATCGAGGAGGGGATGATAGCGCTAGGCATCGGAAACAGCAGCGCGGCGCGACAGGCGAATATCGACTCATTGCTCGATCAGGTAGGCTTGGCACGCAACAGCAAGTGGCGTTATCCACATGAGTTTTCCGGCGGGCAGCGGCAAAGGATTGCAATCGCGCGCGCGCTGGCCGTATCGCCGAGATTATTGATCTGCGATGAGCCGACCAGCGCGCTGGATGTATCGGTACAGGCGCAAATACTGAATTTGCTTAAATCGCTGCAACAGGAATTGAATCTAAGTTTTCTGTTCATCACCCACAACCTTGCGGTGGTGGAATTCCTGGCACATGAGGTATGTGTGATGTATCTCGGACGTATCGTCGAGCGCGGCACGGCAGAGGAGGTGTTGCGTGCACCGCTACATCCGTACACACAAGCACTGTTGTCTGCGGTGCCGCGCATCGATGGGAAAGGCCGGGAATGGATCAGGCTTGAGGGAGACTTGCCTTCAGCGGTGAGTCCGCCGCAGGGCTGTCATTTTGCGCCACGCTGTTCGCATGCTTCCGACCGATGCCGTGCAGTATATCCGCCGACAACGGCTCATTCGGTGACCCATCATGTGCATTGCTATTTGAATTGAAGGTGATGCTGATTGAACTGCCGGAAGGATGCAAACGGCTGATCAGAGAGGGGGCATATTGTTCTGGTAAGAGTTGTTTTGCACCAGTTTGCTCTGGGAATCAATGGATTTTTTCACGCGGTTGGATGGTATCCGAGCTGCGGACTGCGAGACAGCGATTATCTGGCCGACCCTGATGATATTCAGCGGCCCATTCCATTGTCTCAGCTTGGATACGCTTACACGATAACGGCGTGCTATGTGCGATAGTGTTTCACCTTTGCGTACCCTGTGCCGGGTGGCGCGCCCATGGTCGTCCGACAGGTGCATGTTGAATGCTTCAAATTCGGTTTCATTTTCTTCGTCATTGACAGGTACCAGCAGGGTTTGTCCATTGCTGATATTGCCGTGGCGGGATATGCCATTTACTAATTTTAGATTTTCCACCGACATGCCGAAGCGCGGTGCCAGTTTGTCCAGACGCTCTCCCTTCTTGGGTTGGTAAGATTGCCAGCTAACCAGTGGTTTGTCATAGCTCTCCAGATTGGCGCGGAACGTCTCCATTTTGTGTATAGGCAACAAGATCAGGTCGGTGTTGTCTTGCAGAATAACCGGACGGTTGTGCGCGGGATTAAGCGCGTTGAATTCTTCTTCCGATATTTCGGCTAGTTGCGCGGCCAATTTCACGTCTATGTGTTTGGTAGTGACCACAGCGGCAAAGTAGGGTTCGTTGCGGATTTCCGGCAGTGCCAGTGCAAATCTGGCCGGATCGGCGATAATGTTCTTGATGGCCATCAGTTTTGGCACGTAATTTCGCGTTTCCTTCAGCAATTTCAGGCTTGCGTAATTGACTTGCAGGCCTCGCTTGCGGTTGTGTGCCTGTGCGCGTTGCACCGCGCCTTCGCCGCAATTGTAAGCTGCCAGTGCTAGCTCCCAGTCGCCGAACATGTCATGCAGTTTTTGCAGATAGTCGAGCGCTCCGTTGGTCGCGTTGATGACATCGCGGCGACCGTCATACCACCAGTTTTGTTCCATGCCGAATTTTTTGCCGGTAGACGGGATGAATTGCCAGATGCCGGAAGCGCGGCTGACTGAATATGCGCCGGGATTGAATGCGCTTTCGATCATTGGCAGCAGCGCAATCTCGCTCGGCATGCCGCGGCGCTCCACTTCTTCGGTGATGTAGAACAGGTAACGGCGTGCGCGATCGGTCATCCGCTCCACGTAATCGGGATGGTTGGCATACCATCTCTCGTGCTTGGCGACCAGTTTGGAATCCAGCTCCCGCATTGCGAAGCCATTGCGGATGCGAGACCATAGATCCTGCGTTGTTACAGTGGATTTTGCCTGACCGGATTGCATGGATTCTTCAGGCCCAGAGGCTGTCGGCTCTACAGGAAGCAGTTCGATCTTGATGTCGCGTGCTGAAGGAAGAAACTCTGGCGCAGCCATATCAACCAACGGCGAGTTGAGTGCAAGCGTTTCTTCCGGGTGTTCGGACAAAGGCTGTTCAGCAGCGAGTGCAATAGCTGGCAAGCTGAATGCGCTAGCCGCAAGCAAGGCGGAAAATATCTGTCGAATCAATGACACGTGCAACCTTCCTGAAGTCAAAGCTGATGTGATAGTAGTCTAACAGCTGCATCAAGGTCAATCGAAAACCGCCTGAAAAAGACAAAAGGCAGAAGAAATGGGATAAAAGGTCGTTATAGGGCATCCGTTAGCCGTATCTTTAGCGGGTGCAGGGGGAGTTTCGAGCTCGTTGTATTTTTTCAGGGAAGTGCTGATTCAAGGGCTGGACTGAAAATCTTCTATCGCACATTACTCACGCTTGATGCGTCAGGAGATGATATGGGTGTATCCATTGTTGTTGATTCATTGACAGCCGAGGTTGCGGGCGATTCGATGATTGCTGCAACCGGAAGTGGAGTTGGCGCCTGCTGTTCTGAAGATGGCTTGGTGGATGCAGCCCGTTTTTTTTCGACAGCTACCTTGTTTACACTGATGGCGGTATTGGTCAATATTTTTTTGAGCGACAGGATGACGATGATGCATGCTGCGATTATTATCAGAAGACGTTTTATAGCGCGTTTATCCATGCGGGCTGTGCTTTTTTACACCCTCTAGAACTTCCTTGAAAAGTTTTGGATTGACCAGGTTTGAGCTACGGCCACTACGTTTAACATTATGCTGCACAAGTTAGCCTATGCCTAACCTCCTCCATTTATATCGAGCAACTTCCTTGAGTTGTTCGAGGGGATTTTGGCTACGGCTGCCGGTGTTCGGTTTCATATCGGCTGCGCCGATATGAGCCTACGCCGACAACACGCCGCACGGCTTGTTGCGGCGGAGACTAACCTTCAGGTTATGTCGGAGCCAAACCCAGCCAACTAACGCACCACTTCTTTCAATTGTTCAAGGATGGCGGGGTTTTCCAGTGTTGATACATCCTGGGTGATCTGCTCGCCTTGTGCGATGGCGCGCAGCAAGCGGCGCATGATCTTGCCGGAGCGTGTCTTGGGCAGGTTGTCGCCGAAGCGGATCTCCTCAGGTTTAGCGATCGGGCCGATCTCCTTGCTGACCCAGCTGCGCAGGGTCTCGACGATCTCTTTGGCCTTGGCTGAATCGGTGGGGCGAGTCCCTTTCAATACAACGAAGGCGACGATAGCTTCCCCTTTGATGTCGTGAGGGCGACCCACCACAGCTGCTTCGGCGACCAGCGGATTGGCAACCAGCGCTGACTCGATCTCCATCGTGCCCAAGCGATGGCCGGAGACTTTAAGTACATCATCGTTGCGTCCCATGATCCAGATGTAGCCATCCTCGTCTCGGTGAGCAGAGTCGCCCGCAATATAGTAGCCAAGCATCTCTTCCGGAAAGTAATTCTTCTTGAAGCGCTCCGGGTCGCCCCAGATGGTACGGATCTGGGAGGGGAAGGGTTTCTGGATGACCAGAGAACCGCCGTGTGTGCCATCGACTTCCTGTCCAGTCTCGTCCACCACGGCGACTTGGATGCCAGGGATGGGCAGGGTACAGGAGCCGGGTTTGATCGGTACCGCACCAGGCAATGGCGCAATCATGTGGCAACCGGTCTCGGTCTGCCACCAAGTGTCCACGATCGGGCAACGCGATTGGCCGACGGTGTTGTAGTACCACATCCAGGCCTCCGGGTTGATCGGCTCGCCCACCGTGCCAAGCAGGCGCAACGAAGATAAGTCATATTGCCTGGGCAAGTCGGCACCGAGCTTGATCAGCGAACGGATTGCGGTCGGCGCAGTGTAGAAGGTGGTGACCTTGTGATCCTGGATCATCTTCCAGAAGCGCCCGGCATCGGGGTAGGTCGGGATGCCCTCGTAAATGACTTCGGTCGCGCCCATCGCCAGTGGGCCGTAGGCGACATAGCTGTGACCGGTGATCCAGCCGACGTCGGCGGTACACCAGAAGATGTCGGCAGGTTTGTAGTCGAACACCCATTTCATGGTGAGGATGGTGCCCAGCAGGTAGCCCGCGCTGGAATGCTGTACCCCCTTGGGCTTGCCGGTGGAGCCGGAGGTGTAGAGGATGAACAGTGGATGTTCGGCATCTACCCACTCCGGTTCGCAATGAGTGGGCTGTGAATTGAACAGGTCGTGCCACCAAATGTCCCTATCTTCGTTCCATGCGACATCTCCACCAGCACGACGATAGACGATGACTTCTTTTACGACATCGCAGCCTTCCTGTGCGAGCGCCTCATCCACGATGGATTTCAGTGGCATAAGCTTGCCGCCGCGCATCTGGAAGTCGGCGGTGATGACGGCGATGGATTGTGCATCGACGATGCGTTCCTGCAGACTCTTGGAGGAGAAACCACCGAACACGACAGAGTGGATGGCGCCGATACGAGCGCAAGCTTGCATTGCCACCACCGCCTCGATGCTCATCGGCAGATAGATAATGATGCGGTCTCCCTTCTTGATGCCACGAGATTTGAGACCATTGGCGAACTGGCTAACGCGCCCGTGCAGTTCTCGATAGCTGACTTTGCTGACCTTTCCATCATCCGCTTCGAAGATGAGTGCGGTCTTTTCTGGCTGCGTTGTGAGGTGCTTGTCCAGGCAGTTGTAAGAGACGTTGAGCTGTCCGTCCTCGAACCATTTATAGAAAGGCGCGTTGCTGTCGTTCAGCGTCTTGGAGAACGGTTTCTTCCAGAGCAGATTTTCTCGCGCCAGGTTGGCCCAGAAGCCCGGGTAATCCTGTGCTGCCAAATCACACAAGGCCTTGTAGTCGGCCATTCCGGACACGTTGGCCTGTTTCACGAAATGTGTGGAAGGTTCGAAGACGCGCCGTTCATTCAATACCGATTCGATGCTGGACATGTTATCTCCCGAGTGGCAGTGATGGTTGAGAAAGAAGAGCAGTGTTTCCTGAAAGGGTCTTGCAGGTTACCCCAGAATCTTGTGCGCGGCATTGATTGCCACTCCGCGCTTGATCGGTGCGTTGAATCGTCCCAGTGTTTCTTCCAGGGCGCTCAGGCAGAACAGCACATTGGTCGGATTGCTGGCATAGCCCATCAAGCCGATGCGCCAGATCTTGCCCGCCATTACGCCGAGTCCTGCGCCGATCTCCAGATTATAATCATTAAGCAAAGCAGTGCGTACCGCAGCGTCATCCACACCGTCAGGAATGTGGATCGAATTCAGCTGGGGCAGGCGCTCGCCTTCCTTCACGACGAAACGCAGACCCATCGCCTCGACACCTGCCTTCAGCGCCAGATGATTGCGATCATGTCGCGCCCAGGCATTCTCCAGCCCTTCATCCTGCAGGATCACCAGCGCTTCGTGCAAACCATACAGCGCGTTGATCGGCGCGGTGTGATGGTAAGCGCGCTTGCCGCTTCCCCAGTAACCCATCACCAGATTCAAGTCGAGGAACCAGCTCTGCACCTTGGTTTTGCGTGCCTTGATCTTTTCTACTGCACGTTCGTTGAAGCTCACCGGGGATAAACCCGGCGTGCATGACAGGCACTTTTGCGAGCCGGAATAGATCGCGTCCACATTCCACTCATCAACCTTGAGCGGCGAGCCGCCCAGCGAGGTGACGGCATCCACGATCGCGAGGCAGTTGTGGCGGTGCGCGATCTCTACCAGAGTCTTGACGTCAGACAGCGCGCCGGTGGAAGTTTCTGCTTGCACGAAGGCAACCACTTTCACACCGGGATTTTTTTTCAGCGCGTCTTCCAGCTTGCTTGGGTCAACCGCAGTGCCCCAGATGTCTTCTACCATGATTGCCGTTGCGCCGCAGCGTTCCACATTTTCCTTCATGCGTCCGCCGAACACGCCGTTCTGGCACACGATCACTTTGTCACCCGGCTCAATCAGATTTACGAAACACATTTCCATGCCTGC
>Ga0224495_10000417_pt1 | contig 34427 bp, 24 predicted proteins | sample SF_Jul11_sed_USG_FD_168128 | JGI IMG/M metagenome (GOLD analysis project Ga0224495, IMG submission 168128) | Sediment microbial communities from San Francisco Bay, California, United States - SF_Jul11_sed_USGS_4_1 | ecosystem: Environmental > Aquatic > Marine > Sediment | place: USA: California... | reverse complement strand
CTCGACACTCTTTCCCTCGCATAGGGCCTCGAAGGTCGACCCTGTGGTGGCATTGAAATATGAATAGCGTCGTCCGTGCAGAAGACCTGAGTAAGGAATACCCCTTACCCAAAGGAACGCTGTGTGTTTTCGAAAGGCTGAATTTTGAGCTGGACAGGGGAGATATAGCTGCGATCATGGGAGTCTCGGGTGTAGGAAAGACCACCTTCCTTAATTTGATTGCTGCCATCGATTATCCGACCGAGGGAACGGTTTATCTTGAGGGGATCGACATATTCGGATTGAGCCAGAGAGAAAGAGCACAGATAAGAAACAAGAAGATCGGGTTCATTTTCCAGTTTTACCATCTCCTTCCCGAATTTACAGCTCTGGAAAACGTGAGTTTCCCCCTTCTTATCGGTGGAGCTGAGAAGAAAGAGGCTCAAGAGAGAGGCCTCAAGATTCTCCAGGAGGTCTTTTTGATGGAGAAAGCCTATCTCCGGCCAGGAAAACTGTCAGGAGGTGAACAGCAACGCGTGGCCATCGCTCGGGCTTTGATCAACGAGCCAAGACTTCTTTTAGCTGATGAGCCGACTGGAAACTTGGATTGGGGAACGGGGCAAAACATTTTAGAGCTTATCCGGACTCTTCACACGAAAAAAGACCTTTCCTCTATCATTGTCACCCACAATGAAAAAGTGGCACAGTTTTGTGACAAGACCTATCTCATGGAGGGGGGTCAGTTGAAACTTTTATCCCGCCTGTAAAGTTTAATATTACGTGATGCGATCAAAGTCTGGCCTTGAAGTTTGGCTTATAGGGCTGACAAGTTGAGCTGACTGACCTTTATTTTTAGCCACGAATATGTTATAAGGAGAGTGACATGAAGAGGCTTGTTTTTTTACTCATTTTTTCCTGTTTACCTCTGAATCTTTTTAGCCAAGAAGTTGTAGAGAGAATCGAGATTGTCGGGAATGAAAGAGTCACCCGGGAAACCATCATGTATTACCTCTCCTCAAGGGAAGGGGAGTACTACAATGAAGACCTGCTGAGACGGGATTTCAGAGTTTTATGGTCGACAGGATTTTTCTCGAATATCAAAATAGAAGATGAAGATGGCACATCGGGCAAGATTATAAAGATCACCATCGAAGAGAACCCGATTATCAAAGAAGTCCTCTACAAGACAGGGAAAAAGGTCAAGGAAGGGGATATTGTCGATAAGCTCAAAGAGAAGGACGAATACATTCTTCCTTATTCGTACTACAGCCCGTACAAAGTCCAAAGAATCACAGCAACTATAAATGATCTTCTGGTAGAGAAAGGCCTGATGGATGGAAAGGTTGAGGTCGAGACAAACAAAATGGGGACTAACGAGATAGAGGTCGTCTTTCGGATCAATGAAGGGCCCAAGTTAAGGGTCGGAGAGGTCGTGTTTGAAGGCAAGACGAAATTGCGCGACAGTACGCTCAGAGCAGCAGTAAAAGAAAACAAAGAACACAGCGTCCTTTCTTGGGTAATAGGCAAAGATTCTTTCAGACCAAACAAACTGGATGAGGATATAGCCAACATCAAGAGGAAGCTACAAGAGAATGGGTATATGGAGGCCACCATCGGTGAACCTCTAATAGAGGATATGACGAAGAGAACGATCTTCTTCAAGAAGCAAACAATGAAGAGGATTATCATTCCAATTGATGCGGGCTACAGGTACTTTGTGGGCGAAGTCAACGTTGAAGGGAATCAAATTATATCCACAAAATATCTCCGAGGACTCATCAATCTGAAGGATGGAGATGTGTACAGCACAAAGTATCGAGAGAAGGCGGTTGAAGACATACAAGAGATCTACAGCAATGGAGGTTATCTGTACGCCCAGATCATGCCCGTGGAAAGTCTGGATCCAAAGCGAAAGCGTGTCAATGTAATGTTCCATATCAATGAGGGCGAAGTCGCCTTCCTTCATCGCCTTAACATAAAGGGAAACACGTACACTAAGGAAAAGGTTATCCGAAGAGAGCTCCTAGTCACAGAAGGCCATGTGTTCAGCCTCGCTCTGTTCAAGGATAGCATTCTGAGGATGAGGCAGCTGGGATTGGTTGAACTGGATGGGGAGCCAAACATCAGACCCAATCCTGAAGATCCGGCGCAAATCGACGTCACCCTTCGTGTGAAAGAATTACAGAGAAACAACGTCCAGTTCACGGCTGGCTACAGCGGCTATGAAGGGACTTTTGTGGCTTTGAGTTATTCCACGGTGAATTTTTTAGGAGCCGGAGAGACTCTTGAGCTGATGGCACAGTACGGGAAAAGGATTAGAAATTATATGTTTGGTTTTTCCGAGCCCTATGTTTTTGACTTGCCTATAACCGTTGGCTTCAACATCTATAACCGCTATATGAGATATCCTCAGATGTTTGACCAGAAGACAAAGGGGATTGATCTTCAGTTCAGCGCAAGGATCATAGGCTACTGGAGAACGGGATTAGTCTATAGCTACCAGAACCTCAAATTAGACGAACCGACCCTTGAAGACGACTATTATTACTACAATCCTTATTACACCCCTTACTACTCCGGTGCATGGGGTTTTCAGAAGTATAACATAAGCAGCATCACACCGACGATTTATAAGAGCACCGTTGATAGTCCCTTGACGCCATCAAGAGGAACCTTATATTTGGCCTCCTGCAAGCTCGCTGGAGGCCCTTTGGGAGGAGATGTCGATCTAATCAAGCCCCGATTCGAATTCACTTTCTATCAACCGACTCTAGGGGAGCAAAGATTCGGAATCCATTTAGAATACTCCTTCCTCAAAGTCTACGGTGTCACTGAGGTTCCTTATTGGGAGCGGTTTTATTTAGGAGGAGAGCGATCCATCAGGGGCTACGATATTTATCAAATCGGACCTCGTGACGAAACCGGCCGAAACCGGGGGGGTGAGAAGTCTCTTGTCTTTAATGCGGAATATATCATCCCTATAGGAGGACCGATATATGCTATCTTCTTTCATGATATGGGAAATGCCTACAGTAGATATGAGAATATTAGCCTGAGGAATATGTACTCCTCTACTGGGTTAGAGATGAGAATCTTCGTTCCGGCTTTGCGAGTTCCTTTCAGGCTCATTTTTTCTTATAATAACAGAAAAATCTATCTTGATGATTCCAATTTCGCATTTCGTTTTGCGATAGGAACCACATTTTAATTTTAGACATAAAAAAAGTAATTCCAAAAAAGGAGGATTAGGATGGTAAGAAGAAGCACAAGCAAGAGCATCCTGTTGATTTTTTGCATTGCTGGCTTGATGTCTCTGAGTTATGCACAGCAGCCCATGAGAATCGGCGTGGTAGATTCTCAAGAAGTTCTAGAGAAATCTCAGGAAGGGAAAAGAGTTACGGCGCAAATAGAAAGCAAGAACAAGACACTTCAGGAGGACTTGGTTAGACTCGATGACAAAATCCGTGAGCTTGAGACAAAACTCAACACACAAAGGCTCACCCTTAGCCAAGAAGCATTGAGCAATTTGCTTTCAGATATAGATAAAAGGAGGACAGAAAGAGCACGATTTGTCGAAGATTCCCGCAGAGAGCTGAATGATCTCACCCAGAGGCTTTTTCAAAGACTCCAGGGTGAGCTTGTCCCGATCATCAGCGAAATCGGGAAGGAAAAGAATCTGGATATTATTTTTGATAGAGGGAGTAGCGGTATTATTTTTTATAATCCTGCCGTGGATCTAACCCCGGAAGTCATTCAAAAATATGACGCTTCGAAGGCTTCTAAATAAGCGACATTGCTCGAGATAGAACAGATACTTCGTATACTTCCCCACCGCTATCCTTTTTTATTGGTAGATAAAGTGCTGGATTTGGAGAAGGGGAAGTCCATCGTTGCCATAAAGAACGTCACTTATAATGAGTCTTTTTTTCAAGGACATTTCCCTGAATATAAAGTCATGCCTGGGGTTTTGGTTGTGGAAGCCATGGCTCAGGCTGGAGGGATCCTTCTCTTTCATTCTGTTCCTGATCCACAGGGCAAGCTGGTCTTCTTCAGTAAGATTGACAACATGAAATTCAGAAAACCAGTGGTTCCTGGCGACCAACTGAGATTAGACGTGGAGCTTTTAAGACTCAAGAGCCGATTCTGTCACATGAAGGCAAAGGCCTCTGTACAGGAAGAAACTGTTGCTGAGGGTGATATCATGGCCTTTCTTGTTGATCTTGAGGAACTGAATGAGTGAGAGGGGCGTCTCGATTCACCCTAAAGCGACCGTACACCCCGATGCGCGATTGGAACCTGGAATTCAGATAGGGCCTTATGCGTTCATAGGGGGACAGGTATCCATAGCAAAAAATTCCGTCATCGATGCCCACGTTTACATCACAGGAAAGACAGAGATAGGAGCGGGCTGCAGATTTTCGCCCTTTTCTGTAATCGGGACAGCTCCTCAAGATCTTGCTTATGAAGGAGAGGAAACCCGTATCAAAATCGGGACGAATAATCTTTTCCGTGAATTCGTTACCATTCATCGAGGCACAGTAAAGGGAAGGGGTGAGACCGTTATTGGAGATAACAATTATTTCATGGCCTACAGCCATGTTGGTCATGATTGTATTGTGGGCAATGAAGCCGTCTTAACGAATGGAGCAACCCTTGGCGGACATGTGGAAGTTGATGATTTCTCTTATATCAGCGCCTTTAGTGGTATTCACCAATTCTGCCGGGTTGGAAAATATGCCTTCATAGGCGGATACTCGGTCATCACCCAGGATGTTCTCCCCTTTTGCCGCGTTGCAGGAGGTCGCCCCCCTCTCCTGTATGGTCTGAATGCTATTGGGTTGCGAAGGAAAGGATTTTCTAGAGAAAGGATCAAAGCCCTGAAGGATATATTCAAAATCATCTTTTATTCCGATCTGAATACGAGCCAAGCTCTTGAGAGGATCGAGAAAAAATTTCCCCCGGGAGAAGACAGGGATGAAATCCTCTGTTTCATCCGGGAATCCAAAAGGGGAATCATTAAGAAAGCATCCGAGACATGGGACGAAGACTTGGTGTAATAGCTGGATCCGGCGAGTTTCCGTATTGTGTGTGTGAAGAAGCTCAAAACCGGGGGTATAGCTGCGTAGTGGCGGGTATAAAAGGAGAAGCGGAGAGTGCTCTTCGAGAAAAGGTGAGCGCCTTTGAGTGGTTTGATGTCCATGAGATCGCAAATGTGGTCGCTTTTTTCAGAAAAAAAGATGTGGGTGAGGCTGTGTTTGCAGGAAAGATCGATCAACGGGTTGTCTATAAGAGTGATGAGCTGGGGAAAGTGTTACCCATGCTTTTGGAAAACGGAAAAGAAAGAGGTCCGACTGCCCTTATTCAGGCTGCGATAAATATTTTTTCTTCTCAGGGCATAAATATACAAGATCCGACAAAATATATCGTCACGGCCTTTTGCACACCAGGTATCCTGACAAAGACCAAACCCTCCCAAGAAGAGGAGAAGGATATCCTTTACGGTTGGGAAGTGGCTAGAAAACTGGCTGATCTAGACATCGGACAGACTGTGGTTATCAAGAAAAAAGCGGTCGTGGCCCTGGAAGGAATCGAAGGTACGGACGAGACCATAAGGCGAGGAGGACAGTTGGCTGGAGATGGAATCATCGTTGTGAAGATCAGCCGAACTTCACAAGATCCAAGAGTTGATCTTCCAGCTGTAGGGCTCCACACAGTCGAGAGTCTTGTTCAAGCCGGGGGGCGGGCCTTGGTTTTTGAAGCCGAAAAAATTCCTTTTTTCCAGAAAGAGAAGGCTATTTCTCTTGCTGAGGCTCACGGTGTATCCATAGTAGTAAAAAAGTGAATAGTATTTATAGTACAAATCTTAGTAATACAAGGACGGCTTAGAGTTGAAATATTGCTAACAATTCTGGTGCAAAAAATATATAATACTCCCTCGGAGAGAGAAGGTTATGGATAAGGTAAAAGTCGGAATCATCGGTGTTGGATATCTGGGCACACAGCATGCCAGAATTCTATCCTATTTGGAAGAAGCCGAGCTCATCGGTGTGGCTGACATCGATTTTAAAAAGGCCATGGTGATTGGCAACCGTCATGGTGTCAAATATTACGAAAGCTTCGAGAAAATGTTAGACGAGATCGATGCTGGAATTGTGGCCACTCCCACCTCTGAACACTTTTCCATTGCCATGAAACTTCTCAATGAGGGAAAATCTGTCCTCGTCGAGAAACCTATAACGGAGACCGTAGACCAAGCAGAGGAATTGGTGGCCGAAGCCAATAAAAATGGGATAATCCTTCAGATTGGACATCTCGAGCGGTTCAACCCAGCCGTGGAGGCCATCGAGAATCTGATATCAGAGCCAAAGTTTATAGAGGTACAAAGACTAGGGTCTTTCTCGGCAAGGTCCTTGGATATCGATGTTGTGCTTGACCTCATGATTCATGATCTGGATATCATCATGGCACTGATCAAAGATGAGGTGAAAGTCATTCGGTCCTCAGGGATCCACGTCCTTTCCGATAAAATCGACATCGCTAATGCCCGCTTGGAATTCACATCGGGCTGTATCGCCACTCTTACGGCCAGCCGCGTTCACCAAGGGAAAGTCAGGAAACTCCGGATTTTCGAGCCCACCTCTTATTATTCGATCGATTATATTGACCAAGAAGTAAAAGTCTTCCCGCTCGATGGTCGTCAGACTGATATCAAAACATTGAAAATTAAAAAAGAAGAGCCGCTCAAAAAAGAGCTCCAGAATTTCTTCAAATGCATAAGGGATGGGAGGAAGAGAAAGGTGACGGGCGAAGAAGGTCTCCGCGCTCTCAGACTTGCTTACAGCGTGCTGAACGAAGCGGAAGAATGATCCACTGCCTTTCAGTTATCGGACGATTTTGATGGGCTGCCCGCTCTTAGGAACTTGATTCAGTTCCAACCCGTTCATTATGGCAAACCTGGGCCAAAGGTCTTCAGCCATCCCGGCTTTCCGGAACATTTCCTGCAGGTTTTCCCTTCCATTAGCCTTGACCAGATGGATCCGTTTGGGTTTACGGTTGAGATACCGCGTGTCTCTGAGTTCATTGAAAGACCCAACGACGGATTGAAATTGTCTGTCATATTTATCGAAGTCCGATCTTGTGCTCAGAGCAATAAAAGTGTAAATAAAGCCATTCTTTCCAATAAAGGAGAGGCGCATTCTCAAATCCTCTTCCTCTTGCTGTGAGACATCATAGACTTGATGATGAGAGGCCAACCCGTTTATTTTGAAGCTCTTCTCATTCAACAACTGTCCACCTTCGATCTTAGAGGCTTTTTTACTGGCGTAATCCTGAAGATCTTCTGAACTTTTTTCGGCCTGAAGGACAACGGCCGCAAGGCCATCTTTGGAAGCCAGGGCAACCTTGGATGGCGTGTTTTGAACGTTCCACTCTTGAGGGATGGAGAAAGAAAAGCGCAGTTGAGGATGGTAGAAGGCGTTTTTCTCCACATAGCCTTGCCTTGGATCTTCTCCGTAGACCATGTTTTGGATGGCGCCAAAATAGGCGTTTTGTTCGGTTTTCAATTGTTGGTCAGACTCTGCAATCATGGCTTTGGTATTCTGGATGCGCTCAGCAGTTAATGGATGAGTGGAGAGAAACCCGGGAAGGCTGTGCCCTTCTGAGAGGTCTCCTAGCCCTTCAAGGGAGGCAAAGAAGCTAACCATCTCTCCAGGATTGTAGCCACCCTTTCTGGAATATTCCACACCGAGAGCATCGGCCTCCCTCTCATCGTCTCGGCTGAATTTGAGGAAGAGGAGCTGAATCCCGAGGCTGGCCACGCCAGTGATTTTGGCGAATGTCTCACTGATGGCTCCACCCACAGCCAGTCCGACCTGCACCAGAATCAACTGGCTGAGCTTGGCCACGCTGTGGCGGGCATTGACGTGCCCGAGTTCGTGACCCAAAACGACCGCCAGCTCTGCCTCGGAGCTCATCAAAGCCAAGATGCCCCTTGTGATGTAGATATAGCCTCCGGGCACAGCAAAGGCGTTCACCACAGGTGTGTCAAGAACGGCAAAATGGTAGGTGAGGCGGGGACGGTGGGTATGAAGAGTCATGGTTTGGCCCACTCCTTGCATATAGGTAAGTAAAGCGGGATCATCATAGATGCCATACTGCTCTCGGATCTGCGCATCAGTCTCTTTTCCCAGAGAAATTTCCCCTTCCTCTGAGACGAGGCTGAGTTCCCTCTTTCCTGTGACAGGATTGACCGCACAAGATACAGAAAACAGAATCAGGGAAAAGTAGAGAATGGGAATGATTTTTTTCATGTGTTTACTCTGCATCTGGAGGTCAGTGATGTCCCCTTTCGTGTTGATTAGAACGTGGGAATGATCTATTCTTTTTTAAAGAACGAATCTTCCAATCCGGTGTTGAATTTTGCTTCTGTAAAGGTCATAGTTATGGCTTCTTCGCCTTCCTGGAGAATCCTCATCGAAAAGGGCATCATCAAACTATCAACTTTTCTGTAGTCAGATGTGAAAACTTCCTGGTCGACCTCCATTCCCATGACACTCGTGCCCCTAGCCTTTGATTTGTACAGGAGATAGGTTTTTGTGTCGATATAAAGAATTGCCTTGAAACCATCTGCAAATGATTGCTCGAGAACATGATACTCCTTTTCCTCTGCCGTTTCTTTCCCTTTGTAAGCATAAGTGATGCCGTATTTTTCAGGGTGCAGGACCGCGTCATTACCTAAGGCCTGCCTTTTTAGGTCTTTAGCCTGTTGTTCGTCCAAATCTTCTATCCCTCCTGTTTGGGGATTAATTCCCCAGGCCTTCTCTCCATCAAAAGCTTGAGTCATGACCATTCCCATAATCTCCATATCCATTCGCATCTTGTTTGGCTCTTTTTGGTAAATAGTCATCGAACCACTCATACCCATCTGAATGATCTCTAAAGTGCCAACAAGGGTTGTGTCCTTGATTTTCTCAAGTGCAGCTTTTCCTCCCTGGGCTTCGATTATCTTGGCGACGATGTCCTCGGCTGTTTGGGCTGTTCCAGGGGAGACCGAGATGCTGATGAGAAAAAAACTCAGAACACTGAAAATAATAAGTTTTTTCATTAAATCATCCTCCTTTTCTTTTACTTCTTTGTTGCCGGATTGAGTCGTTCAACATCCAAGTTATCATAATTCAAAGCCACATAAGAAAGCAAAAAGAAATTTTTTCGATTGAAATCAGTCTTTGGGTGTTAAGATGAAGTCAGCCCTTGACTTTGGATACTTATTGAACTAGAAAAGTTCTTTAAGATGGTTTTTTCTCCGAAGCCAGGAGCAAGCTTACTTTAGACATGTTTTTTTGATAAACAAAAAAGTATGAATCCAATGTCCAAAGTCAAGGGCTGACCCCTAGGGAGGAAGGAGGAAGGACATGCAATTCAAACCCATCAAATACATGGAGTGGTTCAAGACAAAATCCAAAGTAAAGATTGATCTCTGTTCGAGCGGCGTGGAGAGCTTGAAATGGAAAGATCTAGACATGATGCGGGAGGATTTGGAAATATCCGGGGATAATTCCTATGGATACTCTCCTCTTTTAAGGACCATTGCTGAGAGATATGGCGTGAGCGAAGACAATGTGGTTTCCACCATCGGAACTTCGCAAGCTATTTTTTTAGTTTGTGCCGCTCTTGTAGAGCCGGGGGATGAAGTTTTGGTTGAAACTCCGGTCTATGAACCCCTTTTGGCTGTCCCCGAGGCTTTCCAGGCCCGAGTAGTGAGACTCACCCGAAGATATGAGGATGATTATCAATTTTCTCTTGAGATATTCAAGAGGTTTCTGACTCCGCGGACAAAATGTGTTCTTCTGACCAATCTCCACAATCCCAGTGGAGCTCTCCTTTCCAGATCGTTTCTGGAACAGGTTGTTCAGATAGCTCGCGCGAGAGATATTTCTGTTGTTATGGATGAGATTTATTTGGAATTTTTAGATGAGGAGCCCACTGCTTTTCATTTGGCTGATAATGTCATCGTGATCTCAAGTTTAACCAAGGTTTTTGGCTTGGGAGATATCCGGTGTGGATGGGTGCTGGCCGAGCCCGAATTGGCCAAAAGCATGAGAAGGATCATCGATTACATAAACGTGGAGGGCGTCTTCCTCGGAGAAGAAATAGCCTATCTGGCTTTCGGCCGCCTCGATGAGATCAAGAGAAAGAACAGAAAGTGGATCAATCAGAACAGGTCCATGCTGCGTGATTTTATCAGCCAGGAAAAAGCACTTTCCTGGGTTGAACCAGCAGAGGGGGTCGTGTGTTTCCCCAGGTTAGAAACTCCTTTAATCAACGGCGACATTCTGGCAGAGCTGTTGCGGCGCAAGCACGATACGGCCGTTGTGCCGGGAAGCTTCTTCGAGCAACCTCAGCATTTCCGCATGGGATTTGGTGTCAGTCCGGATACGCTTGCAGCCGGTTTAGAAAACATAAGGAAAGTCCTCAGAGAATTTTAATCCATTTTTTTGACTTTTCCAGGGCGGCTCCGAATGAATCGAATCTGGACTCTATCCTGGTTTTCTTCCTCTATGCGCGCTGTTTCAAATTCTGTTTTGGAGAGGTATTTGGCATGTGCCCGCAAATAGGTCAAACCCTGGGTGCAGAGAAAATCGAGCCATTGACCCCGGGCTGTCTCATCCATCAGCTCGGGAGTCTCCTCCACAAAGGTTATGCGGCGTCGGTCAGAAAGATCGCTTTCTCGGGATGAGCGCCTCTTAACGTACAGGTTCACTCCATCGTCTATTTCTAAGTAGTTCAAGTGCGGCTGCCAGCGGGCTGCCCACCTGTAGTACCGATCGTAGAATTTTTGATTTGAGGCACGGAAATCCTCATTCGCGTTGATTTCCTTGAGTATGAATTCCCGCAAATCCTCCCCAGCCTCTTGCCATTTTTTGTACAAAGGAAGGGAAAGAGCCCGGTAATAGGCGAACCATCCTCTAGGAATCCAGTAGTCGCGGAAAAGATAAGGGGAATAGTTAGAGAATTGCTGGACCCATTCATGCGAGGGATATCCGTGGAGGTTGAGGTAGATATCCGGGAGCCATCTATCATAGAGCTCTTTTCTGACTTTGGCCTCAGGGAGTAGGGGTTTGGCCGCTCCGACCTGGTAACCCACATCTATTCCCAAGGATGTGTAGCGACCCGCATGGAGGCTGTGAAAGGGCGTGATCTTTTGAAGATTGAAGGCCAATTCGGCTCCATCAGGATTTTCCATCGGGTGAAAGATGAAATTCATCTTCTTTGTGTATTCCTTGTAGTCCGGATCTCTGGCGAGGAGTTCGGCGAATTTGAGGATGTAATTTGTGGCTGAAACTTCGTTAGCATGCTGACGGCCACTGAAATAGAGGGTGGGTTTGAAGGTGATGAGTCGTGGGATGGAAATGTATTTTTCTGATGGACTAAAGACTTCAAGAACCGGGATCTTTCGGTTCTCGTAGGACGTTCCGGCAATATAGGTTCTGATTTTATCAGAGTGTCCGAGTTGACTGACCAGGTCCAAACACATCTGTGGAGATATGATTTCCTCTGTAGGAATGGAGACAACATCAGAGCTTTGCTTCGTAGAGGCTGGTTTATCCGGCAACGCCTCAGTCAAGGAAGAAAAGGCCTCTTCTTTTTCCCAGTCCTTGTGCTTGATTTTTATGGCCAGTTCTTTGAGGTTCGGATAGTTGAATGGCTGAGCCAGGATATTTTGGCTGTTGAGATCTCGCAGTGTATCGAGAATTTCGATGAGCGCCAGGTAATCTTTTTCCTTCTCGAATTCGACTTCGGCCACTAGTTTTTCTATCCTCTCCTCCAAACCGTTGTAAGTAAAGCAAGGGATGTGGAGGCTTTTAGCTTTCATTTTCTGGAATGAGAACTTTTTGCTCTTCTCTCTTCGTCCTGTCTCTCCCCATTCAAGAATCATTTCCGGAGATCGAGCCTGCCAGTCTTCGAAAGTGACTTTGACCTTTCCGTTTTTTTCCTCCGTTGAGGGATAGATCAAGGGGAGGATGTTTCCAGGGGCTGAATATCGAGTGGTGTCTTCAGGAATGTCTTCATCCTCCAGCTCCAGCTCGACTTCGGTGATTCCTCTGAGGAAATCGAGAGTGTCAAAATAGATTTCATCGTGCAGAGCCTCCAGACTGCTCACGATTTCCTCATCCAGGCCTAGCCTGTAATCGGGTTCGCTGAACCACATTTCGATCAAAAGCCTTTTGAAGTAAGGTTGTTTTTTAAACATAGGCTCATTGCCGGTTTTCTTCAGGATGTGAGTGTACACCTCTTGAATGATTTCCTCCTGGTAGTATTCCCAAAATTTCTCAAGGTCCGATTTCAAGGGTGTATCCAAGACCACCTTTTTGTCCTTCTGTATCCTCACCCAGCCCGTTGTGAGCTTGACTTGTCCCCATTCAGGTAGAACACTCAGATAGAGCGTCTCTCTTGTACGAGGGGAAAAGTGGTCCTGGAAGAGCACTCTTTTTTCTTCATCAAAGGCTGTCACTTCATAGACAGGTTCTGTGTCATCCTTCATTTCAAAATCGATCCTCTCCAAAGGGATTTTGATTTCATCAGCGATGAATTCATCGACAGGATAGAGCTCTTGCAGCCAGCGGTAGGGTTCAGTGTAGAAGCGTTTTAGCTGCGAAAAATTCTCTTGTTCTTTGGCAAACCTGATGAGCAAATGATGGACATCTTTCCCCTTTAAGGCAGGAATCACCTTTTCTCTGATCCAGAAGAAACCTTGTTTATAGGAGGAAAGCACATCGACTTTATATCGAGTGAAGTTGTTGACAGCAAGATGGCTTTCAATTCTTTCTTTCAAACGATTTCTGACTTCAAGAGATTCACTCGTACCTATACTTATTTCTAGGGGAGATGTGGAAGGTTTAAGGATTTTTATTCCCTCTTGAATCAAGCGAATAGCCTCATCCCCTTCCCAGAAGAATTCCTTTTCCTTCTGGAATATGGTTTTGCTGTCTTGGAGGAGATAGGTTTGGATGTCGATCTTTTTTGAGTCGAGGGTATCTTCGAGATAATCGAGAACGTGCTGGATGAATTTTTCGCTTTTTTCGGGAAGAAAAAATCGGATGTCGAATCGGTCGAATTCTTTGTCCTTCTTATCCTCGACGAATGTCCTCAGCGCGTTCCAGAAGTGAGCTTGGGCGCTTCCATGTTTTCCTTCCAGGAATTCTTCGAGGGAGGCAGATACATCATTCACTTTCAGATTTCCCTCTCCGAACTCATCAAAATAGGGGAACGTTCGACTGAGATAGGATAGAACTTTCTCAAGGCCCAAGGCGTCCTCCTCGAGGATCACCAAAGCATCCGACTTATTGAGAGCCTGGGAGACAATCTGAACGTGTCCCCAGCCCTTTTTCAGAGGGGGGATGGTTGTTTTTCCGGTTCTGATCAGTTCTTGACAGAATTGGTTTTCTTTTCCGATAAGAATTGGCGCTTTGAGGGATTCTTTGTTTTCGACTTCTTGGTCCACATAGACCAGCGGAAAGGATGATCCTGCAGAGTGGAGGACCAATCGTGATGCGAACCATTGTGTACCCGGGCATGCCGAAGTTTGGGGCAGGATCAAGGTTGCATCAAGACTGTCCGGGATGCTGTCCTTGTTAGAGTCTGAATAAAATCCTTTGGTTGTGAAGAGGCTGAGGAGGTCGAAACTTTTTCCCGATTTTTGCGGTCGGACACGAGATTTATACGGAGGAGTGAGCATTCTTTTGGGGTAGCCTACACGGGATAGAGAGAGTGATTTTTTTTCGCGGCCACTCTGGAGTTCTAAAGTGATTTGGGCACAGCCTGGATAGGAGAGCGTTTCTGTTCTGATTCCGCGTTTGTGCTGGTGCTGGAGCTTTTCCAAGGCATGGAAGGCTTGATTCAGATGGCCGGGACTTTCAAAATCCGCAGAGACGATCAGGTCTTTGATCTCTCCGTTATCGAACTTCAATTGTTTTATAGATTCATGCGGTGATTTCGCAGGGAGAAATTCGTAGAGAGCCGATTGGATAGTTAGTTTTGATGTGTGCAGATTCTCTTCTTCAAAGTACTCTCTGATGTCATCCTCAAGTGAAAAATAGGTGTCCCCTTCCTCACGACCCCAGATTTCCCAAAAATAGGGCCATCGAAGGAAAAAGGCACGGGCCGTGTGCAGTAACGCTTCCTGGGAGCCGGCCACGAGGACCACGCCATTCTGGTCTTTGTCTGAGAACACTGAAACCAGGCCCTGATCTTTTTTGATCTGAGAATGACGCATGTTTTTTTTCTCTGCCCAAGTTTTCACTCTATCCAGGTTCGACCCGATCAGAATGGGATGGACAGGGGATAAGACCGTGTCGAATTCGGATTCGGTTTTTACCAAAGAAAAATCGACAACAAGGCTTTCCAAGTTAGCACGAGCTGCGATGTCCGAGGCAGCCGCAAGTTCATAGACAGTGGGTGTATCAGGTATAACGATGCATAGAGCGACCGTGTCTGCAAACCCATCCTCATCTCGGTCAAGGAGACCTCTGTTTAGCTTAAAAACATGGGAAAGGCTTGTGATCTCGGCAGCCGTGCACTGTATAGCCAGCCAAATGAAAATCAAGAAAGGAAACCATGTCTTACGCATCTTCACTCCTTTCGTGGGGTCAGGCTATCATAACTTTCATAATTTTATCATGTTAGTTCAGGTCTTCCTAATTTCACACCGTATTTTCTCTTGGATAGATATGTGCAAATATGTCTACTCTAGATTGAGAAATAAAGATATGTTTTAAATACAAATACCACCATCTGTCCTTTTTTAGGCTTATGATGATCATGAAAGTTATGATAGCCTGACCCCAAAAAAAGGTTGACAGGTGTGGACTTTTCGGCTAAGGTATATAGTTCTCAACAAAAGAAAAACAATACTATATGTTGTATGTATAAAAAAGAGAGGTAGAACATATTGAATTTTTTCTTGACAACAAGCTAAATTTTTATATACAATCCCAGCAAGAAAAGCCAGCCAATGAAAAAAACCCAAATCACCAACTTCAAGTGCTTTATTATACTCGTCCTCTCCTTTTTCATCTTGGGCGGACAACCTGTTGAGTTTGGTCAAGAGAAAACTTTTTTTCACGGATTTCTGATCGAGAAACCTGTGATCAGAGTGGGTCTCGGTGTCAATTTGAGCGACATAAAGATATCGTCTTCGTCTGGAATGAAAATCTATGAAATCAATTCCAATTACAAGCTGATTGCTGAGAATGTGGAAGAGGCATGGATAAGAGGGCGGAAAGAGAAACTTGCAAAGAAGTTTATCATACAGATTTTCCAATCCAAAGATAGAGAAGAGGCGGAACTGTTCGCGCAGGATCTCCGCACAAGAGTCGAACAAATAATCTTTGTGACCCAAGATGCAGAAGAAGGAATAGGTGAAACCTTTCAGGTCAAAGTCGGGGACTTTTTGACCAGAGGAGATGCGTTAGACTATATCGTGAAACTGAATCAGATAGGAATAAGTGAACCCTGGATCTTAGAGGAAGAAATTACAGAAGAAGAATCCAGACCTCTATGGATTCTGATTAACGACGAACTGAAAAGTCTCCACGATGAAACCGTCCTTTATTTTATTCCCAGCAATCCTCAGAGCTACCTCTCGTTCAACGGAAGGGATTACCGCGGTCTATTTGTTCTGGAAGCGACCCGAAAAGGCATCGTTCTGGTCAATATTCTCAATATCGAGAATTATCTCAAAGCCGTTGTGCCGAGTGAGCTTTCTCCTTATAGTTTTCGCGAGATTGAAGCCCATAAAGCCCAGGCTGTGGCCGCGCGCACATATGCCTTTAAGAACCTCGGCTCGAACGAGGATCTGGGATTCGACCTCTGCGATACTCCCAATTCGCAGTTTTATAAAGGGATGAACGCTGAACATCCCCTCAGCAGCGAAGCCGTCAATCAGACTCGAGGAGAGGTCGTGCTGTACAAAGGCAAGTTGATCGATGCGTTGTATACGAGCACCTGTGGAGGCATGACAGAAAATGTGGAAGAGGTTTTTATGGGTCCAGCCCTTCCTTATCTCAGGGGAACAGAGTGTGTGTATGAGAAACAGAAGGAGTGGCTCCTTCAATCATCAACCACTCCTTTGCCCATCTATATGGAAGGGAAGAACATCGCAGCGGAGATCACGAAGCTTATCAGCCTGAATGTGATTCCCAAAGAGAACGATCCGCTGTTTTACCGACAGGACGCCTCCTATGAGGAAGCCGTAGGCTGGATTAGAAAGGCAAGGGCTCTGCTGGGGAAGAAGAACGCAACTTTTGCTCCTGAGCCTTCCCCGCTGAATTTCACAACTCTTGCTCGTCTAATCATCCATGGCTTTGGATGGCAGGAGCGGGTGGAGAATCTTTTGCTGGAGAGCGAAGCAGACTTTATTTTGAAGAATGTGACCGAGGCCGACGGGAATGACAAAAACTTCATTGCTTACCTCGTACAAACAGGAATATTTCCAGTTTTCGACCAGATCGTTCGACTCGATAGATCAATCAGAAAAGGGGAAGTGGCCCTTTATCTGTGGAGAATCATCCAAACATACGAAGAATTGATCCACCAAGGAGTTTTCAAGGAACTCAACGGAAAAAAGATTGTGCTGGAAACAAAGGAGAGGGATGAGGAATTAACGCTTCCACCTGTTTATTATCTTTTAAGAAACTATGACGACGAGAGGACCTTTGTCTCTCAGGTCTATCTGCTCGGAGGAGAGCAGCTCAGATGGATTAATGGAGAAGGAGGAGTAAAACTCCTAGAAGTGATCTATCCTCCGCATTCGAATATCCTTGATAGGAATTCAACCTATCACTCATGGCAGATGAGAAGATCAAAGAATGCCTTAGAGAAGAGGATCAACCAGTTTTATCCCATTGGAGAGCTCGTCGATGTGATCCCTCAGAGGAGAGGGAAATCCAGGAGGGTTGTAGAACTTCTAATCAAAGGATCCAAGACTCAAACGGTTGTCAAAGGACTGCGAATCAGGAGTGTCTTGGGCCTTAGAGAGACTCTCTTTGTCATAGAGAGGGAATACGATGAGGCAGGTCGGCTGACACATTTTGTCTTTACCGGTCGAGGTTGGGGACATGGGGTGGGTCTTTGTCAAGTCGGCGCCTTTGGGATGGCCCGCGCCGGAGCAAACTATAAGACTATATTGAAAAAGTATTACAAAGACATTAAGATAAGCAAGATCTATTAACCTGAATTATTCATAAAAAATGCCAACACTTTTTGTTATTACGGCAATATCAGGAAGTTGTTCTGATATTGCTGGTTTTTTCAAGAAAAAATCTTTTTACATCCATCGGCATTTTTTATGAATAATCCAGTTTACCTGGGAAGGGAGAAGGAAATTGGATAGAGAGGAGATGAGGAAAAGGTTAATCGAAATACTGAAGGAGAAGTCTCTGCAGACGAATGTCCAACGGATCCTCACATCCGGAAGGACAAGCACCTATTACATCGATGCCAAGATGACGACTCTTGATCCTGAAGGAGCCACTCTAGTGGGCCAGTTGATCTTGGATATTCTCAAGCCGTTTGATATTGATGCCATAGGTGGTTACACATTGGGCGCAGACCCGATTGTCAGCGTTGTGGCTGCGTTGAGCGCCAAGACCGATCGTCCCATGCCTGCCTTTATTGTGCGTAAGGAGCCCAAGAAACACGGAGAAAGAAAGATGATCGAAGGACCCTTCCAGGAAGGTTGGAAGGTTGCAGTGGTGGATGATATCGTGACCACAGCAGGCTCGACTCTCAAGGCCTGCAAAGCTGTAGAAGAAGAGGGCGGAAAGGTGGCTGTAGCACTGACCATAGTCGATCGGCTGGAGGGAGGAAGGGAGAATCTGGAGAAGAACGGCTACACCTTCATCTCCCTTTTCACACGAGACGACCTTCTCGGTTGATCGAAATTTTCAACCCTTTACTCACACTTTCATCGTCAGGATAAAACTCCAATGGTTTATGATCAGCTTCGATAGCTTTATCACAATTTTCTCTGGCAAGCCTGCACAAATCCCTAAGGATCAGATAGCGCCCTCTATTCAATTTTTTTATTCATAAACATGAATAATTCAGGTTACTCGAAGCTGAGGAAAGGGTCTATCAATGCTACAAATTCTCTTGACAGTGGTTTTAGGTAATTGATAATTTCTTCTAGAGCACATGAGCGCTTATCGATTTTCTCAAGGAGGTGTACGATGAAAAATCTGCGTATTTATATCACGTCCATTTTGTGTGTAATTTTATTCGTATCAACCACTGACGGTGTTGTTGCCGAAGAACAGGGATTTGGACCATTGGATTTCATGGAAAGACGAGATAAGCTCGCAGCACAGATCACGGAGGGTGTGGCGATCATTACCAACTACTCTGGAATGCTGGCCCGAACCAGGACAGATCCGGAGTTTTTATACTTGACAGGCGTTCAAATCCCTGGTGCGAAACTGATTCTAATCCCCAAAGAGATCGCTGCAGAATCTGATCATCCTGAATTCTGGAAGACAACCCTCTATCTTCCCTCTAAAAATCCACGTGGAGGTGTGTGGGATGATATGGAGCTTTATCCAGGTGAGGAGGCCGAAAAAGAGACGGGGATAGAAAACACCGCGAGTCTTGACATGTTCTCCTCTCATGTGGCCAGACTCGGAAATATCACAGACACAGTCTATTTATCTCTGGGCTCGAACGGGATGTCTCTTGAGCAGCTTCCCTCCAATCTAGAATTCGCCAACAGCATCAAGAAAATCCTCCCCCAGGTCAAGATCATGAACCTCTCTCCTATCCTTGATGATATGCGAAGGAAGAAATCACCCAAAGAAATTGCTGTGATGAAAAAAGCGGTCGAAGTCACCGTAGAGGCCTTTAAGGAAGCCGCTCGATTCGCCAAACCAGGAGTCTATGAATATGAGATTGAAGCGCTCATCCATTATATCTTCCGTCGACAAGGATCCCAGAGAGCGGCCTTCCTCATTATCGCCTCCGGTCCCAATTCCTGTATCCTGCACCATATGAAGAATGACCGGCTAATGGAAGAGGGAGATTTGCTCAAGATCGATATCGGAACTGTTTACGGGTCGATGTCGACAGATTTGACGCGGACAATACCTGTATCAGGAACATTCAGCCCAGAACAGAGAAAGATCTATCAAATCGTCCTCGAGGCCAGTAAAAAAGCCATTTCCATTGTCAAGCCAGGTGTGTCGTTGGCAGATGTGCATAAGGCCGCATTCGAAGTGATTGATGCTGCAGGGTATGGGAAGTATTTCATCCATGGAACAAGCCATACTCTGAACGGAGGGCCACACGCTAAACTCACGTCAATGGGACTGGCTTTAACCGGGACTTATGGACAGTATCCCATGAACAGATACTATGCCCAGGACAATCCACTCGTTCCAGGAAGCATGTTTACGATCGAGCCTGGCATTTACATCCCCGAAAAGAACTTAGGCATCCGCATAGAAGATGACATCCTGGTTACAGAAACCGGATATGAGATTCTAACAGAAGCGGCCCCCAGAGAGATTGGAGAAATTGAAAAGTTAATGAAAGAGAACACGGTTTATATTAAACAGTAAAACCTGACAGCCTCGATGCCTCCTGTTGGATAGGAAGCACCGTCATTTCTGTGACAGCTAATGATGAGGGCTGTAACCTAAGGGATTCGGACGAACAGGAACCGCCGCCACACTACCTAACAAGGTTAAATGTCTCTCTCATCACGGAGATGGGGATGCTATCGACTGAGTATTGAGGTTTGCGTTTTGTTGTCTATTTCTGTACAATCACTTGTTTCTGTATGAAAGTCTTCATGACGTGAAGAGAACAAGAAAAGAAGTCAAACTAAGAGTGGCATTGACTCCTGTTCTTTTCTTGATCGTAGCCCTTTCCATCACTATCGGCATTTTTAAGCTTCCTCCACATATCCCTTTGATCCTTGCTGCGGCTGTTGCTGCACTCGTTGCCACCACACACAAGCATCCTTGGGTTGAGATCCAGGAAGGCATGGTGCATGGAATAACCCTTGCCATGAGCGCGATTTTGATCCTGATGATCGTGGGCACCATGATCGGCACCTGGATCGCAGGAGGCATTGTGCCATCCATGATTTATTATGGTCTGAAAGTACTCTCACCTGCGATTTTTTTGGTGGCCACCCTAATCATATGTTCGATCATATCCCTCGGAACAGGGTCTTCCTGGTCTACTGCAGGCACAGTGGGAGTGGCCCTTATCGGAGTGGGGCGTGGACTGGGGATTCCTGTGCCGATGGTGGCCGGGGCCATCATCTCTGGGGCCTATTTTGGCGACAAGATGTCGCCTCTGTCGGACACGACCAATCTAGCTCCGGCTGTTGCTGGGACGGATCTGTTCTCCCATATCAGGCATATGGTGTACACAACAGCCCCTGGTTATATCCTCGCCTTAATTCTTTACGGGTTGATCGGAATAAGATTTTCTAAAGGAACACTCGAGACTCAGGGCGTGGAGACCATCCTCTTCACCATCAAGTCCAATTTTTTCATACATCCGGTTCTTCTCCTGCCACCCATTTTTGTCATCATCATGGTTGTGAAAAAGATACCCCCTCTGCCCGCACTGCTTGGTGGGACAATCCTTGGCGGGATTTTCGCCATGCTGACTCAATCCATATCCCTAAAAGATGTCATCCAAGCCGCCCAGTCAGGTTACATCTCAGAGACAGGTGTGAAAATGGTGGACGATCTTTTGACACGAGGAGGATTGGAGAGCATGATGCAGACAGTGGCCTTGATCATATGTGCCCTGTCCTTTGGTGGCATCATGGAGAGGACAGGCATGCTCGAGACCTTAGCAAAAGCTTTACTGAAGCGGGTTCGAAGGACAGGCTCTTTGGTGGCAACCACGATCATCAGTTGTATCGGGATGAACGCCATCGCTTCAGACCAATACATTGCCATCGTTATTCCTGGCCGGATGTTTAAAAATGCCTTTGATGCGCGCGGACTCCATCCTAAAAACCTGTCTCGGTGTCTGGAAGACTCGGGGACTCTTACCTCTCCGCTGATTCCTTGGAACAGCTGCGGGGCTTTCATGGGAGCCACCCTCGGTGTGAATCCGTTACTGTATCTTCCCTATGCTTTCCTGAATCTTTCTAATCCCTTAGTATCTATCTTTTATGGCTACACAGGAATAACGATGGAGAAGATAGGCGATGATGAGAAAAGTGAAGGCAGCGAGATAGAGATATCAAAATAGTTGAGAAAGACTTTCAGAATTCTGATAAAAAAAAAGCCCGATATCCCCTCTCATCGGGCCTTTTTTGTTGAACGAACTAACTGTATTTTCTTTCTATAGAGGATTATCTAGAGTGTTCCTCTGCTGTTTCACCTTACTGGATGACCCCGTGCTTTTTACCGATCTTGGTAAAGGCTTCAATCGCTTTGTCCAGATGGTGCCTTTCGTGGGCGGCAGAAAGCTGGACTCTTATTCTGGCCTGACCTTTGGGGACAACGGGAAAGTAAAAACCGATGACATAGATCCCTTCATCCAGAAGGTCTCTGGCCATGTCTTGTGAAAGTTTCGCATCATTCTCGAATTTTCCCAACATGATGGGCACGATGGGGTGAACGCCAGGAGTTATCTCAAAACCAGCTTCTGTCATTTTTTCGCGAAAATATTTGGTGTTTTCTTCGAGTTTGTCTCGAAGTTCTGTTGTCTCAGAAAGAAGATCGAAGACGGCGATGGATGCACCGACAACGGCAGGGGCTAGAGTGTTGCTGAAGAGATAGGGCCTGGAGCGCTGTCTGTAGAGATCGATGAGCTCTTTGCGGCCTGATATGAATCCACCTGAAGCTCCTCCCAAGGCCTTACCCAGTGTCCCTGTTATGATGTCCACCTGGCCCATAACACCTCTGTATTCTGGGGTGCCTCTTCCTGTTTTGCCCAGGAAGCCTGTGGAGTGGGCATCATCGATCATCACCAGTGCATCATATTTTTCGGCCAAATCGCATATTTCGTCAAGCTTAGCGATATCTCCATCCATCGAGAAAGCTCCATCCGTGGCAACCAACCTGTAGCGAGCGCTCTGAGTTTCCTTGAGCTTTTCTTCCAAGTCCGCCATATTCCCATGGTTATAGATGAAGCGTTGGGCTTTGCAGAGCCGGATTCCGTCGATGATGGATGCATGGTTTAACTGATCTGTTATGATGACGTCCTCTTTTCCGAGAATGGGTTCGAAGACACCACCGTTGGCGTCAAAACAAGCAGCGAAGAGAATGGTGTCATCTGTCTGAAGGAAGTTGGAGATTTTCTGTTCGAGGATCTTATGGATATCTTGCGTGCCGCATATGAAGCGAACAGAACTCATCCCATAGCCCCATTCATCTAGGGTCCTGTGGGCTGCTTCTATGACTTTCGGATGACTCGATAGGCCAAGATAGTTATTGGCACAGAAGTTGAGGACTTCTCTTCCACCTTTGACTGTGATTTCGGCACCCTGAGGAGTCATGATGATCCTTTCGCTTTTGAACAGGCCTGCGTCGCGGATGGACTGAAGTTCATTTGTTAAATCTTCCTTAATCTTGCCATACATTTTTACCTCCTTTAAGGCTTAAGACTATACCAAAAATTAAGGGTCAGGTCTACATTTTTATCAAGCCTGTAAGCTTTGCTAATTCCGTTATGAGAGAAACATCCAATCTAATAGAGTCGTACGGCGATGGTTCCTGTCCGTCCGAAGCCCATTGTGGAGGGTGGGAGGGTCTTGGCGAGGATGAAGGGGAACCGGCGCTGTGACAGACTATACTTTCATCATTAGCTATCACGGAATTGGAGATTCCATCATGCCTTGGGCAATGTCCCCCTTTATGCTATAATCTCGGGCATGACAGATGAAGGATTTTATTTCAAAGAGCGTTTTACCGGTCATTTAATCAGAAATATCAAAGTCGAAAAAGTCTACTACGAAGGGAAGACAGAGTATCAGTATGTGCAGATTTTTGACAACAAATTATTGGGCAAAATCCTGTTTTTGGATAAAAAGATTCAATCGGCTGAAATCGATGAGTTCGTGTTTCATGAATCTATCGTTCATCCTGCTCTTCTGACCCACCCAGATCCGCAGCGGGTCCTGATCATCGGCGGAGGAGAAGGCGCCACTCTCCGAGAAGTTCTTCGTCATGGAAGTGTTAAAAAGGCCACTATGGTGGATATTGATAGAAAGTTAGTGGAGTTGTGTCAGGAGTATCTTCCAGAGTGGTCGGCAGAAGCCTTTTCAGATCCAAGAGCCAAGCTCCTCTTTGGAGATGCCTTAAAGTATGTCGAGATGTGCAAACAGAAGTTTGATGTTGTCATTTCTGACCTAACGGAGCCGATTGAAGAAGGCCCGTCCATTAATCTGTTCACACAGGACTTCTTCCAAAAAATATTTCGCATCTTGAAAGATGACGGATTGTTTGTCCTCCAAGCAGGTTCCACGGACCTTTTTTATCATCAATTCTATGCCTCTTGTGCGCGCACTCTACAGACTGTTTTTCCGATTGTCCGGCCCTACTGGACATTCATGTTTTCCTTCGGTTTCCCATGGGGTTTTATCCTGGCATCAAAGAAGGAAGATCCTCTAAAGATTGATGAGAAAAATTTGAATTCGAGAATCAAGACACGGAAAATCAAAAATCTGAGATACTATTATCCTGGAAATCATAAAGGTTTTTTCGCTTTGCCCCTGTATTTAGTCAAAGCCTTGAAGAAAGGTGCTGTTCTAACCGACAAGAAACCTTTCATCTGGGAACTATGAGCGAAGTGAAGAAGCGTCTCGAATATCATTCCCGTTCAAGCGGGATTTTTTTCGAATTCAATCGCTGCCTTTTCAAGAAGAAATCAACCTATCAAGCCATCGAAGTCATAGAAAATCCATATTTCGGCCATGTTTTGTTCTTAGATGGGCTGGTGCAGACTACAGAGAAGGATGAATTTTTTTATCATGAGATGTTGGCCCATCCAGCTTTGGTCGCCCATCCCGATCCTCAGCAGGTCTTGATCATCGGAGGAGGAGATGGAGGAGTCCTGAAGGAGGTTCTCCGTTACCCGATAAAAAAAGCCAAGCTGGTGGAAATCGATGCTCAAGTCATTGAGGTCGCTCAGAGATATTTCCCATGGCTTTCCTCTTGCCTCCAAGATAGCAGAGCAGAGATCATAACGGCAGAAGGGAAGGACTTCCTTCAGAATTCAGATAGGAAATATGATGTGATACTCGTCGATTCCTCTGAGCCTGTAGGGCCTTCTGTCTCACTGCATGAGGAAAATTTTTATCAGATCCTGAAAGACTGTCTGGCTCCTAAAGGAATCGCCTGCACACAGGTGGGGTCTCCTTTTTATCAGTTGGAGCCCATCATCAAGGCCAAGTCTTTCTTTGATAAATTTTTCAAAGTCGTCTATCTCTACTTGGCTCCTGTCCCGACCTATCCAGGAGGGATTTGGTGCTTCGCTTTTCTATCGGATACAGTTGAGCCCTTATCGGTAAGGAGGGAAGCTCCCTCTGGACTCAAATATTATAATCTAGACATTCACCGAGCCGCCTTTGTTCTCCCCAATTTTTTAAAAAAGCAGATGGAATAGTCGGCTCTCTCCCCTCCTGAAAGTCTGTCTCTTCTCCTGATTTATCTAGGAGATGGATGGATAAGGGGATGAATAGGTGTTAGTAATCCAGTTTGCCTTCCGCATGGCGTTGGGACAGGACCTTGAGCATATCCTCGGTCATGGCAGCCAGGTCATAGCTGGGCTGCCAGCCCCACTCCTCTCGGGCTGCTGAGTCATTCAGAGAATTAGGCCATGAGTCGGCGATATCCTGACGGAAATCCGGCTCGTATTCGCAGACAAACTCTGGAATGTGCTTTTGAATTTCAGCGGTCAGCTCGCCTGCCGCAAAACTCATGCCTGTCACATTGAAATCAGAGTGGTGCTTGAGTCGGGATAAGTCTGCTTCCATCAGGTCGATCGCAGCCTTGAGACAGTCAGGCATGTACATCATCGGCAGCATGGTGTCTTCTCGTACGAAACAGGTGTATCTTTTATTCTTGACCGCTTCAAAATAGATGGCTACTGCATAATCTGTGGTTCCTCCACCAGGGAGTGTCTCATAGCTGATGATTCCAGGATAACGGCAGCCCCGCACATCCACATCGAAGCGCTTGACATAATAATCGCAGAGGAGCTCTCCAGCGACCTTTGTCACGCCATACATGGTTTTTGGCTTCAGGATTGTATCCTGGGGTGTGTTATCCAGAGGAGTCTCCGGGCCGAAGACAGCGATCGAGCTGGGCACGAAGACCCTGGTCATGTCATACTCGCGGGCTGCTTCCAGGATGTTGTAGGTCCCGTTCATGTTGACATCCCATGCTAAATACGGATTTTTTTCTCCCACGGCTGAAAGGATAGCCGAGAGATGATATATAGTGTCGATGTTGTATTTTTTCACGACCTCTTCGATGGTCTCTCTCTTTGCCACGTTGATGAACTCGAACGGGCCTGAATCATGAAGCTCCGGTTTCGGTTGTGTTCTGTGTCCGGTGGCCAAGACATTATCATTTCCGTATCTTTCTCTTAATGCCATGGTTAGCTCGGAGCCTATCTGTCCGACCGAACCTGTCACCATGATTTTCTTCATTTCTTTCGCCATCACACCTCCAAAATTTTTAAATGGGCTGGTTTCAGCGTATGATTAGTTTATCTTTCAGATACGCTTTGTCAATCAAAAAATATTAATATTCTCACTATTCATATCCCAGCTCAAATCTAATAACGAATCCGGGGAACATCTCTGTTAATTGCCCGGTTTCAAATATGATATAGACGGCTTTTTTTACTGGAATCCTCTTCATCTGTAAGGTGGGTTCATCAGGAACTTCTTCCATCTCCTCCCCTCGGGCTCCGGGCAGTCCCTCTCTCAAGACCTTTCCTGTTACGGCGCAGAGTGACTTTCCCTTTTTGTAGATTTTAAGTTGAAAGATGTTGAGACTTCGCTCGGACAAGATCTCAAAATCAAATTGACCTTTTTGCATGATGAGATCTTCGTGTATCATGTTGAAGGGAACATCCACTTTTTTGAATATTTGTATCGTTCTCCACTCTGCCTTTGCTGGGGAGAATAAAAGAAAAACTAAAAATACAGTCAGCAAATTGATGAGAATCTTTTTTGTAAACATCCTCCTTCCCTCCATTTATTGAGATTTATAAGGATAAAATCTTACCCATTCCAAGAAACCTTTTCCACGGTTTTTGCTTGTTATCTTCCCGCACTGAGGCTATCACAACCAAAGCAGCAAGGTCAATAGCCCTTAAATATCGATCATTCCATCTGATCGATTTCCTCTCCATCTCTTCTGAAAATCCTACATTGTTAAGCTCTATTTTTGTTGATCGATACAAACAGCGGGTTCATCAAATGAGCCAGGGCGATGATCACGACAGGGCCGATCACGTTATACCACAGGTAGGGAATATCGGTAAAAAAATAGCAGGCTAAAACAGTTAGCTCTGCGACGAGGGCCGCGATAAAGGTGGCGTTTCCGCCGATATTCTTGAAAAAGAAGGCTATTATGAAAATTCCTAGAATCGTTCCATAAAAAAGAGAACCCAGTTTATTTACAGCTTCGATAAGTGACCCTAGACGGTTGGCAAACAGCGCAAAATTCACGGCGTAGATCCCCCAAAAAACTGTGGCTAGTTTGGATGCGATGAGATAATGCCGATCCGAGGCGTTTTTCTTGAATACACGTTTGTAAATATCAACGATCGAGACTGAGGCCAGGGCATTCAATTCAGCAGAAGTGGAGGACATCGAAGCCGAGAGAATAGACGCGAGAATCAGCCCGATGAGTCCCACCGGTAAGAAGTTTATGACAAAACTCAAAAAGATATAGTTGATATCGTTGGTGTCGGCATTCGGATCGGTCTTTTTAATGAGTGCTGTAGCTTCTTCTTTAATCTTTGACTCCGATTCTCGCGATTTCTGCAGCATCTGGATGGTTTGGTCTAAATCCGAATCCGCATGGCTCTTGATGGCGGCCAGCATATCCCGAATATGAGCCTGTTTCTCTTTATGGACGCGCTCATACCTGGTTTCAAGTTCCTGATAAGCTTGGGAGTAGGTGCTGTTTTTGATATTGGCGGTTTCGACCGAATTGAAAAATATCGGGGGTGTCACGAACTGGTAAAAAACAAAAATCATGGCTCCGGTGAAAAGAATCGTGAACTGCATAGGAACCTTAACAACTCCGTTCGCCAGTAGCCCGAAACGACTTTGTGCTATCGAACGTCCGGAAAGATAACGCTGCACCTGTGATTGGTCCGCTCCGAAGTAAGAGAGGAACAGGAAAGTTCCTCCAATTAGGCCAGACCAGATGTTGTATTGGTCCTTCCAGTCAAAAGCGAAGTTTATGACGTTTAATTTCCCCGTTTTGCCTGCCACATGGACGGCATCCAGAAAGGAAATGTCAGACGGCAGCAAGCGAAAAATCATGAAAAACGCTGCTCCCATCCCCACGGTTATGATACCCATCTGCAAGAGATGGGTTTTGTACACGGCATCGGTACCGCCGGTTGTGGTGTACACAATGACAAGACCGCCGATCATGAAAATTGTGAGACGAATATCCCACCCGAGAATCACTGAAATGATCAAAGACGGGGCAAAGATAGTGAATCCGCAAGCTAAGCCTCGATGCATGAGGAAGAGAATGCTTCCAAACGTGCGGTTTTTCAGATCAAAACGCGTCTCCAAAAACTCATAGGCCGTGTAGACTTTTAATCTGTGGAAATGGGGGACAACTATAATGGAGAGGATGACCATGGCGATGGGGAGGCCTAAATAGAACTGCACAAAACGCATGCCGTCCACATAGGCCTGTCCCGGCGTGGAAAGAAAGGTAATAGCACTGGCCTGTGTCGCCATGATAGAAAGCGTGATTGTGTACCAGGGAGTCGATTTGTTCGCCAGAATATAGCCATTGATGTCTTTTTTCCCTCGGGTCTTCCAGACGCCATAGGCAGCGACAAACACGAGGAAAGAACTCATCACGATCCAGTCAAGGTTGCTCATTGTTTACATTTCTATCGATCTTAAGGCCGAAAATTTTTGGCTTTTTCTTCTAGGCCTTCAATATTTCCTCATAATAGGCTTCGTATTGAGGGATGATTTGGTTTGCATTGAAAGACTGCATAGCTCGTCTCCTTGCTTGGTGTCTGAACAACTCATGTTTTTGTGGGTGGCTCAAGAGCTCGATGGATTTTTCCGCCATTTTTTTTATTTCACCTACAGGATACAGATATCCCGTCTCACCGTGTGTGATGACTTCCGGAAGGCCACCGGTTTCCGAGGCGATCACCGGAACACCGCAGTTCATAGCCTCAAGCGCCGTCAACCCAAAGCTTTCCTGTTCGCTGGGCAGAAGAAAGAGATCAGCGCAAAAGAACAAAGGTTCTAAATGATCCTGTTCCCCCAGAAAATACACATCGGTACTGAGTTTCAACTCTTTGACCAATTGCTGGATGAACAGCCGCTCAGGTCCGTCACCGATCAATAGGAGTTTTGCTGGGATTCTGGCATGAACCTGTGCGAAAATGCGGACGACGTCTCCCACTCTTTTAACCGGACGGAAATTGGAGGCGTGCATGAGGATCTTTTCTCCATGGGGAGAAAAAGATTTTCGATCACACTGGCTGCGGCTTTGGGTCGGTCGAACGGGATCGATAAAATTGTAGATGACCCGTATCTCCCGCTGAATGTCGAATTCTTGGATGGTCCGCTGTTTCAAATAGTCGGAAACAGCAGTGACACCGTCGGATTTCTCGATAGTGAATTTTATGACCCGGTGAAAGGATTGGTCTGTTCCGACCAGTGTTATATCCGTTCCATGCAGCGTGGTGATGATTTTTATCGCCTCGGAATTCAAAATCTGTTTGGCCAAATAGGCACTGGCGGCGTGGGGAACAGCATAATGGGCATGGATAAGTTCGAGACCATAGGCCTCCACCAGTTCCACTAATTTTGTGGCTAGTCCAAGAGCATACGGCGGATATTTAAACAGAGGGTAGCTCGCCATTTCCACCTCATGGATAAAGATGTTCTGATGAAAAGAGCGCAAGCGAAAGGGGGGAGCATAGCTCACAATGTGGATTTCGTGCCCTTTTTTGGCAAGGCCGATCGCTAATTCCGAAGCCACGACACCGCTGCCGCCGTGTGTCGGGTAACAGACTATTCCGACTTTCATGGTCAATGCTTAACCTGAAATATTTATAAAACCGTGAATCTTTATGGAATCGTCTCCAGATATTCCGAATCGAAAAAATCAACAGGGTCATTGATTTTTATGGCCTCCCGAACCAGAAAAGGCTCGCCGAATTTTACACCGATATATGTCCCGTATTGTTTGTCTCGAGTTTCGATTCTGTCCAGGAATTCAGGTCTGCTGAGCAGAGTTTCATCGTCTACGAATTCTACCTTATCCTTATGGTGAAATTGCGATTTGTAGGAGAGAATGGATTTCATCTTTTGTGCATGAAAATCCGAGATGTCAACAATAAAAGACGGTTTGAACTCGAAGCGTGTCTGGTAGTAAATGACTCTGTATGGCCTATAGGGTTTCTGATCCGTTTTCAGTTTTTTTAGCCCGGAGAGGTAGGCCGCTACACGTACGAGATGAGACGTTTTTTCGTGATCCGGATGGCGGGAGACCCAATAGGGAGCAAACACGATTCTGGGTTGATACGTGCGGATTTCCTCGATAATTTTAAGCTTATTCTCCCTTGTGACTTCGATCCAACCGTCTTGGATATCCAGCATCTTGTGAGAAGCTAGACCCATAATTTCAGCGGATTGTGCAAACTCTTTAGTGCGGATTTTAGTACTCCCCCTGGTCGCCATCTCTCCACGGGTTAGCGTAATGACCCCAGTTTTATAACCTAAGGCTCCCAATTTAATGATCGTGCCACTGCAGGCCAGCTCCACATCGTCCGCGTGAGCGCCGAAAGCTAATGCATCGAGTTTCACTTCAATCTCCAGTTTGTGTCTTTACATCTTTCACAATTTTAAAATCTGATGATCATGATGTTTTATATCGACGGTTTTGTAAAGTCTGTCCATAAATGCAAAGCCATATTTTATAAGAAATGGGGTGATGTTGAACAGCCTTTCCTGTAGGTGTCTGTTTGGGTAAAGACTGTTTTTTGCAAGCTGTAGGCGTTGCATCATGATGATGTTCTGCTTTTTAGACGCCTTGAGAATCTTCTTTTCCAGAAGGCTAATGTGGTGATGGATTTTCCTCATGGTCAGGTTGACTGTTTTTTCCAGCGTAGGTTCAAAAGCCAGTGTTTTCTGCCTGATGTCTTTCAAATCTCTGTCAAGACGAGAGGCTGTGGTGTGAATAGCTTTATCAAGGGATCGAGGGATTTTTTCTTTGGCGATTTCATTGATTTTGGCATCCGCATTCCGCCATAAATCCTGAAATTTCAGGCTGTAAGTTTTTAAGGCTCTGTCTACCTTTTTGTCGATGAGCGTGAAACTTTTCCTCGGAAAGATGATCGGCATTGGCAAATTAAATCTTTCATATGCTTCCTTCATCTGTGCGAAGTAGGATATCTCACTCAGCCCTCCCACATAGGCGACGGTCGGCAAGAGCTGATCCTGATAGAGGGGACGCAGCAGAACATTAGGGCTGAAAAGATGAGGTTGCTTTTCCAAACGTTTGAGGAGTTCATCCTTTTTAAATGTTTGTGATGTACCTTTTATGCTGTAAACGGAATCTCCGAATTGGATGGTTTGCCTTTCGTGCTCCGCCAGAAATAAATTCAATATCCCCTCATGAAGTTGTATTTGTGTTCTGTAGTTTTTTTGTTCCAATTTTCGTGAAGTTTCCAGGGCGCAGCGTGTTGAGGGTGATTTTTGGGCGATCTCGGTATAAAAAACGTCTTTCCCCAAGTCCTTCAAGTCAGGATGTTCGGCATCAATGAATATAAGACCATAGGACTTGAGCAATCGTGTCATCCACTGTGCAAAAGCTTCAACAAACGATCGGCCGGGCTGATAGGCTGTGCTTAATTGCGACAGGATTTCCGGTTTGAATTCGGAATCATGGGTTGAATCTTTAAGTTGTTGAATGCAATTCGAAATTTCCGTTGAGAGCACAATCCTCGATATCGGTGTTTTTAGGCTGGACGAATGCGCCTGGTATTGAATGTCTTTGATCTGGTTTTCTTTGTCAAGAAGCGTGATGTGATTGATCTCTGCAAAGTCATGATCATTCGAAGCCAGCCAAAAAATCGGCACAAAGCACGCCGGGCTGTTTTGGTTGAGGGATTCAGCGAGTTTGATCGCTGTTAGCGCTTTGAAGACGGTGTAGAGGGGGCCTGAGAATAATCCAACCTGCTGCCCAGTTACGACTGCACAAGTCCTATCTTGGGTGAGCATGTTGATATTCCCGACGGTTTGCTCCCCGCATCCGTAACTTAGATTTTGCTCTTTTAATACGGCGGCCAATCGTTTCCGCGGCAGGTCACGTGATCTGACTTTCTCGGTTTGATGGATGAATGCCGTTGGATCGCGAAAATTACCAGAAAAGAATTCACTGACTTTATCGTACTCATAAAAATAGTCATGCACGAGGGGTGATATGTTAGGAAGCGTATGTGTCGGTATCACCATGGGGAACAGTTTAAATTCAATCGATATCGAAACATGGCCTGGGGCTCTATCGTCCTCTAATCAAAGGTCTTGGTCAAAAGATAGAAAAGCAGTATGAGCAAGGCTAGATTCAACAAGACCACCGTATACAGCCGGTTCCATGACGATAAAATGGGCGGCTTTTCCTGATCTTTTTCTTTTTTCTCTATTCGTTCATCGTCCATCGGCTTCTCCAGAGGAAATCAAGTTGGCGAATAAGCGGTATGCACCCGGAACACCTGCCGGAAGCTGCCGGAACCAGGAATATCCTGTATAGATAAAAACGCCTTTCCCGAAGCGTGTATACAGTAACCCCCCTTTTTTTTCCGACTCATGGGTGTCATGGGATGTGAGAATCAGTTCGTATCTTTCGTCCCATCCCGAAGCAAAGTATAGACCCCTTTCTTGAATCCACCCTTCAAAGTCTTTGTGTGTAATCTTGTTGGGAAAATTCAAGAGACGATGTTTTGGATTGAGGAAGGCGACAGGAGCGTTTTCTTCACTTACTCGATCCCGTCCGATAGTAAAAGGATAGGGACCAATGGTTTCGGTCTGCAATCCTCGAGACACATTGTATTGGACGATGAAAGTCCCGCCATCCTTGACGTACTGAAGAAGTCGAGGATAGATGTCTTTAAGACTTTCCCGAGTGTTGTAGGCTCTTATACCTGCTATGATGGCGTCGAATTGGACAAGATCCGCTCTTTCCAGCATATCATCATTCAGGAGTGTCACCTCATATCCGAGATTGACTAAGGCATCCACGATTTCGTCGCCGGAACCCATGATGTAACCGAGTTTAGCTCCTGTGTGCTTCACATCCATTTTGATGACCTTCAGGCGGCTTTCAGGGAAATACACCTGCCTTTTGATGTGGGAGTGGGAAATTTCCACCAAATCACGGTCAAACTTCTCTCCGCTGATCTCTGCTTCGGCTGCCAAGATAGATTCATCTAAATTCTTGGGCGGAGTGACTTTAAATGTGACTTTGGTTTCCTCATATTTGTGGGACAAGACAAATGGAATGCTTTTCGGGGTGACACGCCACTGTACAGCACCTGTGAGGCGGACAGTGCCTGCTATATTCGGAGAGTGACTTTTTAATTTCACCCGAATTTCCTTGGGATCATCCTTGGTGAAAATTTTGACCTTGTCTTCTATCTGAACTGTCACCCGGGGTCTGATTTCAAAAGGCCTATAACATTCACCATCGACTCTATCTGTCCATCGAAAAAGCAGGGGAACGGAGTATTCTAAAAGACTGTTGTCGGCGCTTAATTTGATATTCACACGGATCGAAGGAGGATTTTCAGCCCATCCGATTAGGTTTTGCTCCCGGACGGAAAACAAGGCTTTTTCTGGGGGGAATATCAACCAGTAGGGTTGTGAAATCGGAAAATCCTTGGGGATTCGGATGGAATTCTCAAAGCTTTGGGGACCGTTGTTCTTGAGGAGAATGTCAAAATCAGAAGCCGGAGCAAGTCCATTAAAATCAATTTCTTGAATTCTAAAAGGGTGATCCGACCGATTGATGATTGTGGTTTGTATCTTGATCTCATCTCCGGGAGCAGCGGCAAAATCAGGTGAAACCGCCTCGATCCAGAGTCCGGCGCAAGACTGGATGACCCGCAGCAGTTCTTCTTTTTTGATCTTGACCCAATACGTCTCATCTAACTCGGTCAGTTTAGCATGGACAGCCAGCAGGCTTTGGAGAGATTTCGATGGGTATTGTGGATCAAAGGTGTCGATAATCTTATCCAGCATGAGCCCAACCTCTCGACCCCCCGGGACTCGCTGCCAAGTTGTATCGATTCCGTCGAAAAGATCCGTGGTCGCAGGGGTACCCTCTATGAGTTGGTAGTTGTCGTAACGGGCTCCCCGTCGACCGGCCGCGCCGAATCCCTGGCTTTTGTGCATAGACCGGCTTTCCGCACCGATTTCCGAGTAGGATTTGCCGAGCAGAGGATTGTACTCGCCGGTGTTAATCGTTAAGACATTGGACATCTCTGGCTGACCGCCCCTCCATCTGTTCCAGAGTAATCTCTGGGCCTGCCAAGTCTGCACATGCTGCAATTGTTCCGGAAATCTGTTAGAATCTGCGGCCGCACGAAAAGCTTCTTGGGTCAGCTTGCCGGAGGCTGCGTGGTGGCCATGGCCGCTGTACCCCTCGCCAAGAGAACGGGCGATGATCACATCGGGGCGGAAGCTACGAATGACCCAGACGATGTCGGCAAGTATGGCTTCTTTTCCCCATAAAGATAACGTTTCCTCGGGTGTTTTGGAGTAGCCGAAATCGATGGCACGTGTAAAAAACTGCTCGGCACCGTCATTCCGCCGGGCGGCCATGAGTTCCTGAGTTCGGATGATCCCGATTTCAGCTCCCTTTTCAGGTCCGATCAGGTTTTGGCCCCCATCGCCGCGCGTAAGAGACAGATACGCTGTGCGATATTTTCGCCCTTTTGAAAAATAGGCCAAGGCCGATGTGTTTTCATCATCCGGATGGGCTTCGATGTAAAGAACACTTCCGAGCACATTGAGTTTGTGAAGAGCGATCTGCAGTTCGGCAGCATCGAGGAGCTCTATCTGTGGAGGGGGTGCATGTGAATTGAGAAAGAGCGCACATGCAAAGAGGATGGAGATGTGCTTTTTCATTGTTCCATCCGTTTCAGGCAAGAGAAAATTAAGGTGGATATAATCCTCTTGAAAACGAATCGAAACACTT
>Ga0224495_10000416_pt1 | contig 34442 bp, 36 predicted proteins | sample SF_Jul11_sed_USG_FD_168128 | JGI IMG/M metagenome (GOLD analysis project Ga0224495, IMG submission 168128) | Sediment microbial communities from San Francisco Bay, California, United States - SF_Jul11_sed_USGS_4_1 | ecosystem: Environmental > Aquatic > Marine > Sediment | place: USA: California... | reverse complement strand
TTTGAGCTTAAGCTGAACGATGATTTCAAAATGGAACCTGACTAAGACGCGTCGTTCAGACGACGCGTATCCGGACTTTCAGTCCGTAATTCAAACCCTCCGGCTTTCGCCGGTGGTTGTTTAGTTACTTAATGTCGAATAAGTACGATTTTTTCTGCTGAAGATCCAGTTTGATCACTTTGCGGTTGCTCATTCTGTGGAGCGATTTTTTTCTGCCGCTTTTCTTCCTGCTTCTTTTTCTTGGCAATCTCTTTCTGACGTTTTTCGTACGAGTAATTAGTTTTGACCATATGAACCCCTGCTCCTAATGTGAAAATATTAAAGGTAAAGCATGATAACAATTAGTCACATTCAAGTTTGGATATTATTCACGATTTAGGAATGGATTCATTCTGTCTGATAGAATGAACCGCATTTCATTGCGTCACTTCAAGCCCAACGCTACCACATTAATGACTATAGTCGCCGTATTCAACCAGAAAGGTGGAGTGGGGAAAACCACTACCGTTCTAAACTTGGCGGCCGCATTAGTACGACACGGCCGTTCACCAATAGCCATTGATCTTGACCCGCAGGCTCAATTTAGCTCCATTACCGGCGTTGCCGCACATTCTGGTGACGAAAGCGTTTACAGCGTATTTCTGCGAAATCGTCCATTGTGCGAATTGACCAGAAAATCATCTAGCGGAATCAGCGTCATCCCTTCGCATGTCGAACTCTCCAAGGTGGATGCGCTTTACGGCAAGGGTTACAACGCGATTAACAAACTGAATGCAAGCATAGTTTCGGAAGCAACCTGGGATAAGGATAGGCCTCTGATAATCGACTGCAGTCCTTTGGTGGGAGTTCTTTCTCTCAATGCCATATTTGCGTGTAACGGTATCATCATTCCCATATCGGCAGACTATCTATCCATGAATGGAGCCATGCAAATTAGAAAAACCTTGAATGCCCTGGAAAATGTTCTGAAACGCCGAGTCAACCGTCGTTATCTGATCACACGCTTCGATACACGCAGAGGAATGGCCAAGACTATTTTGAGCAATGCACAAGCGGAGTTTGGGGAGGATGTATGCCGAACCGTCATCGCAGAAAATGTTAGCCTGGCAGAAAGTCCGGCCGTGAATAAAACCATCTTTGAACATGCCCCAACGAGCCGAGGTGCCCAAGATTACAGTGAACTGCTGGATGAACTATTAGCTGACGGATTTATCGAATAATGCAATTTTGTGGACGCACCTATTCATCAATCTTGCTTTGCAATTAAAGATAATAATTCTTCAATATCAACCGAATTGCCTGACGCTTTGTCTGTATTAATTGCTTTGCAACTCATCACTTCGCAATATTGGTACATCTGACGTAACTTGCGCTCCGCATCAGGCATATCCTTTCCGTATATCTGAATACTTTCGACTTTTTGTCCATCGCGTGTCTTTACGGAAAAATCAAATTTCAGCATAACTTCTCCAAAGTGATGCAGCAGATTTTCTACTCCATATACATCCCGCCGTTCACATGTAGCGTGACGCCGGTGATGTATCCGGCACTTGGGCCGGCAAGAAAGCCCACCGCAGCGGCGATGTCGGCAGGCTGACCAAGGCGTTTAAGCGGCACATGCTCGACCAATTTGGCGCGCTGTTCTTCGCCCAATGCCAGCGTCATGTCGGTGTCGATGAAACCCGGCGCAACGCAGTTGACGGTGATGTTGCGGCTACCAATCTCCTGCGCCAGTGATTTGGTAAAACCGGCCATGCCGGCCTTGGAGGCAGCGTAGTTGGCCTGCCCCGAATTGCCCATGCTGCCGACCACCGAAGAGATGCTGATGATACGACCGCCGCGTGCCTTCATCATCGCGCGCAACACGGCGCGGGAAAGACGGAATACCGATTTCAGGTTGGTCGCCAGCACATCGTCCCACTCCTCCTCGGTCATGCGTGCCAGCAGATTATCTCTGGTGATGCCGGCGTTGTTCACCAGTATCGATATCTCGCCGAACTGCTTACGAATCTCGCCCAGCACCTGCTCGGTCTGCGCCGTATCGTTGACGTTCAGCGCCATGCCCGCGCCCTTGATGCCGGCGGCATCTAGATAGGCAGAGATGGCTTGTGCGCCTTTGTCGCTGGTCGCGGTACCAATCACGCTCGCGCCCAGCTTGCCGAGTTCCAGCGCGATGGCATGACCGATGCCGCGGCTAGCGCCGGTTACAAGTGCGGTTTGTCCTTGCAGTGTCATGTCATCTCCCCTTATGCGAGTGCAGCCAGTGCCGCTTTCAGTGCGTCGCCGTCATTGATGGCCATTGCTTGTTGATTGGTGTCGATACGCTTGTTCAGTCCCACCAATACCTTACCAGGCGCGCATTCGATGTTGCGAGTGATGCCCTGCTTGCCGAAAGCCTGCACGGTCTCAACCCAGCGCACCGGCGAATACAGCTGGCGCACCAGCGCATCCTTGATCGAGGCGCCGTCGCTGTAGGACGCGACATCGGCATTGTGCAGCACAGGAATGGCGGGCGTCTGGATCGCGACATTGTTCAGGTATGCACGCAACTGGTCGGCTGCGCCTTTCAACAGACTGCAATGCGAGGGGACGCTCATCGGCAGCATCAGCGCGCGTTTCGCGCCTTTGGCCTTCGCGATCTCCATGCCGCGCTCGACTGCGGCGCGATTACCGGCGATCACCACCTGTCCGGGCGAATTGAAGTTCACTGCTTCCAGCACTTCGCCCTGCGCACCTTCAGCACACACGGCGCGCACGACATCATCCTCGAGGCCGAGGATAGCGGCGATGCCGCCCACCCCTTCCGGCACTGCCTGCTGCATGCACTGCGCGCGATAACGCACCAGCGGCAACGCATCGGCAAAATTCAGCGCGCCTGCCGCAACCAGCGCGGTGTATTCACCCAGGCTATGTCCCGCCATGATATCCGGGGACGGGCCATTCACCGATTCCCAGGCACGATACACGGCAACGCCCGCGGTGAGCATCACCGGCTGGGTATTCACGGTGGAGTTCAGGTCGGCATCGGTACCCTCGGTGATCAATTGCCAGATATTCTGCTCCAGGATATCGGAGGCTTCGGCAAAGGTGTTACGCACCACCGGAAAATCAGCATAACCGTTCATCATGCCGCGCGATTGAGAGCCTTGGCCTGGAAATACGAAAGCGAATTTAGTCATCTTAAAACCTTACCATTTGATTAACACAGCACCCCAGGTGAACCCGCCACCCACGGCTTCCAACAGGATATTCTGCCCGGCCTTGACGCGACCGTCGCGCACCGCCGCATCCAGAGCCAACGGAATCGAAGCCGCCGAGGTGTTGCCGTGGTTGGCGACAGTCACCACCACGTTATCCATGCCTAGCCCGAGCTTCTTTGCGGTCGCTTCGATGATGCGGATATTGGCCTGATGCGGCACCAGCCAGCTGATATCGGAACCGGACAGATTGTTTTCTTCCAGCACTTCCTCGACCACTTCGCTCAATACCTTGACGGCGAATTTGAACACGGCCTGACCGTCCATCTTGATGAACGGGTCGCCGTCGATTTCGCCGTTGCGGATATTACCTTCCGCTTTAAGCATATCGCGGTGGCTTCCATCCGCGTGCAATTTGCTGGCAACGATGCCCGGCGTATCCGAGGCACGCAGCACAACAGCGCCCGCGCCGTCGCCAAACAGCACGCAGGTGGTGCGGTCATTCCAGTCCAGCATGCGCGAGAGTACTTCGGCACCCACCACCAGCACCACCTTCGACTGTCCGGCACGGATGTACATGTCGGCTGTGTTCAGCGCATAGATGAAACCGCCACACACTGCCTGTATGTCGAACGCGGGGCCGCGGTTTTTGATGCCGAGCTTGTCCTGAAGTACGCAGGCGGTGCTGGGGAACAGATGGTCGGGGGAAGTCGTCGCGACAATCACTAGGTCGATCTCGTCCACGCTGATACCGGCCGCCTCGATCGCCTTGCGGCTGGCGTACATCGCAAGGTCGCTGGTCAGTTCACCTTCAGCGGCGATGTGTCGCTGGACGATGCCGCTACGCGAAAAGATCCAGTCGTGCGATGTGTCGACTATTTTCTCAAGATCATAATTGGTCAGGGCCTTGCTGGGCAGATAACTACCTGTACCAATGATTTTCGAATACATCAGGCAACTCCTTGCTCTGTTTTTTGACGCTCTTGATGCCATTTCTCGACATGTTCGCTGATGTGCTGCAGCATACCCTCGCGCGCTTCCTCCGCGGCGCGTTCGATAGCACAACGGAAAGCAAAAATGTCAGCCGATCCATGACTCTTTACCACGATACCCTTCAAACCGAGGAAGCTCGCGCCATTGTAACGGCGATGATCCAGTCTATGCTTGAAAGACTTGAGAACCCGAATGGAAATCAGCGCCGCCAACTTGGTAAATATACTGCGGCTATATTCCTCACGCAGAAAACCGCCCATCATCTTGGCCACACCCTCGGCTGATTTCAGCGCCACGTTGCCTACAAAACCATCGCAAACAACAACGTCTGCCACACCCTTGAAAATGTCATCGCCTTCAACATTGCCGTAAAAATTCAAATCGCTGGCACGCAGCAATTCCGCGGCCTGTTTGACCACCTCGTTGCCTTTGATGTCTTCGCTGCCGATATTCAATAGGCCGACTGTGGGGTTGGGTTTATGTTCCAAGGCTGTCACCAGCGTAGAACCCATCAGCGCAAATTGGAGCAGGTGCTCGGCAGTGCAATCAATGTTCGCACCCAAATCGAGCATACACACCTGCCCATTCTGAGTTGGCAGATAGGAAGCGATTGCGGGTCGATCAATTCCAGGCAGTGTCTTCAGCACGTAACGTGCTGTGGCCATCAGTGCGCCGGTATTGCCGGCACTGACACAGGCTAGGGCCTCGCCGCTTTTGACCAGATTGATGCTGACGCGCATCGAGGAATCTTTCTTGCCGCGCAACGCGGATTGCGGCTGTTCGTCCATACCGACCACTTCACTGGCGGACTGGATACGCAAATGCGAACCGGCCTGAACGCCCAAAGCGCTCAATTCGGATTCGATTGCAGCAGTGATACCCACCAGAATGATGGTATCACCGGGTGATTTTTTCAGATATTCAACTGCGGCAGGGATGGTGACCGCGGTACCGTGGTCGCCCCCCATCGCATCTATTGCTAATGTGACGTCCACTAAACGATTCCCGGGTAGAAAAAGAAAGCCGTAATAGAGCAATAGAAAAGAAAACGCAGCCGACCCTCACGGCCGACGGCGTCACTTCAAAGCTTATTCGCCCTTGGTCTTGACTACTTTTTTTCCACGGTAAAAACCGGTAGGGCTTATGTGATGACGCAAATGCACTTCGCCAGTGGTCGATTCGATCGCTATAGAAGGATTAGTCAGAAAATCGTGGGCACGATGCATTCCACGCTTGGATGGGGACTTTTTGTTTTGTTGAACTGCCATGTGAACTACTCCTAAAAATAACTATTTAACCACTTTCAACTTTGCCAGAATTGCAAAAGGATTTTCTTTGTCTTTTTGCGAATACTCGCCGTCTGTTACCTGACAAGCGCCCTGTTCATGCTTGGGCGCGATTGGCAGACTTAATAAAATTTCGTCTTCCAATAAATTCAATACATCCAACTGTTCGTCCGCCAGAATACTGTCAAAATCTTCTTCAGCACTAGCAACGTCATTATCCAGCGCGTCCAAACTGACCTGCTCCCGCAACCAAAGCCTTGTCTCAACACGTATCGCATAATCCATTGCGCTCAAACATCGCTGGCAGCGCAAACTACAGCGACCGGCTATCTTCAAGCCCAACAACGAATTCCCCTGCTCATCCTGTCTGCCACGTATAGCGTAGGTAAAGCTCCCCTGCTGGTTTACCATGATATCCAGCAAACGAACCATCTTATTGATTGAAACTTCACCGCTCATCTCACTGCCATTTCTGGCAAAATCCAAGCTATTAATAAAAGGCCGTGCGAACATGTGGCGCGCATGATATATTTTTCGCCGTCACCTGTCAAAATTCATAAGGAATATTCTTGAGTTCTCAGCTGCTTGTCCTTGCCTCAACCTCAATTTACCGACACGAACTCCTCCAGAGGCTTCAACTCCCCTTTGAAACCGCCGCGCCTAATGTAGACGAAACCCCTTTGCCTAATGAATCCGCACGTGCTACTTCAGTGCGTCTTGCTCAGGAGAAAGCGCGTACCGTAGCTGCTAACTACCCGGATGCACTTATTATTGGATCGGATCAGGTAGCCCTTCTTGATGGCATGCAACTCGGAAAACCTCTGACACATGACAATGCAGTAAAACAACTACGTGCTATGCGGGGGAAAACCACGCATTTCTACACAGCACTGGCATTATTTAACAGTAAAACCAATAAGTTACAAACAGAGGTGGCGGAAAATCATGTCACTTTACGCAATCTCAGCGAGATTGAGATTGAAAACTATTTACTTATAGAGCAGCCTTATCACTGTGCCGGCAGCGCAAAATCAGAAGGATTGGGCATCGCATTGATGAGTCAAATAACAGGTGATGATCCAAATGCGTTGATTGGACTGCCACTGATACTGCTGATCAACATGTTACATCGTGAAAACGTGCGCTTATTCTGAACATGGCAAACAATTTTGGCGTACTTTATCTAATCCCCTGCACGCTAGGTAACACACCTGCCGAACAAGTACTGCCGCAGCACGTCATCAACATCGCGCGCAGGCTGCAATATTTCGTAGTGGAACAACCCAAAACTACACGACATTTTCTGTCCACACTGAAACATGAATATCCAATACAGTCATTACACCTTGCCACCCTCAACGAACATACCTCAGATAATGAATTAGCCGAATTGCTTAAACCTTTAATGGCTGGGCATGATGTCGGTATAATTTCAGAGGCCGGCTGTCCCGGCATCGCAGATCCAGGAGCCACATTGGTAAGCCTCGCACACCGTAATGATATTCGCGTCATTCCACTAGTAGGGCCATCCTCAATCCTGTTAGCATTGATGGCATCAGGACTAAACGGCCAATGCTTCACTTTTCACGGTTATCTACCCATCGACGAAATAGAGCGAAATAAAGCGATAACTGCACTCGAGGCTGAATCAATCAAACGTAATCAAACTCAGTTATTTATTGAAACCCCCTATCGTAATGAAAAGATGTTCAATGCTTTGCTCGCACAATGCCGCCCGCAAACAATGCTGAGTATCGCCAGAGACATTACGCTGCCCACTGAGCATATCCAGACATACTCCATTTCAAGATGGAAATCACTATCTAGACCGCAGCTAAACAGGCATCCCAGCCTGTTCCTGCTACTTGGAGCCTCATGATTCCAGTTGCCTAATAATCAGCTTTCTGGTATTAAAGCAGACTTTAATTTTTTCCGTTGGAGAAGCGCAATGTCGGCACAAACGCACAAACCCATCGCCCCATATAAAGCAAAAAAGGGCGAGGCTTACATGAACCTTAAGCAAATTGAACATTTCAGGAAAATCTTGAATGATATCAAGACTAATTTAGGTGAGGATATTGACCGCACAGTGCATACCATGCAGGACGAAGCTACAGTATTCGCTGATCCGAATGACCGCGCTACTCAAGAGTCTGATATGGGTCTGGAGTTGAGAAATAGAGACCGCGAACGGAAACTTATCAAAAAAATAAATGAAATGCTTGCCCGGATTGAAGCGGGTGAATATGGCTACTGCGACAATTGTGGCGTTGAAATAGGCTTGAGTCGGCTTGAAGCAAGGCCAACGGCTACCTTGTGCATCGACTGCAAGACACTAGATGAAATTCGCGAAAAGCAGGTAGCAAAATAAAAGTCTCTATCTACTTTCTGTTGAGTCGCAACCAAAAGCTACCTACACAATGTTAAAACAAAAACCCCGCCGGTGAACCGGCGGGGTTTTTATACCGTACTACACTTATTCAGCTGCAGGAGATGCATCTGGCACTGGTAGCAACACCTTCATACTCAGCTTCATTCTACCCTTGTCGTCAACTTCCAAAACCTTCACGCGTACAATCTGACCCTCTTTAAGATGATCTGAAACGGCATTGACACGCTCATGGGCAATCTGAGATATATGTAGCAATCCATCCTTGCCTGGCAACACATTTACCAATGCTCCAAAGTCGAGCAACTTGACCACGGGGCCCTCATATATTTTTCCAACCTCCACGTCGGCCACGATATCTTCAATGCGCTTCTTGGCCAACTCTCCGGCTTCTCCACTTACACATGAAATGGTGATATTGCCCGTGTCGTCTATATCGATTGTCGTGCCGGTCTCCTCGGTCAGTGCACGTATCACCGCTCCGCCTTTACCAATCACATCTCGTATCTTCTCGGCGTTAATCTTCATTTTGATCATACGCGGCGCAAATTCAGAAACTTCAGTGCGGGCATTGGGCATAGCTTGCTTCATCAAACCAAGAATGTGCATGCGACCTTCTCGGGCTTGGGTTAATGCGGCTTTCATAATTTCACGAGTAATGCCATTGATTTTGATATCCATCTGCAGGGCAGTGACACCATTTTCAGTACCAGCCACCTTAAAATCCATATCACCAAGATGATCTTCATCGCCGAGTATATCCGTCAACACCGCAAAGCGGTTACCTTCCTTGATCAAACCCATCGCTATACCTGCCACATGAGCTTTGAGCGGCACACCTGCATCCAATAACGATAAGCAGCCACCACAAACTGAAGCCATTGAACTGGATCCGTTAGACTCCGTAATCTCAGATACCACACGCATCGCATAGCCGAAATCCTCTTCGCTTGGCAACACCGCTACCAGCGCACGCTTGGCCAAACGACCGTGACCGATTTCGCGGCGCTTGGGCGTGCCTACACGGCCTGTTTCGCCCGTGGAATAGGGAGGGAAGTTGTAATGCAACATGAAACGATCTGTATATTCTCCCTGCAAAGCGTCAATTTTCTGTGAATCGCGCATGCTACCCAGCGTCGCCACCACGATTGCCTGCGTCTCACCTCGCGTAAACAGCGAAGAACCATGGGTACGTGGTAAGACACCGTTACGAATGGTGATTGGGCGCACCGTGCGAGTATCACGACCATCGATACGCGGTTCACCGCTTAAAATCTGACCCCGAACAATCTTTGCTTCCAGCGCGCTGAACAGGTCGTTGATGTGATTCTTTTGACTGGCAACCAGCTCCGGTGACATTGCCGCTATCACCTTCTCATGTATCGCCACCACAGCATCAGTGCGAGACTGCTTGGAACGAATTGCATATGCCTGACCCAGCTCAGACTCGGCAAGACTAGCTATCTGCGCGACCAAAACCTCATCCTTGGCCGGTGCAACCCAATCCCAATCATCGGCGCCAGCAGCGTCCGCCATTTCGTTGATGGCCTGGATCACAACCTGCATCTGCTCATGACCGAACATCACCGCACCCAACATAATTTCTTCAGACAACTGCTTTGCTTCGGATTCCACCATCTGCACAGCACGGTCAGTGCCGGCAACAACCAGATCCAATTCGGATGTTTTCAATTCAGTTGAAGTCGGATTGAGCAAATATTGACCATTAGCGTATCCCACTCTAGCCGCTGCAATAGGGCCATCGAACGGAATACCAGACAAGGCCAGCGCTGCTGAGGCGCCTATCATGGCCGGGATATCAGAATCAATCTCCTCATCTGAAGACATCACCGTAGCTACGATTTGCACCTCATTATAAAAACTTTCGGGGAATAGCGGGCGCAACGGACGATCAATCAGGCGTGAAGTCAAAATCTCCTTTTCGCTTGGACGACCTTCACGCTTAAAGAAGCCACCTGGAATCTTCCCTGCAGCATATGTTCGTTCCTGATAATCTACGGTGAGCGGGAAAAAATCCTGCTCAGGCTTTGCATTTTTACGACCAACCACGGTAACCAACACGACAGTATCGTCCAAACTAACCATCACTGCACCACTTGCTTGACGGGCTATCTCCCCTGTCTCCAAGGTGAGCTGATGATTGCCAAATGGTATTGTTTTTTTATAATGACTCAAGATAAACCCCTCTGTACATAGTTACGGCGCGCAAATGCACCATACGTTGTGACAAGATAAAACAACACGGGCCGCATATGCGACCCGCTGAAGACAAACTGTTATTTACGAATTTCCAAGCGCTGAATCAGCTCGCGATAGCCCGCATCATTCTTGCTCTTAAGGTAATCAAGTAATTTGCGGCGGCGACTTACCAAGCGCAGCAAGCCACGGCGGGAATGGTGATCCTTAACATTACTTTTAAAATGTTCAGTCAGATAGGTGATGCGTGCAGTAATCAGAGCCACCTGAACTTCAGGCGAACCGGTGTCGCTCTTGGCACGCTGAAAGTCGGTAACGATTTGCGCTTTTTGCGCGGCGGTAATTGCCATGGGTTTTGCTCTCCTAAAAAAGTGCCGCATTCTACCCCTTAACTGGGGTGTTACTCAAGCCCAATATTTTGACCGGAACAGGTTTTAGCAGCTTGCTTAGCCACATGCGACAATAACCTGTAAGGTGCGAGACGACGACCTTGTAGCAGCCCTACCCCGACAAACCCCTGCGACCCCTGCAGGTTGACCTTGCCGTCCGGCAAGCCGGCATCCAGCGCAAGACGCTGCCCTTGTGCCAGTCGCTTGACTTGCGTATCGTCCAATTGCAACTTCGGCATGTCTGGCATCAGATATTCCAATGGCCTTAGGCAATCATCGCGTTCTGCAGCAGTCATCGATTCCAATTGCTGCAAACTATAGGCATCATGCAAATTCAAGTGTGCAATTGCAGTGCGACACAACCCAATCAAATGCGCACCACAGCCAAGCGCTGCGCCAATATCTTCAGCGAGCGTACGTATGTATGTACCTTTGGTGCAACGCACTGTGATATCGATCTCATTACTAGCAAATCTGTTCAGCACCAGTTCGTGAATCAAGATGTTGCGCAATTCACGTTCGACAGTTTCCCCACTTCGGATATATTCATAAAGCGGCTTGCCTTTATGTTTGAGTGCGCTATACATCGGTGGAAGCTGGCGGGTTTCGCCAAGGAATTTTGCCAACACCGCCTCAACTTCAGTCCGCTGAGGCTCTGCCAGACACTCTCCTGTGACTTCTCCTTCTGCATCGCCCGTAGTCGTAGTTTGACCAAGGCGCAACATGGCACGGTAAGTTTTATCGGCATCTAGCAAGACATTTGAAAATTTGGTTGCCTCACCGAAACAGATTGGCAACAGGCCGGTAGCGAGTGGGTCAAGCGTTCCTGTGTGTCCGGCTTTTTCTGCATGAAACAGACGCCGAACTTTTTGTAGCGCGGTGTTCGAGCTTAGTTCAAGTGGCTTATCTAACAGCAAAACGCCATCAATCGTACGATAAGTTCGTGTCACCTACTCGTCACCAGACTCGGCATTATTTCCAGAATGAAGTTTGTCGCTGGCAACCGCCCGGTCAATAAGTTGTGATAATTGACTACCACGCTCAACAGAAGAATCGTAAACAAAATGAAGTTGCGGCATAACCCGTAATTTGATGCTGTTCGCCAACTGGCTACGTATAAATCCAGATGCTCGTTCCAGCCCTTGCAAAGCTTCCTCATGCCTCCCATCCAAACGCGTAAAAAACACTTTGGCATGAGAATAGTCTCCCGCCACATCAACGCCAGTTATAGTTACGAGTTTCACGCGCGGGTCGTTGATTTGAAGACGCACCAATTCGGCAATTTCACGCTGCATTTGCTGTGCAACCCTATCGGTTCTCGCGAAGTTGCTCATGACTGCCTCTCATGCCCCCCGTCAAAGAGCGCGTGCGACCTCGACAATTTCGTAAGCTTCAAGCTTGTCACCTACCACCAGATCGTTAAATCCTTTCAAGGACAATCCGCATTCAAAGTTGCTCTTGACTTCCTTCACATCGTCCTTGAAACGTTTAAGTGAATCCAATTCACCATCGTGTATTACCACCTCGTCGCGCAACACGCGTACCTTAGCGCCGCGTTTGACCACCCCCTCAAGAACGTAGCAGCCCGCAATCGTGCCAATCTTTGAAACGGTAAATACTTGACGCACTTCTACCATACCCATAACGCTTTCACGCTTCTCAGGGGCTAACATACCTGACAGTGCAGCCTTGATCTCATCAACCATCGCGTAGATAACATTGTAATAACGTATGTCCACACCATTTGCTTCCGCCAGTTTGCGCGCAGCCGCATCTGCCCGAGTATTAAATCCAATTACGATTGCCTTGGAAGCAAGTGCAAGATTGATGTCAGACTCAGTAATGGCACCTACTCCACCATGAATTAAATTCACCTTAACCTCGTTAGTGGAAAGCTTCTGCAACGATTGTGCAATCGCTTCACCCGAACCCTGTACGTCAGATTTTACGATCAGTGACAAAGTACTGACCTCTCCTTCTGCCATTTGCTCGAACATGTTCTCAAGCTTCGCCGCTTGCTGCTTGGCGAGTTTCACCCCACGATATTTTCCTTGCCGGAACAATGCAATTTCTCGCGCACGCTTTTCGTCTGCCAACACCATCAATTCCTGACCCGCAGCAGGAACTTCCGACAGGCCCTGAATTTCCACCGGAATAGATGGAAATGCTTCATTTACCGACTTACCGTTTTCGTCCAGCATTGCGCGCACACGTCCAAACACAGAACCTACCAGAACTGCATCGCCACGACGCATCGTACCGGACTGAACCAGCACTGTGGCAACCGGGCCCTTCCCCTTATCGAGGCGTGCTTCAATCACCACGCCTTTGGCATACGTGGTACGAGGCGCTTTCAGCTCCAATACTTCGGCCTGCAAAAGAATGCCTTCGAGCAATTGGTCTATACCTTGCCCGGATTTCGAGGATACTTCGACAAACATCGAGTCACCACCCCAATCTTCCGGCACCACACCTTCTGCAACCAACTCTTGTTTAACTCGTTCTATATTTGCATCATCCTTATCAATCTTGGTCACAGCCACCACCAACGGCACGTTACCGGCCTTGGCATGGTGGATGGCCTCTTTGGTTTGTGGCATTACACCGTCATCAGCCGCCACAACCAGAATGACAATATCGGTCGCTTTTGCTCCACGCGCACGCATCGCAGTAAACGCTTCATGCCCGGGCGTGTCGAGAAAAGTAATCATGCCACGTGGCGTATCCACGTGATATGCACCAATGTGCTGTGTGATGCCACCGGCTTCTCCAGTGGCAACACGGGTACGTCGGATATAATCTAGCAAGGAGGTTTTGCCGTGATCAACATGGCCCATCACAGTAACAACCGGTGCGCGAGGCTCAAGTACTGCCTGATGATCTTCAGTTGCATCCATCAAATAAGCATCGGGATCATCCAGCTTGGCTGCTTTGGCGAGATGGCCCATTTCCTCCACGACAATCATCGCCGTTTCCTGATCAAGAACCTGATTAATCGTCACCATAGAACCCATTTTCATCAATGTCTTGATGATTTCGGAAGCCTTGATTGCCATTTTCTGTGCCAATTCAGCGACAGTTATCGTCTCTGGAACAGCCACCTCATGAATCACCGGCTCCGTCGGCAAAGAAAAAGCGTGTGCTGCTTCCGTTACCGCATGCTTGTTATGCTTTTCATGGTGTCGCGGTGCGCGCACTGGTGTTGACCAGGTAGGTTTTTTATCACTCGCGCTAACCGGCGTACGCTTTTTATGCCCCTTTTCATCCCATGGACTGCTCTTTGAATCCGCCTTGGGCTTTTTGCTTGGCTTGACGATTTTGTCACCCGGCTTGGGAGCTGGCTTATGTAACGTACCCTCAGCCAAATTAACAACTGCTGCATCAACGACTACGCCTTCGATTTTATTAACCTCAGGCTCGGCTGGCAATAGATCGGATTCAGTTCTCTTCTTGGTCGTTTTACGCTTACCGTGTTCTTGCTTAGCCTGTATTTCAGCAGCTTGTCGTGCTGCCAGTTCAGCCTGTAACCGTGCCTCTTCCTCACGCGTTGCCTGCTCAGTCTCATCGACAACCTTAGCCGCCTTCCCCTTTTTGGAAACAGCGGATGCTTTGACGGGCTCCTCAACCGGTTCTGATGCAGCTACCGGAGCCACTACGCGACGTTTACGCACCTCAACTTGAATAGTGCGCGCCCGTCCAGAGCTATCAGATTTCTTAATTTCGGTGGTTTCTCTCCGAATCAGAGTAATCTTCTTTGCGGGCTTTTCCGCACCGTGTGACTGCCTCAAGTGTTCCAGCAATTTTGCCTTATCCTTTTCTGACATCGGATCATTCTCCTGATCCTTGGCAATTCCAGCAGCTTTTAACTGCTCAATCAACAAGGCGACCGGCAACCCGAGTTCAGTCGCAAACTGCGCTACATTTAATTTTCCCATACTATCCTTTTATCACCCCGCGTTAGGCAAACCAGGGCGCGCGTGCAGTCATAATCAACGCATTGGCACGTTCGCTATCCATTCCGGACAACTCCACCAACTCATCTGCATCCAGATCCGCCAATTGATCTTGTGTAACAATGCCGCCAGCCGCCAGAGTTCGAGCGGTCTGTTCATCCATACCTTCCAGTTTCAGCAAATCTTCAATGCCGTGCTCCACCTTTTCTTCACTGGCAATTGCCGCTGTCAACAGTGCATTTCGCGCACGACTACGCAACTCATTTACCGTTGCCTCATCGAATGATTCAATTTCCAGCATTTCTTCTAGCGGCACGTATGCAACTTCTTCAAGTGTATTGAAACCCTCTTGCGCAAGGATGTCTGCAACTTCCTCATCCACGTCCAGCTTTTCCATGAAAATTTCACGAGTTTTTGAAAACTCCTCGCTGTGTTTTTCGTTAGATTGCTCAACAGTCATGATGTTAAGTTCCCATCCGGTCATTTCACTGGCCAAGCGGACATTCTGACCGCCGCGTCCGATTGCTTGGGCAAGATTCTCCTCTTCAACCACTACATCCATGCTGTGCTTTTCTTCGTCAACCACAATACTGCTTACTTCAGCGGGAGCCAGTGCATTAATCACATAGGTGGCTGGATCTTCAGCCCAAAGAATAATATCGACACGCTCTCCCGCCAATTCGTTGGTTACACCCTGAACACGAGACCCACGCATTCCGACACATGTTCCGATTGGATCAATGCGAGAATCATGTGACAAAACTGCGATTTTAGCCCGTGAACCCGGATCGCGAGCAGCACTAACGATTTCCAGCAACCTTTCTTCTATCTCGGGCACTTCAAGCTCGAACAGCTTGACCAATAAATCTGAAGAGGTGCGCGACAAAATCACCTGCGGCCCTCGCGCACTTCGATCAACCCGCAATAAATGTGCCTTTACACGATCACCTACCCGCAGATTTTCCTTCGCAATCATTTGTTCGCGCGGCAGCAAAGCTTCAATCTTTCCAAACTCGATGATTGCATTTCCACGCTCAAGTCGTTTGACTGTACCGGATACCAAATGTTCTTTGCGCTCCATAAAGTCAGCTAAAACCTGCTCGCGTTCCGCATCACGAATCTTCTGAAAAATAACCTGCTTCGCAGCCTGCGCGCCAATTCGACCAAAATCGATTGACTCGAGAGGTTCCTCGATAAATTCGCCGATTTTGATATCAGAATTTCGCTTTTGAGCTTCTTCCAGCTTGATATGCAAATCTGGTGTCTCGAAAGTCTCATCATCCATCACCTCCCAACGACGAAAAGATTCATATTCACCGGTATCCCGATCAATCGCAACACGTACATCCGCCTCATCGGCAAAGCGTTTTTTAGTCGCGGAAGCCAAAGCTGACTCCAATGAATCGAAAACAACCTCCTTGTTCACGCTCTTTTCACGTGATAACGCATCCACCAGCAACAAAATCTCACGGCTCATACAATTTCTCCGGCTATCACCACCTGCCCCAGACTAACTCCGATTGGCAACTGGCATTAAAAACTAAAAAGTCGGCACTAAACGTGCCTTATCCATATTCGACAGGTCAATCGCTACTTGACCGCCGTCAACATCTAATTGAAGTATTCCACTATCAACAGCAACTATGATCCCTACAAAGTTTTTACGCCCTGACAGCGGCATACGCAACTTCAGCTGCACTTTTTCTCCCGCGTAACGCACAAAATCTGCTTCTTTCTTCAGCGGCCTGTCCAAGCCGGGCGAAGATACTTCAAGGCGGTCATATTCAACATTCTCAACCAGAAATAAACGTGAAAGTTGATTACTCACCACTTGGCAATCGTCCACCGATATCCCCCCAAGTTTATCGATAAACACGCGTAACATGCCCCGTCCGGAACGTTCGAAGTCCACCAGCTCATACCCCAAGCCGACTACTGTGTTTTCGATCAGCTTTATTACATCCATTTAACGCAACCTACAAATAAAAAACGGGCTCAAAGCCCATCCAAAACGCGGCGCATTGTATCAAAACTCGGCCTCAAATGGAATCTAATGCGTAAATGATTCCAATCGTCCCGTAATTATCGCTTAAATCTTATTGATCTATTGCAATTGACCTGTCAAAAACTCGTAATAACTATAGCGCTGTTTCGTTGATTTCCCCGGTACGAATTCGAATTACCTGCTCCACTGTAGAGATGAAAATCTTCCCATCCCCGATTTTTCCCGTATGCGCCGCCTTAATAATTGCCTCGACAGCCGCATCAAGTAAATCTGTGGCGATAACCACCTCAACTTTGATTTTGGGCAGAAAATCCACCACATACTCCGCGCCTCGATACAGCTCAGTATGGCCTTTTTGACGACCAAACCCCTTCACTTCAGTAACCGTTAAACCGCTCACCCCCAATTCAGAAAGCGCTTCACGCACCTCATCCAGCTTAAATGGTTTGATTACTGCTTCAATTTTTTTCATGGTTAGCTCCGTCCCATTGTTTGAGTGTTGATAATTGTGCTCGAATGGCTCACATTGCAGCAATAGAAGTGCGAATATTTAAACCATCCAAGTTCAGTAAGTGACTGACAATATTTCCAGTTCTTGAATACCACTTGGCGTATGCAATACCGCAGAATCTCCCTCACGCAACTTCAGCAAAGCCTTGGCTAGCGGAGCCACCCAACTGATCAATCCTCCGCTCACATCCGCTTCGTCAACCCCGACAATACTGTAGATGCTCTTACAACCACTTCTGTCACAAACCGTCACCGTTGCGCCAAAGAATATCTGTTCGCATATGCCCCGTTTTGCCGGATCAACAACTTCAGCTATTTCCATCCGCTTGCGTAAAAATCTGACACGTCTATCTATTTCGCGCAGACGTTTTTTTCCGTAAATATAATCGCCATTCTCTGAACGATCACCATTGGAAGCCGCCCACGCAACTGTTTTCACCAACTCAGGGCGCTCAATCTTCCACAGATGATCCAATTCGTCTTTCAGTTTTCGGTATCCGTTTGGTGTGATGTAGTTTTTAGTGCCCACAGGCAACTGATCTGATGACGCGGCATCATCATCCATAGTAAGTGAACTGACATTTGCTTTAGCAATGCGACTATTCAGCATTTGGGAAACATGGCTACGCGCCAAGGAGTGTGATGATTTCTTTGATCTCATGCCGTAAAAAATCGGCATCCACGGCTGTCACATCAAAATGGATACCGTTTTGACCATGCTCGTCTTCCAAACGATTCCGCGCACCACTAATGGTAAAACCTTGGCCATATAAAAGCTCCCGGATTCGCCTAATCAACAATACTTCATGATGTTGATAGTAACGTCGATTGCCACTGCGCTTGACTGGCTTCAACTGGGTAAACTCTTGCTCCCAATAGCGCAACACATGCGCCTTGACCCCGCACAACTCGCTGACTTCACCAATGGTGAAGTAACGCTTTGCGGGAATCGGTGGAAGCTCAGAATTAGGTTTGTGGTTTTCCATGATAGGACTTTTCCACCATGGTTTTCAGCTTCTGGCTGGGGTGGAACGTTACCACGCGGCGTGCCGTGATGGGGATTTCCTCCCCGGTTTTTGGATTGCGACCTGGCCGCTGCGGTTTGTCGCGTAACTGAAAATTCCCAAATCCGGAAAGCTTTACACTTTGACCGCTTTCCAATTGCGCACGAATCTCCTCAAAAAATGCCTCCACCATATCCTTTGCTTCACGCTTGTTCAGTCCCACCTTATCAAACAGCAAATCAGCCAGTTCGGCTTTTGTTAATGTAGTTGTCATACTTCTCCCTTACACGCGCAATTGCGCACCTTGCTTTTCCATTGCGACAAGCAGCATCGCAATACTTGGATCGATTTCAGAGTCAGTCAGTGTTTTTAGAGTATCTTGTAATAACACACGGAATGCAAGGCTTTTTTTACCCTGCTCCAATCCTTCTCCACGATAAACATCGAACAATGCGATTTCAAAAACAAACGGTGCGGAGGTAGCCTCCATTGCCTCCAATAGTGCTTGAACTGCCACAGTTTCGTCAACCATGACCGCAAGATCGCGACGCACAGGCAGGAACTTAGGAATCGTATTCATGTGTGTAACTTGAACCTGAATTAACGCATCAACGCTAATCTCAAACCAGATTGCCGCCTGAGGCATATCGTATTTTTGCTGCCACTTCGGATGTAGTTCGCCAATCCAACCTACGGGGTGTTCTTCACTGTATATCCGCGCAGAGCGGCCGGGATGCAACCCCGGATGAGTTGCCGCAACAAAACGCAAAACCTTAGGAGCGAATAATGCTTCGACATCGGCCTTCACATCATAGAAATCTACAATCCTAGATGCCACCCCCCACTGCTCGGACAGATATGCCCCGTAAGCGATACCCGAGAAAAATTGCGTCTGCACATATTCGTCGCCAATCTTGGCAAAACAGGCGCCCGATTCAAACAGTCGCACCCGTGACTGTTTGCGATTCAGGTTATAACGCAATGCACCAACCAGCCCACCGAGAAGGCTGCTGCGCATGACCGCCAAATTACTGGCGATCGGGTTCTGCAGCGCAACCGGTGCATTATTACCACACAGCTCGCGCTCGACCTGCTCTTCAAGAAAGGCATAACTTACGATTTCCTGGTAGTCGCGCGATACCAGCCTCTGCTGAATCTGCGCCAGGGAACGCTGCGATTCGCTATTCGGCAGCATGGTCAACGCGGCTTGCGGTGCCAGCGCCGGGATGTTGTCGTAACCGTACAGACGGGCCACCTCTTCAATCAAATCGGCTTCGATGGTCAGATCGAAACGGAAGCTCGGCGGAGTCACGCTAAAGTCGTCGCCATTCGCGGTAAACTCGAATAGCAGGTTTTTCAGCAAGGCTGCAATCTGCGGGTTATCCAGTTCTATGCCCAGCACTCGCTTCACGCGCGAGCGGCGCAAGGCAATAGCTGGCCGCGCCGGCAATTCGCCCCGTACTTCAGTGATTGCTCCTGCTTTCCCGCCGCATATTTCCAGCAGCAACTGCGTAGCACGCTCCAGCGCCTGACGTGTCGCGGCAAAATCTACCCCGCGTTCGAACCGGAAGGAAGAATCAGTCGCAAGACCAAACCGACGCGCTCTGCCAGCAATCGCATCGGGATGGAAAAAGGCGCTTTCCAGAAACACGTCCTGCGTGTTTGTTTCCACGCCGCTACCCTGCCCCCCCATGATTCCGGCCAGTGCCAACACGCGAGCATCATCAGCAATGACCAACACATCAGCTTCCAGTGTTACCTCTTGCTCGTTGAGTAGAGTCAACGTCTCGCCATCACAAGCACGACGCACCAAAATGCCACCGGATAGTCGCGCCATATCAAATGCATGCATGGGCTGCCCCAGCTCCATCATCACATAATTGGTGATGTCCACCACGGCATTGATACCCCGCAAACCGCTTCGCTCTAGGCGACGCAACATCCAGTCCGGCGTGGCCGCTGCAGCACTCACCCCGCGCACCAGACGACCGCAATATAGCGGGCAGGCCTCCTCATCCGTGACCTTGACGGGCAATTGCTCGGACAACATAACTGCTTGTTCTGCTGCAAAGATAGCATGAAGCGGACCCCCTGTCAGCGCCGCGACTTCGCGCGCCAGACCGGCGATACCGGAACAGTCGCTGCGATTCGGCGTAAGCTTGAGCGTAAACAGCTTGTCATCAAGATCCAGATATTCGCGCAAAGTCTTGCCAACGGGTGCATCGGCAGGCAACAGCCACAACCCGTCGCTCGATTCCGCCAGCCCCAATTCGACAGCGGAACACAACATGCCGAACGATTCAATACTGCGCACCTTGGCCTGCTTGATCTTGAAATCACCGGGCAACACTGCGCCGATGCGCGCGCATGGCACCTTCACGCCGACCGCCACATTGGCCGCACCACACACAATATTCAGTGGCTCCGACTCGCCTACATTGACCTGACAAATATTGAGGCGATCCGCATTGGGATGCTTGGCCACTTCCAGCACTTCGGCAACCACCACGTTGCTGAACGCAGGCGCGATGGCTTCGAGCGCCTCGACTTCCAGACCGGCCATGGTCAACGCATGCCCCAACTCTTCGCTGGAGAGCGCCGGATTGATCCAGGTTCGCAACCAATTCTCGGAAAATTTCATTACTTAATTCTCAGTTAAACTGCTTAAGAAAACGCAAATCGCCCTCGTAAAACTGGCGCAGGTCATTCACGCCGTAACGCAACATAGCCAACCGCTCTACGCCAAGACCGAATGCGAAGCCAAGATATTTTTCGCTATCAATGTTTACATGCTTAAGCACGTTGGGGTGCACCATGCCGCAGCCCCCGATTTCCAGCCAGCCGCCGTTCCAGCTCATGTCCATTTCTGCGGACGGCTCAGTAAACGGAAAAAATGATGGACGAAAACGCACGCGCAAATCGTCACGCTCAAAGAAGCGCTGCAGAAAATCCTGCACCGTCCCCTTAAGATTCGCGAAGCTGATCTCCTCATCGACCCATAGCCCCTCTACCTGATGGAACATCGGCGAATGTGTAGCATCGGAATCGAAACGGTAAACACGCCCCGGCGAAATAATCTTCAGCGGTGGCTGATTGGCTTCCATATACCGCACCTGAACTGGTGAGGTATGGGTACGCAAAACATGTTTCGGATCAATATAGAACGTGTCGTGCATCGCGCGAGCCGGGTGATTCTCTGGAATATTCAGCGCGGTAAAGTTGTAGAAGTCGCTCTCAATCTCCGGCCCCGAGGAAGTCGCAAAGCCCAACGAATGAAACAGCTGCTCGATGCGTTGCAAGGTGCGCGTTACCGGGTGCAATCCGCCGACACCCAAACCTCGTCCGGGCAAGGTAACATCCAGCGATTCAGCTGCCAGTTTCTGCTCCAGCTTATTCTGCTTTAGCGCATCACGGCGTGCCTGTAGCGCAGCCTCGATGGCTTGTTTGACCTGATTGATGAGTGCGCCGGCGGCAGGCCGTTCCCCAGCAGACAATTTACCCAAACCTTTAAGCAAAGCGGTGAGATCACCTTCTTTGCCGAGGTAACGTCCCTTGATCTGCTCAAGTTCAGTTTCGTCGTTAGTCGCGGCAAACTGCTGCAGAGCCTGATCAAGAATTTGTTGAAGTTGTTCCATCTTTTAGAATTGGATCAGAAACAAAAAAGGAGGCTTATCGCCTCCTTTATGTTCAAAGCATATATTTAAACACCAAGGCTGGCTTTGGCTTGCACAACAAATTGCGCGAAAGCTTCCTTATCAAAAATTGCAATGTCTGATAACACCTTGCGATCCACCTGAATATCCGCTTTTTTCAATCCATTCATGAACACGCTGTAGCTCATACCTTGCTCGCGAGCCGCCGCATTAATACGTGCAATCCATAGTGTACGGAACTGGCGCTTCTTTTGGCGACGATCCCGATATGCGTACTGGCCGGCCTTCATTACCGCCTGCTTGGCAATCCGATAGACGTTCTTGCGACGACCGCGGTATCCCTTAGCCAAGTCGAGAATTTTCTTATGGCTTGCTCGTGCTGTTACCCCACGTTTTACTCTTGGCATGGCCTGCTCCTTATGCGTAAGGCATCATGGCGCGAACCGATGCTGTATTGGTTGAATGAACTTCAGTGATGCCACGCAGCTGACGTTTGTTCTTGGTGGTCTTTTTAGTCAGGATGTGTCGCTTGAAGGCCTGCGAACGCTTGATGCTGCCACCGGCGCGAACAACAAAACGCTTCTTCGCTCCGCTTTTGGTTTTCATCTTAGGCATGATTACTCCTTAAGTTATGATGGAGGGTGTTTCCCGATGGAAAAACTTATTAACCCGCTCACCACTTTTTATCGGGACTGCTTACTACCAAACCGAACCGGCCGTCCCATTACCACCGATCCAATCAAACTTATTTCTTCTTAGACTTGGGCGACAACACCATCACCATTTGACGGCCTTCCATTTTAGGAAACTGTTCAACGACACCGTGCTCCTCCAAATCATCTCTGACACGCTGAATCAGGCGCATACCGATTTCTTGATGCGCCATTTCGCGTCCTCGAAAACGAAGCGTAACTTTAGTCTTGTTGCCCTCTTCCAGAAATTTGATCAAGTTTCGTAATTTGATCGCATAATCACCCTCGTCCGTACCCGGGCGAAATTTGATTTCCTTGATCTGAACCTGCTTCTGTTTCAGCTTAGCTTCATGTTGCTTCTTGCTCTCGGCATATTTAAACTTGCCTATGTCCATGATTCGGCATACAGGGGGGTCAGCCAAAGGAGAAATCTCCACCAGATCCAACTCTGCCTCGTCAGCCAGACGCAACGCTTCTACTATGGTTACGATCCCGAGGGGCTCTTTTTCTACACCAATCAACCGCACTTGTGGCGAGGTAATCATTTCGTTGGTGCGCTGCGATTTATCTTGTGCTATTGCAATATCTCCACTTAGACAATATTAAGCCGTGCTACCCGTTTTGATTTCGGTCTGTAAGCGCTGAATTAGAACTTCCAACGTCATCTGCCCGAGATCTTCACCACTACGGGAACGCACGGCCACCAAACCCTCAGCAACCTCCTTGTCACCGACAATCAGTTGATAAGGTAGTTTCTGCAAGCTATGTTCTCGGATTTTATAGGTAATCTTCTCATTACGCAAATCCAATTGTACGCGCAACCCTTCCGAACGTAATTTTTGCGCAATTTGGGCCGCATATCCCTCTTGAGCTTGTGAGATATTCATCACCACCATTTGCATCGGCGCCAGCCACAACGGGAAGGCCCCGGCATGGTGCTCAATCAAAATACCGATAAACCGTTCCATTGATCCCAAAATGGCACGATGCAGCATCACCGGCGGCTTGCGGCCATTATCCTCATCGACGAACTCCGCACCCAATCGAACAGGAAGGTTGAAATCTAGCTGGATTGTTCCGCACTGCCACAGCCGCCCTAGACTATCCTTCAGCGTAAATTCGACCTTGGGGCCGTAGAACGCGCCTTCTCCTGGTTGCACTTCATACTCAAGATCATTTTGCTGCAAAGCGGAGGCCAGCCCAGCCTCCGCTTTATCCCATGTTTCATCCGAGCCCACCCGCTTTTCCGGACGAGTCGATAATTTGACCAACACCTCGTCAAAGCCAAAGTCTTTATAAACTTCATTGAGCATCACGATGAAATTCGACACCTCGGATTGCACCTGATCCTCGGTACAAAAAATATGCGCGTCATCCTGTGTGAAGCCTCGCACCCTCATCAGACCATGTAGCGATCCGGATGTCTCATTACGATGGCAGGAGCCGAACTCTGCTAGGCGTAGTGGCAAATCGCGATAGCTATGCAGGCCGTGATTGAATATCTGCACATGACCTGGACAATTCATCGGTTTCACCGCGTAATCCCGATTTTCCGACGCAGTGGTAAACATGTTGTCGTGGTAGTTCTCCCAGTGGCCAGACTTCTCCCACAGCGTCCTGTCCATTATGGTCGGGGTGCGCACCTCCTGATACTCGTGCTGACGAAACTTGCTGCGCATGTATTGCTCGACTTCCTGCCACAGCGTCCAGCCCTTTGGATGCCAGAACACCATGCCTGGCGAGGAATCTTGCATGTGGAACAATTCAAGTTGCTTACCCAATTTACGATGGTCGCGCCTCTCAGCTTCCTCAAGCCGATGAAGATAGGAATTGAGCTCTTCTTTTTTTGCCCAAGCTGTACCGTATATGCGTTGCAACATCTCGTTCTTCGAATCGCCGCGCCAATATGCGCCAGCTAACTTCATCAGCTTGAACACCTTCAGTTTTCCAGTCGAAGGCACATGCGGACCGCGACACAGGTCAGTGAACTCACCCTCGCTGTACAGCGAGACATCTTGATCCGCAGGAATGGAGGCTATGATTTCTGCTTTGTAGTTCTCGCCAATATGCTTAAAGTAGGCAACCGCCTCGTCACGTGGCAGCACGCGGCGCGTTACGGGAAGGTCAAGCTTGGCTATCTCGCTCATGCGCTTCTCAATCGCTGCCAGATCTTCCGGTGTAAAGGGGCGCTTGTAGGAAAAGTCGTAAAAGAAACCGTTCTCAATTACCGGTCCGATAGTTACCTGCGCATCGGGAAACAGCTCCTTCACCGCATGCGCCAGCAAATGTGCCGTAGAGTGGCGAATAACTTCAACACCCTCCGTATTCTTATCGGTAATAATCGATAACGTCGCATCCCGCACGATCGAAAACGAGGTATCCACCAACTGTCCATCAACTTTGCCGGCCAGCGCTGCTTTCGCCAAACCGGCACCAATGCCGAACGCGACATCGGCAACCGTCACAGCTTGATCATAACTTCGTTGCGAACCATCCGGCAGAGTAATAACAGGCATAGCGTCAATCTTCCAAAAATACCAACGGCGGCAATACCGCAATCATCAAAAATCCAAAGCCAAATTTGCGACATTCTCAAGGCACATGGATAAATACCCTCAAGTTGTGATTCATCCCGAGGAAGCTGTGCATTATAATGTCACCTGAAAAATTTACAGCGAAGATTTAACTCTATTATTTTAATTTAATCTGAGCCCCAACTATTTTCAGGAAAAATAATTCCGTAACCATTTAGTAATATTGAACAAGCAATGCTTTCCGCAGATCAATTCTTAGACAGGATAATTAAGTTGCAACACCGAACAAATTTTCAGGGAATTCCATCACACCCTGCCGTCAAACCAGAGTGAAAATAACTGAGGAACTGTTATGCCACGTCGCGCCCATTCCTTAATTCTCGCATCCGCGATGCTGGCTCTCATTGCGTGCGGTTCCCCCATGAACGACAAAGTAAATAACAGCAGTTCCCTGCCGGGAAAATCCAAAGGAATCCCTAAAGACCCCCCCCTTTATTCCGGCACGCAATACACCATTGGTATCGTTCAGTTCGACAATAAGATACCCGTCAAGATATCCAATGCTGGCGAAATAGCCACAAAAATCCTGAAGGAAAAATTAAATGGCGCCGGGCTGAAAGCCATTCTACTCGACCCCAAAACATCCCTTGAAGAAGAGAAACTTACAGCACCCTTGCAATCCCGGAATATCAAAAACATATCCGCAAGAGCCTCTGACGATATCAATGATCCTGATTACCGCTTGTCCGCGACCATCACAGCATACACCGAAGTCGAAGAAAGAATTGACACCCTCGTTTTTCAGAAGAAGGTAATTGTTGCACGCATCGTCCTAGAATACACATTGATTGATCTTATTAGCGGCAAATCACTGTTGTCTGAATCAGTGCCTGGTGAATATCGCAAAGATATAACCGATACTTCAAGATCAGGGAGCACTCCCATCATCGATTCAAGTTTTTTTTATGGCGCATTGCGCGATGCTCTTGGAAAATCAACCGAAAAAATGGTCCGTAAATTGAGTAACATGCCGTTTCAAGGCAAAGTGCTCTCAGTTCATAATCAGGATGTAATCTTGAAAGCCGGCACCCGCTCTAAATTGGAAGAAAGCGATCAGCTCGACGTATATCATTTAGGCGAGGCTATTCTTGACTTGAACAGCGGAAAAATTATCGGCTATCTGGAAAGCAAGGTTGGCGTCATTGAAATTAAGGCACACCTAGATGAAAACCTTTCGAAAGCTGGCATCGTATCCGGCATCGGAATCCAAGTCGGTGATATCGTCAGGCAGACACCCTAACTCAAAAACTATGCTGACAATCAATCTCTACCCAATTCCTTACATTCACGTTTATCGTAAGAAAAATGTTGGTTACATCGAACCGATATGCACCAACAGCAAAGTCAACATCTGACTGAACAACGGCTTATAGCGTAACGCTACGCAGCCGCAACGCATTGGTGATCACCGACACCGAGCTGAAGCTCATCGCCGCTGCCGCGATGATGGGCGAGAGCAGCAGGCCGAAGAACGGGTACAGCAAACCTGCCGCTACCGGTATGCCCAGCGCATTATAGATAAAGGCGAAGAACAGGTTCTGGCGAATATTTCTCATCGTGGCGCGTGACAGACGCAATGCGCGCACGATGCCGCGCAGGTCACCCTTGATCAGCGTGATGCCCGCACTTTCCATCGCCACATCGGTGCCGGTGCCCATCGCGATGCCCACCTGAGCCTGCGCCAACGCCGGTGCATCGTTAATGCCGTCACCCGCCATGGCCACGATGCGTCCCTGTGCCTGCAATTTTTTGACGATGTCGGCCTTCTGCTCGGGCATCACTTCGGCTTCTATGCGGTCGATGCCCAGTTTTTTCGCGACCGCCTCTGCCGTGATGCGGTTGTCGCCGGTGAGCATGATGACTTGCACGCCTTCTTCATGCAGTGCACTGATCGCTTCCGCGGTGGAATCTTTGACCGGGTCGGCCACGCCGATTAGCCCCGCAGCCTTACCGTCGATTGCCAGCAGCATCACCGTCTGGCCGTCACCGCGCAATATTTCGGCACGTGCAGGCAGGTCACCCGCGGCTATGTGTAATTCTTCAAAAAGCTTGAGGTTACCCAATGTGATTGTCCGGCCCTCGACTAGCCCCGTCACGCCCTTTCCGGTGATTGAACGAAACTCGCTTACTGCTGCAAGCGTGATGCCTTTTAGTTGTGCACCACTCACAATCGCTGCAGCCAAGGGATGTTCGCTGGCACGTTCAATACTGGCACCCAACCGCAGCACGACATCCGCTTCAAATCCCTCTAGCGGTGTGACCGTGGTCAGTTTCGGTTTTCCCTCGGTCAACGTGCCGGTCTTGTCCACCACCAGCGTATCGACCTTCTCCATGGTTTCCAGCGCCTCGGCGTTCTTGATCAGCACACCGAGTGTCGCGCCGCGACCGGTGCCAACCATGATGGACATCGGCGTAGCCAATCCCAACGCGCACGGGCAGGCAATGATCAGCACCGCCACCGCGTTTACGATGGCATGTGCCAGACGCGGCTCGGGCCCCCAGATACCCCACACTGCCAGCGTAGCAAGCGCAGCCAACACCACTGCCGGAACAAAATAACCGGCAGTCACATCAGCCAGCCGCTGGATAGGCGCGCGCGAACGCTGTGCTTCGCTCACCATATGCACGATCTGCGCGAGCAGCGTGTCGGCACCGACTTTTTCAGCCCGCATCAACAGGCTGCCGGTGCCGTTCACCGTCGCACCGATCAGCCTTGCGTCCTTGGTTTTTTCCACCGGGATGGATTCGCCGGTGACCATCGATTCGTCCAGCGAACTGGTGCCTTCCAGCACCACGCCGTCCACCGGCACCTTTTCACCGGGACGCACGCGCAGCACATCGTTTGGTTGCACTTGCGCTAGCGGGATGTCTTCCTCAGTGCCGTCGGTTCGAACAATGCGCGCGGTCTTGGGCGCAAGCCCCAGCAACAGTTTGATCGCGGCGCTGGTTCGGCTGCGCGCACGCAATTCCATCACCTGCCCCAGCAGCACCAATGCCATGATCATCGCCGAGGCCTCGAAATACACTGGCACCAGACCGCCCATGGTATGCATCACGGGCGGGAAGCTTTTCGGCAACAGCATCGCCACCACACTGTAGCTCCACGCCACGCCGACACCCAGTGAGATCAAGGTAAACATGTTGAGGCTGCGATTGACCAGCGACGCCCAGCCGCGCTGGAAGATAGGCCAGCCGCACCAAATAACCACGGGTGTTGCCAGTGCAAACTCCAGCCATTGCATTGCGCTCATTGAAATAAAATCTGGCACTAGCTGTGGTGCCAGATCGGCAGTCATTGCTAGGACGAACACCGGCAAGGCCAGCGCGACACTGGCTTTGAAGCGGCGCGTCATGTCGTTCAATTCGGTGTTGTCTTCCGTGGGTGCATTGCGCGGCTCCAGTGCCATGCCGCATTTCGGACAACTGCCGGGCTTGTCGCTGACAACTTCCGGATGCATCGGACAGGTGTATTCGACTGCTGTACTTACAGGTGTTTCCGGCTCGATAACCATGCCGCACTTTGGACAATTTCCCGGAGCGGATTGCCGAATTTCTGGATGCATCGGGCAGGTATACAACACCCCCGATTGTTCGAATTCCACAGTCTGAGGTTTGAGATAGGCAGACGGAGATGCCTGAAATTTATCCAGACATTTTTTTGAGCAAAAGCGGTAGGTTAGGCCTTCATACTCCAGATGGTATGGCTTATTGTCGGCAACCGTCATGCCGCAAACCGGATCGATGTCGGATGTCATGATGCATTCCTTTTGTTGATGTTCGATATGAGGGCGGGATCGCCCGACTGCATACACTTGGCTTCCACCATTTCTCGCAGCGTAGATTCTTCAGCGAGGAATGCCTGCACCGCCAGCGGATCAAATTGCGTACCGCTCATCCGAGCGATCTCATCACACGCCGTGTCGAACGAAGCTGCTTTGCGATAGGGACGATCCGAGGTAATCGCATCCAGTGTGTCAATGATCGCGAACAACCGCGCACCCAGACAGATTTGTTCGCCGCACAATCCGCGCGGATAGCCGCTGCCGTCGAAACGTTCCTCGTGGCTGTATACGATCTCGGCGGCTTTTTCCATGCCAGGAATCTGGACAACGATACGGTGTCCTTTTTCAGGATGAGTCCGCATCTCTATCCATTCATTTTCATCGAGTGCATCGTGCTTCAACAAAATCGCATCGGACACGCCGATTTTTCCGATATCGTGCAGCAATGAACCCCAGTAAATCTCGCGCAGATGATGAGGGTCTGAGATGAAGCGGCGTGCCAGCACCAGCGTATGGCAAGCAACCCGTTTTGAGTGGTCGCCGGTTTCGTGCTCGCGTATGTCCAGCGCCTCAGCCAACGCATGTGCAAAAGCGCCGTCCGCACGTTCCAAGATGTCGATTTCAACGTTCATGTTGGCACCTCTGGCCTGGCGTTGATCGCCTTCATTTAGGTAGCCATTTAAAACTTCCTGGCACAGGCTCACCTGTCCAGAATTGAAGGTGGCTGATGAATGCTGATTGCCCAGCCTGAAATTGATCGTGCGTCATATTGACCTCACATTCCGTTATCAATGACAGCCTTTTTTATTTTCGACTTCGAGGCTGTCGATCTCGCATTCCTCCAGATAATTGATAAAAGCCAATCTGATGCGATCCTTCCATCCACCGCCGAGATCGGCCCCAATCAATCCCAGCTTAACTGCGATCTGTTCGGCAGTGGCCTGCATTAGGTCATATTGGATTTCGATGTTATCGCCCACAATGCACACATCGTGTATTCCCATCATTTCGAACAAAGCGCGCTTGAACTGTTCTACCTGCATCGCATCAAGTGGCGCAGACAGCACGAAGCGACGTCTCTTGATAACCTGCCTCCCCTGTTGCGCGGGCGCTTGATGCCCAGGCAAACCAACATACAAATGCGGATTCGTCTGAAATCGTTCCTGACACTGCGCCGAGCAGAAGGCATAGGAAATACCCGCATATTCCGTGGCAAACGATGCCGCGGAAACTTGCATGTGACAAACTGGGTCTTCGACCGCTTCAGTCATGATAATCTCCTTCCACGCAAGCTGAAACATCGGGCCGGACCGCAGCCCAAGGATTGAATACTGCCGGGTGTAGCGCTTCATGCGGATCAGACATAGCCGTCTCCTTCATGTTGAGTGCCGCCAGATTAAAAGAATCTGGCTTGAGGAACTTTTCACTCTACTCCTGTCTGCACAAAAAGTCGGCAATGCCCCTTCCTTCATGAGATGAATAGTTAATCCTTGTGTGGAGCTGTTCCTGGTGCGTGAGTATGTCCGGTCTTTTTGCGTGGAGCTTTTTCGCTAGTGGTAGCGTCATCTTGACCATGTTCATGTGCCTCCTCGTGAGGTGTGACCTCTCCATGTTCAGGCATGTCATCATGACCTTCGCTAGGTTCATGGGTGTGACCCAGCCCTTCCGGTTCTGGCAGGGTCATCACGCCTAGGCCATGCCGGTATACCACTTCGGCACCATGCCATGCGGTGCTGAGTACCAGCAGCCACGCGACCATCAGCATGGCTAGAAATCCATAGGGTGCTGCGACTGTGAGTCGCCGCAACCACCCGTCCACGGCGGCGAGCAGTAGCAGTACACCCACCGTCACTAACGCCCAGTTACGATGTAGCGTCATGGCCTGATGTCCTGCCTCGTCATGATCAACACTGTTGTAGGCAAACCAGCCGAACACTGCGGCAATAACAGCAAATATCGCGGCTGCCCATAACATCCAGCAAGCGAAGATCAGGCACTGTGCCGCCCAGGATTTTTTACTGTACAGTTTTCCGGCTGCAAAAAATAACAGCGCAGCCGTTGCAAAGGCGATCGGAAAATGCACGAAAAACGGATGGAAATTAGGAATGATTTCAATCACAGCTTGACCCCACTTTCAGAAAGTTTGAATTCCCATACCTTGACCAGCATATACAGTGCCGGAATCACCGCCAGCGTCAGCACTGTCGACGAGATCATGCCGCCCACCATGGGCGCGGCGATGCGGCTCATCACTTCGGAGCCGGTGCCGCTCCCCCACATGATGGGCAGCAGGCCGGCCATGATCGCCGTCACCGTCATCATCTTGGGACGTACACGTTCGACAGCACCTTCCATCACCGCGGCGTAGAGATCACTGGCATTCGCTACCCTGCCCTGTTCGATGCACTTGGCCTGTATCTCCTGCCAGGCATTTTCCAGATAGATCAGCATCACCACGCCGGTCTCAGCCGCGACGCCCGCCAGCGCGATGAAGCCCACCGCCACCGCGACGCTCAAGTTGTAGTCTAGCAACCAGATCAGCCACACTCCGCCCACCAGCGCGAACGGAACGGAGAGCATGACAATCAGGCTTTCGGTCACGCGCCTGAAGTTGAGATAGAGCAGCAGGAAGATGATCAGCAACGTGACCGGTATGACGATCTTCATCTTCGCGGCGGCGCGTTCCATATACTCGAACTGCCCGCTCCAGGTCGCGTAGTAGCCGGGCGGAAACGCCACCTGATCGGCCACGGCCTTGCGCGCCTCGGCCACATAGGAGCCGATATCTCGCTCGCGAATGTCAACGTAGACATAGGCGGACAGCAGCGAATTCTCGGTGCGTATCGACGGCGCGCCCTTGCTGATGCTGATTTTGGCGATCTGTCCGAGCGGGATCATCGCGCCGTCGGGAGTGGTCACCAGCACTTCACGGGCGATCTGCTCCGGTGTGCTGCGCAACTCGCGCGAGTAGCGCACATTCACGCCGAAGCGCTCCAGCCCTTCCACAGTGGTGGTGACATTCTCGCCGCCCAGCGCGGTGGCAATCACGTCCTGCACTTCGCCGACACTCAGTCCGTAGCGCGCCAGCAAGATGCGATCCGGCTCGATATCCAGATAGTAGCCGCCGGTGATGCGTTCGGCGTAGGCACTACTGGTGCCCGGAATATTTTTGACGACGGATTCGATCTGTTTGGCGAGGCGCTCCATCTCGTCAAGATTCTTGCCGAACACCTTGATGCCGATGGGTGTGCGGATGCCGGTGGAAAGCATGTCGATGCGTGCCTTGATCGGCATGGTCCACGAATTGGCCACGCCGGGGAATTGCAGCGCTTTATCCATCTCGGCGATCAGCTTGTCGGTGTCCAAGCCGGGCCGCCAGTCTTCCTGCGGCTTGAGGTTGATCACCGTTTCAAACATCTCCAGCGGTGCCGGATCGGTGGCGGTCTGCGCCCTGCCCGCCTTGCCGTAGACCGATGCGACTTCGGGAAAGCTCTTGATGATCTTGTTCTGCGTCTGCAGCAGTTCAGCCGCCTTGGTCACCGACATGCCGGGCAGTGCCGTGGGCATATAGAACAGCGTGCCCTCGTTCAGTGTGGGCATGAACTCGCTGCCCAGCTTCATCGCCGGATACAGCGTCACCAGCAAGGCTGCCAGTGCGGCGATGATCGTGGTCTTCTTGCTGCGCAGCACCGCGGTGATGATGGGCCGGTAGCTCCAGATCAGGAAGCGGTTCAGCGGATTCCGTGATTCCGGCATGATCTTGCCGCGAATGAACAGCAGCATCAGCACCGGCACCAGCGTCACTGACAGCAATGCCGCGCCCGCCATCGAAAAGGTCTTGGTGAACGCCAGCGGCGCGAACAAACGCCCTTCCTGCGCCTCCAGCGTGAACACCGGCAGGAATGAAACCGTGATGATCAGCAGCGAGAAGAACAGTGCGGGGCCGACCTCTTTGCAGGCAACTATCATCGCCTCCAGGCGCGACTCGCCTTCCCCGAGTCGCTCGAGATGTTTATGTGCGTTCTCGATCATCACGATGGCTGCGTCCACCATCGCGCCGATGGCGATGGCGATGCCGCCCAGACTCATGATGTTGGAGTTCATCCCCAGCGCGCGTATCGCGATGAAGGCAATCAGCACACCGATAGGCAGCATCACGATGGCAACCAGCGCGCTGCGCGCGTGCATCAGGAACACCATACACACCAGCGCGACGATCACTCCCTCCTCTAGTAACGTATGCTTCAGGGTGTCGATGGCACGCTGGATCAGCTCGGAACGGTCGTATACCGCCTTGATGCTGACGCCTTCCGGTAGCCCCGGTGTGATCTCGGCGATCTTGTCCTTGATGTTCTGGATCACCTCCAGCGCGTTCTGCCCGTAGCGCGCCATCGCGATACCCGACACCACCTCGCCCTCCCCATCAAGCTCAGCGATACCGCGCCGCTCGTCCGGCCCGAGCTCGACCCGTGCAATATCGCGCAGCAGCACCGGCGTGCCGCGTTCCGCTTTTACCACCAGATTTTCAATGTCGGTCTTGCCGCGCAGATAGCCTTTGCTGCGCACCATGTATTCAGTCTCAGCCATCTCGACCACGCGCCCGCCGACATCGCGGTTTGAATCGCGTATCACCTGCGAGACCTTACTCAGCGGAATGCCATAGCCGCGCAGTTTTACCGGATCGACTGTCACCTGGTATTGTTGTACGAAGCCGCCGATCGATGCGACCTCCGCCACCCCGTGCGCCTTGGTGAGTTGGTAGCGCAGGTACCAGTCCTGCATCGTGCGCAGTTGGGCAAGGTTATGTTTCTCGCTGAGTACGGCGTACTGGTATACCCAGCCAACCCCTGTCGCATCCGGCCCCAGTTGCGGCGAGACACCGTTCGGCATACTGCCCGCAATACTGTTAAGGTATTCCAGTACGCGTGAACGCGCCCAGTAGATATCTGTGCCATCCTCGAAAATCACGTACACGAACGATGCGCCGAAAAACGAGAAGCCGCGCACCACCTTGGATTTAGGCACCGCCAGCATCGCGGTGGTAAGCGGATAAGTGACCTGGTCTTCCACCACCTGTGGCGCCTGTCCGGAATATTCCGTATAGACGATCACCTGCACGTCAGACAGGTCTGGCAAGGCATCCAGCGGTGTCTTGTACATCGCATAGATACCCGCCAGCGTGATGAACAATGTCGCGAGCAACACCAGAAAGTGGTTGCGTGCCGACCAGTCGATTATTTTTGACAGCATGTCAGTGCCCCTCGTGCTGCGCAGCTTGAGCTTTCATTGCGGTGATCACCCATTCACCCGGCTCGCGCTCAACGATCTCAAAACTGATCGCGGCTCCGGGTTGAATGCCCTTGACCAGCGAAGAATTGGCAACTTCGAAATCCATCGTCATCGCCGGCCAGCCCAGCGCCTTGATCGGCTGGTGGGAGATACTGACCGAGCCATCCTCATATATCTCGTCCAGCGTGCCCTGCACCTGATGACCTACCGTTACCACCCTGGCTACAGCCTTACCCTCTTTCGCTGGCATATCGGCTTGTCCTGCTGCCTGCCCACTCATTCCACCCAGCGCTGCCTTAAGATTGCTCTCAGAATCGATCAGGAAGTTGGCGGAGGTAACCACCTGTTCACCTTCGGCGATCCCCTCCTGTATTTCCACATAGTTGTCACCACGCTTGCCCACCCTGACACTGCGCGGTTCGAAATTTCCCTCAGCCAATTGCACCAGAACAACCTGCCGGGTGCCGCTGTCGATCACGGCGGAAGCAG
>Ga0224495_10000415_pt1 | contig 34517 bp, 30 predicted proteins | sample SF_Jul11_sed_USG_FD_168128 | JGI IMG/M metagenome (GOLD analysis project Ga0224495, IMG submission 168128) | Sediment microbial communities from San Francisco Bay, California, United States - SF_Jul11_sed_USGS_4_1 | ecosystem: Environmental > Aquatic > Marine > Sediment | place: USA: California... | reverse complement strand
ACTTTCTCTTTTAAAAAAGCATGCCATGGAACATAAATATTTTGATCAGCCTTCCACAAAGATAAAGAAAGAATTTATCAGCGATTATATAATGATACAGCTTTACCTGAATGATGTAATCCAGAAACTACCCGTTGACATAAAGAATGAAGACGCCGAAAAAGAATGGTTGTCAGAGCGCGAAAACAATGAGAATCTCAAATCGATTCCCATTGAGCAGGGGATAACATTAATGAAACAAAAAATGACTCAAGACAGAAGAGAAGTCCTGCGAAAAGAATTTATCAAATCGCTATTTGAACGTTATAAAGTTGAAAAAAACCCTGATTATGGCAAAATAATATCTGGTCTTAAAATCAATCAAGATTAACCTGTATTTAACAGATCAAGCATAAAATATAGCCTTCTTACACGATATAAATCAGTACCCGCAAGGTCGCTTGTTTTGGAAACAATATCAAGATATTTTTGGGTATCCTGATATCGATGAGCGCGAAAACTCAACTCGGCAAGCGTGTAAACAAAGGTTTTGTTTGTCATCATTCTATCGTTTTTCATGGAGACGAGCATATCGTATGCTTTTTGATTTTCTTTTAGTCCGGAATAGTGAGACATTTCAAGAACATTTTTTAGATAATTTTCCAGATAAAAAGTATCGTTATGCAACAAATAATTATTATAGCTTTGCCTTATTTTTTCATCCATATTCCTGGTCATATAATAAGAGCTGTTAAATTGCAGCTTTAAAATTTTTGCATATTGCTTGTCTTGTTTTAATATTTTAAACGTTTCATTTGCGATAAATTCTGCATTATTACCCTTAAATTTTGAATACACTTCTTTTTCAGTTTTGTATTCCCTGTATTCAAGCGCCCGGGTCAATTCTACTGAAATATTCCGGGGTCGGCAAAGAGCCTTCAATAATTTTTCTCTCATAAGCAATACCGGGACGGAATCCGGTTTTTTTTGCAAAGCAAAATAAAAATATTCCTGATCAATCATTAGAATTTTATCCGCAATATCGGTGAATTCATCTTCTTTGAGGGCATATTGAGCCAGCTCTTTTGATGAATTTCGCTTAATGCTGTATCTTTTTTTCAGATTCTCCGAATGATCGGATTCCGGGGAGTTTCCCGTGTCAAAAGGTACGCAGAACAATTCCAGATCATGCAGCAACATATAAACCATTTCAATGGAGTTGTCTGAGGTAAAATTTTCCCACCCTAAATCATGATTAAATTTTCCCGAAAGAAGCAAATCTGGTTCTCCGGTTTTATACAAATCGGCTGAAATATTTACAATTTTCTTAAGTCCCTTCAGGAACAGCTTTTCTGCCTTTCCCGGGTTTTCTGAAAAACCATAGACATTTTTTTTATATGTATAAGGGTCAAAAAAAACTTCTCCTGAATATAACCGGTAAAAAAAATTATATATAACCATTTTCCCATTTAATATGGCGCCAACAAGAATCAAGGTAAGCGCTATGAGCAAAACATAGCGGCTGATTTTGTTTTTCCAGATTTCTCTGAAAATCTGCGTAAACATCCCGTCTTCTACCTGTTATCCTTCACGCAGCGCACGCCAGCTCGAAAGTCAGCAGAAAGAGAAGGAATCCCCCCAAACATTCTTTCATAGGTCTTTGTCCATTTGCTGGCAAGATTATACGCTCCGCCGCGGATAACCTTGAATTTTCTTCCATAGTTTTCATTGCTTTGCGAATTTCCGCGATACGGTAAAAACCAACTTGAAGTCCATTCCGCCGCATTTCCGCATGTTCCATAAATTCCATAATAATTTTTATCTTTCAGGGAGTAAACATTCGTCAGAGTATGGGAAGTGTCCATTGTAACACACACATCGGAATTAAATTCGAGTCCAGTTGGATAGATATTCAATTTTTCCCGATACATGGTTTGATCATCTTTTGAATATGAAAATAAAATTCCAGAGCCTCTGGCGGCCTTTTCCCATTCAAGTTCCGTGGGCAATCGTTTGTCTGCCCAGCGGCAATAATCATTGGCCTGATTATAACTTAAATTGGAAACTGGCAATCCAGGATCTGCCTCTGCATTCCAGAACAGAGGGGGTTCTGTGCCGGTTTCATTTAGAAATTTTTTAAACTGAATTACTGTGACTTCATACTTGTCAATGTAAAAAGAATTTAACTCAAGATAGCGGTTCCTTTTTTCTCCGAACTGCTTTTGAATTTCGGTCAATTCTACTTCCAGGGGGGTAGTGTAATGATCTGTTCCGGGTATATCTGATCCAAATATAAAAGATCCATGGGGAATGAAAACCATGGCGCTGTTGTCTCGCTGATTTATAATCTCCTTGTTGGAGTCTGCTGGAGTTACAGATGGTTTATTGAATAGAGGTTCGCTTTTTTTTATGGATTTTATTCCCACTTGTTGTCCTGCATATAAAATCTTGATGTTGATTGCCGGGGCACAATGGACAATGATTTGATGATTTACAATCTGATAAGAAAGAATTTTTAAATTATCAATAACGTTGTTATCGCTGTCAAAAACGGCCAATTGGTCGGTAGACTTCAGGATATGCTCGTATTGCGTATTAAATATAACAATTTCAACATTTTTCACAAGCGAATCTATACGGTTAATTTCGCCGAGCTTAACCGGCTTTGAATTCACGGGATAGCTTTGATTTAATATCAGCAGGAAAAAAATAAAAAATCTTTTTTTCATTTGATTTAATATCGACATCTATCTGCGGAATTTTAAGGAATTATCGGATTGCAAACAGAAGGGGAAAAGTCTTTCCCCTGACTTCGGCTGTTAGCGTGGTTTACGGAACGGACATGTCCGTTCCGTAAACCACGCTAATGAGCCTTCGTCACCCCAAACGTATATAGCTGGACAGACCTGCTAAATTTGTTTATGTTTTGTGTTGTAAGGAGGATTATATGAAACTTAAAGGAAAAAATGCAATCGTTACGGGAGCGGGTTCGGGGATGGGTCTTGCGATGGCAAATTTGTTTTCCTCTGAAGGGGCAAAATTAATTCTGGGCGACTGGAATCAACAACGCCTTGATAAAGTGGTTTCTGACATAAAGGCAAAGGGCGGCGAGGCCATTGGAATACATGGCAATATTGCCGACAAGGCCATAGCAGAAAGTCTCGTTGAAAAATCAATCGAGGCTTATGGCAAATTAGACATTCTTTGCAATAACGCCGGGATCATGGATTATATGCAGGGCATTGACGAGGTCACCGATGAAATATGGAACAAAGTTCTCGAGATCAACCTTTTCGGTCCCATGTACGCCACGAGGAAAGCCGTTCCCTTTATGAAAAAAAACAAAGGCGGATCGATTATCAATACGGTGTCTACTGCAGGGTTACATGGAGGTGCCGCCGGTGTTGCCTATACTACATCCAAGCACGGGCTTATTGGGTTAACCAGAAATACGGCCTGGTTTTACGCAAAAGAAGGCATTCGATGTAACGCAATTTGCCCTGGAGGAACGGCTACCAATATCGCCGACACCATGCCTAAAGACAAATTATCCGCTTTTGGTTCTCAAAGGGCTGGAGTATTTGGAGGAATCATTCCGGCTTTTTTACAACCCCTGGACATTGCGAATCTGGCTTTATTTTTGGCATCCGATGATTCCAAAAATATAAACGGAGCCATTATCAATGCCGACGCCGGATGGGGCGCCGCGTAAAAGCATTACCAGACTCAATATTGCGGGGGGTTAGCGGAAAACGCCGGGCGGTTCGAAGGGAACGGTTGTAACCGTTCCCTTCCATGATATTCCGGCGGTTGAAGCGAAGGGGGCAGCAAAGCCCCCTTTAAAAAAATGAAAATTTATGAAATAAACACCTTCCATTTCTGGATAAACTTTCCCGCCTGATTTTTAGAATGGTTTAAATAGTCATAGTATTTATATTTCAATGACTGGCGAGCATACGCCGGATCAACCTTTGTTTGAAAGTTACCGTATATTTTATTGAAAAGTTCGCCGCTTTTTTTATTTTTAATAGCGGTTGAAACTTCATTTAATCCCTGACCCCAACTGAGTCTGAGAAATTTATTGTTCAGGCTTAGTTCGGGTTTAAAAAAAAATAAAAACGCGGGTACAAGCAGAATTATAAAAATAATCGCGTACAATTTTGAATGGCTCTTCATATGAATAATATATTATCGGAAAATAATATTGGAAACTGATAGGGATTTGTGATACTCAAGCCATTGCATCTGTCGAAGCGCTTGATTATTTGCCGCGAAGAGAAATCAAGTATATACTCAAAGTATCTGTTTATATCGAGGATGAGTGTTTTTTCACACCGGAATCGGTTTGCCAAAATTCAGTTTTAGTGCGATTCAACATTTCTCCCTGCGGTGAAACGGGAAGGAGAGAATATGAGTAACGAATCTAAAACAAAAGGGGAAAAATCTGATTTAATCCCCATAGGTCAAAAAATGCTCGACAGTCCATTTCTTTTGCTCACAGCCGGAATTGTTGTGATGTTTGTTTTTTATACTTTGTGGGGTCTCTACGAAGTACTTTTTCTTCCAAAGGGAACTTTACCATAAGGAGCCATATATGGAAAATATGGAATTGCATTCGGGTATAATGCCCGTAAAAGGAATATGGTGGAAACCGGCTCCAGCCCAGGAGAAACGATGGGTGATAATTTCGTTTATCTGGTGTTTGATTTTATTTGCCATGATGCCATTATGGCATTTTAAAGGCGGACAAAATCCTGCAGGGATTCGGACGCGTGTTACTGCAGATGAATTTGAAACCCGGCTAAACAAATTTATCAAAGATTATCAGGTAGGTGAAGAAAAGGGAATTCCTGTCGTTCAGCCTCCTGCCGGCAGCGATGTGTATATTGCAGCTCGTATGTGGCAATGGAGTCCGATCTTAAAGCTTAAAAAAGGCGCGGAATATACGATTCACCTTTCATCGCTGGATGCCAATCATGGGTTTAGTTTGTATCCTGCCCGCCTGAATTTTCAGGTTGTGCCGGGTTATGACTATGGTTTAAAAATGGCGCCTGATCAGGCGGGGACTTTCTACATAATTTGTAATGAATTTTGCGGAATCAATCACCACAACATGATCGGCGAAATAATTGTGGAGGAATAATATGAGCAGTATAACCAATTTATTTCGAACTTGTCCGGTGACGGGTTTAAAAGTGGACAAGAACGCAGAAAATCTGATAAAGGTTAATGCCGTAATGGCGGTGGTATTTTTACTTTTGGCGTCATTGCAGCGTTGGGTATATTGCTGACGCGTTGGCAGATTTTTCACCTGTTATCGCCCGAAATGTATTACCGCTTTGTTACGTTTCATGGGCTTGACATGCTGATTTTCTTTATTATTTTTTTTGAAATGGCCATTCTTTACTTTGCCGGTCCCGTTTTGCTAAACTCAAGACTGCCAGCTCCTGGGCTTGGATGGCTGAGTTTTGTATTGATGGTCGTTGGCTCTTTGCTGGTAAACGTAATGGTTTATTCCGGAAAAGCCGATGTGATGTTTACTTCGTATCCGCCGTTAAAAGCCGATCCTCTGTATTACCTCGGGATTATTTTATTTGCGGTGGGCGCGTTGATAGTTTGCATTTTATTTTTGGCGTCGCTCGCGGTGGCAAGGAAAAATAAAACATATGAAGGATCTATTCCACTTGTGGTATTTGGCGCTTTAACCGCATGTATCATTGCCATTATCACATTGTTGCATGGGGCTTTGATATTCATACCCACATTGTTGTGGTCTATGGATTTAATGCCCATGGATGCCGAAGTGTATCGACTCATGTTTTGGGGATTGGGACATTCATCTCAACAGATCAATGTGGCGGCCATGGTATCGGTATGGTATCTGCTGGCAGGTTTAACGGTTGGCGGAGTAGTCTTGAATGAAAAAATCAGCAGAATGGCTTTTGTTCTGTATATTTTATTTATCTCAATGGCATCAGCCCATCACCTCCTGGTTGATCCGGGATGGGGTCCGGCATGGAAAATATGGAACACGTCATATGCCATGTATCTGGCGGTTCTTGCCAGCATGATTCACGGCTTTACAGTTCCTGGCGGAATTGAGCTGGGGCAGCGGTTACGAGGGTTTAAAAATGGCTTATTTGAATGGCTCAGCAAGGCTCCCTGGAGCGATCCTGGATTTTCAGGCATGATGATCTCGCTGGTTGTTTTTGGATTTATGGGCGGGATTACCGGCGTAACTATTGGCACGGAGCAAATTAACATTATGGTGCATAATACGCTGCGCGTTCCGGGTCATTTTCATGTGACCGTTGTCGGCGGCACGGCTCTTGCATTTATGGCCGTAAGCTACTACGTATTCCCGCTGATTTTTAGAAAAAGAGTGGCTTTCTGGGGAATGGCAAAAGTACAGCCATACTTTTTCGGCTTTGGCATTGCCATAATGGGTATGGGCATGACATTTTTAGGATCCATGGGCGTGCCAAGAAGGCATTGGGACTCTACTTTTTCCCAGGCGCCATTTCAACCACCGTTTCCTGATACGATTAATTTATTTCAGGCAGTTATGGGAATAGGCGGTTTACTGGCAGCTGCGGGAGCATTGATGTTTATTACCATTGCAGTCGTTACGGTATTTTTTGGTAAGCCAGTAACAGCTGATTCCATAAAAAATGGCGAAAGCGGTATTCCACAGGGAGTACTAAAACTGCCGGCACAGAGCTATACAGGAGCCAATGTAGAACAGGTGCATAAAGAAGGAGCCAAGGGAACGGTTGTTCTGGCTTTTGTCTTTCTGGTCTGTTTTGTGCTGTATTATTTTGTAAACTGGAAAATGCTTGCTTCCATCTGGAAGGTTGGTTAATCAGGACGTTTGTGAATTCGGAAAAATTCAGCAAATCGGGGGCAATGGCGCTAACCATTTGGATGGTTGGGGTCATTGCCCTTTGGTATATTGCATTTTCTCCCATAGCCACAAACACTTCAGGGTGGCTGTCTACTGTTAGAAGTATTTGCTTTGGCGCCAAAGCCAATGGAATGCCGGCTGGTTATGGCTGGCTAACGTTATTTTTCAGCCCATTAATGATGCTCATTGCTATTTTGATTATCTGGTCGCCATCAATTGTAATAAATACAATACGATATGATTCCGGGAAGATATCCATTTTCTTTTTTATATTTTCTATACTTTTCGTGTTATTTTTATGGGAGGTTGTCTGGGCCATAAGAAAAATAAAAATAATGGAAATCGAAAAAAAAATCTCTTACGATTCTTTCAGGGAAAGCAAAATATCCATTGAAAGTTATTCAAAATTCAATATTGCATTGCCGAACTTTTCTTTCGTTTGTATGGACGATAATAATGGAGAAACTTTGTTTGGGAATGCAAATATCAAGGGGCCGGCAGTCTTGACATTTGCATATGCGCATTGTGAGACCATTTGTCCTGTAATTCTCAAGAACAGTATTCGCGGCGTAGAAGATTTTAATCTCGCTGTTTCTCAAAAGCAGGCCAACAATTCAGCTCGCCTATATATCATTACGCTGGATCCGTGGAGAGACACGCCCAATATGATGAAAGTTATTTCCGATGAATGGAAGCTTCCTCCTTTTGCAAGCATCATTACTTCGCGTGAGAATGCAAAAATAAACAGTTTGCTTGATGCGCTAAATGTTCCGCGTTCCCGCAATGAGAAAACAGGCGAAATTATTCATCCAGCTTTTGTATATATTCTTGACGGCAATTCGCATATAATTTTCAAGTTGAATAATCCTGATTCAGGCTTGATACGCGATGCTTTGCATAAAGGAATTTAATAATGGCTGAAAAAATATCTGAATCGATGTATTCCCGGAAAAAATATCCGGTTATGATACATTTTCTGAATTTTTTTTATTCTGTTTTAAATTCGGGTTTAAATAGAATATTTTCCTCCCGCCTGAATCCTCTTGCGCAAACCGGAGCCTGGACAGTTTTTTTTCTGTCCGCTGCTTTTGTCTCCGGGGGAGGCTTGATTTTTTTTTACAAAATTTCGGATCCGTATCAATCGATCGTGAATATTCAGGAAATGGTTTATCTTGCCAGATGGTTGCGCGCCATGCATCGATATAGCGCAGATGCTGCGCTGATCACGATCACATTTCATATCCTCAAAATGATGGTAGAAGGCAAGACGTGGGGACCGCGACTGTTCAGTTGGGTTACCGGCGTTTTTAATACAGGACTACTTTTTGTTTCGGCATATACAGGCTATGTGATGGTTTGGGATAACCATGCGAAACTGATTGCTGTACGCGGAGCGCAGCTTTTGGATTATTTACATTTTTCTTCGGAAGCCCTCGCTTCGATATTCAGCGGAGAAAAAGAGCCGGATTCCACCTTTTTCTTTATTAATCTTTTTACCCATGTAGCTATACCTCTGGGCATGGCTATTATGCTCTGGCTGCATACATCGCGGTTAACTCGCCCCGACTTTTTTCCGGGAAAAAAAAGGATGATCGCATCCGGCGCTACATTGCTTATCGCTTCTATAATCATCTCCGCTCCATTGATACAAAAAGCTGATTTGCTCTCTCTTGGAGTAACCTTTCCCGTAGATATATTTTACTCCGGATGGTTTTTGTTTTCAAAGAAAAACGCATTATTAATGCTTTCATTTTATTTATTTGGAATGCCGATTTTATTGTTCTTGCTTCCTCTGATCTGGAAACCAAAACCCAAATTATTAAAGGAAAAATATATTTCAAAAGTCAATCTGGAAAAATGCAATGGCAGCTCACAATGCTATTATGATTGTCCCTATGGAGCCATCGAAATGAAGGATCGTCCGGATACGCAAAATAGAAATGAACAATATGCATATATTGATGCAAACCAGTGCGTGGGCTGTGGTCTTTGTTCTGCCTCGTGCCGGGTTTTTGCTATTGGACCAGAGGGCAAAGTTGGAACAGATATTCTGCATGAATTAAAAATATTTATGGTAGAAAATGAAAAAAAACAGGGCGCCCCCAAAAAAGATGTTCTTGTGTTTTCCTGCAAGTACAATGAAAATGTAAATCGCTACCTGAAAAAATCCGGCTTTGGAAATTATGCATTATATGAATTACCCTGCACGGGAATTTTACATTCGGCGCATATTCATTCCGCTCTGGGGCATTTCTCACGGGTGGCCTTGATTAGTTGCGCCGAATCGCAATGTGTTTTTCGATTTGGAAATACATTATTGGAAGAAAGAGTAGAAGGAAAAAGAAAACCAACGTTGCCCGAAATTCAAAACGAACAAAGAGTTTCTTTCTGGTCAGGCGGAGACGACAAACTTTTTGATTTGCGATCCTTGATTGAAGGCAATTCAAGAAAAAAAATATCGCGGTGGAATGGAGCTCTGGGAGTCCTGTTTCTTTTTTTATTTTATATTTCCATTGCTGGCGCAAGCCAAATTTATATTCCAACAAAGGAAAATACAGGATTACTCCGGTTCTCCTGGAAACTGGCTGGGCAGCGAGACGAAATTTGCCGTGACCTGTCGGAAAAAGAAATGTTATCAAAGCCAAAACACATGAGAAAATCCCGCGAATGCAGAGAAGTGTATTATCCCTATATTTTAAAATACAAAATTGGAGATATTCATGGTGAAAGCGTCATTCATCCTGCGGGTTTACGAAAAGACAGACCATTGATTGTTTTCAAAGAAATAGATTTAAAGAGCGGGATTTATCCAGTAACAGTTGAATTTTTTTCTAATGAAGGCAATTCAAGAAAGTTTTCATTTTCCGGTCAGATGAAAATAGCCCCTGATGAAGTTACTTTGATAACGCGCGACAGAAATGAGGAAAAACTGATTCTTCTAAACGGGTATTCAAAACCGTTAATTCCTTGACGCGCACAAATACGCCAAATTTTTAGCAAGATGCCCGAATCCACAGCAACTGAATTTCCAGAAATGGAAAAAATACTGGTAAAAATTATTTCCAGCCAAACCCTGCATTGCCAATGGCTCAACTTGCTTTCTTACCTGGAATTTACGGGAAGCAGAAAAATATTCAAAACGCAGCAAAATCGATATATTGGCGAATCCGTACTCAAACATGCTTCTGACGAGGCGCGGCATGCTCTTTTACTGAAACAAATGCTGGGCAGAATTCAAAGTGATGAACATTATCGGTTTTATGATTATAAACACATGATTTGTCCTTTTTCAGGCTACCGGTATATGCAATCGTTAGACAGTATGGTCAAGCGCCGGTTACAGGAAAGTGCAGATTATGCTCCTGAATTTAATTATCTTTGCTATATCTATGTGAGTTTTGTTATTGAGGTCCGCGCCAACTGGTTGTATGATATTTATGCCAGATTGTTGGCAGAAGCGGGACTTGAAATTAAACTGGATGGAATTATTAATGATGAAATCCGGCATCTGGATCAAATGAAAAAAGAAATCGATGTGCTGGATAAAGATCAGGATACCAACATCCGTTTTTTTCTTGCAAGAGAAAAAATTCTTTTTGAAAGGTTTTTATTGAACCTCCAAAAAGCCATTGTCAGAAAATAGCCATCGAACCCGTTCAGTTTAAAAGCGTTCTTTTTTAATTGCAATTGATAAGGAATGATACTCAATCCACCGAAAATAAGATTGACTACTCAATTTATTTGACAAAACTTTATGAAGATTCGTATGTATGGAACGCGAGGTATCACTCCGGCGCCTGGGGTTCAAAGCTCGAGGTATGGTGGGAACACATCGTGTATTGCATTAAGACTGGAAGATAGCAATGATTTAATGATCATTGATGCAGGAACTGGAATTATCAAGTTGGGGCAGGAGCTGGTCAGCAAACCAACGCCATATAACATAAAACTGTTTATTACTCATATTCACATGGATCATATACAGGGATTCCCGTTTTTTCTTCCATTGTATAACCCTGAAAATAATATAACTATTTATTATCCAAAATATGAGCAGGCATCTCTGGAGAAAATCCTTAATATTTTGGCGAATGAATATGTAAACCCGGTTCATCTTGGTAAAATCAAGGCTCAAATCAGGTATGAGCATTTGCAGGAAAATATAATAACCTTGAAAACGCTCCGTATAAAAAATATCCGTGTAAATCATCCAATATTGACTCTCGGTTTCCGGTTTGAGCACAGAGGCAAAGTGCTTTGTGTAATTACTGACCATGAACCTGAATCAAACCTGAAGAAAAACCCGAACGATACGGAAAAATATATTTTATCCGATATTGATTATGGATCTTTTATTGAGCATTCTGATTTGTTGATTGCGGATGCCCAATATCTCCCGGAGGAAGTAAAACTCTATGCAGGCTGGGGGCATGCAAATATAAATTATATTGTCAATCAATGCATAAAATCCAGCGTTGGACGGGTAGTATTGACGCACCACGACCCCAATCGAACCGATCTTCAAATCGATACGATTGTTGATCATTATAGAACGCTAATTACAAAAAAAGGCCTGAAACTGGAAATTGTTGCTGCAAGAGAAATTGAAGAATATTCTCTGTAAAATTAGCGAGTCTGGTAATTATGAAAGGAATTGGATTCCGAAATTTTATCATTTCCCATAACGAGTCTTGCCTTGCGCTGCAAAAAAAGCGCTTTATTGTGAAGCACCTGAACGTTGTCCGGGTAAAGAGCAAGCATTTTGCCAAACAATTGTTCAGCTTCTTTCATTCTTCCCGAATGATATGCATAAACTGCCGCCTCATTCATTAGCAATAAATTTTCCTCATCTTGATCCCACAATTGATTGATTTCATTCCATGCATCTTCGTATTGTCGATTTCGGAAAAGGAGACGTACATGATATAATTTGGGAATAAATTTCCCCACCTTTCCATGAATATATGGCGTCATAAAATTAATTTTCTGAAAATCCTTTTTTTGATAGAAATACAGGTATAAAATAAACCGTATTGCCTGAGGCATAAAACCGGATTGCGTATGAACTAATTCCAGATTTTTTAAGTACTGGTTTACTTTTCCATAGTCTATCTCAAACGTATCCAGTTCCTGGGAGAAATTGATGTAATGAGCAAGAAAGCAATGAAGTTCAAAAAAGGGCTTTTTTCTCAACATGGTCAGCAAGTCACTCCGGATATGTTGAGACTCTTCGGGTGTTTTTGTTATCAAACAGGCGTATTCCGGCGGCATAAATGTCAACAGGGACAGTTTTTCAAAATGTCCGTGATAAAAAGCCTGCCTTTCAATAAAGATGCGCCATTGGCTGGTCATAACATGTTTGTACCTGTGAATCAACAAATAATGAACAATAAAAGAAATATTTTTTTGCAGCAATTCATAAAAAAACAGGAAAAATTCTCCCTTGCGATCCTCATGCACATCGTGCAAAAATAAATTTTCCCACTCATTCCACAATTTTCTGGTTAATTTAATTCCCCGATGTATATCAAGAGATAATTTCAGGCAAAATAAATTTTCCGGGTTTCCGGAATAATCAGATATTATTTCATGATCTGAAACTTTGCAGCTCAATATGTCCTGATAATAAAACAAAATTCTTTTTTGTGTGGAACCATCAAGGTTTTCCTGGAATAAAATACTTTTCAGCACTTTATTGGCCATGGCAGATTTTATCGAAAAAAAGTAATGAACAAAAATTTCAGGCAGAGCAGGGTGCTGATACCCCATTCTCCATAATTCAAACAATTCCTCAATTACAATATCCCGCCGGTCATTCAAAAAGAATCTTTGAATAATTCCATTTTTTAAAGTATAAAAGGGAAACCTTTTTTGTTTAAGGTCGCCTAAGCGACTTGTCAGGTTATTTAATTTTTTGTTAAAGATTTCCCGCAATGCTCCGGAAGGTATTTGCCGGGATTTATCTGAAAATGAAAGGTTTTCTATTTCCGGGTCATCTTGATGTTCCCGTTTGATATGCTCAAACAAATGATCCGGACTGATTGCTTCAGATGAACTGGATTTTATTCCGGCGCTTTTTACGGAAGGGATATAAGCGATTGTAGAGTTATCAGGAATATTTGCAATTTCAACCTGATCGTCAGAATTTTCTGACTCAACGTCTGGTTCTGAATTTTCGTGAAAATGCAATTCATGGATATTTTGATTTTTATCGCCTGCATAAGTCAAATCTAAAAAACTTTCCGTTTGCCCGGAAAATAATTTTTCGGACTCATCCCGGGTTTTTGCCATTTCGCGGGCAGTTTCCATGATTTTAAAGAACGTTAATATGACAAAAGATACAATTGTAATAATAATTCCATGGACGCTGTCAGACCAGGGGAGGAATTTTGAAATGATATTATTCAATTCCATTTATCAGTATTATCGGCAAACACGCATCTTCATCGCCAATTTCATTTTCATTTTAAAGGAATTTTTTTTCGAGGCGTCCCGCCTTTTCATCAACGCGGGAAAGCATAAAAGCGCCGGATATGAACAACAAAACCACAGATAACATTCCAATGCGGGCGCTCATCGCAGCGTCATGGATCAGGTATCCCGCAAAAAGATTGGTAATTCCCATGAGAATGGGGCCAAGAATTACTGCAAATTTCCCCAGCATATTGTAAAACCCGAAATATTCGGCAGATTTTTCTGCTGGAATCAGGCTGGCAAAATAGGAACGGCTGAGCGCCTGTGTGGCTCCCTGAACCATAGATATTAAAAAGGCAATGGCAAAAAACTCCCATTTATGGCTCAAAAAGGCAGCCCATATACAAATGATAATATAAATTGCAATGGAAAAATAGATCATCTGCCTTGTGCCGGTTTTTGTCGCTAACATTCCGGTAATATACGTAAATGGAAATGCCAGAAATTGAATCATTAAAAGGGCGGTAATCAAATCAACCTGGGAAAATCCAATGGACAAACCGTAATCTATAGCCATTCGAATGATGGTATCAACGCCGTCTATATATAGCCAGTAGGCAACAAGAAAGGTAAAAATTACTTTTAGATGTCTGATCTCATGGAGGGTTTGTCTGATCTGTTGAAAGGCGCTTTTAATGTCATTTCCAGCAGAGGAATGTATTGCAGCATTCATTTTGGAATTTTTGCGTGACGTGATAAAAAGCGGTAAAGAAAAAATAATCCACCAAATTCCTGCGCTCATAAACGATCCTTTAACCGCAGCAGCTTTTCCGGAAAAACAAAACAAGGAAGGCTGCAATGTCCACCATACATTGACGGCAAATAAAATTCCCCCGCCAAGATAGCCCAATGCGTATCCGCCAGAGGAGACATTGTCAAAATCCTTTTCAGAATCTGTAACATCGGTGAGCATGGAATCGTAAAATATGGTGGAAGAGAAAAAACCAATGCTGGCCAACACATAAAAAAATACTGCGGATTGCCAGCGACCGGCTGCAATAAACGACATGCAAATGCAGGAAAGACCCCCCAAAAGGGTAAAAAACAATAAGAATTTTCTTTTGGCTCCGGAACGATCGGCAATGGCGCCCAGGAACGGCGCTGTAACAGCAATCAATATTCCTGCAAAAGAGTTGGCAAAGGCAAGTTTGGCCGTACTGACATTGACCAGATCGGCCGAACTCCAGTAAGATTTAAAAAATATCGGGAAAAAACCGGCCATTACGGTAGTTGCAAACGCAGAGTTTGCCCAGTCATTGAGCATCCAGGAAAATATTTGTTTATTTTTATAAATGGATTTCATATACGAAAATCTTTTTTATTTTGGTTGCAGCATGTAAATCAGAAATGTGTCACCCCCTAATTAGGTCAGCTTTTCAAGTGAGCCTGGGCATGAACTCGATATTCAGTCAGAAAGATTTAATTAGCGCGTTTTTGGGCGCGTATTTTAGTAGTTGGGATAGCAAAACTGCACTTCAATATGCTTGCCAGGAATTTGGCAGATTGTAACGCGAGCCATGAGGCTCTGATGATTAAAAAAATAATATTCCCATCCGATGCAATGCGATGTGCGCGTTTCAAAATCCCAGAGCTTGCGAAATCCGGCGTTTTCAAGCGCTGCAAAAATAATGTCCCGTCGATCCCACGATTGGAGGGTAAAATTCCTGCGGTGTTCAATTTTTGCTATAATTCGCAAATGATACAACGGAATTCCCATAAAGCCTCCTTAATTCTTGCGATAATGTATCAAAACTCTTTGGTAACAGGGAAAAATTTCAGGGCACCGTATAACCAAGGTGTTCGCATGACGCATATTTTAATACCGTCTGTATACGGTGTCAACAAATAATAATATTATATTTAAAATTAGACTGCGAATTAAAGGGCTGCGCACAGAAAAAGCTCTTACCCAGGAAAAGCTGGCGGCATTATCGGGAGTAGATTACAAACACATTCAGCTCCTGGAAAGTAAAAACCCCCCGGCGGCAAGAATAGACACGCTGGAAAAAATATGCTTCGGATTTTCTATTGGATTGGACGATTTTTTTCACCACGAAATATTTGAAAAACAAGGGGAGAATGGAGAATTCCGGGATAGATAAACTCGCTTCTCCCCTAACGCGAACATGGTTTCGCGCCACCCCTTGTATATGTTAAGCAAATTGCATAAATATTAAACATTTTTTGGCGGATATTTTGCCTGAGTTTGTGGCACAAAAATTGCACCCGGATTATCAGCAGAACATGGAAATGAACTCGAAACTTACTCAAAATGCTGAAAATTAGCGTGGCTTTGGGGCAGGGTCTGCCCAAAACCACATATTTCTTGCATTTCGACTGAATTTCGGGTCATGCCCAAGGCGAGCATGGTCTGGAACTCAATAAAGCAATGGAGAAAAGGATTGACGAACAAGGTCGATTTCAGATCACCTCAATACTGATACCCAGAAAGGAGAAAATGAATGAACAAGAATTCGGAATTGGAAAGTAACGGGAAAAAAGATTCGGTCAATGAATATTTTGGAGAAAATGTTTTTAATGAAAGCACGATGCGGCAAAAATTGCCAAAAATGTATTTTAAATCTTTAAAAAAGAGCATTGATGAAGGTAAACCCATTGATCCCGATACGGCAGAAGTCGTAGCCAACGCCATGAAAGACTGGGCGGTAGAGAAGGGGGCAACCCACTTTACGCACTGGTTTCAACCAATGACAGGTATAACTGCGGAAAAACATGATGCCTTTATTTCGCCGCAGAACGACGGTAAAATCATTATGGAGTTTTCCGGTAAGGAATTAATCAAGGGAGAACCGGATGCCTCGTCATTTCCATCGGGAGGTTTGCGCGCTACTTTTGAAGCTCGTGGGTATACGGCCTGGGACTGTACTTCTCCGGCATTTTACAGAGATAAAACTTTATATATACCGACAGCGTTTTATTCTTACACCGGAGAGGTTCTGGATAAGAAAACTCCGCTTTTACGATCCATGGACGCACTATCAAAACAAGCCATGCGAATTGTAACGCTTTTTGGAAATACCACCGCCAAAAGAGTGATTACCACAGTAGGAGCCGAACAAGAATACTTCTTAATCAGCAAGGATATGTATAAAAAAAGAAAGGATCTGGTGTATACCGGTAGAACTCTTTTTGGAGCGACTCCTCCCAAGGGACAGGAACTGGAAGATCATTATTTCGGCACTCTAAAAGAAAAAGTGGCCTCGTTTATGTGCGATCTGGATGAAGAGTTATGGAAACTCGGCGTTTCATCAAAAACAAAACACAACGAAGTAGCTCCATCGCAGCATGAACTTGCGCCCATATTCAGCTCCAGCAATATTGCAACCGATCACAATCAGTTGATCATGGATTCACTTAAAAAAGTGGCCATGAGGCATGACCTGATTTGTTTGCTGCATGAAAAACCATTTGCCGGCGTAAACGGATCGGGAAAGCACAACAACTGGTCCATGGGTACAGATGAAGGCGAAAATCTCCTCGAACCAAGCGCCACACCGCATACAAATCTTCGGTTTCTTGTATTTCTTGCGGCTGTAATCAAGGCAGTCGATGAATATGCGGATATCCTGAGAGCCAGCGCAGCCAATCCAGGAAACGATCATAGACTGGGAGCCAACGAAGCTCCTCCGGCGATTATTTCAATCTTCCTTGGAGATCAGCTAAGCGATATTCTGGATCAAATTGAAAAAACGGGAGCTGTAAAATCCATTAAAGAAAGCGGAGTTATCTCCAACCTTCTTTCTACTTTACCGTCATTGCCCAAAGACTCTACTGACCGGAACCGAACATCGCCTTTTGCCTTTACGGGAAACAAGTTTGAGTTTAGAATGGTTCCCTCATCGGCGTCTATTGCAGGGCCAAATTTTGCCTTGAATACTGCAGTCGCAGAAGCTCTCCGGCAAATAGCGGATAAACTGGAAAAAAGCAAAGATGTCGAAGCGGATTCTTTTAATCTGGTTCAGGAAATTGTAAAAAAGCACAAGAGAATTATTTTCAATGGGAACAATTATTCTGAAGATTGGGTTAAGGAAGCCAATTCCAGGGGACTTCAGAACCTCAAGTCTCTTGTGGAAGCCATTCCTGGCATTATCGCTAAAAAAAATGTGGATATTTTTGAAAAGCATAGCGTATTGTCCAAAGTGGAATTGCAATCCCGCTTTGAAATTATTCTTGAAGGATACATAAAAACAGTAAAAATTGAAGCATTGACCATGCTAAAAATGGCCAAAAGACAGTTTTTACCTTCAGGCATTGAGTTCATAACCATTGTCTCCAACAGTATCAATGCGGTGAAAACAACCGGGGTAAAAGTGGATACAAGTGTTCAGGAAAATTTGCTTAAAAGCAGCTCTGATTTACTGAAATCAATCCAAAAAAATGTGGATGTATTGGAAAAAAACCTTTCAAGTGAACCGCATGGCGATATTCTTGCGCATGGCAAATATTACAAAGAAACAATTATGTCCAATATGGCAGATTTACGCGCCAGCGTAGATTCGCTTGAAGTCATAGTGGATCATAATGTCTGGCCAATACCAACGTATGGTCAAATTCTATACAATGTAGATTGATTTCTATCGATGTGTATTAAAATGCGTGGTTTTGGGGCGCTGCGCGCCAAAACCACGCTAATTTAAATCATTCCAGGTAAATTTCGAGTTTCGCCTCAAGCCCGCAGGGTTAATCACCAAAGATTAATTCTGCGTTTTTTTTAATAAATCATACTTTTTTTTAGATTATTGTAAAAAAAAGACAATTCGGGCAATTACACATGTATGGCGCATTTCAAAGAGCAAGCCCAGAATCATTATATTGAGGAGCTGATGAACTTTTTTTCTACAAATTCAGAGGATATAAACAATGAAAAAATAAAAATATATCTCTTAAGTAACAGAATATACCCTGGACAGCAAACCTATGATATCATAAAGGATTTTTTCCAATCCATATCGGGCAAGCATCGAAGTATGTTCCAGTTCCTTGATATGACATTTCTGCCTTTCAGGAAGCAAATGTTTGATTATTATCATAAACTAACTTTACGGGAGATCGACGCGCATACCGTTTTTGCATATAGAAATCTCCTTACAAATTTCTATTGCTGGCTTATTCAAAATAATCTGCGTATAAAGGATATGACAAATGCAAATCTTGCCCTGGATTACATTCAAACAAAAAATTATATTTCTAACCACAGCTTAAGAGATTGCTGGAACTTCCAGAATGCTTTAAAATATTTTAACGCAGTATACTTTGAAACAAGGTTTAATGTATCTGCTTTTAATACCATTGAAGAAATGGAATTCGCGGATTACTTTTCCCCAAAATACTTAAATTTTATGATGCGCTTTACATGCAATAATTTCATTAAACTATTCATCTCAATGATTCAAAAACTGATGATTCCATTCGACACAATCATTCATCTAAAATACTCAGACATAAATTTTTTTAATCAAACGATTCGATATCCAGGCCATTACTCCCATATACCCCTTCAGGGAATTTTCGATAAAGAGCTAAAGGCGCTTTTAATGCAAAACTTTAAGCCATCCCAAAAGAATAATTATATTTTCTCGCATAAATCTGTATACGAAGCGAATATTTCCAGAGCTTTCATTGCGGACTTTTCCTTTGAATTAAAAAATGCAAGAATCACAGTTTCCGATCCAGCATCATTGTTGCGGAACCTGCATAACAATCTATTGTGGATCCGCTAACGAAATTATCCATTTCTTTATCGGCATTCTCCCTTCGAAGAATGGAGGTTAAATTCATTTTTTATATATTTAAATCCTTTTCTTCAACAATACTTCATTGCCCGATTCGTTATATGTCATTTCATCCATATTGAATTTTGAAATAATAATTCCACGGCCATGCAGGGCGAGCAGATCATTTTTTATATCCCTGTTTTCGAATTTCTTTACATCAAATCCTCTGCCTTCATCTTTTATTTTAAAGGATATATTGTCACGGCAATAATGATAGGATATTTCCACCCTTCGATCTTTGTAAGGAGCTATTTGACTAAGGCTGTCGAGATATTCTATATAGTTTATTCCAGTATTTAAAAGATTCTTTTTTGTTTCATAATTGAGTTCCAGATTCCCGTGTTCAATGGCATTAATAAGCATCTCGTAAATTACAAGGCGAATCGAAAAGATATCGTTTTTACTGATACCCTGAAAGCGTTTAATCATTTCGATAAACTCATACACAAAAGGACTGACAACGTGTATATTGGTAGGTAATATAAAAGTTCTGCTTTCTTCAGCAATGATATCCAGTAAATCATAATCGGATTGTTTGTTTACCGCAAAAAACAGATATTTTTCTACAAGGTTTGCAATTTCATCTATCGAAAATGGCTTCAAAATATAATCAATAGCCCCATGTCGCATTACTTCGACAGCCAAATGCATATCCCTTCGGGATGTAATAATTACAATAAATACATTGGGTTTTTGATGCTTTATTTTTTTTATCATTTCAATTACATCCATATCCCTGATATTGGTTTCGGAAATAATTAAATCTGTTTCTTCAAAAAACTTTAAGGCTTCGGCATAATTTTTTGCAAATTGAATACTCATCTGCTCGCCCAGCAAATCCGTCATAACTCCCTGCATTGTTGCATCCTCATCTATGACAAGAACGTTGGGCTTATGAAGCTTTAAAATTTGGTCCATAATCCTAAGCTGTTATCTCCTCAATCTCTTTTATTTCCTTTGGTATGCCCTTCGTCAGTATCTCGTGACCATTTTCTGTAATTAGAATATCGTCTTCAATCCTGATACCAATCCCGCGATATTTTTCGGGAATAAAATCATAATCTTCGCTCAAATAAATTCCAGGCTCTACTGTAAATACCATACCGGATTGCAGTAATCTGGATTTGCCATCAATGTAGTATTTCCCCACGTCATGCACGTCCAGTCCCAGAAAATGCGATGTGTAATGCATATAGAAAATCCGAAAATATTTTTTCTCAATAACTTCTTCTATGGATAAAGGTTGAATTCGCTCTTTATTATCGTTCGCATCGGGTATTTCCTTGAATAAACCCAGATTCCAGAGTCCGGATACCACAGTATGGACAGCCTTGTTATGAATATCTTCAAAGGTGTTTCCGATTTGGCACAATCCGATTGCATTTTTTTGCGCTTCAAGAACGATCTTGTAAATTTCTTTTTGAGATTCGCTGAATTTTCCATTTGCGGGGAAGGTTCGCGTTACATCAGATGCATAGCCCATATATTCGCAGCCGGCATCCATTAAGATCAAATCATGTCTCTGAATTTGTCTGCTATGGTCTGCATAATGCAGATAATTTGCATTGTTCCCTGAGGCAACGATAGTGGGGTAGGCGATATCCATAATTCCGGAATTTCTGAAAATGGATTCAACGGCAGATTTTATTTGATATTCGTAAAGGATCTCATCACCAGGCTTGCGCGTAAACTTCATCACTCCAATAAAACCTTTTTGGGTTACCTGTGCAGCCCGCTGAATTTTTTCTATTTCATCTCTGGATTTTATGACACGTGCTTCATGCAGGATTTCCCCAACGTGCAGCAACTGATCGGGGCCGCATGTTGCATCTCGATTGTTTTTATTTAAATCATTTACTGCTTTTATTATTTTCACAAAATCATCGTTTTGCATATTAAAATCAATATACAGACTTCTTTTGTTCTTCAGGATTTCCGGAAGATCATTCCAGAAATTTTTGGATTCCCGAATATTGTCTTTTTCCAGTTTGAATCTTGATTGCAGGATTTCCGGAGTAATCATCTTTCCGGTCCATCTTTCTTGTCCAGGATCAGGGAAATTCAGATAAAAAATAATTTTTTTATCTGAGGAAATATATAATATTATATCTGGAATATTTAGACCGGTAAGATAAATAATGTCCGAGGAATTTCTGTAATCATAAAATACATCTCGATTTCTTCTTTTCGTAGTCTGGGAAAATAGCAGCATTGCTGAATCTGGTTTCAATTTTGATGCAGTAGTAGAAAGTAGTTCTGCAAAGTCCATACATTACATAAAAATAATATTACACAGTCCTGACAATCATTATGTTTTTTAGTTAGATCCATTTACATAAGTACTGACGTAGTACCCATGCCATTTAAAGTACCCGGATTCAAGATTCATCAATGTGACATAAGATCTCTTATGGGAAGTAGCAAGCTGGTATAATTGTAGCGAATAAAAGAGCCAGTTTCAATACAAAACTGCGCATTTTGCTATATTCTGACTGAATTTCAAGTTCATGCCCAATCTCTATACCGAGCCTAAATCCGCCTAACCTTCAAATATTTATTTCTTGACGACCTGAATAATTATTATGCTTCTTCCGCAGGTCTGGGGTAGTAGTTCAGTTGGTTAGAGCACCTGCCTGTCACGCAGGAAGTCGCGGGTTCGAGTCCCGTCTGCCCCGATTCACTATAATATCGAACTCTGCCTGTGAAATCAGGCCTGATTGAAGCGCTATATCCGGATTTATTTTTCCTTTTATAACCCCTTTTCGTAAAAAAGAACGAATACTTCGATCTGTAGCTCGATCAGCCATTTTTCCGTCTACGACCATGGCGCCGGATCCAGAATCTGCATATTTGAGCATACTCTGGAGATGAGAATTTATAGTTTCCTGCGTAAATATTTTTTCCACCGCAATTTTAGCAGCCAGAAGCTGAAGCGGATGCCCTACCCACTTGCCGCTCATTCCCATATGGATAGAACTTATGTATAAATCATGAAGATCGCGCATACTCTCCAGAATCAATTTTCGGTTTTGATGGACATCCTGAATAGTTTTATCGGCAACAGGATAATTAAAGCTCATGCAATCAATGGCCGGTACCTGAAAAATAGATGCAGCATGAATTATCCTTTGTTTGGCAAATTGGAACATGGGATGATTTTCATCGAGACTGGAAATTCCGATTTCGGAAGCATAATCAGCCATTCCGAAAATAATTCCAGTAAGCCTGCCCTCACAGGCTTTTGCAATTTCGTATAAAAATTCAATTCCCCCCGGACTTTCTACAAGGAACTGGATTTTTATAGTATCTGGCGAAATATTCTTCTTTTTTTCTATTTCTGTTATCAAATCAAGGATGATTCGTATTTCCTGCACACTTTCTACTTTCGGATAAATAATTCCGTCCAGAGGATATACGCCTGCGCCTGTCACATTTATTCCCTCCAGTACATCCACAACATCATCAATACAGTATTCTATATCTATTCCGGAAGGACGGTAGTATATCAACGAGGAATAGTTTTTGCGTGCATTGCATACCTCAACAGCATTACTTCTGGATTGTCTGATATTTTCTTCGCTGAGTAAAGTCGCATCTTCTCCATCTATTAAAATTAAATCTGCATGGAAATTGGCTCTAATTATATTCTGTATGATTTCAGGAGAACTATCAAGATATTCCGCAAGATCATTTACGGATATTCCATAACGGGTCAAAAGTTCTAATGCCTTGCTGCACCCAAAGTTTACGGCCTTGCCAATTAAACTCATGTTATCAGCAGGTACAATATATTGAGTATCCTGAAGTTGGTTAAAAATAGAAATGTTTTTCTTTTGAATATTCTTGTTGGCTATATAGTCAGATCTGCGTTGTTGAAAAAGATTCCTGTCCATAAATCCCTATCATAAATGCCCGATGGTTTATCAACGATTATCTTGAAACTGGAGGCAAGAAGCAAAATCTTCCCCAAAACTGCCCATTTTAATACATTTTGATCTGATTCTTGAAATTCATGCAAACTCTTCGTCCCGGTATGCCAGACTTTAAAAATAAATTTACTTGACCGGCTGTAAAACGAAACTTTTTTGACAACAAGAATTTAAAATGAGACGGTAGCTCAGTCGGTAGAGCAAGTGCCTTTTAAGCACTGGGTCGCGGGTTCGATTCCCGCCCGTCTCAAATCCGGAATATCCGGATTTTCTTCAAGTTGCAGAAATTTTTCAGGAAGTATTTGACAATGCTGTTCCATAAAAAAGAAGCAACCAGGTTCTGTCCCCTTCGTCTAGTGGTTAGGACTCGGGATTTTCATTCCCGCAACAGGGGTTCAATTCCCCTAGGGGACGCATTAAAAGCCAGGAAACTGTAAACCGACCGAAACCTGGCTTTTTTGTTGTTTAAATTTATAATCAATCTAATTATTTGCCGCTATTGTAAAAATAGTGTATCCTCCAATTACCCGGTTTTTGTATTCAGACAGCCTGAATGAGTATTATAAAAAATGGAAGCAGCAGCCTTATTTATTACCCAGGATATGACCCAGCGAGGATTGCTCAAGGAAATTGAAGCGTATTTGCGAATCAATCAAAAAATGAATATCCGCTTTGATATTATCAGCGATGAAAATGAAGGATTTACGAAAATTTCGAATGCGCACTATGACCTGATTATACTCGATATTGATATTCTCCAACTTCCCGCTATTGAGGTATTGCAAAACCTCAAAAAACTGACAACTGCCATTTTAATGGTATTAACTACTGATATGTCTGAAGATACCGGAATTCTTGCCCTTGAAAACGGAGCCGACGACATTCAATATAAACCGCTGCGTCAAATAGAATTTCTCATGAAAATTTCAAATTTGATCAGAATGCGATTGTATCAGGATCGTCTTGTTGAGGAAAAAGGAATTTTAAAGAAATTTGTCTCCGAGGAGATTGCAGAGCATATCATTAACGAAAAAACAAACAATGGAATAAAAACATACGCCACTATTTTGTTTTTTGATATAAGAAACTCTACTGCTCTTGCCGAGACTGTCAGCCCATTTGAACTGGCCGAACATTTCAATGACGTGATGAATCTTGTTATTGATATTATTTATCAAAATATGGGCAGCGTAAACAATATACTTGGAGATGGTATTCTTGCTACATTTGGATATCCGGTTGTATACGATTATGATTCGATTCGGGCTATTAAATGTGTCCATGATATCCGGACGGCATTTCAAACTCACAAATTCTCCATTCCCATTCAGTATGGCCTGGGAATAACCACCGGCAGCATGTTTTCAGGAAATATCGGTAATTCCCATAAAATGACATGTACAGTACTTGGAGATATTGTAAATACCGCCAGTCGGCTGCAAAATTTGACCAAAAAGGCTCATGTGGATTGTCTGCTTGATCAGACCACCTATGAAAGCGCCAGATCATACATACATGTAAATAAATTTCAAAGCAAAATAAGAGGAAAAACTGGACTGATAAATATCTATCACCCGAATGCTATTGACATTGCCCTGATCAATCTGGATTTAAAATCAACCAATGAAACCATCAATCGCAATATTGCGGATATTGGAGATGTGGATTTTTTTTAACGGTAAGAATATACATGAAAAAAATATTAATTGTGGAAGACGACAGCGTCACGAGAACTATTGTAAAAACATTGCTCGAAAGCGAATTTACAGTTACTGAAGCGGAAAACGGCTTGAAAGCAATGACGATGATTGACGGTATTGATTTGATCATTTGTGACTATCACATGCCAGGCATGAATGGAATGGAATTTGCAAAGGCTATTCAGGAAAAAAATATCCCCTTGTTTATGCTTACCTCAGAAAATCATCCGGTACAAATTGAACCCGGCCACAATCCTGGAATCCGGGCATGGCTGACAAAACCTTTTGCCCCAAATTTATTGCTGGATAAAATCAAGAAACATTTGTATGGTACTGACTTGGTTCGATAATTTTGTTTTTTTGCCATCTGCGGGCAAAAACTCGCTAATTTGAATCATTCTGACTAAATTTCGAGTTCCTGCCCATGGTCATTACTTATGAACATTTGGAGTAAATCTGGCAGTTAAGAATTGATTTTCTGTTGCATTTTCCTAAATAGTACTATGAAATTTAAAAAACAGGATTTTGTTTCCCCGGCTCAAAAGATTCTCCGTCCAGCAAAAAGGAATAACAAAATTTATATCGACGAAGCTGCAAGGGTCAGTATTGGAGATAATTACCGCAATGTTCCCTTCTACCGGATATTCTTTGGAGTTCCCGTTGTGTATCTTCCTCTTTTCCTGTTTCCGATCGTAATGCTGAGCTCATGGCTTACGTGGCTTCATTTAAAAATGATCGGCGCACAAAATGTTTTTACCTACAAAGACTTTTTGCCCGACAGGAAAAGCTTCAGATATACGTTTAAAACCCAGATTATAATGGAAAAACGGCATTTTTTTTCAACATGGTCGCGCTCGGTAATTTTCTGGATGTTTAATTGCACAGGATATTGTCCATACAGCGTAGCCCTCTTTCAATGGCATACCTACCTCGTCAAGGTTGTGGAAAACTTCTGGTGTCCATTTTATCATGATAAAAAAATGAGTTATGGCGAGGGCGCCATTGACAAGTCGTACTGGCATCAAAATGAAGTGGATAAAAACAAATTGCATCCGGAAGATCAAAATAATCCGATCTGGAATAAAAACTTCCGGAAATAATTAACAGCATTATGTCCTGTTATTTTACAAACACTTTAATGTGCTTAAGGCAGCTTCACTATTATATGTATGCCGAATGGGAGACCCCCATGTTCCGGCTCCTGCGCTAATGTAAATTTGAAAATCCCCTGCCCTGTGCAACCCATAATGTTTTTACAAGATCTGGGCAAAGGCCGCTCATTCTTTATAGCGAACCCGGGTTGCGCCAAAAACCGTGTTTAAAGCAATTTTGGTAAATGGTTTTTTCGGGTCATATTCAGGCGTGGTAAACCGCGAGGTGCCAAAGGCCGCCATGCTGGCATCCGGGAGGTCGGTCTGGGCAAATGCAGAATTTGCCTTGACAAGAACCGTCATCCCCTTTTTGATATAAACAGTATTATCGCCAAAAATTGTATTAATTTCAATGGAAGACGAATCTCCTTTGGGAAGATCCGAAAGATCGGTTTCGGCCTTGCCGAAGATAACGTTGTATTTTCCGGTGGTATTATTACCGGTAAACCTCCCTTCGCTGAAAACCACATTTCCAGAATCCGTCCAGGAAATATGCCTTCCCGTAAGATGGCGACCAGTAAGAATATTGACGCCAATGAGAATAAAAAGCAGACCAAAAATGATCCGGAAAACCGGAAAATCAATATTAAAAAAGATCTTGATTAAAACAGAAATACCTACAAGAATTAAAAAGACGCCCCAGAAAACCCCGGTAAATATTATGCCCATTTTCACACGCTCCTCCATAGAATTGGTTTACATACACAACCCTTGGTTACATTATAATAAACCTGCTTGCTTTCGACTGTTAAAAGTAAAGGGGGGAAGAATTTTTTTCTGGAAACGGATTTTCTATCCCCCCTTGGGCGGCGCGTGGCTGCCGCCCATCCCCCGGTTATCGAAGTCGTTGGCGGACAAAATTAAAACAAACTGCTTGTCGCAGAAGATAGGCGGTTAAAATAATTTTCAGGAGCAAAGTTTTCCCACACTTCGCGGTAAGCGTCAAGCCAGATACTTCTGTAATATATCTTTTTTTCCTGTCAGGGCTTTTATGATTTAGCGTTATGTAACGAATTTTTTCACCGGGTTGAACTTTGATTTTTTTTTCAGAAAGTTCCCGGAGGGAAAGCAATGTTGCGTTTTCTACTGCATAATCTTCCATGTACTTTCCAACGGTTTTTCTGAAAAGCAATTCTTTCCAGGGAATGTTTGCCTCCTGAATGCGGAGATCATGGCGATTAAAAATATCATGGACTTCAGGGTGCAGCTCCTTTAACTGGCCGACAGTATCGCATTTGCGCATTGCTTCAAGAATTTGCATCTGGGCATTCTTGATAAACAAAGGAGTATCTTTTCTGCGAGATGCAATTCCGCGGTATTTTAACTCTCCGTTATTAAATCTTCCCATATACCGGTTGGCAACCGGAAGACCAGTATTTGTCTTTGATGAAAAAAAAACAATCCAGGAAAAAATACCTTCAATACTCATTTCTATGTTGGTTTCTCTGAAAATAATATCGCAGATATCTTTCATATGCTCCTCATCTATAGAGGAGCCGTCAGGTTTTTGGATAAATATACAATCAGTAATGGCGTGTACAAGATTAAAACCGGAGTCTTCCGCAATCTCCTTTGCCTTGAGTAGCTTGTTCCGTCCATAGGCTGTAACACACTCATGAGATTCAAGCTTGCCAAATTTTGCATTGCGAAAACCAAGGTATCCAAAAGATACCACGTTAAGCCATTTCAGGGAATCCGAAATAACAACGGCTCTTTTTTGTTCGGCGCCTGTTGCTGTTTTTTTTTTATTTTTAAAATATTTTCGCCTGTTTAGAATCAACTCCAGAGAATCGGAAACCACTCCCCTTCTTTTTTGACAAATGTGATAGTTTAGCTCCGGAACTCTCTCTGCGCCAGATTCATTCTGGCAGCACGGACAATTTACGGTTTCGGGGCTTATATTGTGAATATTCATAATGGACGGGTACATTTGCGAAAAATCCAGCTGGACAACGTTTTCAAGAGTTTTCCCATTTTCAATATCTGGTTGGAACACAAGACCCCCCTTGTCTTTTTGTAACAACTCGTACCATGTTTTTGGCGCCTCCCTTTGTGATTTTTGCGAGGGAATCAGATAGTTTTTTTTTATTCCCACATTTGTTTCAATGGCGGTAAGCGCCGAACCGGTACTCGCCCTTGCCAACTTTTGAACTGGAATCCGGCTGAGACGTGATATCTCAATAACGCCCTCAAGGCTGGTTTCCTTGAAGGTAAAGGAGTTGGCTGCATCAATATGCCAGCGTCCAAAAAGAGGATAGGATGGAGCTCGATAAATCCAGCTTCCGTAAGTATTAAAACTTGTACCTCTGGTTTGAATATGCCTGCGAGAAGGCGCAATGTTGTCGCGATCAAACTCCAGAGGAATTTTGTATTTTTGGGAAATTGAAAAAAGAAAAGGGAAAATAATCTGGTCGCCAAAAGAAGAAATAATAACATCCGGATTTTCATATAGAAAAATCCGGTTGACATTTTTTAAAAGTTCTGAAAAATTATTTGTCGCAAATGTATGTTTCATTCCGTTAGAGACAATTTGAAGAGGGTTTTGCTTTGAAACTCCATATCTGTGACTGTGCTTTAAAAAAAGATACATGATTCGAAGAGAAGGTATTTTGTATTCGTAATTATCATGGGGCTCCATCGATTGTATTTGTTCTACAATATTGTATGGCCTGCAAACAACGCTGATTTTTCCGGTTGGATAAAGATTTCTTTGGTAAAGATAGCCAACAACAGGATCTATGTCGCTGTGGTAAATATCCATTTTCCCGTAAAACGCAAAAAGTTTGTTTTTAATTTTCCTTAAAATGGAAGGGCGCGATATTACCAGTTCAAGGACGCGAATTTTCTGGTTTTTATAAAAATGAATTTTTTCAACAAATTGAGGTTTACGGGCAAGAGCATCGAGTTCAATCAGTCGTTTTACAAACTTTCCGAGCATTTCAGTCCGGGCGTCTGCATAAATTACGGGGTAATAATAGTCTTTTACGAGATTCAGGTTTTTCTTTTCATCGATGATCCAGATATAAAGCATTTCCTCGATATTATAAATGTCAAATAAAAAACCCCTGATTTCCATCTAACCTGCTTGTACTTTTTTTTCCAGTTCATTTAGTCGTATTGCAAGATCATCAATTTGCTGTTTCAACTTCACATGCATGGCCATACTCATGGAATCAAAGGCATTGGGATGTTGAGCCATAACTCCGGCCTGCACCTGCAAACGGGCATATCTCATCAGTTCGTCAAAACGATTCTGGTCTTCCCTCCGAAGCGCGTTTCGAAAGCTTTCAAATCGGGTCATCACCAGATCCATTTTTATGGAATAAGGAGCGACTGTGCGTCCCATAACTTTTCTCCTTTTTTTTCGTTTGCCTGTGTAGAAGAAATGCGAACCGAGTAATATTTTTTAAACTGCTGCTGCATAATTTTTAAACGAAAAACAGGGTTGGCCATTTTAACAATTTCCGCATAAAAGAGCCTGAAAGCATGATGAGAATAGTTTTCTTTTTCCACAATCATCAGGGGAATGGATTTTTTTTGAAAATCCAGAAATAATCCGGTCAATTTTTTTAGAAGAAAAGATCCTTCATCAAAAGAAACATCCCCGTCAAAAAACTGTTTGGAAGGCGCCAGAATAAAACAAAGCCTGTCAGGGTTTGCGGTCTGGATCACATCTCTTGTCTCATCGAGTATCTGGTAAGGGGTAAAACAACGACTCACGGTAATTTTATCGTGAATGTCTTCCGGTGCGATTTGATTTCCAAGAGCTTCTTCGGCAATGGCATAAGCATCAAAACGGATAGCGCAGTCGATATTATGAATAACATAACCGCTCCGTACGAGGTAAAATTGCCAGATGTGCGACAGGAAAAAAATTCCGGAATATCCGGTTAAAAGCCCCACCCCCTGCTTGTTCCATGAAGAAATCGCTTCAAGCTCCGGAGAGTGTATAAATGAGCGAGAATGCTTTACTGACCACATGACAGCACTATTGAAAGATTACATAATCTGTAAATAAAAATATATACACATATGTTAAGTATATGTTTAATAAAAGAGCATGGGCATGAACTTCGATATTTACGTCAGGAGGCAGTAAAATGCTTGTTTTTGCGGCGCGACCGCCACAAAACTGCGCGAATTTAAATCACTCTGAGTGAATTTCGACTTCCAGGATCAGAAGTTTTAAACTTAAAAATTTTAAACTTAAAAAAGAATTGACAGACGGCATAAATCTTGATGAATGCACCTTAAATCAGTTTATGTTGAAAAAGAAAAAGTCCGAAAGTAATAAAGTTTACATTATCGATTCAAAAATTCGATCATCTGATAATTTGTTTCATTCAATTATTGGATATATTGCCCGAAATTTCGATAATTTCAAGCGGTACATTAAAAAAAAGCAGGAAGAACGCTTGACTTTGATGCTTGTTCCTCACAATGATGCAAAAGCCAAAAATTTTCATATTTCCAACTTTACTTTTTCCATTATTTTAACTACTTTTACAAGTATCGTCGTCATAAGCTCTGTTTTAATAATAAATCACACAAGTACGCTGCATCAAGTGGATAAATTAAAAATATCGCAAAAAGATGCAAAAATTCAATTCAAAAAAATCCGTGAGGAGATACAGGGAATGGAAAGTACTTTTTCATCCATTCGCTCACGCTTGTCCCATTTATATGCCATGAGCCAGGATAAAGAAACAGGCGATTCCACCTTGTTTGGCCAGGGAGGGGGAGCAGTCCCCATTGAATCAGTAAAAACGAAAGAGGCATCGGATACCGAAGTAAGCGATGAAAATATTCCAACCGAAGTGTTTATGCTGAATAGAATGCTTGATGACATGCAATTATCCGAAAAACCCTTGAAAGAAATTGAAAAATATCTTCAAAAAAGATCCAAAATCATACAAAACACCCCTACTTTATGGCCAGTATCGGGTTATATTGTAAATCCCTATGGGTTTGTGCGCAGTACAGACACCATGAAAACCTATTTTAATGAAGGCGTAGATATTGCTGCCTCTCCTGGCGCCAAAATTATGGCAACTGCTCCTGGAATAATTACAGAAATCAAAAAAGATACCGATAGAACATGGGCAGTACGAATACGTCACAATTATGGTTATGAAACTGTTTACAGAGGATTGGATCGTGTAATGATAAATATCGATGACAAAGTCGTAAAGGGCGAAGCCATTGGATTTTTAGGACACAAATTAGATCAGGGAGAAAGTCTTCTGAACTACCGGATCTATGTTGGTATTGACAGTCAAAACCCGTTGCCTTACTTAAGCTACATTCCAAATTAATAAAATGAGCAATCAGGATTACTTTCTTGAACCAATAGATTCCATTATTGGAGAGAAGGCTCAATTTAACGGCGATTTCATATTGCAGGGAACACTACGTATAGATGGAGTACTTTCGGGGAAAATAGTTTCCGAAGGTAAGGTTATTATTGGCCCGCGAGGTCATGTTAAAACCAATATAATCGCAAGAACCGTAATCGTTGCTGGCCGTGTTGACGGAAATATATATGCCCTTGAAAGCGTTCACTTGCTCGAAGATGCCCGGTTATACGGGGATATCATTACATCAAACATGATTATGCAGGATGGAGTTATTTTTGAGGGTAGGGCAAAAATCAACAAAATAGATAACGAGAAGGCCTTTTTTGAAGCTTCCCGGTAAATAAAATGCTTGTCAACTGGAACTTGATAAGAACGGACAAAACCCAAACCCGAAAAAAAGAAAAGTTAAAAACCGGGGGAACCCGCGATAAAAACAAACTATTTGCCGATCAAATCAACGAAGCCATTGAAGTTTCCAAATCGCCGGAATTATTTGATTTTGATTTTTTTATGGATAATCTGGAAGATATTGAAAACAAGTTCATCGAAAACCCTGACAGTGCAAATTTTTTTGAATATAAAACCTACCTGAAAACAGTTGCCGGTAAAATCATTCAAAATGCGTATAAAAAAATTTCATTAAAGGATTCAAAGAAGAAACAATATGAGATCGTGAAGGTTATTGATAAAAATCTGGATGAACTTTATCAGCTAATTATGCAAAAATCTGCCAATAAGCAAAAAATTTCCATAATCATGGGGAACATTAAAGGGCTGATTCTCGATTTAAGCGTTTGACAGTATAATCTGGTTTCCAGAATAGAAGTTCCTTTTATGGTAAATTTTTCAAACAAGTACTCCCCAGACGCAAAGGAAAACTATAAACCCTTTTTACGGAATTTTATTATTCTTGTTTCTGTGGGTTTTATGCTGACCTCAATAATATTTATTTTTATTGATTACCGCGAGCAAAAAAATCTGATAATTCAAGAGGAATCCGAAGATCTGGAAATGCTGGTTTCCATGTTACACGATATGGATCAGACACAAAATAAATTAATGCTGGATTTTCTGGATGTATGGTTAAAAAGCCATGCGGAATTAATAAAAATCACCTTAATCGATTCCAATGGAAAAACGATAAAAGAAGCCGTTAAAAAAAATAAGGAAAATAAAACAACAACTCTAAAGCTCTCACAAGAAATCAATTTAAAAAATCTAAATAACGCTTTGTTAATTGAAGAAGTTAACGTGAACCATCACTTAAATAGAATAATATGCGTTTCCATTGGTTTTCTGGGTCTGTCTTTTATTCTAATTTTAATTTTTGGAATTGTGATGTTCCGGGTAATTCACAATTATGCGATATCGCCTTTACAGAAAAAAGCTCTAAAAGAGTTTAATACCCTCACAACGATCATAGACAATCTTCAGGTTGGAATTGCTTTAATTGACGCAGATATGAACCTGATCAAGGCAAACGCTCTTTGTGAAAACTGGTTTTCAGATATACACGAAAAATCTGAATGTAAAAAATGCTATAGCTGCCTGAATCCCGAATCGGATCATGATTGCCATGATTGTCCGGTTACAAAGACGTTTAAAGATGGAAAGGTTCATGAAGCAAACCGCTCGTTTTTTCGAAACGGCGAAATGGTTTATCAGCGAGTTCAATCCTGCCCGATTATATTTGAAAATAAAATCACCGAAGTTATTGAAATTGTAGAAGATATTTCCGCCAAAGTGCGCGAACAAGAAATCTATAAAAGGTCATACAGAGTCCAGAAAATTCTTTTGCAATGTATGCAGGCGTTAATTCATTCGGACAATGAAGAAATCATGCTTCAAAAAATATGCCAGATCATCGTTGACAGCGGATACTACAAATTAGCCTGGATTGGTTTTTCAAACTTTTCTGAAAAAACCATTGAACTTGTAGCCAGCGCCGGATTCGACGAAGGATTTATTGATGAAATTAAAAACATCGAGGATGAATCGGAATACCTTGATTTTCCTGTAACAAGAGCGATAAAAACAAAGAACCCTCAAATAATTCAAGATATTCAAAGGGATTCAGCCAGCATCGTGTGGAAAAAGGCTTCAATGAAATCCGGATTTAAATCCATGCTCTCCATCCCGGTGGATGTGCTTGGATCATTGAATATTTTTGCGGAACAAAAGAATATTTTTGATGAAGAAGAAATAAATTTTTTAACCAAACTGGCTGGTGAGACAAGTTACGGGATTCAGAATTTCAGAAACAGAATGACATCAAAAGAGTTAATGGAAGTGAACATTGCCTTAAAAAAGGCGCGCGATGAAGCGGATACGGCAAACAGAAAAAAAAGCGATTTTCTGGCCGTTATGACGCATGAGATCCGAACACCTCTTGCCGGAATTCTCGGAATCTCGGAGTTGTTAGCTTCTACCCCGTTAAGCCCGGATCAGCAAAAATATATAAGTATTATCAAGTCTACGGGCGACATGCAGTTGAATATTATTAATGACATTCTGGACTTGTCCAAAATTGAAAAAGGAAAATTAATGCTGGATCGTTCAGAATTTGACTTAAGGCAGTTAATTGACAATGTAATCCAGACATTTCAATGGCAAATTCAGAAAAAAGATTTAACTATCATTTTCAACATTTCCCCGGAAATTCCGGAAATTTTGACGGGAGACCCCCTGAGAATTCGGCAAATCTTGTTTAACCTTATTGGCAACTCCATTAAATTCACAGACGCAGGCGGCATTGCTGTATTTGTTGAAAAGAAATATCTGGATTCTCTGGTTTGCAAAATAAAGTTTTCCATAATAGATACCGGCATAGGAATCCCTGAGGACAAACAATCCGGCATATTTGAAAGTTATAACCAGGCTGATATTACCATTACAAAGGAATTTGGCGGCACGGGGCTTGGAACCACCATTTCAAAAAATCTTGTAGAGCTGATGGGCGGTACTATTGGTTTAATCAGCCCTGCACGAAAAATATCCGAATTAAATTATCCGAACAAGCCAGGAACAGAATTCTGGTTTATTCTCGAATTAAGTGTTCTTAATATTGTAGAAACTGCAAAACCAGAAAAAACCAGTTCTATCTCTATGATCCCAAAAAGCAGCGAGCACGCTAAAATTCTTGTAGCAGAAGATAATGAAATTAGTCAAATGCTAATTAAAATAATGCTGGAAAAATTAAATCATAAGGTAGAGATTGCAAAGAATGGA
>Ga0224495_10000414_pt1 | contig 34528 bp, 26 predicted proteins | sample SF_Jul11_sed_USG_FD_168128 | JGI IMG/M metagenome (GOLD analysis project Ga0224495, IMG submission 168128) | Sediment microbial communities from San Francisco Bay, California, United States - SF_Jul11_sed_USGS_4_1 | ecosystem: Environmental > Aquatic > Marine > Sediment | place: USA: California... | reverse complement strand
GCAGCATGTTGCGGCACCGTACCCTGCATTCATAGGGATCGATAGGCTTGGTGATGAAGTCGGTTGCCCCTGATTCAAGCACCTGATATTTGATGTCCCGTTCCTCCAGCGATGTGACCACAACGATAGGCACGCCTTCAAGGGAATACATCCGCCGCATCTGCTGTACTGCTTCCAATCCCGTCATGCCGCTCATCATGTAATCGACGATGATCAAATCTGGATGATTGTCTCTGATCCATGCCAATGCGGTAATCGGTTCTGCAAATGTCTTAACGATAATGTTCTTTTGGACGCTCTGTAATACCTTGTCAAGTATTAGCCGGCTGGTGAATTCGTCATCGATGATGACGACTAGTGGAGCTTCTGTATTTTCAAAACTGTTTTCGATCAATTCAAATGACATCGTGTCCCCTTTATAAGGCGGCATAAGGCGGCCACCCATCTTGTTCATGCAGTTTATCAATTAAATCGGCCTTCGCATTGATTATAACAAGCTTTTTTTCATTTGCAACCACTTTGATTGCATGGTGTAACGGAGTGGCTCTCGTTACGTCAGGCTTTTCCCCTGCGTAAGTTGCATGTACAAAATCAAGGAAATCGGCTGTTTATTGCTGCGGAGAGCATAAAATATGTGAAGGAATGCATATCTGAATTCGCATGCACCTTAAAATTGCTTTGCCGATGGAATGCAGATGCAAGGCGTGCCGGGTGACAAGCTCTGGACAGTGGTATTGGCAGGCAAGGCACGAGAAAGTTAGGGAATAAAGATATTGTGGGGTTTTATGTTGGGAGGGAATCGGTATAATCGCCCGAACTATTTTTTCAATGGCGTTCGTGAGTCAATGGCGAATGCTTCATACGGGAGAAATTCATGCGGATAGGCATTCCTGCGGAAACGATCGCAGGCGAAACTCGTGTTGCAGCTACGCCTGAGACGGTGAAGAAGCTGGTGGCTACGGGGCATAAGGTGTCGGTGCAAATTGGTGCTGGCGTCGGTGCCAGCATCCCCGATTCCGAATACCATGCAGTCGGCGCTACGATGGTGAGTGCGGCTGATATTTATGCACAAGCCGAGATCTTGCTCAAGGTCAGGCCGCCCAGCGCAGATGAACTTTCTAAATTGAACAAGGGCGCGGTGCTGGTCGGTTTGCTTAATCCACACAATGCCGATCTGGTCGCGTCTTATGCCAAGCAGGGTATCGCCGCTTTTTCCATGGAAAAATTGCCGCGCACCTCACGCGCGCAGGCGATGGACGTGTTGTCTTCTCAGGCCAACATCGCCGGCTACAAGGCGGTGATCGTCGCAGCCAATCTTTACAAACGATTTATCCCGATGTTGATGACTGCCGCCGGTACAGTAAAGGCCGCGCGCGTGGTGGTCTTGGGTGTAGGCGTGGCGGGGTTGCAGGCCATCGCCACTGCGAAGCGGCTGGGCGCGGTGATCGAAGCTTCCGACGTACGCCCGACGGTGAAGGAGCAAGTGGAATCGCTGGGCGCTAAATTCATTGATGTGCCCTACGAGACAGACGAAGAGCGCGAGTGTGCACAGGGCGTGGGCGGTTATGCCAAGCCGATGCCGGCCAGCTGGATGGCACGTCAGAAGGTGGAAGTCGCCAAGCGTGTGGCACAAGCCGATATTGTGATTACTACTGCGCTGATTCCGGGGCGGCCTGCACCGGTGCTGGTCAGCGAAGATATGGTGAAGTCGATGAAACCGGGTTCGGTGATCGTGGACTTGGCGGCTGAAGCCGGCGGCAACTGTCCACTGACCGAGTTGAACAAGACCGTGGTCAAGCACGGCGTGACATTGGTGGGTGAATCAAATTTGCCGGGTACGGTGGCAGCGGATGCGTCAGCCTTGTATGCGCGCAACCTGCTGAACTTCATCAATCTGTTGTGTGACCCCAAGAACGGCGGCGCCATCAACATCAACCGTGAAGACGACATCATCGCCGGATCGCTGATCGCGATAGACGGCGCAGTCGTCACAAAATAAGGAGCATGAAATGAGTGGAGTCGATCCTGTCGTATTGAATCTTACCGTGTTTGTGCTTGCGATCTTTGTAGGCTATCACGTGGTGTGGAATGTCACCCCTGCGCTGCATACTCCGCTGATGGCGGTCACCAACGCGGTGTCCGGCATCATCATCGTTGGCGCAATGCTGGCAGCTGGTCCGCAACTGATCGACGTGGGCACGGTGATGGGGCTGGTGGCGGTGATGTTGGCCGCGGTCAACGTGTTTGGCGGTTTTTTGGTGACCAAGCGCATGCTGGACATGTTCAAGAAAAAGAGCAAATAAAGGAACCCCAATGTCAGCTAATTCTGTTGCACTTGCCTATCTCGTCGCTGCTGTCCTGTTTATTCTGACGCTGAAGGGACTGAGTTCCCCGGCCACCTCGCGGCGAGGGAATATGTTCGGCATGATCGGTATGGCCATCGCCGTGCTGACCACGTTGACCTTGACCCACAACTGGATCTACATCCTGATCGCTATCGCGGTCGGCGGCACCATTGGCGCGATCATTGCCCAGCGCATCCAGATGACCGCGATGCCGGAACTGGTAGCGGCGATGCACTCGCTGGTCGGCCTGGCAGCCGTGCTGGTCGCGATGTCCGCATTCAACAATCCGGTCGCCTATGGCATAGCCCTGCCGGGTGAGATGCTGCACTCCAGCAACCGTATCGAGCTATTCATCGGCACCTTTGTCGGTGCGATCACCTTTTCCGGTTCCATCATCGCCTTTTTGAAGCTTTCCGGAAAAATGTCGGGGAAGCCGATCCGTTTTGCAGGGCAGCACTGGGTGAATCTGGGGCTAGGCATCATGATGGTTGGTTTCGGTGTCGCATTCTTTATTGCGCCAAGCTGGACACCATTTTTGATCATGACCACCCTCGCGCTGCTGCTCGGTGTATTGTTGATTGTGCCGATCGGCGGGGCTGACATGCCGGTGGTCATCTCGATGCTGAACTCCTACTCCGGTTGGGCGGCGGCGGGTATCGGCTTCACTCTGAACAATAACATGCTGATCATTGCCGGTTCGCTGGTCGGCAGTTCCGGCGCGATCCTGTCCTACATCATGTGCAAGGCGATGAACCGCGCCTTCCTGAGCGTGATTCTTGGCGGTTTTGGCGGAGGCGAGGGTGCGGCGGCGGATAGTGGCGATGGAAAACAGAAAACGTATCGCAGCGGCAGCGCAGACGATGCCGCATTCCTGATGGGTAATGCTTCTTCGGTCATCATCGTGCCGGGCTATGGTCTTGCCGTGGCGCGGGCACAACATGCGATTAACGAGATGTCGCATCTGCTGGCCGAGAAGGGCGTGACCGTGCGCTATGCCATCCATCCGGTAGCAGGACGCATGCCAGGTCACATGAACGTGCTGCTGGCCGAGGCGGAAGTACCCTACGAGCAGGTGGTCGAAATGGATGAGATTAACAACGAGTTTGCCGATACTGACGTGGTATTGGTGATAGGCGCGAACGACGTGGTGAATCCCGCTGCCAAGAACGACAAATCCAGTCCGATTTACGGCATGCCGATACTCGAGGCACACAAGGCGCGTACCGTGCTGGTGGTCAAGCGGAGCATGGCAACCGGTTATGCCGGATTGGACAACGACCTGTTCTATCTGGACAAGACCATGATGGTGTTCGGAGATGCGAAGAAGGTGGTCGAGGACATCATCAAATCCCTGTCTTAAGATTCTCCAAGGGAATAAATTAAAAAGAGCCGTTTCTGCGGCTCTTTTTATTCTAGAATCCATGTGGTGATCACTTGTGGTGTGTCTTGATGACGAGGAATGCACCGAGCAAACTTTGTATCAGATATATGGTGCCGGATATGCGATGCAGTATTTTGAAACGGTCGGCATAAGCGCTATGCATCACATCAAGTGGCAATGCTTGCGTCTTGAGGTCATTCATGGCAGGTTGGAGGCCACACTGTATCGTTAGCGTCAGCAGCAGCAACGTCGCGATGATCCAGAACAATGGTTGGCGTAGCGCAGCCCGGCCAAAATCGATGAGGTGTAGCGCCAGCAGGTATATGCCACACACGATGCCGAGGTAGCCCACCACGGCGAACATCTCCCCGGCCAACATGCCGGCCAGCTGTCTGTCTGGTTGGGCAGTGAACAGCACCGGCACGGCGAGATAGCCGATTGCCCACAAGGTGCCGATCCAGGCAGTGATTGCCAAAGCAGCAAGATAGTGCGATAGTTTTTTCATGATGCGCAGCGTAGCACATATGGGTGCGATGATATGCCGAAAAAACATCCGGCATACTCTGGGTAAAGTCATTGCGCCAGCGTTATTCCTTTTGGAAATTCCTATTTATCTGGATATCGTCTGATATACCAGGCAGCAATTAAGAATACGATGATCGAGGCGAAAAGTCCCGGCATCTATTTTTTTTCGGCTTGGTCGTGGGGCACCGTTACAGAGGCTGAGGCGATGGTCTGGTTGCCGGATGCATCGGTTGCCGAGTAGGTCACGGTGTATATTCGATCGGATGCACCATTGTGATAGGCGCGGAGTTTTATGTATCGGTCATCAATGCCAAAACTTGCATCGCGAATATCGCCTGGTTCCAGCGGCTCGCTGGCGGTGATAGATTCGAGTTTGACTTCGGGAAGGTGGTCATAGTCGTCGTCTTTTATTGTGAAGATGGCATTGACTGGCATCAGCTTTCCGTCCTGCGTGTGAAGTACACTGGGGTTCAGGTTAACCGAGAGGCTGGGTGGGGTGGCATCTAGTTTATCGAGGGGGACGGTGAGATTGGCCGGATAGCGGTTGGTAAAATGAACCATGGCATGGCCGGTCAGATAGTTGATGTCGGGATGATCCAAGGCAACGCTCATTTTGTTCAGGGTTTGACCGCCACTCAACGGTGCAGACTTATCGTTGATGATTTCCCAGAGGATGGCGTGAGTAGAGCTTTTTTCGGGGCCAATCACGGAAACGCGCCAGCCTGTCGGGGAATTGGAATTGGCGGCAGGAATGCCCAACTTGGTGTGCCAGCCAGAAGGCAGCTCAAGCAGTTCCCAGACATCGTTATTTGTATCCTCGTCGTTCTTGCTGTCCCGCCCGATTGAAATGCCATCGATGGTTTGCGGGAGGTTATTGGTCACCCGGTAGTGGTAAACGATTTTGCCGCCAAGATGCCTGGCATATACTCCCACTCTGACAGTGGGTGAGGTGGATGGCTCTTCCGCCCTGCTGACAGATGCAAAAGTCAGCACGACTATACCGGTCAACTTGAGTATATTAATCGCACAGGTTTGTTTCATGGAACAGCCTCTCTGTATTTGATGATTCGGTTACAGCCTGAATTTACTATGGCACTGCACGCAATAACTCATCGTTTTACGCAATGCCAGCAATGATTTCTTCAGGTCTTTTGTCTGTAACGTATTTGCCAATTCAGCCGCACTGGCGCGAAAAGATTTTCCCATGTTGTTAAAATCCTCATTCTTGGATGCGTCATATATCTGATTCAGGACTTCGTTCATTTCAAACCTGCCCCTGGCAATTTTGGCAGCCTTTTCGTATCTCGCTTCGGCAATCAGGCCAATGATGGTTTGGGTGGCGGCCATCTGAGCCTGCATATTGGATAATAGGCGGTGCTTTATCCGGGGAGAAAGGTCAAGGGATGTTCTGAGGTCTCTGATGTTGTGTGCCTCAAGACCAGCGACGCCCTTTTCCTCTGCTATGCCGACAGTCGGTATCCATAGAAGTATCAGAATCAAGAATTTCTTCATAGCTTTATCCTCGTTGAGTTTAATGTGGTCGGACGGCGTGTTTTTCGCTGTTGAGATGGTGCGCAGTGTTCCAGTATTCATCTGTCAGGTCAACCGGTGAACTTGGCAATGCGGTTTTCCTATGTGCTTTTCTAAATGTAACGGCGAGTGCGTCCAATAGCGGCGATGAGTGTTGCGGTAGCGCTCCACTTGCAAACCTTTGCATCCATGTCGACCAAGATTGCGCCATTCTTGTCCGAGCGCAGCAGTTGCGCGTCGAAGTCTGCGTAGCGTTTTATACCTCCTGATTTTGATGTTCGAAGCGATTGCGATATCAGGCGGTGAATGCAGTATATTTTGGGGCACGGCACTGACGAATCCGGCTGTTGAAGAGGTCTTGCTGCCGGGATGCGGCACAACTAACAATGCGGCAGGTAATTTATCCGTATGTTCTTTGAGAAGCCGCTGTTCGGATTTATGTTTGATATCGGCAGTCAATAGAATATGCTGGTTGCCAGCACTGATGCGCAGCACGCAACTTGATCGTTATCGTGGCGGATGTGCTGATCGGAGTAGCTGCCGATAGCGGGATGAAATATCTCAAAGACCATTCCGTCCCATTGCCCCGCTTGTCCCTCCATGCAGCGCTGCTTTTCGGTTGCCAGCGGCGTTAATGGATGTCCTTCAGGCAGTGGCGACGATAGCCAGCCTATAGTCATGCCCAGCCAAAGCCGGTTTGTGCAGCCTGCTGTTTCTACAGCCACACACCAATCGTGAAGCAAGCGGTGAAGAGAACCATGCACGTAGATTAGCTCATGGGGATAGAATTGGGGTATGCGAAAATTATTTCGAAAATTCTTGCCGCACCATGAAGCGGTGAGGAGCCAGCGTTGGATCAAGCCTTTCGGCAGCTGGCTGCAGCACCCTAACTTGTGGCATTTGCATCGCCGCTCGGTGGCGGGAGGTGTGGCGGTAGGATTGTTTTGCGGCCTTATTCCCGGACCAGTACAAATAATTTTTGCCGCACTGTTGGCGGTGCTGTTGCGCGTCAATCTGCCGGTGGCGGCGTTTACCACTTTTTACACCAACCCGTTCACCATCGTACCTTTCTATTTGCTGGCTTACGAACTCGGGGCGAGGGTGAGCGGAGCGTACACCGGCGTGGCGGTGGCTAAGCTGAACTTCCCGGAAATGCACTGGCATGATTGGCTAAGCGAATTGTGGGACTGGCTGGTGATGCTGGGCGAGCCAATCCTGATCGGCTTGCCGTTGCTTGCCACAGCTCTGGCGATTAGCGGATATGTTGCAGTGCGTGTGGCTTGGCGCTTGATGGTGATATGGAAGTGGCGTGCAAGACAGCAGCGGCGCATTTGACCTGTGCGGCCAGTTTACTTCCATCATTAAGTTTGCCGTTGCGGCTGCGTGTCGATAGAATCAGCGACCCCCTATACGAACCTTCATGGATATTGCCGTAATGAAATCTTCAAGCTTTTGCGTCCGGGTACTGTGGCCATAACAATGCCAAGGCTGATTATTCTGATGCTTTTATGCGCTTCCGTGCCGCTATCGGGATGCAAGAGTTACGGGCCTGTCGGTTCGCCGGATTTTGACCCGACCTACAGTCGCACACTGGAAAAGAATGAGCAATTGATGTTCGCTGCTCAGACAGAACTGATAGATGGCACCTATATGGAAGGAGAGGAGGAGGCTTTTCCTTCATACAATGGCATGATGTTACTGACCAGCCAGCGCATATTGTTTGTGCGATGGAACGGAATACAGCTGCGTTATGAGCCTTTGATCTGGGCAGGCTATGCCGACATTGCACAAGTCAAAATGCACAACAACATCCTGTTGCAATATATCTCCTATGTCGCGACAGACGGCCACAAATATACTTATATGCTGGGCAAAAACAACGTTGATCAAGCCTATGCAATTCTGATGGCGTGTATACAGGCGAGGCATAAAATTCCGGATTCGACCGGCATACCCATATGAATAGGCACAGGGCGTAATCGTTTTCGAATTACTCCTGCTATACCGGCTGTAACACCCCATCGACCAGGCGCAGTCTGCGCTGCATGCGTCCCGCCAATTCGAGATCGTGCGTCACCACAATGAGGCTGGTGTTGAGCTTCTCGTTGAGTTGCTGCATCAGGTCGAACAGCGCTTGTGCGCTGCTGCGGTCGAGGTTACCGGTCGGTTCGTCGGCCAGCACGCAGGCCGGTTCGGTGACCAGTGCGCGTGCTACCGCCACTCGCTGGCGTTCTCCGCCGGATAATTCCGATGGGTGATGGTGAAGGCGATGCCCCAGCCCCACCTGCTCTAGCATCGCAGCCGCGCGCGGCGCGGCCTCGGCACGTTTCATGCCACGTATCAGCAACGGCATGGAGACATTCTCCAATGCGGTGAATTCCGGCAGCAGATGGTGAAACTGGTACACGAAGCCCAGAGAGAAGTTGCGCATCTCGCCGCGCTGCGCTTCGTCCAGTTGCTGCATCTGCCGCCCGAGTATCTGCAAATTGCCGCTGCTGACCTCATCCAGCCCACCCAGGAGGTGCAGCAGCGTGCTCTTGCCAGAGCCCGACGCACCGACGATGGCCACACGCTCGCCGCGCTGCACTTCGAGGTCGATTCCCTTGAGCACCGGCACCTCGATCTTGCCGAGCAAGAAAGTCTTGGTCAGACCGCGGCAGGAAATGACCTGCTCTGTCTTCTGCTCACTCATAGCGTAGCGCCTCCGCTGGTTGCGTTTGCGACGCCCGGTAACTCGGATACAGCGTCGCCAGCAAACAGATCAAGAAAGACATGCCAGCTACCAGCATCACTTCCGGGTAGCGTAGGTCGGAGGGCAGTTCGCTGATGTAATACACGTCCTTGGCGAGAAACTGCACCCTGAACAGTTGCTCGATGAACGGCACCACTACATCCAGATTGAGCGCCAGCACGATGCCGCCAACGGCGCCAAGCAGCGTGCCTACCACGCCGATCACCACGCCCTGCACGATGAATATTTTCATGATGCTGCGCGGCGAAGCGCCAAGCGTGCGCAGGATCGCAATATCGGCCTGCTTGTCGGTAACCGCCATCACCAGTGTCGAGACGATGTTAAAGGCGGCAACCGCGACGATCAGCGACAGGATGATGAACATCATCTTCTTTTCCATCTGCACTGCGCGGAAGTAGTTGCTGTTCTGGTGCGTCCAGTCGTTGGCATACTGGTCATCCGGCAACTGGCTCTGCAGTTCTTTCGCCACCTGTGGAGCCAAGTCGATATCGCGCAGTTTAGCGCTGATGCCGGTTACGGCAGTGCCGAATTGATACAATTTTTGTGCGTCGCTAAGGTTGATTAGCGCTAGGTTGTTGTCATAAGGCGCCATGCCGATTTCAAAGATGCCCACCACGCGGAATTGTTTGAGGCGCGGCATCATGCCGGCGGGTGTGATCAAACCTTGAGGAGTAATCAGCAGTATCTTGTCATTGAGCCGCACGCCGAGCGCGCGCGCCAGATCGCTGCCGAGCACGATGCCGAATTCGCCGCTGCGTAGTTCGTCCAGCTCACCCGATTTGATCTTGTTGGACAGATCGGTGATCGCGGTTTCGCGCGCCGGAGAAATGCCACGCACCATCACTCCCTGCACATTCTGTCCGTTCGAAAGCATGCCCTGCCCGGAGATGTACAGCGCGGCCGCAGCGACCTGCGGATGCCCAGACACCTTGTTCAGCGTGGATTCCCAGTCATTCAGTCGACCGCCATCCGTGACCACTTCCAAATGCGGCGATGCGCCCAGCATGCGCGCGCGTATTTCTTTCTGGAAGCCGTTCATCACCGACAGCACCACGATAAGTGCCAGCACGCCCAGCGCCATGCCCAGCATCGAGATCAGCGAGATGAAAGAGATGAAATGGTTGCGCCGCTTGGCACGGGTGTAGCGCAGTCCGATGAATAGTTCGTAGGGTTGCAAGGTAATTAGATGGTGTTGTTTGAGCGGGCGTTAGTTTGCCACAAAAAAGTACCATTTGTGGTGAGGTATTGAATCATAATGGGATGTGTCGAATGCTTGAGGAAGCCATTCGACATGTTATGAGTACCCTGCGCTCAACTAGTCAAAGCCTCAGGGTGAACGTTTTTGGTAAATGAGCTGACTGGGAAAATCCTACTTATTGCAACAATTCCTGGGCAGCTAAAACTCCGCTTCCCTTCAGCTTGATGCCAAAAGCTTTCATACCCATCTCGCAGCCGCTGATCGCTGCCAGCAAGGAGAGAGCATTGCAGTCTCCCATGTGCGCGATCCTGAATACCCGTCCTTTGATCTTGCCTAGCCCCGTGCCTAATGAGAGATTGTAACGTTCGTGTATCAGCTTGCGCAGCGCATCTGCATCGACGCCCTCCGGTGTCACCACCGCTGTTACCACCGGCGAATGGGCGGCTGAATCCATGCATTGGGTTTCCAGTCCCCATGCAGAAACTGCCGCGCGGCACGCCGAGGCCAAACGTTGATGGCGGGAAAAGACATTATCGAGACCTTCAGCCATCAGCATTTCTATGGACTCGTGCAGGCCGTAAAGCAGATTGACCGAAGGGGTGGTCGGCCAGTACCCGGTCTTGTTTGCTTCAAGGATGTCATCCCAGGCCAAAAATGCCTTGGGTGACTTGGCGGTCTTGCTTATTTCGATCGCCTTGGCGGAGATTGCATTGAAGCCCAGACCGGGCGGTAGCATCATGCCTTTTTGCGAGCCGCATATTGAAACATCCACACCCCATTCGTCATGGCGATATTCGGCGGAGGCGAGTCCCGAGACCGAATCAACGATCAGCAATGCAGGATGTTTTGCCGCATTAATGGCTTTGCGTACGGCGGCCATATCGGAAATAACACCGGTAGAGGTTTCGTTATGTACCACGCAGACCGCCTTGATCTGATGACCAGTATCAGATTTGAGGCGCGCTTCGATCTTTGCGGCATCTACGCCGCAACGCCAATCTTTAATGCCAGACTGACCCAGATACTCAGTTTTGAAACCTAGGCGTTCAGCCAGTTTTTTCCACAAGTTTGAAAATTGACCGGTCTCATACATCAGCACCAGATCTCCGGGAGAAAGCGTATTTACCAGCGCGCCTTCCCAGGCGCCCGTTCCGGATGCCGAGTAAATGATGACGGGTTGTGTGGTTTTGAAGATCTGCTTGATGCCAGAAAGTACTTTCAAGCCCAGTTGACCAAACTCCGGGCCGCGATGATCGATGGCTGGAAAGCTGATCGCTCTCAGGATGCGCGCAGGAATCTGGCTGGGTCCGGGGACATGCAGGAAATGCCGGCCAGATAGATGTGAATCAAGTTTGAGCATGTTATATCTCCCTCTAATTTGTATTGAATTAATATTTGTTCAATTTTTTCCATTCTCACACAAAAAAGCCCAAAACGGCTAAGGGCGCAATATTTAAGGAAAACTCTGATTTACTCCCGAACTGTGGTTCGATACATTTGCAGTTCGTACTTATAACCATGGGCTTGGCATGTAGGAGAGAGAGTGGTCATATGCAAACTTTGGGGTGGTGACAGTGTTGGTGTATAATCTGCCTTTACATGTTTCCGGTAAATGAAACCATGAATGAAATTTTGCAATATCTGAAAAAGCATGGTGAGCAACTCGACTCGGAGATTGCTTTAGCCACAGGTACGTCACTTGCCAAGGTGCGGTTGTATTTATCAGAGCTTTCTGACAAAAAAGAGATTATGACTTGCCATTCGATCAGGTACGAGAAGGGTAAGAAAATCGAAGGAATACGTTGCCGGATAACCGGATATATTCCTCCAGCAGCCCCAGGCAGAAAATCCAAGTCGCAGTTGCAAATATCCTAAGACTGGCTTTCTGCCCCTACATTTTCACGGGAAGCCTGCTTGCTCTGGGCGTGGAATGTTCTGCAGGAAGAAATGGGTTCGGCGGCCAAACATCTTATCCGAAGTTAATAATCAAGGGTGACATTGCAGTCATGTTGATTGCTCGCTGGACGTCAAGTCGGCTCGACAATAATTGGTGTTAGGAAATCAATAGAGTGAGCGGTGCATTTTCTGTAAGCCAAGCTCGAACTTGATGAGCGAGTGTGCACCAGTGAGCTTCCGCTATCGAATGCCGCGCTGGAAGCGATATCCCTTATAGCTGAATATCATTCCATCCGGCGTGATTTGCTCCAGCCTGAGCCCCAACATCAAGGATCCGCCTTCCCGCAACCTTATGGAATTCACGCTGACGAGGCGCTCGCTGGGTTCGCTAGAATAGGCATGCAACTGTACTGCCATAACGGGAATCTCCTGCCGAATCTGCAGGGGCAAAGCTTCCAGAGGCAGCGCTTCTTGCTCCTGTGTTACACCGGCAAGGCTAGGTGGGTTGTCCGGCATGGTTTTATCCGGAATGGGCGCTGCCATACTGGGTGTACCGGAGTTGTTAGGCGTTGAGTTGCCTGGCTTTATGGTGTTTGCCAAGTGTACAGTTTGCTCTGTGTTCAATATTGGCGATTCAGTGGCAAGGTGTTCTGTCTCAAAAGGCGGCTGTTCAGATTGCCATGGTTGCAGCCAGCCGATCATGATTCCGGCGCCGAGTATTACCGCCGCAAGCAGGCCATAATGGAAAAACGTGGGACGTTTGGGCGTAGCCACAGTTAATTGTGCGACCTGCAATGTCGGTGTTGCGCCACGCTGTCGTTGCTGGTCGGATTTTTTGAGTGCTTCAAGGATATACGACATGCTTACTTTTCCTTTTGTTCACGGAATAACTTCGGCGTTGTCATATCTGTCGTACTGCTCAGGCGTATCATGGTCTGAAGTCCGACGATTCCGACAGGGATGAGCCCTTGAGAGAGCTGAAACTGTTTGACCTGGCGTACCATGGCCTCATCGTATAACTGATCCTTGGGGGTAGCCGCCGTCTTGCCATAGAGCTGTGAGAGTTGTTTACCCAACCATTCCACATCCGGTCCGCGATCTCCCGGGCGGATCTTATTGTTTACAACTGGCGGTATGCGCCACAGCAGGGTATAGTGCCCCGACCATTGCTCTGCAAAGGCGGCCAGGGTGACCGTACGGGTTTCGCTGGCGATTGCAAAGGTCGCGGATTGTTCGTCGAGTCTGGCCAGCGTTGCATTGAATTTTCTTCCTTGCTTGTCTTGCATTAGCAGGACGGCGGGCAGATTCAATTGACGCAGTTCATTCAACCCTCCGCGCGCGATCAGGCAACGCAAGCCAATGGCTTCTGCCTGCCGGCACTCGTCTCCAACCCTATAATCCAATCCAAGGTTATCAGCGCCCCATGCCCTGAATAGCGCGGCATAAGCCATCTCATGGCTGCGCGAGTGTGGATAGGTTGCCGGCCATTCCAGCTCATCCGGCAATGGCGCTACCGGCTTAGCAGCTGCTGCTCGAGCTTCGGCTATTGGCTGTGAGGGAGATTGCCAGACGGTCTGGTACATCACTGCCACCAGCGCGGCCAGCAAAAGACCAGCCAGCAGAGGGAGCAGCAAATTTCGGGGTTGCGTCGCCGCATTATGGAATACCTCGGTCGCTGCTTGCTTTAGTGTTGCGCGGTCGACTCTCTCCTTGGTTTGCACGAAGGTGCCCAGGAGAGCCCTGTCACACAGCACGTTGATGATCCGTGGAATGCCGCCGCTCAACCGGTAAAGCAGCCCCATCAGTGAAGGCGAGAACAGCTGGCGTTGCGCGCCCGAAACCACTAGCCTATGCTGCACATAGGCAGCGACTTCCTGCTTGTCCAGTGGCCCCAGGTGATAACGCGCGATGATCCGTTGCGCAAGCTGCCTCAGTTCTAGCCGCTCCAGCATCGCCGCAAGCTCGGGCTGGCCCAGCAAGATGATCTGCAACAGTTTGCGCTGATTGGTTTCCAGATTGGTGAGCAATCGCAATTGCTCCAGTACATCGGCGGAGAGGTTCTGCGCCTCGTCAATGATCAACACAGTATGCCTGCCCTTGGCATGGGCATCTAGCAGATAGGCATTGATGCAATCGATGTATACCTTAACGCTGGTGTTGCCATGCGGACAGGTGATGCCGAATTCGGCGCAGATAGTCGAAAGCAATTCCTCTACCGTCAGTTTGGGATTGAAGATGTAGGCCACATCGCAGGATGCTGGTATCTGCTCAAGCAGGCAGCGGCACACCGTGGTCTTGCCGGCACCCACTTCGCCTGTGAGCAACACAAACCCGCCGCCGGCATTCACTCCATAAAGCAGATGCGCGAGAGCCTCCTGATGACGCTGGCTCATATATAGATAGCGAGGATCAGGTGCGATGGAAAATGGTTCTTCGGCTAGGCCAAAATAACTCTGGTACATGGGATGTCCTAGAGTGTGTATATTGCGTCATTATAGCGGCAAGTCTCGCGCGCTCAATGCTTGTTGCTCACCGCGTAGATTACCAGCGGATGTTGGATTTTCGCGTTGATGTAGATAATGTCGTTCAAGTTTGGCGCGTCTATCGAATTTTTTCCGGCGTGTTCATGACAGCCCGGTAATCAGAGTGCGAACATAGCACTCCAAACTGGGTAGGCAATTTGCGCAATTGCTATCGGTAACAGGTGAAGCTGAAATACGGCAGCGCCAACAGAAGACTTTCGTTCTCGTCCGTACTATTATGCGCAGGTAGGTCAAGCATTACTCACAGCCTGAGAGAATAATTGACAGCCAGGGGTTTGAAATTATTGAAGGCCGGTTGTCCACTAGAGTGTGGGAAGCTCAATGTTATGAAATCTGTCCATTTGGTCATTCCCGATTTATTTCTGCCGAAAGATTTTGCCGCCGAGGGGTGTCGTGGTTTGTCATTGCCTGCGCTGGAAAAGCTACTAGGGCGCGGACACAGTGAAATACAAGAGGCTGTTCCGCTGGAAAATCTGTTGTGCGAATTGTTTGGGGTGTCCGGTCAGGGTGATGCGCCTGTTGCCCCGATTTCGGCCGCTTTTGACGGACTCGGTGACGGTTGCTGGCTGCGTGCAGACCCGGTGCATTTGAATTTTCAGCGCAATCAGATGTTGTTGGCAAGCATGCAACCAAGCGGCGAAGAAGCTGCACAGTTTTGTGCAAGTTTGAATGCTCATTTTGCCGGACAAGACATCGAGTTTTTTGTGCCGCATCCGCAACGCTGGTATGTGCGACTAGATAAGCTGCCTCGAATTCGCACCACACCGCCGTCCGAAGTGCTAGGTGGTAATGTGCGCAACGCCTTGCCTGCAGGCGAGGATGCGGCACACTGGCATCAGTTATTTAATGAGATACAGATGCTGCTGTTCGCGCATCCGCTTAACCGGGCGCGCGAGGAGCGCGGTGATTTGATGATCAACAGCGTGTGGTTCTGGGGGGGCGGATGTGTGATTTCACCTCCGCGCAGAAATTACCTAAGCGTGCATTCGGATGAGGTGCACACAGAGATGTTGGCTGCTGCGGCAGGGATTCCATTTACTAAATTGTCAGAACAATGGAGTGAGAGTGCTGGCGATGGAAAGCAATTGCTGGTGTGGACCGGTTTGAGTTCATCCTTGCAGCGAGGCGATTTGGCTGCATGGCAGACTGATTTGCAGGATTTTGAAATTAACTATGCGCAGCCTATATGGCAGGCATTGCTAAGAGGAAAACTCGTGCAGTTGCAGTTGGATATTCTGTGTGGGTATGGTATCCGTCGCGTGCAGTTGAAACGTGGAGATACCTGGGCATTTTGGCGGTGCGCAAGTCCTTTGGCCAGATATTCGATAGTATAGAATGCTGCTGGCTGTACAATTTTCAGGCTAATTATTAAGGAGCAGAGCTTGGCTTTCTGGGAAACTGCCATTCAGTTTTTCTGGCGTGAAGAATCGTTGCCGGTGCTGGCTATTGCTCTGTGCCTGGCATTCCTTCTGCTGCACTTTATCAAGGAGGAACGCAGCACCGTTGTTAACACGCTCAAGTTCTTTTTTGTCTGCCTGATCGGGCAGTTTTTAAGCGGGCTTTTCCACGCGCTCCAATTCGCGTCGGTGGCTGGCGTGTTACACGAAACGTTCATCATAGGTGCCGGGATTGCGTTGATCAGGTTATGGGGTTTGCTGATTTTCCGCATTGTGTTGCCGAGGGCCCACCTGACTCCGCCGCGCATCGCCGAGGATATTTTCGTCATCATTGCGTATATCGCATGGGGTCTGGTGCGCTTGCGCGTGGCAGGACTGGATCTGAGCAGCATCGTGGCGACATCGGCGATGATCACCGCTGTGGTGGCGTTTGCGATGCAGGATACGCTGGGAAATATCCTCGGCGGCCTGGCATTGCAAATGGACAATTCCATTCAGATCGGTGACTGGATAAGGGTGGATGACATTACCGGAAGGGTGGTGGATATTCGCTGGCGCTCCACGCTTGTGGAAACGCGCAACTGGGAAACAGTGGTGTTCCCCAACAGCCAGTTAATGAAGAACAAGTTCCTGGTGCTAGGGCGGCGCAGTGATCAACCGGTGCAATGGAGGCGCTGGATATGGTTCGGCGTTAGCCTGAATGTCACGCCGACCCGGGTGGTCAGCGCGGTGGAAAATGCTGTACTGCAGGCTGAGATCAACAACGTGGCAAAAACCCCCGCCCCCAGTTGCGTGTTGATGGAGATCGAAAAAGGCGTTGCGCGATATGCGCTGCGCTATTGGCTGACCGATCTGGCGGAAGACGATCCGACCGATGGTGCTGTCCGCTGGCATGTTTACACCGCGCTCGAGCGTGCAGGTATTCACCTGGCCGTAGAAGAGCAAAATGTTCATTACATCAGAGAAAATGAAAAGTACGAAGAGGTTGTGCATCAGCGGGAGCTGTTGCGCCGCGTCAAAACGCTCAAGCGGGTCGATCTGCTCAGGCAGATGACGGACGACGAGTTGCGAAAACTGGCGGAACATCTGATGTATGCGCCATTTGCCAAGGGCAACATGATTACCCGACAGGGAACCTCCGGGCAGCATTGGCTATATATCATTATCAGCGGTGAAGCGGAGGTGTTTCTAGAGGCGACGAACGGTGAGAGGCGCAGGCTGAGTGTTCTGACCAAGGGCGATTTCTTCGGCGAGATGAGTCTGATGACTGGTGCGGCTCGGCAGGCTTCTGTGATCGCCAAGACAGACGTGGAATGTTATCGACTCGATAAGGAGGCATTCGAGGATATCATGCTTGCGCGTCCGGGCATTGCCGAGGAGATCGCGCAGATATTGGTCGAACGCCGCGAGCAATTGGACTACGCACTGCAGAATCTGGATGTGGAAAATAGGCATAAGGAAATTCATCACCAGCACAATGAGGTGCTGGGAACTGTCAGGAAGTTTTTTGGTTTGTAATGTTGTATCATTACGTTCGTTACACGCAGGAAAGAACTCATGAAAGTATCGTTTCTGGATTTTGAAAGTCAGATTGCCGAGTTGGAAGACAAGATCGAGCAATTGCGTTACGTGCAGGATGATTCGGCTCTAGACATTGCGGATGAAATATCGCGCTTGTCCAAGAAAAGCGAAACTCTGACCAAGGATGTGTACGCCAAGCTCACTCCATGGCAGATATCGCAGGTGTCTCGACATCCGCAGCGGCCGTACACGCTGGACTATATCGAGCATCTGTTCACCGATTTCGAGGAATTGCACGGCGATCGTGCCTTTGCCGATGACAAGGCCATCGTGGGCGGTCTGGCCCGCTTCAATGGCCAGAGCGTGATGGTGATCGGCCATCAAAAAGGACGCGACACCAAGGAAAAGATCATCCGAAATTTCGGCATGCCCAGACCCGAAGGCTATCGCAAGGCAATGCGCCTGATGCATCTGGCGGAAAAATTCGCCATACCGATCATGACTTTCATTGATACGCCAGGTGCTTATCCAGGTGTGGGCGCAGAGGAGCGCGGCCAGTCCGAAGCCATCGGGCGCAACCTTTATGAAATGTCCGAGCTGCGCGTACCCATCATCTGCACCGTGATTGGCGAAGGCGGTTCTGGCGGCGCCTTGGCGATCGCAGTGGGCGATGTGCTGCTTATGCTGCAATACAGCACTTATTCGGTAATTTCTCCCGAAGGCTGTGCTTCCATCCTGTGGAAGAGCGCAGAACGGGCAGCCGACGCCGCTGAGACACTGGGCATCACCGCCACGCGTCTGAAGGCGCTGGGTTTGGTGGACAAGATCGTCAGCGAACCGCTGGGTGGTGCGCATCGCGATTATGCCGCGACCATGCAGAACGTGAAAAAAGCGCTGCTTGATGCTCTGAAAACGACGCAAAACAAACCGACAGCCAATTTGCTGCAAGACCGCTTCAGCCGTCTGATGAGTTATGGCAAGTTCAAGGAAGTCGCCCTGCAGTAACTTTTTCTTCATCCGTCATTCCGGTGCCAACCCGGAATGATGTTCCTCGGGTTTGACAGTGAATCCCCAAAGCCATCTTGCTGATCGAGTTGCGGTGCAGATCGCACCGCTGATCCCCGCGCACAGCTCTATTCTGATCGGCCTGAGCGGCGGGGTGGATTCGGTGGTGATGCTGCATCTGTTGCATTACCTCGCGCCGTGCTTTTCCTGGCAACTTTCCGCCTTGCATGTCCATCACGGCATCAGTCCGAATGCAAGCGACTGGGAGGATTTTTGCGCCAGACTTTGCGAGCGACTACGGATCCCGCTGCATGTGGAGCATGTGGATATTGCACCATTGCGAGCGCATGGCATAGAAGCGGCGGCGCGCAAGCTGCGCCATGCCGCGCTTGCCAGGCAGGTATGCGATTTTGTGGCGCTGGCCCATCATGCTGATGACCAGGCTGAGACGCTGTTGCTGCAATTGCTGCGTGGTGCAGGCGTTCGCGGCGCAGCAGCGATGGCAATGTTTTCCAAGGGAACTCCCGGTTTGTTGCGCCCGATGCTGCATTGTTCCCGACAGGAAATCCTGACTTATGCCGCCGAGCAGGGGCTGCAATGGATCGATGACGATAGCAATGCCGACGACAGTTATCCACGCAATTATTTACGCCATCGCATTTTGCCGTTGCTTGAACAAAAATTCCCGTCGTATCGCGACACACTGTCACGCGGTGCCCGGCATTTTGCCGAAGCGAGCGGGTTGCTGGATGAATTGGCACAGCAGGATGCTGCTCAAACTATCATAGGCGAAACGCTTGACGTTGCGGTCTTGCAGGCACTGAGTCAGTCACGAGCTAAAAATCTGCTCCGCTTTTTTTTACACCAACGTGGAGCAGCTATGCCACAAAGCGCTCAACTGGATGACATGCTGAAACAGCTGTGTGGCGCGCGAATAGATGCGACGGTGTGTATCTGTTTCGGCGATTGGCAGGTGCACCGATATCAGGGTTTGGTGCATGTGCAGCGAGCTCCAGCCAAACTTGACAGGAATCTTGTCTTGCAGTGGCATGGCGAAGCAGAACTGGGCTGGCCGGCCCATAACGCGCGTTTGAGTTTTAAACATACGCAAGGCGATGGAATCAGTCTGTTGAAGCTGCAAAGCGCTCCTGTGACACTTCGTCTACGCAGTGGCGGTGAAACCTTGCGCCCTCAGCCGAAAGCCTCCAGGCGCAGCTTGAAAAACCTGCTGCAGGAACACCATATACCGCCCTGGAGCCGCGATCGGTTGCCGCTGTTGTATTGCGGTGACGAATTGGCCTGTGTTCCGGGTGTGGCGATTGCGGCGGAATACCGGGCGGATGGTCATGAGGCAGCCATCCTGGTCGAATTGGAGGGCGCGCGGACTGGCAAACCCTGATAGAATTACGCCCTCGTAATTTTCGATCAACTTCAAAATATTGTCTGGAGAATGAAGCATGTCTGTAGAACGTACCCTGTCGATCATCAAACCCGATGCAGTTGCCAAGAATGTCATCGGTCAGATATACGCCCGTTTTGAAAAAGCTGGGCTGAAAATTGTAGCGGCGCAGATGCGCCACCTGTCGCGCGCCGAGGCGGAGGGTTTCTATGCTGTACACCGCGCGCGCCCGTTCTTCAAGGATCTGGTGGACTTCATGATTTCCGGCCCGGTGATGATCCAAGTGCTGGAAGGTGAGGGTGCTGTCCTGAAGAACCGTGATCTGATGGGCGCGACCGATCCGAAGCAGGCGGCCAAGGGCACGATACGCGGCGATTTCGCCGATAGCATTGATGCTAATGCAGTGCATGGTTCGGATTCTGCGGAAAATGCGGCTACCGAGATCGCCTATTTCTTTTCGACGAAGAATATCCATTCACGCTAGAAGTTAATGATGCAACAAAACCTCCTCGACTTTGATGCTCAGGCGTTGGCAGCCCATCTCACGGAAATGGGCGAAAAGCCGTTCCGTGCACGCCAGTTGATGCGCTGGATCTACAAGGACGGGGAGGCTGATTTCGCCGCGATGACCGATATTGCTTCAACGTTGCGCGACAAGCTGGCGCAACAAGCGTGCATTGCCACGCCGAAAGTCATGCGCGAAGAATTGTCGGATGACGGCACGCGCAAGTGGCTGCTTGATGTCGGAACTGGCAATGCCATCGAGGCAGTGTATATTCCGGAAGAGACGAGAGGCACCTTGTGCGTATCTACCCAGGCTGGTTGCGCACTGAATTGCTCGTTTTGTTCGACTGGTAAGCAGGGGTTTAACCGCAACCTCAGCGTGGCCGAGATCATCGGCCAGTTGTGGTGGGCTAACCACCAGCTAGGCAAGGATGACGAAGGAAACTGGCCGGTCAGCAACGTGGTGATGATGGGCATGGGTGAGCCGCTGCTGAATTTTGATAACACCGTGAGCGCTTTGCGCCTGATGCTGGATGACCACGCCTATGGTTTGTCGCGCCGCCGCGTGACGGTATCCACTTCCGGTATCGTTCCTGCGATGGACAGATTGCGCGACGAATGCCCGGTTGCTTTGGCAGTCTCGTTGCATGCGCCGAACGACAAGCTGCGCGATGAACTGGTGCCGATCAACCAGAAGTATCCGCTCAAGGAGCTGCTTGCCGCATGCCGGCGTTATCTGGAACGCGCGCCGCGCGATTTCATCACGTTCGAGTACGTGATGCTGGATGGGGTGAATGACAGCGTGAAACAGGCGCAGGATCTGGTGAAGCTGGTGCGCGATGTGCCTTGTAAGTTCAACCTGATCCCGTTCAATCCGTTTCCGCAAACTCGCTATCGTCGCTCAAGCCCGGATGCCATTCAGCGCTTCCGCGATTTGCTGATGCAGGCCGATATCGTGACCACCACGCGCAAGACGCGCGGAGATGACATCGCTGCCGCATGCGGGCAGTTGGCTGGGCAGGTGCAAGATAAGACCAGGCGAACCATGAAACCCACCATTGGGGTAGCTTAAATGAACAGCAAGGGTGGATTGATGAGTAAATTGATTATCTCGTGGTTTTCTTGGGTGATTTTTTGGGCAATGTTCATGCTGGCTGGCTGCGGGACGCCGTCCGCTGATTCCTCCAAAGGCAAGAGCGCCAGGGTACATACCGAATTGGCCGGGTTGTACTTTGAGAGGGGCCAATATGGAGTCGCGCTGGAAGAGATCGAGCAAGCATTGCGGTCTGACAAAAGCTATGCCAAGGCATACAGCGTACGCGGTCTGGTGCATATGACGTTGCGTGAGGATAATCAGGCCGAGGAAGATTTCAAGAAAAGTCTGAGTCTCGACAGGAGCGATTCGGATACGCATAACAATTATGGCTGGTTCCTGTGTCAGCGTGACCGCGAAAAGGAATCCATCCCGCATTTCATGGCGGCGCTGAAGGATCCGTTGTATCCAACTCCGGGACGAGCGTTTCTGAATGCCGGACTTTGTTCCAGAAAAATGGGTAATGTTAAAGATGCCGAGGAATTCTTGCGGCGCGCTCTGGCAGCACAACCTGGTTTGCCGCAGGCATTGTTGGCCTTGGCTGAAATAAGCTTTGCCAGTGGCGATTATGTGGCTGCCAAGAAATATTTTGCTGGCTATTCGCAAAACCCAGACATTCTGACTGCAGAACAACTCTGGTTGGCGGTGCGTATCGAGCGCAAGATTGGTGATCGCAATTCAGAGGCGAGTTATGGCATGCAACTGCGCAAACGGTTTCCGGATGCGCGTGAAACTCAATTATTATTGCGTGGTGAATGATGGAACTGACTTCCGAAAACGACTCAGATCAAAACAGAATAACTGCTGAGATACCGGTGGCTTCGTTGGGAACGACCTTTCGCGAGGCGCGCGAGCGCCTTGGTTTGAGCGTGGCGGATGTGGCCAATCAAATCAAGTTTGCGCCGCGCCAGATCGAGGCGCTGGAAGCGGACGATTTTAAACGGCTGCCGGAGGCGACGTTCTTGCGCGGCTTCATCCGCAGTTATGCCAAGATTATGCAATTGGATGCGCAGAAATTATTGGCTGCTCTGCCACAGGCTAAAGAATCAACCATGGAGTTGGCGCCTGCCTCGGTTAACGTGCCGTTTCCAGACGCGCATTCATTGCTCAAGCAAAATCTGATCTGGTTGACCGCTGCCGCGTTGTTGGCCATGCTCACTGGTGCGTTTGCTTTGTGGAATTTCATGTCACCTGTCAAGCAAACCAAAGTGGTTCAGGTTGAAACTCCGGTTTCGCTGCCTGCAGAGGTGCAAATTATTCAGTCACCGCCAATTCCGGGTGTGCGCGCAACCGCACCAGCAGGGCCGACTGCATCAAGGGAACGCTTTTCAGCCGGGAAAGCTCAATCTTCAGTTCCGGCCATGAAGACACAGGTTGCAGTTGTCACACCCCAAGCTACAGTTACAGCTCCTGCGGCAAAATCCGATACGCTGTCACAAGCTCAGCTACCCAATACCGAGGACAAATCTGAGACAAAGCCTGAGACAAAACCGGAATCTAAATCATGGTGGCAAAGGCTGATGGCTAAACCAGAGGATAAACCAGAAACTATGCCTGAGGCTAAACCTGAGGCTAAACCTGAGGCTAAACCTGAGGCTAAACCTGAGGCAGTGGCAACCACGCCACTACAGACTCAGGCTGCGAAATCTGCGGTCCAGTCGGTTAAATCTTTACAAACCACCCAGCTTCGTTTGGAATTCGGTGAGGAGTCATGGACTGAGATCAAGGATCGCGATGGCAAGATTATTTCCTCCCAAATCAATCCACGCGGCTCTGAGTTGATCGTCAATGGACATGCCCCGTTTTCCATGCTGATCGGACATGGCTTGTCGGTACGTTTATACCGCGAGGGTAAACAGGTAGACCTAACCCCATACATCAACAAGTACAGCGAAGTGGCACACGTAACGTTGAAGTGAACATGAGCGCGATGATTATCAAGCGCCGCCCGACGCAACGGGTGCAGGTCGGCAAGGTATTGCTGGGCGGCGGAGCGCCAGTCGTGGTGCAGTCGATGACCAACACCGATACTGCCGATGCCGACGCAACTACTAGTCAGGTTTTTGAGTTGGCCAATGCCGGGTCAGAGCTGGTGCGCATCACGGTGAATACTCCCGAGGCAGCCGCTCAGGTGGCGCGCATACGTTCGCAGTTGGACGACATGGGTTGTGAAGTGCCGCTGGTTGGTGACTTTCATTACAACGGGCATCGCTTGCTGACGGATTACCCTGATTGTGCGCAAGCACTGGCGAAATACCGGATCAACCCGGGCAACGTTGGGCGTACCCGCAAGGAAGATGATCCATTTTCGGTGATGATAGAAACTGCGATCCGCTACGATAAGCCGGTACGTATAGGCGTGAACTGGGGCAGTCTGGACCAGAATCTTGTGGTGCGCATGATGGACGAGAATTCGCGTCTGGCGCAACCTAAAGAAGCAAGCGAAGTAACCCGCGCCGCGCTGATCGCTTCAGCACTGGAGAGTGCTCAGCGTGCCGAACAGCTGGGCATGGCGCGCAACCGCATTGTATTGTCATGCAAGGTCAGCGAAGTGCAAGACCTGATTGCAGTGTATCGCGCTTTGACACTGCAATGCGACTACGCGCTGCATCTCGGGCTGACCGAAGCGGGCATGGGCTCCAAGGGCATCGTCGCTTCAACCGCTGCACTTTCAGTACTATTACAGGAAGGCATAGGCGACACGATACGTATATCGCTGACTCCCGAGCCAGGAGGGGATCGCACCCAGGAGGTGCTGGTCGGGCAGGAAATATTGCAAACCATGGGCCTGCGCGCTTTTGCACCGATGGTGACCGCTTGTCCCGGTTGCGGGCGCACCACCAGCAGCTTCTTTCAGGATTTGGCACAAAGTATCCAGAAGCATCTGCGCGAGAAGATGCCGGTGTGGCGCGAGTGTTATGAGGGTGTTGAGAACATGACCGTGGCGGTGATGGGTTGTGTGGTGAATGGGCCGGGCGAAAGCAAGCTGGCGAATATCGGCATCAGCCTGCCCGGTACTGGCGAAAGTCCGGCGGCACCTGTCTATATCGACGGTGAAAAGGCGACGACCCTGCGCGGTGACAATATTGCCACGGAGTTCACCGGCATAGTCGATAAATATGTGGAACGAAAATACGCGAGGAAGAGCAGCTTGTAGCGAGTAGCGGGTAGCTTTTGCTACAGGCTGAAGACTTCAGGAAGCAGGCCCACTAATATTATGAGTAGCGAAACACTCCAAGCCGTGCGCGGCATGAACGACATCCTGCCTGACGAAGCGGAGCTGTGGCTATGGTTCGAAGAAGTGGTACGCGACTGGATGCACAGTTATGGCTACCGCAATATCCGCATGCCGCTGGTCGAGCCGACAGCGCTATTCAAACGTGCTATCGGCGAGGTGACCGATATCGTCGAGAAGGAAATGTACAGCTTCGCCGATGCGCTGAACGGCGACGAGCTGACGCTACGCCCGGAGGGGACGGCGTCTTGTGTGCGCGCTGTGCTGCAGCACAATCTGCTGTATAACGCGCCGCAGCGTTTGTATTACAGTGGTCAGATGTTTCGCCATGAGCGTCCGCAAAAGGGGCGCTATCGCCAGTTCCACCAGTTCGGCGTCGAAGCACTGGGTTTTTCCGGACCGGACATAGATGCCGAGCAGATACTGATGTGCGCACGGTTGTGGCATAAACTTGGCTTGCGCGATGTTTCGCTGCAACTGAATACGCTGGGTGATGCTGAGTCGCGCCATCGTCATCGCGCCAAGCTGATCAGTTATTTCGAGCAGCACAAGGATGTGCTGGATGCTGATGCGACACGTCGTCTGCACAGCAATCCGCTGCGTATCCTGGACAGCAAGAATCCGGCAATGCAGGGCTTGATCGACGCGGCACCGAAACTGATGGACGAGCTGGAGAATGCTGCTTTACAGCATTTCGCAGCAGTGCAGGAAATACTCAAACAGCATGACGTGGCCTTCGAAATCAACCCGCGCCTGGTCCGTGGACTGGATTACTACAATCGCACTGTATTCGAGTGGGTGACCACGCGCCTCGGTGCACAAGGCACTATCTGCGCAGGTGGCAGATATGACGGACTGATCGAGCAGATCGGAGGCAAGCCTGCTCCTGCGATCGGTTTTGCGATGGGCGTGGAGCGATTACTGGCATTGTTGCAGGAAGATGGCATGGCGCTGCCTAAGTCGCAAGTGGATGTGTATGTGGTACATCAGGGCGAACTCGCGGGCAGGATGGCAAGCAGGGTAGCGGAGCAATTGCGCGATGACAAATTACGCGTGCTGTTGCATTGCGGCGGCGGCAGTTTCAAATCGCAGATGAAAAAAGCCGATGCCAGCGGCGCGTATGTGGCGGTGGTGATTGGCGATGACGAGGCGCAGGCCGGCGAGGTGAGTGTCAAGCCGATGCTGGGTGGTGAGCAAACCCGTGTGTTGTTGGAAAACCTCACCGGTGTAATCAATCAATTTATTAAGTAGGAGTATATACATGGCGGCATTGGATTTGCAGGAACAGGAACAGGTTGAAGCGATAAAGTCGTGGTGGAGTGAAAATCGCAATCAGGTGCTTGGTGTGTTGTTGATCGTCGTAATCATCATGGGCGGCTGGCGCGGTTGGCAGTATTACCAGCATCAGCAATCCACTCAGGCAGCATTGCTGTATGCGGAATTTTTTAAGCAGTTGGAGGGCACTGATCCCGGCCGCGTCAACGATGCCGCTGCTGCGGTGATGGACAGATTTTCCGCCACGGCATACGCGTCGCGAGCAGCGCTGCTGGCCGCGCAAGTGAATGAACAGCGCAAAGATGTGGCTCGCGCCAAGAACCAATTGCAGTGGGTTATCGATCACGCCGGCGAAACGGAGCTGCGAAACGTGGCACGGCTGCGGTTGGCATCATTGTTATTGGACGAAGCCAAGCTTGAAGACGCAATAAAGCTGCTGGAGGCTGAGCATCCTGCTTCGTTCGATGGTTTGTATGCTGACTTACGTGGCGACGTGTTGAGTGCACAAGGCAAGGCAGATGAGGCAAGAAGTGCTTACAAACTTGCCTACGAAAAGACCGATGCCAAGAGCATGTATCGCAATCTGATCCAGATGAAACTAGATGCACAGGTTATGAGTAAATGAGCATGCGTGCCTGCAACGACCTTTCGACAGGCACTCAGCTTGAGTTTCTTAACAAATCACTTCGGCTGGTTGATGGAACTACTAGCCATTCGACTAAGCCCGCAGGAGGAAAAGTCGCTGGTTATCAGGACATTCTTTATCCGGGACTGCTGTTGGGGCTGATGCTTACACTGAATGGTTGTTCTAGCGATAGTTCGCCGGACTGGGCTGAAATGAGGGGTGAGGCAGAACCCGCCCAGTTGGTAGAGTTTGCGCAGTCTGCCAAATTTGAAGAGCGTTGGCATAGCAACGTGGGGGATGCGGGACAGAATCTGCTTAGACCCGCTTTAAGTGCTGATTCGATTTATGGTGCATCTGCCAAGGGGAAATTGACTCGGCTTGATCGAGTCACAGGCAAGCAGGTATGGCGTATCGACACGGGAATTGCCATCAGCGGTGGTGTCGGTAGCGGTGAAGGTCTGGTGCTGATTGGAAGCGACAAAGGCGATGTGCTCGCTTTTGACGAGAGCGGTAAACTGCTTTGGAAGAGCAAGGTGCCCAGTGAAGTGCTGAGTTTGCCTCAGGTCTCTGATGGTGTGGTACTAGTACGCAGCGGCGACGGGCGAATCGCAGGATTGAGCACGGTAGACGGCAAGCGCCTCTGGCTATATGAGCGCAGCACGCCGGCATTGGTCGTACGCAGCCATGCCGGCGTAACTGTTCAGAGGGGCGTTGCATACGCAGGGTTTGCAGGAGGTAAACTGGTTGCGCTGAAGATATCAGACGGCTCGGTGTTGTGGGAGGTATCGGTGTCCCAGCCGCGCGGCAGTACTGAACTCGAGCGTATCAGCGACATTACCAGCAACCCGGTTGCGGATGATGAACAAATATGTGCCATTGCCTTTCAAGGGCGAGTAGCCTGCTTTGATGCTGCGCATGGCAACCCGCTGTGGAACCGCGACATATCCAGTGATAAGGGTATGATGCTGTTGCGCAAATATTTATATCTCAGCGATGCGAAGGGATCGGTCATCGCACTGGATAAGACCAGCGGCGGTACGGTGTGGAAGAACGAGCAATTGTCTTTGCGTGAAACCGCAGCGCCTTATGCGCTGGAAAAGTTCGTCGTGGCAGGAGATTATGCGGGATATCTACATGCCATGCAGCGCGAGGATGGCAGCATGGCTGCGCGTATCAAGCTGGACGGTGGTGCAATACAAGCAGAGCCAATCCCTTTGGACAGTGGCCTATTGGTGCAGACACGTGGCGGTGATCTTTATTCGCTTTCGATAAAATAAGCCCAGAAGAATTTCCACGGAATATACGGAATAAGCTTATTTCATTGTTTCATTACCATGTACTACAAGGTTGAGTTGTTCTTTAAGGATTGAAGGTTTTCATATGTTGCCCACGCTGGTTTTGGTTGGTCGTCCGAATGTGGGCAAATCAACGCTGTTTAATCGCCTTACACGTAGCCGTGACGCGCTGGTAGCCGACTTGCCGGGGCTTACTCGCGACCGTCATTATGGGCGAGGCAGGGTAGGAGAGCGGCCATATCTGGTGGTAGATACCGGCGGTTTGGAGCCGGTTGCCAAAGAGGGCATCATGTTCGAAATGGCCAAACAGAGCCGCCAGGCGGTGGACGAAGCCGATGTGGTGTTATTTCTGGTCGATGGCCGTGCTGGATGCACGCCGCAGGATGCCATCATCGCCGAGCAATTGCGCAAGACCGGCAAGCACATTCTGCTGCTGGTCAACAAGGCAGAAGGCATGGCACGCGCGAAAGTTGCCGCTGAATTCTTCGAGTTGGGTTTGGGCGAGCCGCTGCCGATTTCTTCGGCGCATGGCGACAATGTCACTGAAGTCGTCGAGATCGCTCTGGAGAAATTTCCTCTTCGCGGTACAGAAGGTCCAGCCAAAGAGGATGCTGATCATGAACACCCGCCCAAGATCGCTATCGTCGGCCGTCCGAATGTCGGCAAGTCCACACTGGTGAATGCCATCCTCGGTGAGCAGCGCGTGATCGCGTTCGACCAGCCGGGCACCACGCGCGACAGCATCTATATCGATTTTGAGCGCGACGGTAAGCAATACACTGTCATAGACACCGCCGGGGTGCGCAGGCGTGGCAAGGTCGAGGAGGCGGTGGAAAAATTCTCGGTGATTAAAACCATGCAGGCAATCGAAGATGCCAATGTGGTTGTGCTGGTGGTGGATGCCCGCGACCAGATTACCGAGCAGGATGCGCATGTTGCCGATTTTGTGCTGCAGGCAGGACGCGCCTTGGTGTTGGCAGTGAACAAATGGGATGGACTGGACGAGCATCATCGCGACATGGTCAAGAACGACATCGAGCGCAAGCTGCATTTTCTGGGTTTTGCGAAAAGGCATTACATTTCTGCACTTAACGGTAACGGTGTCACGAATGTTTTGAAGTCGGTGAATGAAGCCTATGCTGCCGCAATGGCGAAACTTTCCACACCCAAGCTTACCCGTGCGCTGATTGCCGCGGTGGAAAAACAAGCTCCTCCGAAAGGTGGGCGCTTTACTCCCAAAATGCGTTATGCCCATCAGGGCGGCAGCAACCCGCCGCTGATTGTGATCCATGGCAGTGGGCTAGATAATGTGCCAGCTGGATATGCACGCTATCTGGAGCGCTCCTTTTGTGAAATTTTCAAATTGCAGGGTACTCCGCTCAGGATTCAGTTCAATTCCAGCAAGAATCCTTTCGAGGGCAGCAAGCCCAAGCCTCTTACTGAGGCGGAGCAGCGCCGTGCGCACCGTGCGCGGATACGGGGCCGAAAATTATATGGGTGACATTCTCGAAATTCGTGCCGGAGACTGCTTCCATTCGTAAAAATACCTCAATAAGTAGCGTCCTTGATTGATTTCTAGAGCCTAATTTAAGCTTGTTTCAGCAGTCGATAGGTTACTTTTTTAATCGGATAATCCCGCAAAAATCGTCAATCATAAGTAAGTAGAGGGATACCAACTTTCCCGATTCTTGGAAGCAATAATTCCTGTTGCTTGGAAGCGGGATTCCATTGCGTAATTTATAAATTAAAAAACAATGGGTTATGGGTGGCATGTTATGTGCTCTTACTTTAGTGGGAGTGCAATCTGATATTTGGGGTTGGCGGTTAGCATGGCATTTTTTAAGCTTGGCTGAAATATTGAACGATTTTGTTTTACCGTAGCCTTACTGCCGATTTTCAGAACATACGAATGTAAATTGAATACTGCCATTCTTCAGAAATTGATATTCATAACCTTGAAAATAGATCGACCGGCATCATGATGAGCAGTACAACATAGTTAATTAAGTTTATGGAATGTGCCATTAAATATCCTGCTGCCACTATTACAATTTCTGCTCCTTCCCCAGCCAATTCTATGAATGCTGGGGATGTTGCTATGGATAATGCAGATAATGCAAAAGGATCTTGCAAATCTGTGTTGGGGCGGAATTTAATTGCCATCGCTTTATCAGTTCTTTTTGGAGCGGCGTTGTACATGCCGCTGGCCCAAGCGGAACCCACGGGCGGGCAAATCAGTGCAGGAACCGGCACCATCGCCCAAGCAGGTACAACCACCACCATCACTCAGAATACCCAGAACCTCGCCATCAACTGGCAAAGCTTCAGCGTAGGCAGCAACGAAGCAGTACGCTTCAACCAGCCCAACGCGTCTTCCATAGCCCTCAATCGCGTTCTCGGCCAAGACCCAAGCGCTATACTGGGCAATCTGAGCTCCAATGGACAAGTCTTTGTTCTGAATCCCAACGGCGTGTTGTTTGGTGCGGGCTCTCAAGTGAGTGTCGGTGGTTTGGTGGCCTCTACGCTGAGCCTAAGTGATGCTGACTTCATGGCTGGAAAATACGGCTTCAGCAACAGTGCTGCAGCTGGTACTGTCGTCAATCAGGGTACGCTTACTGCCGCACAAGGCGGATACATTGCTCTGCTTGCGCCCGAAGTGCGCAACGAAGGCATCATTAGCGCTACACTAGGTACAGCCCTGCTCGCCGCCGGCGATAAAGTTTCACTCAATCTCGACAACGGATCGCTGCTTTCCTTCACGATAGACCAAGGCTCGCTCAATGCGCTGGCAGAGAACAAACAACTGATACAGGCCGACGGCGGGCAGGTGTATATGTCGGCCAAGGCCGCTGATGCGCTCAGCATAGCCGTAGTGAACAACGCCGGCATCATTGAAGCGCGTACCTTGCAGAACCAGAACGGCATTATCACCCTGATGGGCGACATGCAAGTCGGGCAGGTCAATGTGGACGGCATACTGGATGCGTCTGCACCAAATGGAGGAAACGGCGGATTCATCGAAACCTCTGCGGCACAGGTTAAGGTTGCTGCTGACGCAATTGTCACTACACAAGCTCCGCAGGGAATATCCGGCAACTGGTTGATTGACCCTCCCGATTTCACCATTGCTGCAAGCGGAGGCGATATTTCAGGTGCGACACTCAGCACCAACCTTGCAACCACCAGTGTGACCATCCTGAGCAGCCAGGGCACAGTCAATCTTCTGGGTAACGGCGACATCTTTGTCAATGATTTGGTGAGCTGGAACAGCGTCAACAACCTCACGCTGAATGCGGTTCGCAATATCAACGTCAATTCGGCGATCACCAATGCCGGTACAGGTGCGATCAACCTGATTGCCGCAGCCGCGGTTGCGGTCAACGCGAACCTCAGTTCTGGAGGAGCAATCGCGATCACTGCCCCCACCGGGTTGACGCAGGCAGTTGGAGCCACCATCACGACCGCTACCGGTCTCACCATCGATGCATCAGCCGCAAGCTCGTCTAGCGGAGTCATCTCTGGCTTGGGTGGCCTGACCAAGAATGGTACCGGCATATTGACGCTTTCCGGTATCAACACCTACACCGGCGCAACCACGATCAACGCAGGTGGCTACACGCTCAGCGGTACGGGTACGGCAACCGGCACGGCATTTACCGTCAATTCGGGTGGCATGCTGACACTGGATAATACGGCTACGAACAACACCAATCGTATCAGTAACACCTTGGCACTCACGCTTAATGGCGGCGAGCTGGTATTCAAGGGCAGCAACGTTGCCGCAACGAATGCCGCTGAAACGATTGGCGCCTTGACGCTGGCCTCGGGCGCTTCGACCGTCACCCTCAATTCCGGTACCGGCGGTGGCACCACGTTGACCGCTGCCAGCATTGCCAGAACTGCTGGCGCAACCGTCCTGTTCCGCGGAACAAACCTGGGTGTCGGCGCTGCGGCTGCCGGGAATACCAACCTTGTGTTTACGACCGCAACCGGTCTGGGTCTGGTTGGCGCCAATACCTTGGCAACCAATAAATCCATCGTTCCCTATGCGATTGGAGATACTTCTGCGACGGGAGCAGGGATCGGTTTTGTCACTTACAACATCAATCTTGCCAACAACGCTGCCAATACGTTTGGAATCAGGCCGCTGGCAGTGGCTACGGAGTATGCGGCGACACAGGCCGCTGGTGTAAACCTGAGAGTTGCTGCCACAGTATCTCCGAACGTCACTGTCACACTCAACTCTCTATTTTTAACTGGCGGCTCTACTTACACGATCGGATCGGCAACTGGTGCCAAAGTACTTACGATAACATCCGGAGCGGTATTTTCGGATGCGGGGTTGGCGAATACCATCACTGGTCGGGCCAATGATTCGCTGGCCTTTGCTGCCGTTGAGGCCAAGATTTTCACTGTAGGCAATCTGACTTTAGGCACAGTTACCTCAGGCACTGCAGGATTGACCAAGTCGGGTGCGGGTATTGCGACACTGACCGGTGCGAACACCTACACGGGCGCCACCAGGATCAATGCTGGCGTCTTGAGTGTTGCAACGATAGGCAACGGGGGTATCGCGGGGAATCTTGGCGCAGCTACCAACCTCGCTGCCAATCTGGTATTGAGCGGCGGCACCTTGCGATACACGGGTGTGACCGCAGCGACGGATCGAGCCTATACGTTGACTGGGGGCACCACGTCTTCGATTGATGTGAACGTTGCCGGTACTACGCTGACGATGTCGGGAGCGGGAGCGGCCACGACCGGCGCGTTGACCAAGATCGGGGCGGGCACGCTGACGCTGTCTGGCTTGAATCTTTATACCGGCCTTACCACTGTAAGTGCCGGTACCCTGACTGAAGGCATCGCCAATGCGTTGTCTACCGGTGCGCTGACGGTGAATGGCGGCATATTTAATATCGGCGCCTTCACTGATTCGGTGGGCATAGTCACCCTGATTAATGGCAGTATCACCGGTACAGGCACATTGACCAGCACTGGCAGTTTTGAGATGCAAAACGGTACAGTGAGTGCAAACCTGGCTGGAGCCGTTCCATTGAACAAGACCACGGCTGGTACGGTGACGCTGACAGGTTTGAATACCTATACCGGTGTGACCACGATCAATGACGGCATCCTTTCAGTGAACGGGGCCGCGATCCCGGATTTGAGCGCAGTGACAATGTCCAGTGTTGCGACGCTGGCGCTTACCGGCAACGAAACGATCGGATCGTTGGCAGGGGGTGGTTTTGTGACGCTGGGCGCGTTTACGATTACTGCCGGTGGAGACAATACCAGCACGACCTATAGTGGTGTGATAAGCGGTACGGGTGGCGTGACCAAGGCAGGTACAGGTACTTGGACATTATCCGGGATGAACACCTATACCGGCGCTACCACGATACTTGCAGGGTCATTGGTAACGAGCAGCACCCTGTTAACGGATACACTTTTAGCAGTAACGGTGGCCACTGGCGCGTCGGTATATCTCGCAGCCAATACTAGCATCGGCTCGTTGGCTGGGGGTGGAAATGTGTTGTTGGGCGCATACATGCTGACTGCCGGAGGAGATAACACCAGCACGGTATTTAGCGGTGTGATAAGCGGCACGGGTGGTTTGATCAAGGTGGGTACCGGTACATGGACGCTCTCTGGTGCGAATACGTATACAGGGACTACTACGGTCAGCGCGGGTACACTCAAACTTGGGAGTACCTCAGCCCTTGGTACCGCTGACGCTGGCACCACTGTTGCCGCTGGTGCGACACTTGATCTGAACGGATTCACACTGGGTACAGTTGAGGCTTTGACGCTGAACGGAACCGGTGTTGGCGGCACGGCAGGCGCATTGACCAACAGTTCGCTGACGGCAGCGACTTATAGCGGCGCAATCACGTTGGGTAGCGACAGCAGTATCGTGGTCGGTGTTGGAAGCGTCCTTGCCAGCTCCGGCACAATCAATGGCGCTTTTGCGCTGGATGTGCTTGGTGGCGGAACCGTTACACTGGGCGGAGCCATCGGCAATACCGCTGCACTGGCTGCGTTAACCGGTGCTGCCGGAACAACATTGATCATCAATGGCGGCGCGGTGAGTACAAGCGGTGCACAGACCTACAACGGTGCAACCACGTTCGGTACAGCAACGACCCTGACAGCGGGTAGCATCAGTGCTACCGGTGTTGTGACGGCTACAGCAGGATTGCTTACTCTCGCTCCAGGTGCGGGAGACGCAACGCTCACCAACACCGCTAATAACATAAGCACAATAAGAATTACCAGCGGGGCGAATGTTTCTGTTCTCAACTCGATCGCCCTTACTGTCGCTGGCATCAATGTCACCGGTCTGGTGGATGTGCGTACTCAGACCGGAAACCTGACCCTGACTACCGCCGACATTGCGACGACCAGTACCAGCGCCAATGCAGTGACTCTGGTTGCTGATGTTTCTTCCGTACCGAACGCCAGTGGCAGCGGCGGCAACTTCATCAACGCGGGCAATGTCGCCATCACCACCGGTGTTGGCGGCGCATGGCGCATCTATTCCGGCAATCCGACCGGCACGGTTCGCGGTGGGCTGGCCGAAGCGGCAAAGAGTTATAGCGTGGATGACGGCAGCGATCCACTGGCTACAGGTAATCGGATTTATTTCCGGATTCAGCCGACCCTGACAATCACGACCGTAAGCACCAGCAAGGTATACAACAGTACCGGTGCGGATCCCGCATTGACGTATACCTTGGGCGGGCTGATCGATGGTGATACAACAATCTTGACTCTTCCGACTCTCAGTCGTGTAGCAGGCAAGGATGTCGGCGTTTACGCCATTAGCGCTACTGGCGCAGCAACAAATGTAGGCTATAGCATTAGCTATGCAAATACTGGCACGCTTACCATCACCGTTGCCGCGCTCACCGTCAATGGTGCCGTTGCAGCGAACAAAGTATATGACGCTACCACTGCCGCTACCCTGAGCGGAGCAACGATCACCCCGCTGGGCGTGGATACTGTCGTC
>Ga0224495_10000413_pt1 | contig 34601 bp, 27 predicted proteins | sample SF_Jul11_sed_USG_FD_168128 | JGI IMG/M metagenome (GOLD analysis project Ga0224495, IMG submission 168128) | Sediment microbial communities from San Francisco Bay, California, United States - SF_Jul11_sed_USGS_4_1 | ecosystem: Environmental > Aquatic > Marine > Sediment | place: USA: California... | reverse complement strand
GAAGCGCAAACCAAAGCGGCAATCCTCCCCAGAAGGCCGCCCAGTACGTCTTCTTGAATCCTGTCAGAAGACACAGCCCGAGTGTAAAAGGAAACAGTTTGAGGTTGGAGGCTAGAGAAAGGAGCAGCCCGGATTTGACATACTGCCCCTCGGCGTACTGGGCCGCCCCGAGCAACATGAGCCCTAAGACCCAGGCGTTCACCTGGCAGTTCTGCATGGCCACGGTCGTGTCGAAAATAACAGAAAAGAAAGCCAGCAGAACCACGGCCAGCGACCGGTCCAACCGGAATCCGACCACTCTGGTCCAATGCCAAAATCCCCAGAAGAACAGCCAGAATTGAAGAAAAACAAACAGGAACAGGCCGACCTCATCGATCAAGAGGGAAAACGGCACAGTCATCAGACCAGCCAGAGGACTGTACTTGAAGAAATTCAGGCCTGATTGCACCGCATATGGATTTTGTCCGCGAAGGATGTTCTCGGCCGCCGTCGTAATGACCCGGTAGTTCAAGGGCTGCTTCACGAGTGCGATATGCAGGCAGATTCCAGCCGTTAGGATCACAAGTGAGGTCAGGCCCAACAGTTTCTGTTTAGATGTCATGAACCGCAGGCCTCATCAGTGCAGAGCATATCTCATCAAACATATATCAAAGCAGCATCATCCAGTCAATTCATGTCTCCAGAGGAAAAGGAGTCTGATAAGATGAAAGGATTTATTCCGTTTCAGAAAGTTGACGACTTCTTGATATACAGATCGGACAGAAATGGTTCTTAAACACTTGTTGTTTCATGCTGATTATCTATGGTTTAACGCGGAAACACTATTTATAATTGTGGGATCCAATCTTATCTACGCAATCGGATGTCTACTTCCGTATCACGCTGTTCTACCTGGAATGTTGAGCATCTAGATGACAGAAAAAAGTATCTCTGGTTAGCTGTACAGGAAAACCAACAAATTAAATCCAAAGGCTTTGAAATTTCGTATTAAATTAGTGGAACTTTTTAGTCAGAGAGTTCCGTTTATATTTACAAGGCGCTTATATGGATAATAAAATTTTTCAATTTGAAGGATGAGAGTCCGATGTTAAATAATTATATCAAGGTCACACTGAGGAACGTCGTTAACCAGAAAGCCTACGCATTCATAAATATAGCCGGTTTTGCAGTAGGCTTGGCGACGTGTGTCCTGATTCTTTTGTACGTGATCCATGAGCTGAGTTACGACAAGTTTCATTCACATGCCAATAGGATCTACAGAATCGGTATTGAAGGGAACTTGAGCGGCGAAAATGTGAAATATCCATTGAGCAATCTTGGGACTGGCCCTGCCATGCTGAAAGACTACCCTGAGATTGAGAGCTTTACCAGATTTTATCCTCTGTCAAGGATACTCATCAAATATGATGAAAAAAATTTCTATGAGGAACGTCTTGCTTATGTTGATCCACACTTTTTTGAGGTTTTTTCCTTTTCTCTGATCCAGGGTGATCCCAATACTGCTCTCGTGGCTCCTTATTCTATTGTCTTAACGCACGACATGGCAGAGAAATATTTCGGAGATGATAATCCATTGGGCAAGCAACTGAAGCTGAACAATAGGTATGACTATAGAGTGACGGCAGTCATGGAAAACTTTCCGGAAAATTCCCATCTCAAATTGGATTTCCTCTGTTCCATTGAGACATTCTATGTCATCAACAATAGGAATGTACAAGAATGGACTAATTTTAATAACTATACATATCTCCTTCTCCGTAAATACGCAGATCCCGAGGCCTTTGCATCAAAACTCCCGGCATTTATCGAAAATTATCTGTCAAATCTTAAAAAGTTGCTGGGAGGAGAATTGAAATTTTTTATTCAACCGATCACGGATATCCACCTGCATTCAAATCTCGGTTACGAATTGCCCGGCAACCGTGATATTGCCTATGTCTACATCTTCTCAGCCATTGCTCTTTTCATCCTTCTGATCGCGTGTATAAACTTCATGAACCTCGCAACGGCTCGATCCGCCGGCAGGGCAAAGGAAGTCGGCCTCCGAAAGGTTATGGGCGCTGAGAAGCAGATGCTGGTGAAGCAGTTCCTTGTGGAATCCATGCTGTACTGTATTGTGTCGTTGGTCGTTGCAGTAGGGCTCATCCGGCTGGCTTTGCCTGCCTTTAGCTCGATATCCGGGGTGAAGCTCAATATCCCATATCGCGAGATGCCCTGGTTGATGCCTGCATTCATAGGATTCACGCTTGTTACCGGGCTCCTGGCAGGCAGTTACCCTGCGTTCTTCCTTTCGGCCTTTAAACCGGTCAACGTCATGAGGGGCACTCTTAAATCCGGAGCTGCAAGCTCTAAATTCAGAAGCGTTCTCGTTGTCGTCCAGTTCGTCATATCGATTGCACTATTAACCGGAACAGGCATCATGTTGAATCAACTCAGGTTCATGAAAAATAAAAACTTGGGGTTTAACAAAGAAAATGTCATTGTAATCCCGATCATGGATAGAGAGATTCGTGAAAATATAAAAGAGATAAAGAGCGAGATAAAATCATACAGTGATGTTTTAGATGTTTGCGCCGCTTCGGACCTTCCTGGGAACTACCCGGATTATTCCGCTTTTGTACCAGAGGGCTATACGGTTGAACAACCCCAGCTTATGCACAGGATAAACTGTGACACCGATCTGGTCACGACGTTGGGAATGGAAATCATTACCGGCAGGAACTTCTCGACCGAATTTTCCACTGATCCTGACGATGCTGTCATCATAAACGAGACGGCTGCCAAAAAGTATGGTTGGGATAATCCCCTAGGTAAGAAGATCGGATTTTTTAGCGACGAAATGAACAAGGTCCGGTACCGGAATGTGGTCGGAGTGGTTCAGGATTTCCATGTCAGATCACTTCATGACAAGATTCTACCTCTCTTGTTGACGAATGATAGCGATTATCTTGAAGAAATTGCAGTCCGTATAAAGCCGGGCGCTGTTTCCGGGACATTGGAATTTCTGAGGGAGAACTGGACTAAATTCGATCCCAACCGTCCTTTTGACTACTACTTCCTTGACCGCAATTTTAATCAGCAGTACCAGTCGGATGAGAGGCTCAATAAAATCATAGGCTACTTCACGCTTTTTGCCATATTCGTAGCCTGCCTCGGGCTTTACGGGATGGCTTCATTCATGGCGGAGCAACGGTTCAAGGAGATCGGTATACGCAAAACCCTTGGCGCCTCAGTACCCAATATTATTGTGCTGATTAGCAAAGATGTTTTAAAGCTGATTATCATCGCTAATATTATTGCCCTTCCCATTGCTTATTATGTCTTCCACCGCTGGCTGGAGAACTTTGCCTACCGCACCGGGATCAACGTTTTTATATTCATAATATCGGCTGCGATCGTATTCTTTATCGGTTACTCCTCTATAGCCTACCAATCAATTAAGGCCGCCCTCTTGAACCCTGTGGATGCGATTAGAGCAGAGTGATCGCTATTTTAATCTTTCCTAGGGGAAATCAAAGCCGGGATTAATATTTTTGACATCCGTCATCACGACGAAGCTCATGCAGAAGCCCATCAAAACACAGACCAGAAGGTTGTTTTCCTCTCAACGCTTCATTCTCAATAGCGAAAATACGCTAAAATAATTGACTTAGGCAGAAACTGCACCCTGAGGAAAACTATTGAAAAATAAGGGGATTATCTGGAGCGGACGATGGGACTTGAACCCACGACCTTCTGCTTGGCAAGCAGACGTTCTACCACTGAACTACGCCCGCTCATTGTGGGCTTTAAGGATTCTGGGATTAAAATACCAGAAAAGATTAAACACTGTCAATAAAAAGCCAACTTGGCCCTCCCCCAAAAATGTCACCATAAACAAGCACTTTTTTGAAAGACACATGTTCGGGTTGAGATCATGGATGGTGCGTTTAAGAATGGGATGGATGTGGAATGAGGCGAAGGTGTCACCTGCATTTCTGAGCAATTCAGTTGTTCGGAATGGTCGGGATGGTATTTAATGATTTCTTGTCTGAACCAGGTCACCAACGATCAGAGCATCTTTGCACGAGAGGATTTTAACCGTGGATGTTTCCTTTTGTGCATCGATAACGACCAGGTTGGCAAACACAAGCAAAGGAGTTCCTTCATAGAGTTTTCTGTACACAACCAGTTGCTGTCCTATCTGGAGACCATCGCCCTCACCCAAGTTGATCAATCCCCATGCACCGCTTCCAGCCTGGAAGAAATCCCTCTGGAGAAAAATGATCTCTCCCCTCATGCCGGTTCCTTCATAAGGCGGCACATCGTATCCTAAGTCCTTGCCCATCCGGCCTTCCTGTTCTTCAAAAGGGATGAGGTGATTGCCCACCATGACAGGGCCACAGGCCTTCTCGACACGGGCAGAGGAGGCATTCTCTTCAAGTGCAACGATCCGCAATCTTCCCCTCTTGAAAGCAACAGGACCGAATTCGGTTATGGCGGTGCCTAATTCGAGTACCAAGAACATCTGACCTTCCTCAATTCCGTCATTTCTTCCCTTGTTGATGTAAACGATATCGCCGTTGTTGAATTGGACTCTTTCGTAGTCCCGTTCTGCTCCGATTATCCTCGTATCAGGCTCTTTGTCATCCATGACAAAGAAAGAACAGTAGAGATCTGTTTCCGAAAGCAGAGGGTAGATCTCCTGGAAAATTTTTGCTTTCTCGATCTCATATTCTTGTTCCTCTTCCAGTTGTCGTTCCTGCTCCGCCTCAGTAGGTTTCACAGAAGCACGTTCAAGGTCGCCGGCAGGACCTGGAACCACCTCTTTGACGTTCAGCAGAGATATGTTTCCACATGTTTTCGGCATGATGAACTCGTAATGCTTATTCCCTCTTTCAACGGCAAAGGAAAACACGGGTAAAGGTCCCTCTCCCGCCCATTCAAGGTTGTGGACCGCCTTAACCTTGCCTTGAGAGCGGAAGAGCATCCACATAATTTTATCTCCGATGGACAATTCTTTTTCTTCGAAAGCAGATTGTTTTATCTGATCGATAAACGCAGAGAATAAATCCCCGCTCCCGGTTAAATCAAATCCATATTTGATGTCTCCCTGGTATCTATCCACAAGGGTCTTCATCAACTCTTCTTGAGTGATATCTCCATTGATGTCGACTAACTTGTATCTTCCGATCTGTCTGAGTTTTTTCGTTTGTGCGTAGGTACTCAGTGAGAAAAGAATAAAGATGCCAATAAAGAAAAGGATCCATTTTTTATTTTTCATCCCAGCCTCCTTTCGGTCACCTAAAAGCACTTTCTCACCAGATAAATAACGGCACTCCTTGCGAGAAAGATTTTTGCCCGTATTTTTCTATCCAAAATTTTGCCCCTATTATATGCGCCACATATGTCTCTGTCAACAGGATTCATGTCCACCAATGTTAATCTAACTCCTTTGAACCTTTCCTCTTCCTTAGACGCACAAATCCTCTCTTTGTTCTCTTTACTTGAGTCGAAGATGGATATCATTTATTGAAGCAAATCAATGGATTTAAAAAAATACGCCATTGCTGATATTTTCGAAATCTCTCGAGCGTCTATTACCATGGAGGTTTAAAATGACCAAATCAATATCCACATACCTGGAAAACTTGGAATGCTGGCAACAAGCCAAAAAACTCGCTGTCGATATGTATCAGATATCGACGGATGGGAATCTCAACCAAGACTATGCCCTTCGAGACCAGCTCAGAAGATCCGCGATCGCTGTTGCTTCCCAGATAGCGAACGGAAGAGAACGGAGAAGTGCCTCCGAGTTTATTCAATTTTTAGGGGCGGCAAAAGCATCTGCAGCAGAACTTCGAACCCAACTCATCATCTCCAGAGAGATAGGATACCTATCAGAAGGAGACTATCTGGACTTAGAAGACAAAATCAACAGAATTTCTGCCATGATCGGCGGTCTGATTCGATCCATCCAGAAGCGCTTGGAAAACCGGGCAGAGGAACAAAGAGAGAATGGACAAGATGTGCCTATTTCTATAAAATGAAACCTGACGAAAGAAGCCGAGATGACACAAAAAACAAAGGTGGCCCTCCTCTTTGGTGGACGTTCCGCCGAACACGAAATTTCCCTTATCTCTGCCACATCGATATTCAACAACCTCGACAGGCATAAATTCGACGTCACCTCAATCTACATCAACAAACAAGGAAACTGGAGGGTCGTGAAGTCCCCACTGCTTGCCCAAACCGATATGGAAAAGGGGCAGTTTCTTCCCTTTCTTCCTTGGACAAAAGAATCTCTCCCGGATGCCGTCAACGCCGACATCTATTTTCCCATATTCCATGGTCCTTATGGAGAAGATGGCACCATTCAAGGACTTTTCGAAATGGCCGATGTCCCGTATGTGGGCGCAACAGTACTCGCTTCAGCCGTCGGTATGGATAAGGCCATAGCCAAGAGTCTTTTCCTCCAAAGAAATCTGCCTGTGGTCAAGCATCTTGTCTTGCTCGAGATCACATGGGAGCAGTCTCCAGATCAGATCCTCAAGCAAATCCAAAAGGACTTTCCTCCTCCCTTTTTTGTTAAACCTTCTAACCTGGGCTCAAGTGTAGGGATCACCAAAGTCAACGAATTCCGCCAGACTCAATCTGCTCTTGAGACCGCCTTTCAATATGATTATAAGATCCTGGTCGAGGAAGGAATTCAAGGTCGAGAAATCGAATGCAGTGTTCTAGGAAACGTCCATCCCCATGCATCCCTGCCGGGCGAGATCATTCCCCATAGAGAATTCTATGATTACAGGGATAAATACATCGAGGGAAAAACGTCCTTCGGCATTCCCGCTGATCTTCCACCAGAAATCGTCAACCAAGTGCAGGACCTCGCTGTCAAAGCCTACTTGGCCATAGATTGTTCTGGGATGGCCCGCGTGGATTTTTTCCTGCAAGAGAAGACGGAAAAGGTTTTTTTGAGTGAAATCAACACCATCCCGGGCTTCACAGAAATAAGCATGTACCCCAAACTCTGGGAAGTGAGCGGCCTTCCCTATTCAGAGCTTCTGGATGAACTCATCAACCTGGGATTTGAGCGCCATAAGAATAAGAAAAGAAAGGGAGTGTTCTTCAAGCCTTGAGAGTCCTCGGTATTGACTATGGAGACAGAAAAATCGGTCTGGCCGTGAGCGATAAGCTCATGATTACAGCTCAAGCTCTCGAGAGTTACCGCCTGAGGAACAAAAGGGAGGATGAAAAGTATTTTAAAAATCTGGTCTCGAGACTCGAAATCTGTGAAGTTGTTGTCGGCTTGCCCCTGAGGATGGACGGCAGTCTCGGCACGCGAGCGAAGAAAACCCAGGAATTTGGCCGTTGGCTGGAGACTGTGCTGAATCTCCCGATTGCTTTTTGGGACGAGCGGCTGACCACTCAACAAGCGAACAAAATCCTCAGTCAGCAAAAACTGAATCCTAAAGTTAAAAGAGACCTCGAAGACCAAATCTCGGCTGTGATCATCCTCTCGACTTATCTGGAAAATAAAAGAGTCAAATCGGATGCTGGTTAAAGTCGCTAGGATAATCCTTGTCTCGGCAGCTCTTCTCCTTCTCTTCTTCACATCTTGGTTTTCCTTGGAATTTTACCGACCTTCAAAGGCTCTACCGAAAATGGTCATCTTCGAGGTTACGAAAGGTCAAGCCGGCAAAGATATCGCTCGAAATCTAAAAAAAAATGGAATCATCAAAAAAACCTGGCCCTTACTTCTTGGATACAAGATATTCTTTTCATCCCAAAGCTTAAAGGCAGGAGAATACGCTCTTCAACTTCCCCTTTCAGCCAAGGATGTTCTCCAGATCCTTACCGAAGGCACCGTCCTTCTTCGCCCTGTCACAATCCCCGAAGGTTTGATTATCGAGGAAATCGCAGATCTTCTGGAGTCCCAGGGCTTCGCCAAAAAAGCGGATATTGTTAAAATTTCTGCGAACACATCTTTCATCTCCTCGATGGATAAGGAAGCCACCAGTCTTGAGGGTTATCTTTTTCCTGAAACCTACTCTTTCGCCAAAGGCACGACAGCTGATGAGATTGTATCGGCGATGATCTCCCAATTCACTCAGGTTTTTTGCGAGAAATGGAAACACCGGGCAGAGGAGATCGGAATGTCTGTCCGGGAAATTGTGATTCTGGCCTCGTTGATAGAGAAGGAAACTTCGCTTCCAGAGGAGAGAAAACTCGTCTCTGCTGTTTTTCACAACCGTTTAAAAAGAGGAATGAAGCTGGACTGTGATCCCACCATCATCTATGTTCTCAAGCGAGAAGGGAATTTTAGGGACCGTTTGCGGACCAAGGATCTCAAACTCGACTCCCCATTTAATACCTATCTCTATCCTGGACTCCCTCCGGGACCGATATCCAATCCAGGAGAGGACTCCTTTGAAGCGGCCCTTTATCCAGCGGATGAAAATTATCTCTACTTCGTCTCAAAGAACGATGGGAGCCATCATTTCAGCCGCACTTTTCGGGAGCACCAGCGCGCGGTCAACACATACCAGAGACGGTGAGAAAAGTCACAAAAGAGGACGCTTAAATCGACTAAATGAGCACAGCATACAAGATGCACGCGTGTAGAAATTTTGTAGAAAAAAAAACTAAGTTCTGGTATAGTATTTGTTTGAATGGACTAGGGTTTCACTCATAGGAGCACAATCCAAAGCAAGAGATACCTGAAAGGTTGATCTCAAGGAGGAAACATGACCATCAAAACCCTTATCAAGACTGTTATTATCCTAGGAGTTATTTCGAGCTTGACCTCCACAACCACTTTGCTTGGCCAAGAAGCACAGAGGGCAGCGGTTATCATACCCCAGCAAGTCAAGGCTGTTTTCCAAGAGGGGATGCAAGCAAAGCAACCGCGACCCGACATACCCTTCAGGATAACTCATACCCTGTATCTTCCTGCTCAACAAAATCTGCATGCCATCTTCTTTTTCATGGCAAAAAATGCTGACCTTGGATTCGCCCCTCCTGCAGCCGCTCCACAAGAAGAAACACAAGAAGCGGCACAACCCGCAGAAGCGAAACTAGCGGCTCAAAACTACGTGTTTCTCCAGTTTAACAAACTGGAAGACGATGTTCCTGGTGAGATTGTCAAGGAAATATACATCCCGATGAACCTTGAGGAAGACACGTCCTCCTACAATCCGGAAAATGAAGAAATGTACACCACAGGATATCCGCTTCCTCCAGGAAATTATCTCTTGTCGATGGCCATTACCTCGAGAGATTTCCAGAAGATTGGGACCCAATATTTCGAGTTTTCTCTTTCCGATCCTTTTTCCTTCACAGATACTATTGAAACCACTCCGATATTCTTTGCAAAAGACCTCAGGCAAGTGGCGGCTCCCGAGACAGTAGCCGAAATCCACAAAGATTTCTTTGCTTATTCTATCCTTCAGATCGAACCCAACCTCAATCGGATTTTTTCTCCGGCTGATCTCCTGGACATCTTCTTCTTCATTTTTGGGTCCCAGGCCAATGCTCAAGGACAAACAGATATCGATGTCCATTACCAAGTTCACAAAGGAGAGGAAGTCCTCATCAACTTCGAATCCCAGAAATACGAGTCTCCACTTGTCAGCCAGCAATTGCCTCTTAAGAGGACCGTTCTAATCAAAACGACCAAGGGAACAGAAACAACCGAAAGGACCGAACGGAGAGACTTAGAGCCTGGAAACTACACTCTATCCATCGATATCAAAGACAACATATCTGGAAAGTCGATAAATAAGAGAATCGATTTCGAACTCAGAGGCTAATCCAGCTCTTCAAACCGTCGACGGATTCATCAATCCTTCCAGAAGCCTCACCAGCAGTGCATATAGTGGTTTCATTGGCTGGCTTCTGCGATCAGGCGGTCGAGACGCCTCTGTTCGCTGGGTGGAAGCCGGCTGAATAATTTTTCTTTGCACGCATTCAATATCTCCAAAGCCTTTGATTTATTCCCAGTCTGAAGGTAAGTGATGCCTAAGTTAAAGTACACATCCGCAAAATCTGGCTGGAGTTTGAGAGCTGTGTTCCAGTCCCGTATGGCTTCACCGATCCGATTGCTGAATTTGAAGGCAGAGGCTCGACCGTTGTAAGCAGAGGCAAGCCTTGGATCATTTTTTATGGCTTGGTTGAAAGAATCAACCGCCTTCGTCATAAGCTCAGGATTCTTTTGCTCGAGAAACATTCTCAAGTAAAGGGCTCCCATATTGTTGAAGGCGGAAGCGAATGTCGAATCCAGTTCCACAGCATGGCTATAGGCTCCTAAGGCTTTGTCATAATCCTTTTTCTGGTAATACGCCACACCTAAATAATTCCATGTCTCAGGGTTTGTGCTATCCAGCAGAGAAGCCTTCAGCAAAACCTGCAGGGCTTGATCCATATGATTTATCTCTGCCATCAAGATCCCGATTCTGGATAGAATACTCGCGTTATTTTGACTCCCGCTTATGGTCTCATCATCCAGGATCTCTTGGCAGATCATCAAGGCCTTATCCTGTTGGTTGTCCTCAACCAGAGAGCGCGCAAGGCTTATCTTCAGTTGAACATTGTTCGGTTCCAGATTCAGTGCTTTTTCGAAATACTCCAAAGCCTTCTTAACATTATTCTTTTTTCCCTCAATGCTCCCCAAAAGTATAAAGCCTCTCGAGGATTTTTCATCAGTCTGAACGATTTCATAACCCAATTCCTCCGCTTCCTCGATTCTCCCCATTTGAAAAAGCTTGAAAGCTAGGGTTATTTTAAATTGGCTGTTCATCGGAAAAACTTCAACAGCCTCTTTCCATATGTTGACGACATTTAGAGGATCAGATTTCATCTCATAAACCTTGGCCAAAAGTTCATAATATTGCGGCATTTTGATGTCTGGATTCTGGGAAGCCATTCTTCTCAGTCCCTCCTCGGCAAAATCAAGATTTCCTTTTTCGATTTCGCTGTTGATAGTATCAAACTGACTCTGAAACTGGATTCCCTTTTTGGGATCCAGAGTCGCCTTCGCACCAGACGAAAAGGAAGAGATGTATCCCAAGCTTTCCAGTCGGTTTCGATCTTCTGCAGTCAATTCTCGCCTTGAGTCCCGGCTGACTGTGGAATATTTGAGCATACAGCTCCTCAATTTCTCATCCAATGCTCGGGCAATATCCTTCTTCTTAGAAAAAAGATTGGTCTTTTCCCGAATATCGGTTTTTAAATCATACAGCTCTGGTTCTGGAAGGGAGATGAATTTGTAAGGTCCATCGATAATGCCCGTCAGTGGAGCCCAATCCAGAGATTCTTTTCCGTACATGCTTTCTATATAGAAGGACCGCATCCCCTTTTCCCCTTTGCCATCGAACATTTTTACGAGACTCTTCCCTTGAACCATGGAGGAAATATCCATCCCAAACAGTTCAAAGAGTGTGGGCAGGATGTCTATCAGATTGACTCTATTCTTAACCAGCACATTTTCAGGAAACAACCGGGGATTAAAAAAGACAAGAGGAACCTTGAGATTCTCCTCATAACAAAAGACAGAATGCCCGTATTCTTGGTGTTCGCCGAAAGCTTCACCATGATCTCCGACAACAACAGTGAGGGTGCTTTCGAGCAGATTTTCGTCCCTTAGATCTTGTACGATCTTTCCCACCCAGACATCCGTATAGGCAATTTCTCCGTCGTACATATCACTTAGACTGTCTCCTTTTCGATACTCCTCTGGCGGCTCATAGGGTGCATGGGGATCGTAGAAATGCACCCAAGCAAAAAATTTCTCCTTTCTTCTTTTCTTAAGCCAGCGATTGAATTTTGTATAAACAACATCGGCTGGTATCTCGGAGTAAAAATTATGCAGCAATTCATCCATGTTCAGGGAATCCTCATATTCGGAAAAACCTTGATTCAGCCCGAATTTTGCCAGCAAAACAAAGGAAGCAATCACTGCATAGGTCTCATACCCCCTTTGCATCATCATCTCAGCCAAAGTGACTTCATTCTCTTCCAGAAAAAAAGTCCCATTATCCCTCACACGATGGCCAAGTGGATAGCGGCCGGTGAAGAGCGAACAATGGGCTGGCAAGGTCAGCGGAACCGGCGTGTAACAATCCTCGAACAGGACACCTTTTCGTGCAAGCTCATCAAGATTAGGCGTTTCGGCTTTTTCATATCCATAGGCACCGATTCGATCCGCCCGTACGGTATCCAAGGTAATAATCAAAAGATTCATTCCTTCTGCTCCTATCCGGCTCCCATTACGACATGTCACGAACAGCATGAGTATAGCCGTCAACAACAAGACAAGCTCACGCCCGATAAATGCTCTTTTGTTCATACCCAGACTCTGTATCTCCTCGTTTAACAAAACTTTTTGTGATTCATGGTATAAAACTTCTCGCCGCTGGCATCCACTTCTTCTTTCGCGAAACCGCAGGATTCAATCGATGTCTTTCTCGATTTTTTGAATCAAAATCTTGACCTCCTCTTGATCGGGACTCAACCTCAAAGATGCTCTGAGTGCTTCCAAAGCTCTCTGCTCATCACCTGTCTTGTAAAAACAGTAGCCGAGAGAATTGAGGAGCCCGATATCGCTGTTGTAGATTTTGTTTCCCTCCTGGAAATTCTCAATGGCTGAAAAATATTTTTCCATGCCCATGTACGCTTTTCCTTTCACAAAGAAATACTCAAATCTCTGTTTTTCATTGTCTTTGACATTTTCTATCAGATTCAGGCTCCTATCGAACTTTCCGATCTTTTGTAGAAAATGGGCGTACTCGATTATTCCCGGGCTATAATCCGGCTTGAGGGAATAGGCCTTCTCGTAAAAAGACTCGGCTTTTTCCAGCTTTTTGTCCCTATCGTACTGGTTGGCTAGGGAATAAATATACAGAAAGTAATTGGATAGAGGAATGGACTTGGCCAGCGTGACAGGATGGGCCACTTTATCCGATGGAGAGATGATGTAGGTTGAGACTTTTTCATCTAATGATGTTCCGCTCCCATCTTTCAAAACCACTTTGAGATCATAATAATCCGGGGATAAGTCCTTGGCAGGTAGGGAATAATTGATGCCGAGGATCTCATTAAAGGGATAATCTCGAAGCTCCAAGACAATGGACTTCTGTGAAGGTTCTCTCTCCCTGAGACCGCTCAGAAAGATATTCACCCTTCCGTTTTCCCACAAATCCCTGCTGACATCCATTATGGAAAAAAAGAAAGCGATATTCTCTGCAGGCGACACAATGCTCTTTGGATCGACCAACAACTGCTTGTCCACAACTTTATACGGAACATGGAGATGCCTAGGATAATCTTGAAGTCCGTAGCCTAACACGGGTCCGACAATCCTGGGGATCCCTGAATGTTCAGGGATAATAACTTCTTTATCAAACACGCTGAATTCTTTGCCTACAGAATTTTGGATAAGGAGACTGAGTTGGTAGGTTCCTTCTATCAAAGGGAAAGAATCCTGAACGGCAATCCCCTTGCCTTTGATCACATCCACATTATCAGGATCAAAATAAAAGGGAAAATCCTTTGAATACTGAAAGATGAGACTCTCCCCTTTTCTCACACTCACATTGAGCTGGTAATTGCAGTAATATTGGTCATTCGGCTCATAATAATCGATAGAAACACGTGAAGGACTGATCGAGAAGTGTATGAAATTGACCTTCATGAGGGGATCTTGAATCAATGCCACATCGGTGTGACTCTCTACGTAATTGGTCAAATAGTCTGTGCTGACGATCCCCTTATAATTGAGAAAATGAGTGGCGTAGAGCGGATTAATATCTTTTTTTGTCGATTCAAAAATGCTGGCGATTATGAAATTGCTCCGTGGGGAAGGTGTGTAGTTATAAGGATTCTCACCAGCAATCAGGGATAGGGATGGACCAGCAAGTGTAGGAGCCAGCTCTCTCACCCTTTCATAGAGCCGTTGATTATTCGTAAGATCTAAACCTTGTTTTTCAATGATCAATGCTGCCGGACCGTCAGAGGTCGGGTTGTACATTTTGTATTCCCCGGAACCAGACCTTTGAAAGAAAACCAAATGGAATTGAGTAGGCAATCCTTTTGTCTCGTCCCCATAGTACGTCCAGACCTGGGCAGGATATATTCCGCTGGTTTCAAAAATTTCGACGCTCATGGGTTCGCCCAGGATGAGGTACATTCTCCCCATATCGGTCATCCAGCCTTCTCTGGGCGTGTTCCGACCATAGAACTGGTTAGCGTGAATGAATCGTTTCATGTGCTCTTCTTTGTATTCGTTCTGAGGGGTGCCAGGAGTCGGGTCTCTCTGTTTCCAAAAGGTTTCGATAAACAGGTCCCTTTCTCTATCATTGGCCAACTGCAAGAAGACATCTTTCTCTTCAGGGCGGATGATGTAGGTGACGAGTTTCAACCACTCTTGGTACTTTTGGGAAAGATCTTTTTCTTTAATCTTTTCACCAGAAAAAATTATGGAACAGGCCAAGCAAAAGATAATCAAAACGCGGAATGTTTTTGTTATCATGTTCTTAACCCTTTATTTTAAAAATCTTCCGAACTTTTCCGATCTTTGGTTGAACGATCACAACCACATCGAAATAATACTCCCCGGGCTCCAAATCATAGGGAAAGGTCAGGACAATAGAATCCATCTGTAGAGCTTCCTCCTCACTTATCTCATACGTCTTTTGTCTCTTTATGCGATCTTTCTTTAGACCTTTCCTTTCGTAGATGAAGAATTCAAAGTCAAATTCGGCTTTTAGCATCTTTTCTTCAGACACAAAGGACAAAGACTCAACCGGAATGGACACATGGATCTCTCTTTTTCCGCGTTCATATCCAACTTCAAAATCAGAAAACACCCTCCCAAAGTCGCCTTCATCCTTGAACACTTGGCCGAACTTGGCCCTCTCGAGCACATCAAGCAACCCGCCTGAAGCTCCTACTTGCCTTCCGAGCGCATACCGTCCATCTCCTGTTCTATCCACAAATTCCAGCCCCAACTGGTGTGTGTAGTAGCTCCACCAGATCAAACCCTTTACATTCGGATCATTGATAAACGGGCGCTGGTCAACCTTATCCGGCGGTCCAAGATAGATGTAGATTCGTCCCCTGTCAGTCTTCCAACCCGGAATGCCTTCAATAAAATGCTTGTTTGCGAATTCGATACGCCTGTAAAACTCTTCCTCGAATTCATTCTCATCCGTGCTAGGATCCGGATCCCGCTTTGCCCAGAAATCCTGAATGAACTCCATCCTGGATTCCTTATCCGCAAGCAGATGAAAGATGTCCTTTTCCTGCTTGGTCATAATTAATCGGGCATACTCATAAAAATCCTTACTCTCCGGATCTAGTTCGATCCGTCCTCTGGCACTACAGCATTCCATGGTAAAGCTCAAGGCTGCCATTAAAACGGATAAAAGAATTATGTGGTTACAGGCATCAAGTTTCATTGTTTTCTCCGACATCTTTGAATCAATGCATCAAGTCTTTCTCTCTCTTGAGTGGGGAGAGAGCTGTAGTGGTCTTGCTTGTATCTTCGAAAATAATCAAAGGCCTTGACTTCGTCCCCTTTGCTCATGTAGGCCATGCCCAAGTTCAAAAGGGGATAGCCAACATCAGGCCTGAGTTCCAGAGCCTTCTCCCAACAGCGCATCGCATCCCCTAATCGCCCTGCTTCTCTATATGCAACTCCCAGACTATTGTAAGCCGAAGCATACTCCGGCTCGAGTTCAATAGCCTTCTCGTAGTTCTGAGTGGTTCTTTCCAGATCACCGAGATCTCTGGATTTAAGAAACTTAGATAGGTAAACATTTCCAAGATTTCTGAAGACAACCGCATACTCGTCATCTATGGACCGTGCCTTCTCTAGGGCTTCCAACGCCTTGTCGAAATCTCCTTTGTTGAAATAAGCCACACCGAGATGATTCCATAATTCTGGATCATGTTCCATGGGAGGCAACCAACTACTTTCCAAAAATTTGATGACCTCATCATCCCTTCCAGCTTCACCAAGATACCTGGCATAGGCGAGAATCACACCATAATTGGTGGGTATGTTTTCCAAGCCCAATTCAAGAACCTCAAGGGCTTCCTTTAATTTCCCCTGCTCCTTATACATGGTGGCCAGATTGGTGTAGGCAATATCGACATCCTTCCTCTCTGTGATGACACCCTTTACAATCTCAAATCCTTCGTAAGCCTTTCCTTCGCGATAAAGATTTAATGCCTTCATCGCTCTATTGTGATAGGGGAGGAGAACCTTCACATCATCCTCAGGGCCGTAATTTTCCTTTCTTGTAACTTGAGGGCTTGATATGTATCCCAGACTTTTCAGTCTCTCGAGTGATTCTCTGTCAATCCGCTGCCTTGCTTTATCTCTCTCAAGATGGGAGTGTTCCTCGACGACTTGAGCAAGCCTCTTTCTGTAGGTGCTCATTTTTTCCCCCTCAGCAAGATTATGGAGTTCGTCAAAATCTTTATCCAGGTCATACAGCTCAGGAATAGGGGATTCGATGAATTTCTCGCTCTCTTGAATAAATCCTATCAAAGGCGCCCATCCTCGGCTATAGTGCGGATACAGAGATTCAAAATAGATAGTCCGTTTGGGTAGATTTTTGCCTTTCATGCCAGGAAGAAGGGAGATGCCCTGGAGGGAATCTGGCTTTTTAACGTCTAAAACATCACAGATTGTCGGAAAAACATCGATGTGGCTGACGGACTGCTCTATTCGATTTGGCTTTAGGCCGGGAAGGGAAATGATGAGAGGAACCCAGATAGTTGTGTTATAGGCGAGAAAGCCATGAGTGGTTTCTTCATGCTGTCCGAGTGATTCGCCATGATCTCCGGTGAAGATGATCAATGTCTTATCGAATAAATCTTTTTCATCCATATGATTCAAGACTTTCCCTAACTCATGATCGACATAAGCCACTTCTCCCTCATAAAGGTTTTCTTTGTATTGTGTCCTAAACGGCTCGGGAGGCTCATAGGGATCATGGGGATCAAAGCAATGAATCCAAAGAAACCACGGAGCTTTCTGAGTCTTCAACCAAACTATGGCTTCACCGATAGCATCTTCTGCTTTTCTCTCACCCACTGAAAGCTTTTGAAATTCTTCAGTCTCATAGTCATCGTCATACATGTCAAAGCCCTGGGCGAGTCCAAACCGAGAATGGAGAGGATAGCCTCCGATTATCGCTCCAGTGGAGTATCCCAAATCCTTTAAATATTCGGCCAGAGTCAAGAATTCTGCCCTTACGATAAAATTTGCATTTTCCCGCACACCATGATACAGCGGTGTCAATCCTAACAATATGTTGGCATGGGAGGGCAAAGTCGTGGGATTGTGGGCAAAAGCTTTGGTAAAAAGCGTCCCTCTTTCGGCAAGGCTATCCACGTTGGGCGTACGAAGATGTTGTGTGCTGTAGCAGCTCAACCTGTCCGCTCTCAACGTGTCTATGGTGATGAGAAGAACATTCAAATCTGGATTTTTCGATTTTCCCTTGGACCCTAAGGCTGTCGTGAGTATACAGACTCCTAAGAACAAACAGAACAGAAAGGAGAAGTAAAAGAGCCGTTTTGTTTTTATCATCGTTATCTTTTTAGATGTTCATGAAGCAATCTTAACATGTCTTAGCCAACCGCATGCTACTTTTGCTGGCACCTTCGAATCAAGGCATCAAGGCTTTCCTTTTCTTTTTGCGGCAGGCGGAGGTATTCCTTTTCTTTGTATCTGCTCAGATATTCCAAAGCCCTCACCTTGTCTCCCTTTCTCAGGAAAGTCAGACCTAAATTATACAAAGCAAATCCCAAATCTGGGTTGATTTCTATCGCCCTTTCCCATGAGTGAATCGCTCCATCAGAATTTCCAGCCTGGCTGAAGGCCGCTCCCAAACCATTGTGTGCTGAAGCATACATGGGATCTAATTCAATGGCCTTCTCAAAATTCTGAATAGATTTCTCAAGATCACTTCGATCCTTTGTTTTCAAGAACTTTGAAAGGTAGACGGAGCCCGTGTTGTTGAAAGCAATGGGATAATTGTTGTCCAGTTCCAAGCTCTTGCTAAAAGCTTCGAGCGCCTCATCCAGCTCTCCTTTTCTCCAATAGGCCACGCCCAAGTAATTCCAGATATCAGGGTCATAGTCGATAAGCTTCAAACCTTCCTGCAGAATATGAATGGCCGTATCATATTCACGCACCTCGGTTAGAAATAGACCAAAGGTGGTTATGACCTCGTAACTCTTGGGGCAATATTGATAACCCTCTCTGAGAACCTCAACCGCCTTCCCATAATTTCCCTTAACTTTGTGCAAAGTGGCCAGATAGGCATAGGCCTGATCAAAATCTTTTCTCTCCTCGATGATTTTCTGAAGGATCTCTATCCCTTCGTCGGTCTTTCCTTTATGATAGGCTCCCATAGCTTGTTGCAGCCGGCTCTGGTAAGGAAGGAGGATTTTTAAATCGTCCTCCCTAGTGAATGTCTTTTTTTGCGTTGTCTGGGGACTTGAAATATACCCCAAACTTTTGAGCTTCTCCAAGGCGTCCCGATCCATCTTTGTTGTTGCCGAAGCCTTTCCTGAAGAGGATAATTTCTCTAGCAGTTTTTCCAGTGTCCTCTGGTAAGGATCCAATTTTTTTGTTTCGGCTAAATTCTCCTTCTCATCGAAATCTTTCCCAAGGTCGTACAACTCAGGTATGGGGGAATCCAAGTACTTTTCACTCTTTTGGATAATTCCTATTAGAGGAGCCCATCCCCGGTTGTAATAGGGATAAAGGGATTCAAAATAGATCGCCCTCGAGGATAATTTCTTTTCCTTCTTTCCCTTTATAGCTGGCAGAAGAGATAGCCCTTGGAGAAAATCCGGTTTCTCCAAACTCAAGATATCGCAGACTGTGGGATAGATATCCACATGGCAGACATTCTGATTGACGATCGTTGGCTTAACTCCAGGCCAAACAACGATCAACGGAACCCAGATGGTGCTGTTGTAAGCAAAGTAGCCATGCGTGGATTCACCATGTTGCCCGAGGGATTCACCATGATCTCCCGTAAAAATTATGAGGGTTTCTTCTTCCAATCGATTTTTTCTCAAAAATTCAAATAGCGTCCCCAATTCATGATCCACATAAGCCACTTCCCCATTATACGGGTAATCCTTGTACTCTGTCTTGAAGGGTTCGGGAGGGTCATACTGCTGATGGGGATCAAAACAATGAATCCAGAGAAACCAAGGATCGTTTTGGTCTTTAAGCCAATCCAAGGCTTTTTGGACAACTACTTCTGCCCTGCGCTCTACATAGGAAAACTCTTGGTAGTTTTTGCTGCCGTAGTTATCGTCGTAGACATCGAACCCCTGGGTGAGCCCAAACCTTGAATCAAGGGGAAAAGCGCCAACAAAGGCTCCGGTGGAATACCCTTTTGTCTTCAAATGTTCGGCCAAAGTTAAGAATTCTTCCCGAACGATAAAGTTTTGGTTGTCATGAACACCATGATAGATAGGGTTTGTCCCTAAAAGAATATTCGTGTGCGAGGGAAGGGTTGTCGGTGTTTGGGCAAAGGCATTTTGAAACAAAACTCCCTTTCTAGCCAAGCTGTCGATATAGGGAGTCTGAAGATGTTTGTCACTGTAGCAGCTCAGCCTATCGGGCCTCAGGGTGTCAATGGTGATGAGTAAAAAATTTATCTTGTTTTTCTTTGCACTCGCTTTTGAAATAAAAGGAGAAAATACTATTCCAAAACTGATAAAAAAAATAAAAAAGACAAAATAAAGACTTTTGACTCGGTTCATTTCTCGGTAATTTGTCCGTCTTACTTTTTCTTTATAACCTCGATGAAAGTCCTAACCTGATCAGCCCTTCCCGTTTCTGAGTCATGTTTCAAATATTCTTGGAAGGCATCGATCGCCTCCTGGTTATTTTCTAACGACAAATTGACCAGACCCAACTGGTAGAGGGCATCCAGAAAATCGCTCTTGAGTTCTACGGCTTTCTGATAGTATTTCAGAGCCGTTTGATGTTGTCCCTGGGTGTAAAAGTTGGAGCCGATGTTGTAGAGAATCAGTGGATCTTGAATCTTCTGAAACTCAATCTTGTTGTACCACTCCAAAGCTTTGTCATTCTTCCCGCGGTTGGCATAAGTGTTTCCAATCCCTAATATTGCACCGTGGTCATCGGGATTCTTATCCAGGACTTTCAGATAATATTCTTCAGCTAAGTCATATTTCTCCAACTGAAAATAACAATTCCCGATATTTCTAAACAAGATATCTGCATCAGGAAATTTTTCGATGATTGTCTGATAGGCCTGAATGGCTTCGTCGTATTTTCCTCCATCGTAGAGCGCATTCCCTTTCTGTAGTTCCTTTTTCAATTCCTCAGTAATAGCCAATCCTTCAACTTTTTGCAGTTGTATTTCTATGTCAGGATTTCTACCGAACTCACTGATCTCGATATTTATCTTTTTAGGCAGATAACCAGGTTTCTCAAAATCTATATTCCACGGTCCTCCTCTAATGTAGAAAGCTTTCCATTCCCCATCAGTGTTTGTGGTGACATCGAAACCAGAGGCCCCTCTCTGACAATAAAGTTTGATCTTGACTCCTTCGAGAGGATTCCCGTCCAGGTCTGTAACCACTCCTTTTACCTTTCCTTTCCCCTTATAGCCCTGTCCATAGGAGAAGGAAGAGGACAGCAACACCAATACCATTAATAGAATGAATAGAAATGAAGTTTTCTTCATCTGGAGCCTCCTCCATTATTCTAGCATCCAGAATGGGAAAAAAAAAGCCCCTTCTCCAGAGGAGAATGGGCCTTCTGCGCACTCTTCGGTTTAGCAAGATAATTTCCTTGACCGAGCATACAGCTGTTGTTGAGTGCATTGAAAACATCTCTTACCTGCGCTCCCAACTCCCGTGAAATGATCAGGAATATTCATGCTCTATCTGCCAATTCCCCTTATGTGATCTTGTCATTTATTTAAGTCTAGTCTTATAAACAAATTAGCTCTAACCGCTGAAACTGATTCTAGCAAGACAGGGAAGTGTGGACTTCCTAAAATTCAAGAACTTGTCATAAAAAAACGAATTTTGATCATAAAATTGGATTGTTCGAAATATTCTCTTGAAAAGTCATCTTTTATTTTTTAAACTTTTAACGACTCGAGATGAAGTACATAGCTGATCTTCACATCCACAGCAAATTCTCTCGAGCCACCTCCCGGGAAACCACGCTGGACATCTTGGCCTATTGGGCAAAAATCAAGGGAATATCTCTGCTGGCGACCGGAGACTTCACACATCCGGAATGGCTTTTTCTGGCTAAAGAAAAACTTGAACCAGCAGGAAATGGATTTTTCCGACTGAAAAACATCCTCTTCCCTGAAAATGGATACCTCCGATCCATACCCATCTCTTCGGAAGACCTATCCTTTATCCTGACAGCAGAGCTCAGCTTCATTTACTCAAAGAAAGGAAAGGTCCGCAAGATTCATATTCTGCTTCTGGCGCCTGATTTTGAATCTGTGGATAAAATCAACAGCAAACTCTCCTGTATAGGAAATCTTCGCTCCGACGGGCGTCCAATCCTGGGCATGGATGCGAAGGATTTTGTGAAGATTGTCGCGAACACCTGTCCCCGTTGTGTGGTCATTCCAGCCCACATCTGGACTCCATGGTTTTCTCTTTTTGGGGCCAATTCAGGATTCGACGTCATCGAGGATTGTTTTGAAGAGATGACCCCGTTCATATTTGCCCTTGAGACCGGGCTTTCGTCTGACCCTTCGATGAACTGGCGCCTCTCAGCGCTTGACAAATACGCCCTGGTTTCCAACTCAGATGCCCATTCTCCTTCCAAAATCGGAAGGGAAGCCAATGTCTTCAGTACAGAATCCAGCTATGACGCCTTGGTGGACGCCATAAAAAGCAAGGATCCCACAAAGTTTCTACACACCATAGAGTTCTTTCCCGAAGAAGGCAAATATCACTACGATGGACACCGCAAATGCCATGTGATTTTTTCCCCTCAAGAGACCATCCAACATAAATATATCTGTCCCCGCTGCGGGGGAAAAATCACTGTCGGAGTAATGCATCGGGTGGAAAGCCTTTCCGATAGAGACAGAGGATATTTCTCACCCACACGGATTCCCTATAAAAATCTCATCCCCTTGAATGAAATCGTGGCTCAAGCTCTCGACAAAACATCCGAATGCAAGAGTGTCTGGGACCTCTACTTCCGATTCATCCACGAATTCCAGGATGAGCACACGATCCTCACAGAAGTCCCGATCGATCAACTTGCCCGCTTGTCTCCCGAGAGGGTCAGTGTGGCCATAGACAGGATGAGAAAAGGACAGGTCAAGATCATCCCCGGGCACGACGGCGAGTTCGGGAAGATCCGTCTGTTCGATGAGGATAAAGAAGAGGAGGAAGCACAAGGACAGCTCAGGCTTTTTTGACTAACTCCCTCAGCCTTCTCCTTTCTTATAAATAAAATAGCAATTTTCATACACAAATTTTTTCTATAAAATAAGAGATCATCGGATTGAAGCACAGTGTGAAAAAGAATGTATAGAGAATGAAATTCCATCTAAAAGATAGAGAATTCAGCGAACACATCCGTCTCTCCTTCCTATCGATCATTGTAGGCTTGATGGCTGGATTGGCATCCATCTTTTTCAAGATAATGATTCACTTCTTCCAAAGTCTGTTTTGGGGAGATTCCAGCATCATTTCTGCTGTTCAATCTCAGCCTTTGTATCTGACCATCCTGATACCTGCCATGGGAGGACTTCTCATCTCTCCTCTGATCTACTATGGTGCGAAAGAAGCCAAGGGACATGGCGTGCCCGAAATCATGGAATCCCTGATTTTCCGTGGGGGGAAAATCCGAAACCGGGTGGCCGTCATAAAAGCCATGGCATCATCCATATGTATCGGATCAGGAGGATCGACAGGCCGCGAAGGGCCAATTGTTCAAATTTCTGCCAGCATCGCTTCCTCGATCGGGCATCTTTTCCGTATCAAAGAGAGGGCCATGCGGACTCTTGTGGCGGCTGGAGCCGGAGCCGGCATCGGGGCCACATTCAATGCTCCTATTGCGGGGGGCCTGTTTGCTGTAGAAGTTCTCCTGGGTGAATTCGGTGTTTATTCTTTCAGTCCCATCATCATTGCATCCGTTATCGCCACCTTGGTCTCCCGTCTGATTGCAGGAGATTTTGCTGCCTTTACCGTGCCCAAGTACACCTTGATCAGCGTTTGGGAGATTGGTCCGTATCTCCTTCTGGGAATCATCAGCGGATTGGTCGCCATCCTTTTCATCCAAGTCCTATATTTTTTAGAAGACAAATTCGAGACTCTCCGGATCCATCCCTTGATCAAGCCGGCCCTGGGAGGTCTCATGGTTGGAGGGATCGGCCTGTATTTACCCCAAATCTTTGGGGTGGGTTATGAAGGAATCGATGCCTGCCTTCAAAATCAACTTGGCTTCTGGATGGCCTTCCTCCTCGTTTTTGCAAAAATTTTCAGCACGTCCATGACTCTTGGATCAGGAGGCTCGGGTGGAATTTTTGCACCGTCCCTCTTCTTAGGGGCCATGACAGGAAATCTTGTGGGTTCTGTCTTTCACTCTGCCTTTCCTGGTTCCATCTCCTCTCCCGGTGCCTTTTCTCTTGTCGGCATGGGAGCCGTGGTCGCTGCTGCCACTCATGCTCCCATAACCTCCATCATCATCATTTTCGAACTGACCAATGATTACAAGATCATCCTCCCTCTCATGCTTTCCTGCATCATTGCTTCATTCATGACAGTTGGGGTACACAAGGAATCGATCTACACGATGAAGCTGAAACGGAGGGGCATTATGTTCCGAGAAGGGAGAGAAGTGAATATTCTCAAATCCCTTTCTGTCAAGGATTTCATCAGCCACGATTACCAACTTTTTTTCCTCACCGACCGGGTAGGAAAGATCATCGATCAAGCCATCGGAAGCAAACATCACTCTTTCCAGATTGTTGATCAGGAAAACAACTATATCGGTTGTTTCTCGCTCAATCAACTGAAAAACCTTTTACAAGAAAAAGACATTCTCGACAGCTTCGTCATCGCTCAGGATCTGGCTGTCGCCGACATTCGACTCAACGACGAAGACGATCTTGAGCAAGCCATGAAAATCTTCGGCCTAACCGATGTTGCAGAGATCGCTGTGCTTCAAAACAGAAAATTCGCAGGAGTCATCAAGAGGAAGGACGTTATTGAGGCCTACAATCACGAGATCATAAAAAGAGAGGCCGCAGCAGGACTCGTACAGAAAATGAAATTCACCCCTGTATTGAAATCTTTCGACTTTGGATCCGGCTATAAAATCATGGAAATGGATGCTCCGCCCCTGTTCTGGAACAAAAGCCTCATAGAGCTCAACCTAAAAGCCCTCCACCGCATAGATGTTCTGCTTATAAAGAGAAAATTCCCGCCTCAGACCATCAGCATTCCAACGGCCAACGAAGTCATACGGAAAGGCGATCGACTCATACTCGCAGGCCTCGAGGAGAACATCACTAAAATCCTCGTCAATAAAAAATAACCGAAACATCCCCATACTCTGTCTTCCTGCCTTTCTTGACAACAATGACAGTAGAATATATATTTAGAGATTAAAGCGGAGGAGAGCATGGAAATCGAAATGAAAATAAAGGGCCTGGTGGTTGATCCTCTTTCCAAAATGCCCATCGTTGTACTCGAAGACCTTAAGAGCGAACGGATTCTTCCCATCTGGATCGGTGTTTTCGAGGCCAATGCCATCGCGCTCAAGATCGAAAATATATCCACACCCAGACCCATGACACACGATCTGCTGAAAAGTTTTTTGGAAAAAATAGATATCATCATCCATAAAATCGTTGTTAACGATGTGAGAGACAACACGTTCTATGCCTTGATACATTGCCTCCACAAGGGACAGCCATTTCTAATAGACTCTCGTCCCTCCGATGCCATCGCCCTGGCCCTCCGCGTTCAAGCCCCTATTTTTGTCGAAGATTCTGTAGTTAGTAAGGCCCACAGCTTAAAGTTTGATGAAAACCTGGAGGACTCGGAAAAGTTGAAAAAGTGGCTTGAAAACCTAAAGCCCGAAGACTTCGGCAAATACAAAATGTGAAACTACGTCCTTAACGTCGAAATCAAATAGAGTCCGATTGAACCAAAAATCAAGGCGGGCCCCCAAGCAGCCAAGAAAGGACTCAAGTAATTGACATACCCGAAGCTTTTGAAAACGCCTATGGCTCCCCAGTAGATCATGGCAATAGCCATGCTCAAACCAACCCCCACTAGAGTACCTCTTTTCCCCATCGTGAATGCAAAGGGTATCCCGAGCAGAGCCATGATAAGACTGGCCAGGGGAAAAGTTATCTTAAAATTCAAATCCACTTTAAATTTCACCGTCTCGAATCCCCTCTCTTCAATCTCTCTGATATACTTGCGAAGCTCGATGTAGCTCATTTGATCGGGCTCCTCCCAATCCTTCTGGAAATAATTAGAATCTTCAACTCGGGCCAGCGTCATGGTCTTTTTTTTCTCAAACCTCATAGTTCTTGGGCCAGCAAACTCCCTGATCCATGCAGTAGATAATCCAAGATTTCCCTGACTCAAATATCCTTTCTCGGCAAAAAATCTTCTTTTCAATGACCAGTATTCGGACTCAAGTTCAAAGACGGAGATCTGGCTGAAGGCAGAGGCAATGGGATCAAAATACCTGTAATAATAGATTCTGTCTTTTTCCCTGCTCATAACCCAGCGACGGTCCAAGTAACCGTAGCTTCTTGGGGATCTCTCTGTGATATTGTTCCAAACCTGTTCGGCTTTTTTGTTCGAATACGGCTGGATGTACTCTTGATTACAAAAGGAACAAAAGCTGACCACCCCCGCCAACACGAGTACTGGAACTATAATCCGATAAAGACTAATGCCACAGGCTTTCATGGCTGTGACCTCGTTAAATTTGGTCAATAGCCCGAGACAAAGAAGAGCCGCAGTCAACGCTGTCACGGGAAAAATATATTGGATAAACTCCGGGAACTTGTACCAGATGAAGACGAGAAGATCACTCAGAGGTTTATTGTGTTCATAGACGCTGTCAAGCCGGTCGAAAAAGGTGACAACAGCCAAGACCAAAAGCATGCTCACAAACACAAATCCAAAAATAACCATGAATTTCCGGATGATGTACCGGTCCAGGATATTCGGAAAAGGAAGGGAAAATCGGGGAAATCTCGCAGAAATCCTTCTTTTCCTTTCCCGAGTAAAATCCTTGCCTTTCCTTTTTAACAGGAAAGAGAAGGAAAGAAGAGGAGATTCTCTCAGCGATTGGATGAAGAAATAGAGGCCAACCACAAAGAAAAGCAGGTTAGGTCCCCACATTCCCACAAAAGGAGAGATGCGGCCCTTCATGGCCATCTGCTCCCCCGCCGTTATCAGGATGTAGTAGACCAGAATGATCGCGATGCTGAGAGTGAAGCCGCTGGTTCTCCCCCCTTTTTTGGTGAAAGCACCCAGGGGAAGGCCCAAAAGGGCAAAAATAAAACAGGCAAAAGGAAGAGCGAACTTCTTGTGGATTTCTACCCAATGGGAGATGGCCTCTCTCTTTTTTTGCCGATAGGATAGACCCTCCTTCTGTTCTGATGAAAACCTCTGCAGGTCCTGTTTTATAACTCGACTATCCTGCCACAACTCCTTGATGTCTTTTTCCCTCACTCTTCTCTTCTCGGATATCGTCGGAACAATCCCTTCCACATTCAACTCCTCTTCATAATGGCTGAAAGAGGTTATCCTGTATTCCTCAGGATCATCGAGAGTGTAAGAATGAACCGTGCCCTCGCTGAGTTCAAGGGCCGCCCTTTTCTCCTCAGGATAAAAATTTAACCTTCCCTGTTTTGCCAGTATGACTTTTGGTTCTTCGGGAGGGGTGGAGAAGTACACAAATATATTTTTCCAGTTCATCTCGGGAGTGGTATCCTGTATGAAGATGACAGTATTCGGAATGTCCTCATAAAACTCTCTGGAGTGGATATTGAACTGAATCCTTGTCAAGACAGACTGAGTGAGTGTCTGGACCCATTTATAGTTCGCTCTTGGGGCGAGATAAAGGGTAAAAAAAGATGTGCCGAGGAATCCCACGAAAGAGAAGACCATCACTGGCCAGAGAAGCCTTTTGTAACTGATACCTAAGGTCTTGAAGGCTGTGATTTCTGCGTCCGAAGACAGTCGACTCAGTCCTGCCAAAATACCCATTAGAACAGACATGGGAACCGTGAAGGCAAGAACAGATGGGATGAGAAACACAAGCAGTTCAAGAACAACTCGAAAAGACACACCTTTGGCAATGAACAGCTCAGAAAGCAGGAGGATCTGGTTCATCAATAGGACAAACGTGTAAATAAGGAGACCGATGAAAAAAGGAGGAGTGATTTCCTTAAGGATGTACCGATCGAATAGTCTAAACACTATGTCATTTATACCATATATAAACGAGGGGGTCAGCCCTTGACTTTGGACATTTTATATTTTTTTCTTGATTTCTTACAATCTACCTATATAAAGCTAAATTTTCAGAATCGTGAAAATCTTTCTGGAATGTCCAAAGTCAAGGGCTGACCCCTACTAAAAAAAAGGCTCTGAGTCCATAGGAGCTCAGAGCCTTTCGAACTTCCGCTTAAACGATCAGTACATGTCACCACCAGGGGGCATGTGCATCCTTGGTCCCTTCTCCTCTTCGGGGATCTCAGACACCAACCCTTCTGTGGTCAACAGGAGCCCTGCAATGCTGGAGGCATTCTGGAGGGCAATCCGAACAACCTTTGTTGGATCCAAAACTCCGCTCTTCACCAGATTCTCGTACTTCTCGGTGAGCGCATTGAATCCCATATCCTGATCCATCTCTTTGATTTTCTCGACGACGATGGATCCTTCGTAACCAGCATTGTTGGCGATCTGACGGAGAGGCTCCTCCATAGCTCTCTTGACGATATTCACACCAATCTGCATATCACCTTCTAGCTTCAAAGAATTGAGAGCTTTTTGTGTTCTCAGCAGAGCAACGCCTCCGCCCGGTACGATCCCTTCCTCTACTGCGGCTTTCGTTGCATGCATAGCGTCCTCGACACGGGCTTTTTTCTCTTTAAGCTCTGTCTCGGTGGCGGCTCCGACTTTGATCAGTGCCACTCCGCCAACCATCTTGGCCAATCTTTCTTGGAGTTTCTCTCTGTCATAATCCGAGGTTGTCTCATCGATTTGGGTTCTGATCTGCTTGATCCGCGCCTGAACTTCTTCCTGCTTTCCTCTTCCCTCGACGATAGTGGTGTTGTCCTTGTCGATGACAACTTTCGCTGCATTGCCCAGCCAATCGATGGTCACGCTCTCGAGTTTCACACCGATATCTTCGGTGATGACCTTTCCACCGGTCAAAACAGCGATGTCTTCGAGCATGGCTTTTCGTCTGTCACCAAAACCCGGGGCTTTCACCGATGCACAGGAAAAAGTCCCTTTCAGCTTGTTGACGACTAGAGTCGCCAAAGCTTCGCCTTCGACTTCCTCGGCTACGACCAATAACGGTTTACCCATCTTAGCCACGTTCTCAAGCAGTGGCAAGAAATCTCTCAGATTGCTGATTTTTTTCTCATGAAGAAGAATAAGAGGCTCTTCGAGAACACACTCCATCCGATCAGGGTCGGTGATGAAATAGGGAGAGAGATAACCGCGGTCAAACTGCATCCCTTCCACAATATCCATAGTGGTTTCTAAGCCTTTGGCTTCCTCAACAGTGATGACACCATCCTTTCCAACCTTGTCCATGGCTTCTGCTATGATCTTTCCTATAGATTCGTCGTTATTGGCAGAGATGGCCCCCACCTGGGCAATCATCTCTCCGCTGACATCCCTGCTGATTTTCTTCAGATCTTCAACCACCACAGCAACAGCCTTGTCGATCCCTTTCTTGATCAAGTTGGGATTGGCTCCAGCGGTCACATACTTCAATCCTTCCGCGTATACGCTTTGAGCCAACACCGTGGCTGTGGTCGTGCCATCTCCGGCTACATCAGAAGTTTTCGAGGCGACCTCTTTAACCAGCTGAGCTCCCATGTTCTCCAAAGGATCCTTAAGTTCGATTTCCTTGGCCACTGTGACACCGTCCTTTGTGCTCGTTGGAGAACCGAACTTCTTCTCCAGAATGACATTCTTTCCTCTGGGACCCAACGTCTCTTTGACGACATTACTTAAAGCATTGACTCCCTTTAACAGGGCTTGTCTGGCCTCGTCACCAGTCGTGATTAGTTTTGCCATTTTTCCTCCTTTTCACAAAATCAGGTGATTTTCGCTAAGATCTCTTCTTCGCGAACGATAACATGCTCTTCATCTTCGATAGTCACTTCTGTTCCGCTGAATTTTCCGATGAGAACCTTATCACCTTTCTTAACCTCGAGAGGAATAACTTTTCCATCTTCTGTTACGCGGCCTTTCCCCACTTCGATGACTTTAGCTTCCTGGGGTTTTTCCTTTGCCGTATCAGGAATGATTATTCCGCCCTTCGTGGTTTCCTCTGGCTCTAGTCTCTTGACTAGAACTCTGTCGTGTAGAGGAATCACCTTCATTTGAACCTCCTATAATGATTTTTAGCAGTTAAATTTCGAGAATGCTAATATAAAAAAAAAACATTGATTTGTCAAGAAAAAATCAAAAAAGTTAGCACTCTAATATTAAGAGTGCTAACTTTCTGGGGGAAAGTCCCACAAATCAGCCGACAGTCTGTCAGATCGACTGAAGAATTGAGAGGAATTATCTGGGTGACTCTCTAATTTTTAATGCTTTGCAAAGGTTATGGAGAGTATTGCGGTGTATGCCCAAAGCTTTGGCCATTCTTGTCTTGTTCAGTTTATACCTCTTGGCGGCTGTTTCTATGTAGACCTTTTCAAACTCCCTCAAGGCTTCTTTTAGGGGCAATTCCTTTTCCACCATCTCCTCGATCAACACTTTCATTCTTTCATGGATGGTTGGATTTTTAGACTCTTTTTGCATCTTTCTTCTTCCTCCCCATGATTTCCTGATAAGCCTCGCTGAATTTTTCTTTCAGATCCTGAGGGATGATATCGTAGGCAGCCTTGGTGATTCTCATGCTGTAAGGGGCCAATTGAGAGTCCTCCAAAGCTTGAGTGTTGACAGGAAAAACAAGTAGTCCGAAAACGATGATACCGCATATGAGAATGCCCTTGATGAGACCGAGCCCAGCTCCCAAAAGATGATTTAACGATTTGAAAGGACCTTTTACCGCCTTGGCTAAGAACCTGTTGATCGCCCATCCAACACACAGAATGCCAAAGAATACCAGAAAAAAACCCATTAAATGAGAGATGACCTCATCGGAGATGAAGGGGAAAATTTTTGCTCCGTGGGCATAATATCTTATGGCCAAAATCAAACCTAAAATTACTGCCAAGAGCCCGATGACCTGTCTGATCATCCCTTTTACAGCACCAATGACCACAGTTATGGCTAATATCCCAAGCAGAACAATATCCAACCAGTTAAGATACATTCACGGCCTCCTCTTTCTCAATTCTTCAACCATCCAGTAGCCGCCATCATTCAAGGAACCGAAAGGGATGTGTGGTTTGATCGTTCCATGAAAGTCAGATCCCGTGGTAGGCACAAGGTCTAATTCCTCAGCCATTTTTTTATACATTTCTGTCTGTTCGGGGGAGTGATAGGAGGTGTAAACCTCTAAACCTCGGAGGCCTTTTTCCTTTAAAACCACAAGATCCGCTTTTCGAGCTCTCTGAAAATAGGCGCCTGGATGGGCAAGGACAGGAACGGCGCCTGTATGAGGTATTCTATCAAGGACATCCAAGACATCCAGGTTTCGCCGTGGCACCGAAGCAGGTTTGCCCTCCATGAAATAATCCCTATAAAAATGATATGGGGCAAAGAGTCGATTCTCTCCCTCCAGGTATGTCTTCAACGATGAGTCGTTCTCTCTCTCTGCTCTACGAAGAAGAATCTGCGCAATGGTGACACCGAGCGGGGGAAAGGGTTCTGATTCTTTAAGCACCTCATCCCATGTTAAGCTAAATCCGAGTTCTTGAAGTTTCGCAACCCTCTCTCGAGCTTCCTGCATTCTTCTATCTGTCACCTGGGAGATGAGATGAGCCACGACCTCACTCTTCCAGTTGACAAAGGGAAGAAGGAGATGAAACTCTCGGTCCTCAAACACAGTTGTGAGCTCCATACTGGGAATGATCTCCACATCGGCCTTCTTTCCCAAACGAAGCGCCTCAGGATAGGCTGCCACAGTATCGTGGTCGGAAATGGAGATCGCCTCCATTTTTTTCTCTTGCGCGAGCTTCACGATATGGAAGGGCGTAAAATCCCCGTCGCTGCTTTTGTTGGAATGAATGTGAAGGTCTATCACAGTTCCGTATTATCAGTCAAGAGACGATAGATTTCCATGTATCTCAGAGCAGTCTGCCGAACGATATCCAGAGGCAAAGGAGGGGGTAGGGAATTCTTGTCCCAATCTGTACCCTCCAAGTAATCACGAACAAACTGCTTGTCCAGGCTGAGCTGTGATCTTCCAGGTGAGTAGCTCTCCACTGGCCAAAACCGGGAGGAATCCGGAGTGAAGATCTCATCCACAAGAATGAGTTCATCATTGAGAAGCCCGAACTCGAATTTTGTATCAGCGATAATGATCCCCTTGGATAGGGCATGCAGCGAAGCCTTTTGGTACAGCTCAAGACTCACGGACTTGATTTTCTTGGTTCGATTTGACCCGATTATTTTTTGCATCTCTTTAAACGAGATATTGATATCATGCCCCTCTTCAGCCTTAGTCGCCGGAGCGAAAATCGGTTCATCCAATCGGTCTGATTGTTTCAGCCCTGTGGGAAGCTTGATCCCGCTCGTCTTCCCCACGGCCTTATACTCTTTCCATCCCGATCCTGCAAGATATCCTCTCACCACACACTCTACTGGAACCACCTTTGTTTTCTTCGCCATCATGGATCTTTTTTCCAGCTTCTCCCTGTGCTTATGAAGTCCTTCGGGGTACTCATCAACTTGAGTTGTGATCATATGATTGGGAGAGATTAGTTCTGTGTATTCAAACCAGAATTTTGATAGCTGCGTGAGGATCTTTCCTTTATTCGGAATGAGAGAGGGAAGCACCCAGTCAAAAGCAGAGATCCGGTCTGAAGCAACAATCAGGAGATTTCCTCCAACTTCGTAAACTTCCCTAACCTTCCCTTTTTTGAAGAGCGGAAAATCGGGAATGGTGATCTCAGAATATGTGTTTTTCATTTGCTTTTCCTGAAGGAAAAAATCCTAAGCTTCCGTAGGTTAAATAAAGAATAAACAAACCAGATTCAAAAAGCAACTAAAATGATAAACCGATAAAGCTCAGCATCCGGTCTGTGGTTTTTTTATCACGTCGATACGAAAGAAGATCATCCTCGCAATGTGTACAGAGACCGACCGCACATATGTTCGACTCACTGATGCCCATATCCAACAATTGGAGTCGATTGGCTCGCCTGAGACTAAGAGAATATTTTCCTTTGTGAAACGGGTGAGGATGAAAGACCTCCAAAGACAGGCCATTGCTCTCGAACTCTTGTCTGACATCAACGCCAACTTCATAGCAATCTTTTCCAATGCAAGGACCCATGGCAATCTGAAGATCAGCGGAGTCACAACCAAAGTTTTTCTCTAAGCCTCGGATAACTTTTTGGATCAGCCTTTGGCTCGTGTTTTTCCATCCACAATGGACAGCTGCAACCGCCTTTTTCTCTGTGTCAAAGACCAGCATGGGAAGACAATCAGCCGTTTTAATTATGAGCAATAGACCAGGTTGTTCGGTGACCATGGCATCTCCAGCCATTTTCTTTTCTGGAATCTCATCGATGACATGGATGATATCTGAGTGGATCTGGCAAAGAAAAAGGAGTCTGAAATCCTTCAGTCTTGGGTGTCTTTTAAAATCTGTTTCTCCCCAATGTCTCGTTCCAAAACCATGAACAAGAAAGGAGATCCTCTCCCATCGAGGGATTGTATACAGAGAGTGCAACTTTTCTTTCATCTGCGTCTTCTTTATAGCCTTTGACTTAAAAAAAAACAAGCTCTCTAAAAGCACAACTCATAATGACAATGTCTTGACACCTCTCCTTTTCCACGGAGGGCAAGAGAAGGATCAGGATCATCCTGATCTGGATGCATAGGCCTACCCAATCATTTCTTGCGTCTCTTGGAAATGGAGATGCTCTAATACTATTTGAAGACATGCACAGGATGAATGAACATGTGCTATAATCTTTTAAAAATGTCTTCCGTTAACTTTCGTTCAGCCTATCTTAAAACCTACGAAGATGGCCTGCTTCAGGAAAAAATTCGAAAGGCCGAGCAACTGCTCAAGTCCTGCTCGGTTTGCCCGCGCAACTGTGGTATTGACCGCACCAAAGACGAAAAAGGTTTTTGTGAGGCTGGTTCTCTTCCCGAGGTGAGTTCCTACTCGTCCCACTTTGGTGAAGAAAGGCCACTTGTGGGGCGTCATGGGTCAGGCACGATCTTCCTGACTCACTGCAACCTCGGTTGCTCTTTCTGCCAGAATTATTCAATAAGCCATCTGGGAGAGGGTCGAACGGTTTCTTTTGAGGGACTCTCAAAGATGATGATGGAACTCCAACGCTCAGAATGCCACAACATCAATTTTGTCAGTCCTACCCATTATGTCCCTCAGATACTCCGCGCTCTCCTCAAAGCCATAGAAATGGGCCTATCCGTCCCTCTTGTTTACAACACGGGAGGCTATGATTCAGTCGAGAGCCTTCGACTTTTAGATGGTGTTTTCGACATCTATATGCCTGATTTCAAGTACAGCCAGAGTGATGTGGCCCAGCAATATTCTCAAGCTCAGGATTATCCACAGGTAGCAAGAGATGCGCTGATAGAAATGCACAGACAGGTTGGAGACCTCAAGAATAACGATCAAGGGATCGCTCTGCGCGGCCTTTTGGTTCGCCATCTGGTGCTCCCAGAGGGTCTTGCTGGAACAAAAGATGTTATGCGCTTCCTTTCAACCGAAATCTCTACCAACACCTACGTAAATATCATGGACCAGTACTACCCCTGTGGGAATATCCCCTTGGATTCTCCTCTCCATCGAAGAATCACTTCAGAAGAATTCCACCAGGCTATAGAATGGGCCAAAGAGGAAGGCATCACCCGGTTGGATAAGAGGGAAAAGCTCCGTCTTGTTTGGTTTTGATCATCTTCTGGTTAGGGCTCGATTCATGCAAGGGAAGATCTTCCTAAAAACAAAAACACAGAAGATGTGAGAAGGGTGATTAAAGCCATAGGTAGAAAAGCCTCTCTTACCGCAAAAGCTTGAGAAAGCCAGCCAAAGGTGACAGGACCCAGAGCAAAACCCAAATCGACCGAAGAAGCAAATAGGCTTAATGCTCGCCCCTTGTTTTTTGTGCTGACGCCTTCCACGCTCAGTGCAGAAAGATGAGGATAGAGGATCCCCACTCCAATCCCACAGACAACGCCTGAGAAACCAAGCATCCAGCTCTATGAGATAT
>Ga0224495_10000412_pt1 | contig 34604 bp, 32 predicted proteins | sample SF_Jul11_sed_USG_FD_168128 | JGI IMG/M metagenome (GOLD analysis project Ga0224495, IMG submission 168128) | Sediment microbial communities from San Francisco Bay, California, United States - SF_Jul11_sed_USGS_4_1 | ecosystem: Environmental > Aquatic > Marine > Sediment | place: USA: California... | reverse complement strand
AGATTTTAAGTTAGAAAAATACGGGCCGTGGCGCAGTGGTAGCGCACACGTCTGGGGGGCGTGTGGTCGCTGGTTCAAATCCAGTCGGCCCGAATTTTTTTACAAGAATTTATGAATTTTAAATTTTATAACTCCTATACAAAAAAACTGGAAGAGTTTACCCCCCGGATCCAGGGAGAGGTCTCCATTTACTCCTGCGGACCAACCGTATATGACCTTGCACATATTGGAAACTTCCGTTCATATGTTTTTTCTGATATATTACGTAGATCTCTCAAAGCATGTGGTTACAAAATTACTCATGTAATGAACATTACAGATGTAGATGATAAAACCATAAGGCGCACCACGGAAAAAAATCCCAATCCGGGAATCAGTGATTTAAAAGAATATACCGCAAAATATATTGAAGAATTTTTTATTGATCTTGATCAACTGGGTATTGAGAGAGTAGAGCACTATCCTGCTGCAACAGAGCATATTGAACCAATGATCGACCTTACAGAAAAACTTTTAAATGAAGGATTTGCCTACAAACTTGATGACTCGATCTATTTTTCTATAAACAGGTTTGCTGATTATGGAAAACTTTCAGGGATTGATCTGACTACTGTAAAAAGCGGAACCCGCTATAATACAGATGAATATACCAAGGAAGATGTCAGAGACTTTGTATTATGGAAAACGGAAAAAGAAAATGAAAAAATCTCATGGGATTCTCCTTTTGGAAAAGGACGTCCAGGCTGGCACCTTGAATGTTCGGCTATGATTAACGAAATTTTCAAAGGGCCGATTGATATTCATACAGGTGGAATTGATTTAATGTTTCCTCACCATGAAAATGAGATAGCACAAAGTGTGAATGCTTATGGCCATGATTTTGTAAAATACTGGCTTCATTGTGAACATTTACTGGTTGATGGACATAAAATGTCAAAATCTGAAGGGAATTTTTTTACACTGCGTGATCTGATGAATGAAGGATATTCTGTATTAGCGGTACGTTATTTCTTGCTTTCATCTCACTATAGGCAAAAGTTGAATTTTACCAGGGATGTTTTAAAACAGACCGGGCAGACTTTGAAACGTATTTTTAATTTTATGGAAAGATTTAATGAAGTCATAGAAGGTGAAATTTCACCACAGATTAAAATATCAATCCAGGACGCCGCCCGTAAGTTCAGGGAGGACTTTTTAAATGAACTTAAAGATGATTTAAATACTCCACGTGCTTTGGCTGTAATGCACGAAACTATAAATTTCACAAACTCTCAACTTGATCTTTCTGGCAATACCCTTGATGCAGAATCTAAAAAAGAGTTAAAGGGGTTATTTGCAATAATGGATTCTGTTTTGAATATTTTGCATTTTTCAATTAATAAAAAAAATCAAACTTCTTCAAATGAGGTTATAGAACAATTAATTCAAAAAAGGGATCTTGCCAGAAAAGAGAAAAACTATCGACTCTCAGATGAGATTAGAAGTGAAATAGAAAATATGGGGTTTGAGGTTTTGGACACTCCACACGGAACCCGGGTTAAAAGCAAAAGTGTTACTTTTTAAATCTGTTTCATCTCTTAACGCATTTGGTAAATTTTTATGAAAAATGAAAACGATCATTTAATTGCAGGCATTCATTCTGTAGAATTGATTATTGGGCAGACAGGTTTTTATGCAACGGATGAATTGCGTATCTCAAGAAAAGAAGATGCGCGTCTTATCAAAATTTTACGCAAGGCTCAAAATGCTGGAGCCAGGGTAGTTCAAACCAGTTTTGCCTCACTTACCTCCTTTTATGGATCGGATAATCATCAGGGTATTCTGCTGATCCGAAAACATACAGTAAAATTGTTTGTTGAGCTAAGTAAGGAAGATATACATAACACTCCCGATGGCAGTATATTTATTGTCGCAGATGGAATTACTGATCCGGGTAATATCGGAGCTATGGCTCGAAGTATGGTGGCTTTTGGCGCTGCCGGTTTAATTATTTCCAAACACAGATCCTCTCCAGTGGGTGAGAGTTCGTTAAAAAGTTCAGCCGGAACACTCATAAATTTACCGGTTTGTCATATCAGCAGTATTGCGAATTTTTTATTAGAGATGAAAAAGAGTGGTTATCTTGTTTTAGGTGCAGGGAAAAAGGGAGAGTTTTTATCTGCCAGGCTGGCTGAAGAAATGAAAGCAAATGCCACTAAAATTTTTATTGTGATGGGCTCAGAAGACAAAGGACTTTCTCATTTGGTGGAAGAGAGATGTGATAGAATTATTTCTATTGCCCATAGTGACAAGGCCGAGAGCTTGAATGTATCCAATGCCACAGCGATCATTTTATATCAGTTTTGTTCATCTGGTTATATAAAACCAGGTTTCTGAAATATTTATTTCAGCAATTCCAACTTTAAGCCGAATATTTGAATAATCTATTTATGAATAATCGATGGAAATATATAAAAGGCCGTGATGGGGAATATCCTGAGGCTTTTATTATTTATGTAAACGATAACAGGCTTAAAGTAGAAGCTAATCTTGAAAAAAAGAGAGTTAAAATTTACCTGGAAAGTGCAGAGGGCGAGATTGTTGAAAGTCAAATCTGCAATGGTGTTGTTTTAAAAGAACGGGATATTCTCGGTAACAGTATTATAGAACCTGCTGAAGTTTTTAAAACTGTTTCAGCCCAGCTCTCTTCTATTCCAGATTCCAAAGTTGTAAGGCTGATTGGAAGAAACTATGGAGTAATTGCACCCAATCAAAGTGATTTTCAGGTTGAAGTTAGCCGGGATATTTTGTTTTTAAAGTCAGTTTTAGAAAAAATAAAAAAGCTGCCTGAAAAAATCTTACGTAATCTGTTAAAATATTTTCAAACTCTGCTGGAAAAACCATCTATAAGCGATATTTTTGATATGGCTCTGGCTGTTTCTGCAGGCTATGGAGCCTATTTGTATAATTTTAATTATGCCCTTGCTGGTATTATCGTTGCATGGATTGCACTTTCATCGGGATATGTGGACTGGATAATAAGAAACAAAAGTCCTTATATATTGAAAATAATTGTTTTGATTGTTCCTGCGTGCTATATAATTTTACAGGGTGTCCGCTATCAATAGTGCCACTCTTTCATGAATTTATCCAGAAAAGCAAAAAAAAGAATATTCAGTGAAGGCGGTCTCACTCCAAAATAACGGGTATTGAGTCTTTGAAAAAGCTGCATAATAAGTTTGCTCAAAGTGACAAGATTTTGTTCATTAGATATTTTTATTTGTGACGGGCCAATAGAGGGTAATTGACCTGCAATGAGTTTATCTCTAATCGAAAAGAAAAGAGGTAAAAAACTTAACTGTATGATTTTGGAATGATTTTCATAGGTAATAGAATGATTTTTTTTTCTTACCAGGTTCCACCCCAGATCTTCGAAAATGGAATAATCACTGCTGTCAAAACGTAAGGCGTCATATTGGCTTTCAATTACTTCGAACCAGTTCATTTCTTCCATCAGTTTGTACTCCTGAGTTCCCCATGTGTGACTGAGGTACCAGAATTTATCCCAGTTTTTGTCGGGAACCTGTTGGGGATCAATGGTAAAGGTAATGGGAATAACCATTGATCTGGAAACAATGGTTTCTTTTAAAGAAGAAATGTCATCAATGGAGATAAAAAAGCAGGTATCGATAGGGGGCTCTTCAAGAGTTTTAAGAAGAGCAGTTTCTGCTTCATTTTGCAGCAATGCTCCATTTTCAATATAAACTATTTTAATGGCACTGGATTTTGCACGATAAGGTATAAAGTGATTTAACAGATGTCTTATAGTATAAGGATCAGCCTCTTTAGTATTTCCAATTTTTATTCGATCATTTTTAAAGTAATAAAAATCAATGTATTCATTTTTTTCCATAGCATGTAAAATCTGATGGATATTAAGAGTATGACTTCTTTGAGTCTGGTGCAGATGTGCAGAGGCAAGTTTTAAAATAATCTCATTTTTTTCATGAGTCTGATTTCCGGTGAAAATGATAGAGCGGTTATTCGGAAGTGCATTGGAAATATTGTGAATAAATCTCTGGCTGATTGTTGATAGGCGATAATTCATTTAATACACAGGGGTCAACCAGGCTTCATACTCTTTTCGGTTACCCTTGACAATCTCAAAAAAAAGATCCTGTAAATGTCTGGTAATATTTCCAATTTGACCATTACCAATAATTCTGTTATCAACAGATTTAATCCATGATATTTGAACGCCTGATCCACATATGAAAATTTCATCTGCAGTATACAGTTCAGAGCGGCTGATTCTTCTCTCTTTTATTTCAATTCCAGATTCTTTCGCCAGTTCAATTATGGTTTTTCTTGTAATTCCTTCCAGTATGGATGATGCAATATCGGGTGTATGGAGTGCGCCATTTTTAATAATAAAAATATTTGCAGCGGTTGCCTCTGACAAATTTCCTCTTGCATCCAGAAAGATTGCTTCGTCAAATCCATTTTCAAGTGCTTCTGATTTGGCAAGAGCCGAGTTTACATAGCCCCCATTTGCCTTGGAACGGGTTGGAATCTGGTTATCGCTTAGTCTTACCCATGACGATACGCATGTTTTTAGCCCTTTTTTAGTATCAATATAATCATTCAAGGGCAGTGAATAGAGTGCAAAAGAATCATTGACATTATGCAGGCGCGGGGATAATTCAAGATCTGATTTGTAAATAAAAGGTCTCAGATAAACATTTTGTTTCCACATGCTTTTTGAAATTACATTTTTTATGATTTCAGAAAATTCTGTCTGAGTGAAGTTAAATTTCATTTGAAGAGTTTTTGCCGAATCGCAAAGGCGCTGATAATGATCATTTAAACGAAATATATAAATATTTTCTTTTTCTGCGTTCCAGTATCCGCGCATTCCACCGAAGCATGCAGTTCCGTATTGCAGGGCATGAGTTTGTATATTAATTACTGCATCTCTTAAAGGAATATAATTTCCATTGAAATAACAAATTTTATCATTATGATCCATGTTTGATATATAATTTGTTCAAGATATTGCGTCAACAATTGTACAGGCAGCAGTGTTGTTTTGAAGAAATAAAATTTACTAATCACTACCCGCTATATCGAAATTTCAAATTATGGTATTTGCATGAAACGATATCTATTTTTTTTTCTGGCTCTAGTAGCAGCAGATGTTTATTATACTTTCAGCAAGAGTTCGAGTTTTTTTCTTCAAGAATCACCTTCATTATTATTTGCAAATCCTGTTCAAATTGAAAAAGGAAGAAAAGAGGCAGATTTATTTCTTGGACCGAGCAGAACATGGCCCGACCAATGGAGAGAGGTAAAAGGTGTTTCGGTACTTTGTTTTCACCATATAGTAAAAGATGAAAATTTTAAGGATGCTGATTATATAGCTCTTTCCGAAAGTGGATATCGAGCAATGATGAAGTGGCTTTTTGATAATGGTTATAAAACTATCAGCGAAGATACCTTGATTAAATATTTAAACGGTGAAATTATGCCTGCAGCTTTGCCTGAAAAACCTGTTGTTTTGACATTTGATGATGGTTATAATGATTTTGTTAAATATGGTCGAAAAATTAATCTTGAATACAAGCAGGAAGTTATATTATTTTCTTATCCCAGCATCACACTGGTAAACAAAAAGAGGGCGATCACATGGAATCAGTATAAGGAATTGATTCGAGAAGGTTTTACAGTCGAAAGTCACTCTTTCTGGCATCCATATCTAAATATGATGGAGGGGGTTGACCAGGGGAAGCAGCTAAGATTGTCAAAGGAAGTTCTGGAAAGTCATCTGGGTATCAGGGTAGAGACTCTTGCCTATCCTTATGGAATATATTCGGCAGAGTCGCTGGAACTTTTGCAGAATAATGGATACAAGGCAGCTTATACGACATTCTGGGGTCAAAATATACCAGGTACCAATCCATATTTTATACAAAGATTGATTGTTAGAAAAGATCATACTATAGCTCAAATAAAGAAAATTCTCGAAACCAGAATTTTACCTTTTCAGGTTGTAAAAGGCTATCCAGGAATGAATATTTCCATGCCTTCAACATTTGTTTTAAAAGTTCCCCATGATGTTGATATTACCAGAGTTTCACTATCTGCAAGAAATATTTTTACTTATGTGAAAGAAAAAGGACAATTTTCACCTCTTCCCGTTGTCTATGATAGCACAAGCCATACAATAACCTCCAAAATCAGTAATCGAAAGAAAAATGTGATCATTCAAATTAAGTATCCGGAAGCCGGAGTGGAATATATTAACAACATATTGTTTAATGTAGAAGGAGAAAGCCGTCCAAAAGATAAATAACAGGTGTTATTATTAATTTTAAGGATTTTTTATTGAAATAACCGATAAAAAAGAATATATTTTAATATATTAATAAATAAAAGAAAAGAGGGAAATATGGATCCATTAAATTTTACAAAAACCGAAGAAGAAGAAGATGTATTGGCACTTGCCCGTGAGATTTCAGAAAATGAAATTATTCCGGCAAGAGCAGGCCTGGATGCAAAAGAGGAGTTTCCTGATAAAATCTTTGAAAAATTTAAGGAAGCTGGTTTATTCGGTGCTTTATACCCGGAAGAGTATGGCGGGCTGGGTTTAGGTGGATATATTAATACGTTACTTGCAGAGGTGGTAGCAGAGTATTGTCTTGGTGTATACACTGCTTTTTTCGCCTCAAAACTCGGAGCATTGCCGATAGAAATCGGGGGAACAGAAGAGCAAAAGAAAAAATATATTTCACAATTAGCTTCTGGAGATAAAATAGCTGCTTTTGGCTTAACAGAGCCTGAAGCCGGTTCAGATGCAACAAATGTAAAAACTATTGCCGAGAAAAAAGGCGATCGCTATATTCTAAATGGAGTAAAACAGTGGATTTCCAATGCAGGAAGAGCTGATATATATACAATTATCGCCCAGACTGACAAAAGCAAAGGAACAAGAGGGGTTTCTGTTTTTGTTCTTGAAAAAGGAATGAAAGGGTTATCTTTTGGCAAACTTGAAGACAAGCTGGGAATTCGGGCCTCTCATACAAGACAAATCATTATGGAAGATGTAGAAGTTCCTGAAGAAAATCTTCTCGGTCTAAAGCCTGGCAAGGGGTTTATTCATGCATTAAAAACATTGAATGCTTCACGCCCGGCAGTTGCCGGCGCAGGAGTCGGGCTGGCTATGGGTGCCTACAAAGAAGCTCTCAAATATACGAAAAGCAGAGTTCAATTTGAAAAAAATATAATCAACTTTCAGGCTGTGCAGCATATGCTGGCAGATATGCTGACCAAGATAGAAGCAGCAAGATTGTTGACTTATCGTGCAGCCCGATATTCATCGATTGATCATCCAGATACAGCAAAGTATTCAGCGATTGCAAAATATTATTCGAGTGAAATTGCCATGCAGGTGGCTACTGATGCTCTTCAATTGCATGGGGGTTATGGGTTTACAAAAGAGTATCCGGTTGAAAAAATGTTCCGCGATGCAAAAATCTTGTCTATTTATGAAGGTACGAGCCAGATTCAGAAAAATGAGATCAGTACCTATATTATTAAAGATGCGATGAAAATAAAATAAATAATTGTTCATTTCACTCATCACCATTTTATAGTGATGAGTTTAACATAGTGGTTGCAACTGTTTATTTAAAATCTTCCTATTCGGGTACCGTAAAGTATCTGGTGCCCGAAAAAATGTATAAAAACGTTTATCCTCTGCAAAGAGTTCTGGTTCCTTTTAATGACAAAAAAGAGATTGGTTTGATTGTTCACCTTCATAGTGAAGCAAAGGGAGAGCAAAAAAATAAATTAAAAGAAGTTATCAGGCTGGTAGATAAAACGTCCATATTAAATCAAGAGCAGTTTGACTTATCCCAGAAGATTGTTGATCATTATCTTTGCAATCGCAATGATGTTCTGTTTTCGATGATTCCTGCGGGTGTGCAGACCAAAGTCATTGAAGAAGTTATATATGATGATTTTTTATTACCTGACCTGAATAGTGATCAACAAACAATTATAGATAATATAATTAAAACTCAAAAAAAAAATAATAAGCCCGAGGTTCATTTAATTCACGGGGTAACCGGTTCAGGAAAGACAAGGATTTATATTGAGCTCATAAAAAAATATCTGGATAAAAATCTGGGTGTAATCTTCCTTTTACCAGAAATTGCATTGTCGTATCAGTTTGTTATTCAACTGAAGCCCCTTTTCGGCAATAAAATGGCAATATTGCATTCGGGTCTAGGACGGTCTGCAAGAATATCTGAATATAGACGGGTTTTATCGGGCGAGGCCAACCTTGTTGTGGGAACTCGTTCAGCGGTATTTGCCCCTATAAAGGATCTTGGTCTGGTTATAATAGATGAAGAGCATGACAGTTCTTATAAAGAAAATTTCTCACCGAAATATCATGCCAAGTGGGTAGCATTTACCAGATTGCATAAAAGTCAATGGCCCTATTTACTTCCTTTGTGCATGGTTACAGGTTCTGCAACGCCCCTTGTTGAAACAAGTTATCTGGCCAGAGCTGGTCGAATTGGTTTGCATAAGCTGGAAAAAAGAGCAACAGGATATCCACTGCCGGCGATCAGAGTGGTAGAGTATGACTCTGTATCACCTGAGACCGATATCATCTCCCCTTATTTAATTGAGTGTATGAGAAATCATCTGAAGGCAGGAAAGCAAATTATATTACTGTTAAACCGGAGAGGATATAATAATTATCTTTTTTGCCGTAAATGCCAGGAACCGGTAATGTGTCCTCATTGTTCCTTGACATTGACCTCGCATAGAAAGGATAGGGACGATGAAAAGTATTTAAAATGTCATATATGCGGTTTTCAGAGTATTTATAAAACGAAGTGTTCCATTTGTCAATCAAAGTTGCAGATTATTGGTTCGGGAATTCAAAAGGTTGAAGATGCTGTGGAGTTCCATTTTCCTGGTGTTGAATTTGCGCGAATGGATCAGGATGTCAGCAAAACAAAGGGTTTTGTGGAAGATTTACTTCAGGATATGCGCAACGGGAAAATTAAAATTTTAATTGGTACCCAGATGGTGGCAAAAGGTTTTGACTTGCCCGGTGTAACTCTTGTAGGTCTGCTTAATGCGGATATAGGACTAAACCTGCCCGATTTTCGGGCTTCAGAGCGTGTTTTTCAACTGATTGTCCAGTTTGCAGGACGGTCAGGGCGGCATGAGACAGGTGAGGTTATTTTGCAGACCATGCAGCCCGAGCATCATGCCATAAAATATGCTTCAGAGATGGATTATGAAAAATTTTATCAAACGGAGCTTGATTTCAGAAAAAAACTTAATTACCCTCCTTTTATACGAATTGTGAGGTTTTTAATTTCCGGAAGCAGTGAAGATGAGAACAGACGATATCTGCAAAAGTTGAATCAATATATAGACACATTAAACCATCCTGATCTTTTTTTTAATGAAGAGAAGAAAAATTCCCTTCCCATGGAAATACTTGGGCCATTGGAGGCGCCTTTATATAAATTAAAAGATTTATATCGTCATCATTTAATAATCAAAGACCACGATTTTTCGATTTTACAGAATTTTTCCATAATGATATCTCATTTTTTTCTAAACAACCGACAACATTTTCCATCTATTAAATATGAGATTGATGTAGATCCTGTTGAAATTCTGTAGTAAATGATTTTATTTAAATATAGAAAATAATTGTTAAAAATATATATTTCTGTAAACTGTGAATTTTTTAATCTATCAAAATAATCGGGTTCCAGTTTGAAAATTTTCTGTTGTTGGAGCATATCTACTCTATTTAATGGGTATTAATGGTTTATATTTCACATTTTTTATTTATAGTCTACCGCTATTTAAAAGGAAAAAATGGAAAATTATTTAGTGTGAATGCACGCTTGTCTTTTTTCGGAGTTTTTTCAGGTACAACTCTTCTGGTAATGGTGTTATCTGTGTTTAACGGATTTCAAAATCAGGTTAAAAACAGTATATTTCAATTTGATCCGCATATCATCATTGAGGATAGCACCGGCCCGGGAGAGATCAGTAACTGGCTTTCATGGGAAAATAAAATCCACGAATTGTTAGGTGAGAATGTATCTTCAGTCAGAGGAATGATTCAAAGCCCTGCCATAATGAGGCGTGATAAAAATATTGATCATGTCTTTATTCGATCCATGGAGTTTCAGAAAAAAGGTGATAAATTATACATTCCCGATGAGATTCAGATGGACAAGGAGACCGGTTCCGATCGGTTAATGGCTCGCGGGAGTTATTGTCTGATTGGAAGAGAGATGGGATACCTTTATGATCTATCTATTGGAGACAGTCTCGATCTTATTGTGCCTAAAGGGCAATTCAGTGCCCGCGTAGGTATTGAGCCCAAGATGAAAAGTTACATTGTTGCCGGTTTTTTTTCGACCGGGCACTATCAATACGATTCGCGGGTTGTCATTCTTCCTCTTGAACAGGCTCAAAAGTTGTTCAGTATTGGCGACAAAGTTCAGCAAATTGCTGTAAAACTGAAAAGTCTGGATAGTTTATTCTTTATGAAAAAAATTCTTCTCGATGAGCTGCCTTATTATTTTAATGTCAGAACTATCGAAGAAGAGCAGCGGAACTTTTTTTCTGCCCTGAAGCTTGAAAAAACAATCATGGTGACGATTGTTTTTTTATTTATAATAGCTGCCATGATAGGCATTGTTGTGGCAACATTTAATATTGTCCGTTCCAGAAAAAAAGATATTGGTATTTTCAAAGCACTGGGGATGTCAGATAATGAGGTGTTGATGATTTTTACAATGACAGGATTTGCAGGTGGTTTGTTGGGAACTGTAACTGGAATATTATTTGGTATTTATTTGTCGCTTAACCTGGAAAACATTCTGAATTTTATCGAACTATTAATCAATAAAACCGGGTGGATTTATTCATCTATTTTTTCAGATGGTCTTTGGGTTAATATTACCCTGATTCCGAAAGATATTTATTATTTCGAACATCTTCCTGTTAACATTGATATAGCTTTCTTGCATACTCTGGCAATTGTTGCGATACTTTTATCTGGATTGGCCTCGCTTATTCCTGCCTGGTATGCGGGAAGGTTGCAGCCGATAGAGATTATTCAGGGGGCCGACAAGTGAGTGTTATTTTAGAAGTTAAGGATCTTCATAAAAGTTACATGGATGGAGAAAAATCCGTTGAGGTTCTTAAAGGAATTAATCTTTCTCTGGAGGCAGGTCAGTTTGGTGCAATAGTAGGCGCCTCAGGTGCAGGCAAGAGTACCCTGCTTAGCTTAATTGGAGCATTGTTGAAACCTGATATGGGTGAAATTATTGTTTCAGGAGATTCTTTGAGCACTTACTATAAAAATGGTAACATTAATATGTACAGAAAAAATCATATCGGTTTTATATTTCAGAACCACTACTTAATGCCCGATTTTACGATTCTCGAAAATGTTATGATGCCTTTAATTGTTCAAAACAGGAATAAAAAAGAAAGCATGCAGATGGCAGAAGAGATACTTGAAAAAGTCGGAATTTTAAACAGAAAAGATCATTATCCTTCGCAGGTTTCGGGAGGAGAGAGCCAGAGAGCGGCAGCAGCCCGGGCTATTGTGAAAAAACCTTCTATAATATTAGCCGACGAACCAACAGGAAATCTTGATAGTGTAAATACAGAGAAGTTTATTAATTTATTGCGTGACTTACAAAGCCAGGAGCAACTAACAGTACTTGTAGTTACCCATGAAAGGAGACTGGCAGAAAGTGCTGAAATTACCTTTAATATTTCTGACGGAAAAATAATTTAACATAATCATGAAACAGGGGATGTTATCTCTTTACAACAGATAATATTTCTTTATATTGTCTTTAGGTAGTATATAATATGCAAAGTGAAAAGAAAGCATGGCTGACAAGTCTGACTAAAGTTGGTATTTTTTATTTTATAGGGTTTACACTTTTTTTTATAATTTCATTTATTATTATAAATATACGTGTAAGCTCCAAATCCCGTGTCAGAGTTCCAGATATGGTAGGGCACTTATATCTTGATGAGCATAATTTTCTGGTATCCAGTGGCCTGGTAGTAAAACTTGATAAGGCAGAATTGATTGAATATCCCTACGGATATATTTTATCTCAAAACTATGCTCCAGGAAAAGATATCAAGCAGGGAACCACTATAACATTACTCGTAAATTTTTCTAAAAATATTGTACCTGTTCCGCAAATTGTTGGAGTTTCCATCGAGCTTGTAGACCATATTCTCGAGCAAATCCCTGTTGGTTCAAAAACCTTTTCATTAAAAAAAGGGGTCGTTACCAATATACCATCTGACCGCCCCGCAGGTGAGGTATTAGCTCAATTTCCTCCTGCAGGAGTGACTGTTTTTCCGGAATATCCCGTCTCGATTCTGGTATCAGACGGACCTGAGAAGCGGGCAGCTGTTTTTCCTTTACCGGAAATGAAAAATATGCATATTGATATAGTTAAAAAAATTGCCTACGAACTTAAAATCCCCCTTAAGATAATTGCCAAGTTAACAGAAAATTATAAAGAAAATGGCAGGGTAATTAGTATCAGCTATAAAGGAAACCGATTCAACCCTTTTCTTGATCATTCGACAGAAGTCTGGGATGTTCTTGTTTATAAATACAAAAGAGTTGATGATACAAACAGATACCCTAATGCGCTTGTTTGGTTAAAGTCACCACCAAAGATTGCCGGATCTGTATGGACAGTTGCAACAAAAAATAGTCAGAATAAATTTTCTGAGCTTTCTTATTTATATATAGAAAAAGAGATCCCAGTATTTGTTAACCAGGAAAAAGAGGTTGTTTTCTGGCGGGGTTATCTTGAAGAAAATATTTTTCAAACCGAAGAGTCTCTTCAGAAGGGAAAAAACGAAAATCCCACCAATAGAAGATATTTGTTTTCGACTGATGAGAAAAAAACTGAAAAAAAACCTGTTCCTAAAGAGCAGTACAAGCTTACATTAAACAGTATTCAGATATGATTAAAATAGCACCTTCTGTTTTAGCTGCCCCTATGATGAAATTTGGCGAATCGATCGCCATGCTCAATTCTAATGATGTGGATTATCTGCACCTGGATGTTATGGACGGTCATTTTGTACCACAGATTTCCTTTGGTGAAGAGATGTGCGCAGCATTTGGCAATGCGAGCAAAATTCCTCTGGATATACATTTAATGGTTGAGAACCCTGAGCGCGAGGTCCCGAAATATTTTGAAATAAAGCCAGAGTTTTTAACTTTTCATTATGAAGCCACCTCGTTTCCCATCAGACTATCGCAGACCATTCGTAACCAGGGCATTAAATCGGGAATTGCCTTGAATCCTTTAACACCGATTGGTAATTTAGCTGAATTATTTCCTTATTTTGATCTTTTTTTAATCATGAGCATAGAACCAGGATATTATGGGCAGAAATTTCTGGACACTACCTGGTATCGTCTTGCTCAGTTGGCAGATCTTCGTTCTCAACTCTCTAAAAAATTCAATCATTATCCCGTGATTGAAGTAGATGGAGGGGTAAATGATAAAAATATTAAATTACTGGCAGATGCAGGAGTGGATATTGCAGTCGCCGGATCATTTGTCTTTAAATCAGAGCAGCCGAATGAACAGGTGAGACTTTTAAAAAATAAATAACGTGAAAAAAAAAGTTACCCTGGCTATTAGTCCTTGCCCAAACGATACCTTTGCTTTTTATCATTTTATAAAAACTCTTTCAATTTTCTATGACGTTGAGGTTGTTTATCATGATATTGAAGAGTTAAATCGATGTTATTTTGAAAAAAAATATGATATTATTAAAGCCTCATTTGCCTGTGCTTTTTCTGATGAAGCAAATTATGAGCTGCTCTCCTCAGGATCTGCAATTGGATTTGGTGTAGGTCCTGTGGCAATAACACATAAAGATTTTCAACCCGGCAAGAAAAATATAAGGGTGTTGCTGCCAGGAGAATATACTACTGCAAAGGCTCTATGGGATTTTTATCAGAAAAAAAATCAGGAGTTTGCAGAGAAATCGGTTACCATTGAATATTTGATTTTTTCACGGATTATGGAGAAGATTGCAAATAGTGAGGCAGATGTTGGGGTTATTATTCATGAAGGGCGCTTTATCTACCCTGAAAAAGGGTTGAAGCTTCTTGTTGACCTGGGTGATTTCTGGGAGAGAGAAAATAATGCGCCGGTTCCTCTGGGTGGAATTTTTGTGGGGAAGTGGGTGGATGAAAGTCTCAAGATAAGGATTTCAGGTTTATTGAAAGAGAGTGTTCAGTATGCGATAGCACATAGAGAAGCAAATGATACAGAGTATAATAAAAAGATTATACCTTTTATTAAAAATTATGCACAAGAGCAGAGTGATTCAGTAATCGAGAATCATATTAAATATTATGTAAATAAAGAAAGCATAGAGTTTTCAGCAGATGGAATACAGGCCATTGAATTATTTAAAAGATATATTCAAGGCAGCAAAAGGGCAGGATGAAACATGGAAGAGTTGTTAACAGATAAAGAACTTGTGAATTATATGAACACACTGAAAAAATATATATTGGAACACTCCTATCGGGAAAACCACGAGCAGATGTTTACATTAGCCTCAGGAAAAAAGAGTCCATATTATTTTGATCTGAAAATGACTATTTTTTATCCTCCTAATTTGCTAATGGCATCTAAATTAATGTTGAATTTAATTTATCAGACTCTGGGAAAAAAACCGGACTATGCCGGGGGGTTGACGATGGGGGCTGACCCTTTGGTATATGGGATCAGCAGTTTGTCTGCGGAGCGGGGTGATCTGATATATCCTTTAATTGTGAGAAAACAAAGCAAAGACCACGGAAGTAAAAAGCGTGTAGAAGGAATTATTGAGAATGCAGCTGCTAAAGAGATTGTATTAATTGATGATGTGATTACTACCGGCGGATCTACTTTGCAGGCATACGAGGCAATGTGTGAAGTTGGCTTTAAACCGAAGTTTGCTTTTAGTATTCTGGATAGGGAAGAGGGTGGCTTAATGAATTTAGCAGCTTCAGGAGTGACCCTGAAGTCACTCTTTTCGCTGGCAGATTTCAAAAGTGCTTAAACATCTTTAATTGATAAACTGATTTTACCCATTTTATCAATTCCAATGACTTTGACTTTAACTGTATCACCTTCTTTCAGTACATCAGATACCTTTTCAACCCTCTGGTCAGATAATTTAGAAATATGGCATAAACCATCTTTACCCGGTATAATTTCAATAAATGCTCCAAAGTCAGCGATTCTTTTTACTTTACCTTCATAAATTTTATCGATTTCAGCCTCTTCAAATTGAAGCTCGATCATTTTTTTAGCTTTGTTGGCAGCATCGGCATTAACCGAAGCAATAGTTACCATTCCGGTTTCATCAATCATTATTTCAGCACCGCTTTTTTCGGTTAACATTTTTATGTTTTTTCCACCAGGCCCGATTAACTCGCCAATTCTTTCTTTATCAATACGGATAGATATCAATCGGGGGGCATTCGGAGATAATTCTGATCTTGGAGCATCAATTGCTTTTTGCATGATTCCAAGTATATGCATTCTTCCTTCTTTTGCCTGGCTTAATGCCTTGTCCATAATCTCGGTTGAAATACCATTTACTTTTAAATCGAGCTGAAATGCTGTAATACCTTTTGTTGTTCCGGCTACCTTAAAATCCATATCGCCAAAGTGGTCTTCAATACCTGCTATATCAGATAATACAGCAAATTTATCACCTTTTGTGATTAACCCCATTGCGATACCTGCGACAGCTCCTGAAATGGGTACACCTGCATCCATGAGTGAAAGTGATCCTGAACAGACTGTTGCCATGGAAGAAGATCCGTTGCTTTCAAGGATTTCTGAGACTATTCTGATGACATAAGGAAATTTATTTTGATCTGGAAGAACCCCTCTAAGGGCATTTTCTGCAAGCTTTCCATGTCCAATTTCACGTCTGCCTGGACCTGCATATCTTCTGACCTCTCCAACACTAAAGGGGGGGAAATTGTAATGAAGAAAAAAGTTTTGCTTGCTTTCGCCTTCTACATCATCGAGGATTTGAGCAGAGTTTGCTGTAGCCAGTGTAACTACACCAAGTGATTGCGTTTCACCTCGTGTAAAAACTGATGATCCATGTGCTTTAGGAAGTACATTCGTTTCAATAGTAATATCTCTGATTTCATCAAGTTTTCTTCCATCGACTCGTAGGCCCTGATCAAAAATCTGATCACGCACAATATCTACTTCTATTTGATCAATAATAGTTTTTGCTTTAGATAAAGTCAGTTTTAATTCGGAATCATCTTCGAAACGTGATTTCCATTTCTCTTCAAGCTCTTTTATAATACTTTTTTTTGCTTCGTCAACCTTTTCGGAGCGTTCTTGTTTATTAGGTGCAGTTAACGCATCTTTTATTTTGCCTTGAGCAGCAGGTGCTATCTCATTTCTCAATTCAGTGGTATCTTCGGGGGCAGCATGCTCTTTCAGTGGCTTTCCTGCTTTTTGCTGAAATTTTTCCTGCAGTATGCATAATTTTTTTATTTCGTCGTGACCAAAATGTACGGCATCAATCATATCTTTTTCAGAGACCTCATTTGCAAATCCTTCAATCATGGTTACCGCTGTTTTTGTGCCTGCCAATACAAGATTAATATCGCTTTGTGCCAACTGTTCAATTGTAGGAAACAAAATATACTGGTTATTTATTCTGCCGATTTGAACTCCGGCAACAGGGCCGCTGAATGGGGCACCGGTGATCATTAATGCCGCGCTTGCAGCAGTAATCGCATGAACCTGCGATGGGGTAACACCATCTGCGCTGAGCAGAGTAACAAATATCTGTAGTTCATTATGGTAGTTCTCAGGGAAGAGTGGTCTTATCGGACGGTCGGTTAAACGTGAAGTTAAAACTTCTCTTTCGGTGGGTCTGGCTTCTCTTTTAAAGAAACCTCCTGGTATTCGGCCCGTTGCATAAAACTTTTCGCGGTATTCTACGGTTAGAGGAAAAAAATCAAGACCTTCCTTTGCATCTGGTGCAATGGTGGCATTAGCCATCAGTACCATGTCACCCCATTTCAGGATTACAGATCCGTCAGCTTGTTTGGCCCATTTTCCTGTTTCTAATATATAATTATTATGGTTTATTTGAATCGATTCTTGTTGCATATTTGCCTCGTTTATAGAATAGTAGATTCCATTGCATAAGCAATGAAATGATGTGATTGTTATTTTTTTTGAGAGAAAAGAGGCTCAAATTGAGCCCCTTATTTTCTTATACCAAGCTCCTGAAGGACGCTTTGATACTCTTTATTATTGACTTTTTTTAAATAATCCAGGTGACGTCTTCTTTTTCCAACCATCACTAATAATCCTCTTCTTGAATGGTGATCTTTTTTATGCTGTTGGAAGTGTCCTGTTAATCTGTTTATATTTTCTGTTAATAATGCAATTTGTACTTTACTGGAACCAGTATCTTTGTCATGCATTTTATGTTTTTCAATTATTTCTTTTTTTACTTCTTTGTTTACCATTTTTTAATCCACTTTTAATTTTAATGTCAAAAAATATAAAAGAAATGGTTTGGCAATCTCTTTTTTATTGGTTCATTATTCTCACAAATGGAAGAGACTGAAGAGAGCAAGTTTTGCGTGTATAAATTTAATAGGTATATTGTAGTTATGTTTTTGTTATAAATTCATTGATTAGTAGCGTCTATATTAAACAATTTCAAATAGTGCTTTAATAGAGCTGTTTTTTTATTTTGTCGTTTTGATTGTAAAATTAGTCTATAGTTGAATTAGAATATTATAATAAACTAATGTAATTGAGTTGACAAAGAGAGCAGGGTTTATTATATGGGGTAAATTAATATGAAAGGATATTGCATATGATCAGACCTGAAGACGTGATTAACCACCTGGTAATTGATGTTCGTGAAAAAAGTGAATGGGAATTCTGGAGTTGCCGCCACGCAAAACTGGTTCCATTAGGTACTTTACCTCAATGGATAATAGAAAACAAGCCACCCAAAAATGAAAAAATATATGTTTTTTGCCGAAGTGGAAATCGAAGTGAAATGGCAAAAAATTATCTTCTGGGTCAAGGGTTTTCTGATGTGGTGAACCTGGGAGGTCTTGAGCAGATAACGAAAATTGCCATGCTAATAAATGAAAAAGAGGAATACAAAGGGAATAAATTACCCTGATATTTTTTAAATTATTTTTTAAGCAGTAGATTTAAAATACCTTAAGGTTTGCAGTGTCCGTGTTGTAAAACTGCATGAAGCATTTAGTTGATATTATTTCATGAATTTGAGTATTCTATTTTTTAAAAGAACTTTTGGTTGTTGTTTATTCGGGAATGCATAAAAAAGGACAAAAAAAGTGGCTTGATGAAATAATCTGCAGCTGGTTTTCAACAAAAAATTTATATAGAGATAAAAAGAAAATTGTAGTGATTGATGAGATATAATACTTTACAAGAGAAGTTAGCTTCAGGGAAAATATGTATATGAAACGAAATCTAGAGTCTATATTTGAAAGTGTTGTTTTTGCAAGTCGATGGATACAGTTACCGCTCTACCTTGGGTTGATTGTTGGTTTGCTGGTCTATTCTTACAAGTTCTTTATTGAACTGATCCACATGGTTTCTCATGCACAGGAGTTGACAGAAGAGGCTGTGATGCTGGGCCTGTTGACGTTGGTCGACATATCGATGGTGGCCAACCTTATAGTAATGGTTGTGGTAGGCGGCTATGCAACGTTTGTAAGCAAGCTCGATCTTGAAAATCATGAAGACAAACCAGAGTGGCTTGATAAAATAGATGCCGGAACCCTGAAGGTAAAACTTGCCGGAGCCTTGATTGGTATTTCCGGAATACATTTGCTGAAAGCATTTATTAATTTTGAGCATCTTGAAATTGTTGAAGTACAGTATCAAATTGGAATTCATGTGGTGTTTTTATTTACTACTCTTCTACTGGCTTTGACAGAATCCATTTTACATAAAAAACATTAAAAAAATTTTGAGAGATCCTTCCGGGGTGCCTGGCTCCCGGGTGGATCTCGATGCGTTACAAAGATCTTTTGCGGTCGCAACGCAGAAAAATCAAAGCGTTCTAAACGGCCTGAAATTCTATTGGTTTTAAATATCTTTCTTTTTGTAAGATAGAAAAAATCTGAGAAAAAAAATTAAATTACCTGAGTCAAATTACCTGAGTCAAATTACCTGATTATATAATTCTGAATTAAGCGAGATTTTATTTCTTTTGCATAGAAAAAAAGCAAAGAGTATAAAATCTTTAATTGCTTTGGTCTCTGGACACTGAAGGTTAATGGTTTATGCCAAAAACCATGGAAAGAAAGCTGATAAAAGCAAGCGAGGCCATCATTTTTTTAAGCGCCAGATTTGACATGGAGTGTGCTGCTTTTGCTCCCAGTTTGATTCCAGGCAGGGAGCCAAGAACCAGTAAGAGGGCAACCAGTACATTGACATTACCGTAATAGAGGTAGATGCCGGAACCCACGAGGGTCAGCGCTACGGAGAGAAGAATACTTGTGCCCACAACGCATTTTGCTGAGAGTTTAAATACGCCTGTTAAAATAGGAATTATAAAAACCCCTCCGCCGATAGATGTGGCGCCGACAAGCGCACCTACTATTCCGCCAAAAGAGGCCCCTTTTATTTTTTGGGGTGTTGTTAATGGGTCACCACATTTGTTGCTGTTGAGCTGATTTTTTTTAAAGGCGTCCCAGATAAGATAAAGGGAGATTAAAAAAACCATTATGGCCAGAAATATTTTCATCCAGTAATTAAAAATATCAGGAGAAAGAAATTCTTTTAATTTATTTACTCCCATTGATGCAATAAGTACCATAGGAATTGCGCCGAGGCTTAAGGATAAATTGGTCTCTTTGTCGATGCTTCCGAGTTTCCAGTGTGCTCTGACACCGTATCCTTTAGAGAGTACTGAAAAAAGAAGGCTTGTACCAACGGCAACGGCCGGGTCCACATGCGAAACAAACAAAAGAACTGGCATAATTAAAACACCGGCTCCAATTCCGGTCATACCTATGAGTAAACCAAGTACTGCTCCGGCAATAAGTTGTATCAGGGAATGAACCCAGTCGATGTTCAGATTATTTATAAATTCCATATTTTCTCACACTTTAGTATATTATTATCTACTAATGCTGCAAATACTGACTCAATTTCAAGCAAATTTTTTTATTTTTTGGCATTTTACCGGGTTTGAGTTTCTATGGATCAAGAAGAAAGAGGGGATGCTTCTGCCGGTTTCTGCACGGTGCTCCATGATGAAAATATGGCCTGATTTTTAAATCTTTGTTTCATGTTATTTTGGTTGACCAGTTTTATAATAAAATAATATACTTTTAGCCTTATTATACCGAATCTATAAATTGGATGGAAATAAAAAAAATCCATTATTGAAATTTTAATAAACAAACAAAGATTTACCAGAATCGGTTTCAATAATCAATTGTTCAAAATAAGTGGAAACAAGTAATAATGAATAAAAAGAAAGCTCAATACATTGAAGTGTATGGAAAGCCTAACGGATTAAATTTACCCGGATTGCAGATTAATAAAGATGGAACTATGCGTTTGCATCTGGACGACCTTGAAAATCTCAATCAAAGAACTATCAATCTTTCGCGTCTTATGGATTCTGCCAAATCGATTATGGCGGAAAAGGGTCTCGACAATCTTCTTTTGCTGATCATGGACAGCGTGACCCAGGTAATGAGCGCCGACAGATCTACCTTGTTTATGGTCGATGAGCAAAAACAGCAGATCTGGTCAAAGGTGGCCCAGGGAACCTCCGAAATCCGGATTCCTCTGGGGCAGGGAATTTCCGGTCATGTAGCCAAAACCGGCGAGACCGTCAACATTCCCGATGCCTATGAAGATGAGCGATTTAATCGTGATTTCGACATGAAAACCGGTTATCGTACAAAATCAATTTTGTGCATGCCGGTGAATGATCCCCGGGGGTATATCATTGGAGCCATTCAGGTTTTAAATAAATTAGACGGCACATTTTTTTCGAAAGAGAACGAAGAGCTGTTGGCTGCTTTCAGCTCATTGGCCGGAATCTCGCTGTCGAACGCCAAGGCCTATGAGGAGCTGCAGGAAGAAAGAGACCTGCTGGAGGTACGGGTTAAAGAACGTACTCATGATCTGGAAATTGCCCGAAAGAAATCTGACGAACTGCTGCTCAATATTTTACCCGTGAGCATAGCCGATGAACTTAAAGAACATGGTCGCGCCGCTCCGCGTAAATACGAAAGGGTTTCTGTTATGTTCACCGACTTCAAGGGCTTTACCCAGATTTCGGAAAAACTTTCTCCGGAAGAACTTGTTCGTGAGCTCGATATGTATTTTCATTATTTTGACAGTCTGGTTGTTCGCTATGGATTGGAAAAAATCAAGACCATTGGAGACGCCTATATGTGTGCCGGGGGAATTCCCGAGGAGTGCACCACCAATCCTCTGAAAGTTGTTCTGGCCGCTCTTGAGCTCCAGGATTTCATGAGAAAAGAAGAAAATAAGCGTCGCGAAGAAGGCAAAGTTTTCTGGGAGTTGCGGCTGGGCATACATACCGGGCCTGTCGTGGCCGGTGTTGTGGGGCAGAAGAAATTTGCCTACGACATCTGGGGCGACACAGTGAACACTGCAAGCCGAATGGAATCTTCAGGAACTCCGGGAAGGGTAAACATCAGTTCTTTTACCTACGAACAGGTGAAGGATTATATTCATTGCACCAGCCGCGGAAAAATTGCAGCCAAGAACAAGGGTGAAATTGAAATGTATTATGTGGATTCCATTCGCGAAGAGTACCGGGCAGATAAAGACGGAATTTTTCCAAACAAGAGTCTGATGGACATGGTGATGAGCTGAGAGCGTGTTCTCTTTGCAGTTGTTTTTCAAAATTTAGTAAATCAAAAATTTGATTAAATATTGAAATTACTTTTATGTGAATTCTGCATGTGAATTCCGCAGACTTTTATTCGATAACTATGTCAGGCGTTTGAATCTGATTTTTCTCGCCACTCTATTTTTCGCTTTTTTCGATCTCTCTTATATGGGTATCGTATGATGTAATATTGTATGAATCGGTATGGAATCGCAAGAGAGTTTCGGCAAAAGGGGTACTGGCTGTAGAGCTGGTAGCTCTTGAGGAATTTTTATGCATTTTATGACCAGTTTTTTGATGTGTATAGTTTGATCGTATGTTTTATTTCGTTGTGTTTAAGTGGTGCACATCAAGCAGGGAATATTGTCATCATCTTCATTCAGCACATCGGCAAGAGCTTCGTGAAGCGGTTTGTTGGGTTTGTTGTTTAATTCACGTTCCATTCGCCTGTTGTGATCGATAATAATTTGTTCTTTTCTTGCTACCAGCTGATCGAGAGTTTCGCCATCATTCCAGGTGAAAGTTCTGCCATCGGAATGTTTTTGTTCATACGCTTTTGCTTTTTCAAATAGATCAGGATGATTTTCAGAAAGCATAACCCATTCGTATTTTCTTTGAAAAAAACAAAAGTAACAGCCTGAACGGCTTCGCCATTCATAATATTTGGGCATACCGATACCAGATTCATCAAGAATTCTTAATACATCAGATTTTTCAATTCCGTCCATTATAAAAGGATATCGAACTTTTATGTTCGGTTTCGTTGAAATAAAACCTTCACGATTTTCATCTGCGCGAATGGCAACATAACTGATAGCCTCATCATCTCCAATAAATTCTTCAAGAGGTTTTATTTTCATTTGAATGGTACACCAGCGTTGCTGAGCTGACGGCAAGAATCCGTTATAAAGTTCCAGCCAGTGATCAAAACCTTTGGTATCTTGCAGAACCTTCAGGTTGATGTTTAATCGGGCTTTGAGCCTATCCAGGAATTCATAGGTTTCTTCGAGTTCTTTGTGTGTATCGCAAAAAAAATATTCGAGATTGGGGATTTTGTCATGAAGGTAGACGGCTAAAGCCGCAGAATCTTTGCCACCCGATAATCCAAGAATATGCCTTACTCTTTTTCCGTTTCTTTCATTTTCAATTTTATATTTTTTTAGTATTTCGTCTGTAATTGTTTTCATCAAGCCCTCATGTTTCTGAAATTTTCTTGGCAATATTCACTTTAATTTTGAGTTTTTGTTCTTTTAGTTGTTGAAGTTCATTGTTCCGGGTTTGTGTAATTATTTTTTCGGCGAGAATTGCCATAGCGGCTTTTTTATTTTTCTCATTATTTGAAAGCAATTGATTTGCAAGAAATTCTTCAATTATTTTTTCAAGGGTGTTTCTTTGGCTATTTTCGATCCAGATTACTTCTGACAATTCATTCCCGTCAGATTCTGTAATTGTGATTTTCTTGCCTTCGAAACCTTCACCTTTGCTGCTCATATGCGTCATTAGGCTTTCGAGATTTTTGAATCTTTTTGCAAGGGAAGAAATATTTAATTCAAATAAATGTATGTCTTCATCACGGAAAGATTCGGGAGGTTTATCTGCTATAACCATGATCAGGGCTGAAAGCCAGTTATTGTCGTCACTTTCAGTTTCCATTGCTGCAATAACAAATCTTTTTAAAAGGGGTTCATGAATACCTTTCAGTAATCGTTTTGCTCGAACCCTTAGTTCTTCGCGAAGATTCTCAGGATCTGAACCGATAGAAAAATTATGATAGAGCAATGTAGAGCAATTGTTTAATAGATCACGATAGCAGTTTTGCAGTTCAACCAGGCATTGAACAAGCTCTTTTTTCATTTTTTTTATGTTGCCTGATGAATAAAGAAAACTTTCTGAAGACTTTTCAGTATAATCATCTTCTTTTAAGAATCCAAGTGCCGCAGGAATTTGTCTAAATAAAAGTTCATCGGGCTCTCTTGCATTGAGAATTACCTTCATCAACTTTTGAGCTTTAATGTTTAATTGTGATGTTTTTTGTGTATATACTGGCAGCGCCTGAATAAATTTTATAAACGGTTTAACAACCTGAAGAAGTGAATTATTTCGAATAGTTTCTGTTGAGGATCTGGTTTGAAATATGGTTTCAAGCTCCTTGAAATATTCGCCCTTTAGTCCGCTCAGATGAAAGCTTTTTATTGAAAAAAGGTCAGGTCTTTTTTGTAAAAGTTCAATTTCTGCTTCACCCAGGGTATGAATAAAGGTACCATCTTTATAAAGACTTAGAGAATCTGCATTTTTTAACAAGATAGCAACAAATAAAATGGGTATAACAGGCGACGGTACGCCAAAGGGCACTGTCGAAATTTCTGCATAAAGTTTATGAACGGGTAGTGCTTTTAATTCTGCCTTGAAACAGACTTCTTCCAGTTTTTTAAAAGCTTTGTCGATTCCTGTATTTGCCTTGAACTTTCCTCTGGTGAGAGGATAGGTAAAATGCCAGCCTTCTTTTTCATTTTTCTGGTAAATACCGGTTTGAATTAAGGTGCTTTCGAAAACGGATGTTTCAGGTCCATAACCTTCGAGCCCAAGTCGTTCTTTGCCGGCATTTTCAATCATAGCTATCATCAGCTTTTTTTGTGCGGCAGCCCCCTGTGAGGTAAGATCTCGCCGGTTAATCAGTTCATTTTGTAAAATAATACTTTTTGAAAACGTATGGTCAAGCAAATCAGAAAGGCAGGAGTTAAAAACAGAATTTCTAAAAATGTTTGCTTTTATTACTGTTCCATATGTTACTTTTAAATCTTTATTGAGTTGAAAAGAGAACTCAAGAGTTTTGTTTAAAAGTTGAGACGTTAAATGAATTCTTTGATCTATCTCTTTCGATGCGACTTTATCAATTAAAAGTTTGGTATTGCTTTTTCGAACCGTTTTCAGTGCATCAAACTCAAAAGCAATGGAGCGAAGGGAAGTTGTATTAGGAGGAGCGAGAAGAAGTACCGGTTTTCCTTCGCAGGTTTTTTCAGGAACAGCAGGTTCTTTTTGGGCATCGACATAATAGACAATCAATCCATCGCCTTGTATAGGCTCACTTAAAAGTTTTTCGAGGTTGGTAGATGCATCGATAAAAATACGTTCAAAGTAGCGAAGAGTCCCTGTTTCATAACTATGACGTTGGGCCACCAGGGGGCGCATATGGAAATTTTCATTGAGTAATTTTCCAAGTGGAGCCTTCTGGTTTTCTTTGGCTTCAGAAATTGCCTCTTCAATATTAAAATCGCTACCATGCCAGAGTCGATATTCATCAAGCCCCTTTCTGTAAACAATTAATCCCTTTTTTTCAAGTTCTGAAAGAATATCGTTCCATTTGTTTTTTTCTTTTTTTTGATCTGGTTTATCTAAAAGAGAAAGCAGAGTCAGTTCTTTTTCAGCTTTTAGAGAACCTCCCGAAGAGAGTAAATTCAGAATACCTATTGTTTTGATCACATTCTGGTGATCATGTCCGAGATAGCGGGCCTCTTCTACTTTTTCTTGAATTTCAATCCAGCGCTGAAAGCCGGGTCGAAAGCCGATACCTGATGATTCAATAAAGTAGTCATAAAGAGTAGAAATTTTTAAATTGGGCAGATATGCCGTGTTACTCTCATCAAGAACATACTCGTTGACAAAAGCCCCGAAAGAATGAGGTTCCTGGCCGGCAAGAAAAGTAAATAGAGATCTGTCATTTTGAGCAAACTTCAGACATAGAACGGGCAACATTCTTGCAGAAACCGGGTGCAGAGGATATATGGAGGCATAAAGGTTTTCATTTACCCGATTTACCAGATTGCTTTTAAATGCACCATTTGCAAGAAGTGCGTTTTGCCATATGTCATTATAATGTTGAAGGGAAGTCTTGTACTCTTTTTTTGTGAGATTTGCCTTGTGGTTTAGAGCGCTGCTCATGACGGCAAAAGTCTCTTCAGGACTTTCATAAAAAGGAATGTCTTCAAATCGCCCCTGCACCTTTGCCCATTCGTTTCTGTGGGCAGGGGTCATGTTTCCGGCATATTCATCAAAAGACTGGTGTAAAAGACCAAAGAAAAAAATTTTATTATTACCGTCAGTGGTCAATTCTGCTATTTGCTGTAAAAAATAGAGATCACTGGTTCTTGCAGCGTTTATATGATTGTCTGGGTCTGAGGCCGCATACTCAAGTGTTTTTCCCATTTCATCGACAATGATCAATAACCCGGACCCTTCATTGGATAGAATTCGTACAAGATCAAGTATGTGGGCAATATCTACCTCTGCCGGGTTTGTTTCAAATCTGTTCAGCACTTCTATAATCTGTTTTTTTAGTGATCTGAAATTTTTAGTTTCAGACGGAGTGCTATCTATGTAATTTTCGATGCCCTGCAACAGGCCCCGCAAAACTGCTTGTGAAATGGGCTCTCGTCGAGCTGTAACGACGGCTTTTATGATTCCCTGTTCGGGTAGCTCTTTTGCAAAAAACTTATATATTTCTGAGCTTTTTTTAAGACGTTTGAGCAGAAGGTTTTCAGCATATTGATAGATGAGGTCTGCTTTAGGGCTTGTCAACGCACTGAAAAAATGGGCAAATGCGGACTTGCCTGTTCCATAGACACCTGTCAGGGTGTATGCGCTTACAGATCTTTTATCGCGCGCAGCGGCTGCAACACGGTCGAGAATTTCTTCACCTTTTCGGGTTAAGACGTAACCCAGTACACTATCAGCGCGAAGCAGGTCACGTTCGAGGTTCACCGACCGTGAGTATCTTCTTTGTATATCTATTACGGTTGATAATAAAGTCATAGAATACTCAACCGTATATCTACGGTGTTCGAGATTGAAAAATTTGTATACCGTATACATACGGTGTCAATAGAAAATGGAAAATTATCATGAAATAACACAAAAAATTAGTTTTCGAATTAAACAACTAAGAAAAGAAAAAAACCTTACCCAGGAAAAATTGTCACAATTATCCGGAGTGGATTATAAACACATTCAATTGCTTGAAAGCAAAAAAGCGCCAGCTGTAAGGATTGATACTTTGGAGAAAATATGTATTGGATTGAATATTAGCCTTTCAAATTTTTTTAAAGAAGAATTTAATGAATAAAAAAGGGGAGAGAGTGTAAATAGGTAAATCCTCAGGTGCCGAAAGTCACCTGAGGGCTTATTCTTTCTCCCCTCGCACGCACGCGCACTTAACAAGATCTTGGGCATGTTCATTAATTGCGGCCAAGTGCTGGGTTGCGTGCTACCCCTCTTTTATTGTTGACCCTGAATTTCGTTAATTAGATGATTCTATTGTGAATGCTCTTCCTCAAGATAAGAATTTATCTGTAGGTAATTTGGTGAGTACGTTGCGTAATGTAACGAATTCGTATAAGTATTACTGGTTTTTATCCATTTTAAATATTATTGGTGAACCTGAAAATGAAGGAACGTCCATTGAAATCAATAAAATTCTTGCAAGAATGGTTGCTTATACATGGTTTCCTGTAAATTATTTTAAAATCTCTTTTGGCAAACTTGATCAACTTGCAAATGTGGTTTCAGAACTTTTACAAAAAACAGAGTTGAATGAAGCCAATACGTTTAAAGAGGTAATCAATTATATAGAAGGTATTGTTTTTTCTGAAAAAACAGTGTTTAATGAAGAAAAAGCAAAAATCCAAAAGCTGGCAAACTATGTACCTTATAGATTTTTATCTTCCTGGTTTTCAAATGAAATCAGAAATGTTGACGAAAAGGAAAAACATTCATGCATAATTAAATATGCTGAAGAAAATTTTCATAAACAAATTTACCCGCCGATTTATAAATTTAGTCAAGATAGAAAAAGAATAATTCTTCATGATGAATGGTTTGCTTATTTATTTATTAATATGGAAATAATTCGCGGTTTTACTCTTTGGAACTTATTGAAATATCTGCAAAAAAATAACCCTGAAGTACCAAATTTAAGCGAGAAACTGTTTGAGCCTCAAAAGAGGGATCTAAGAATGGCGATGAATTTCTGGTCTTTAGCTTTTGAACATGAAGAAAGTATTCGATGTATTTACTCAGATCAATTAATACCCATCAGAGAAATTACAATTGATCATTTTTTACCCTGGAGTTTTACATGTCATGATCTTCTCTGGAATCTTGTACCTACCTCTCGATCTGTAAACTCTTCTAAAAGTGATAAATTACCTGAGCTTGATTTATATTTAACGAAAATGACAAGATTACAATTTAATGCAGTACAGATTGTACTAAAATCTTCTAATACTGCAAAAGAAAAATTGATGCTGGATTATGTTAATTTATTTAAATTTTCTGATAGAAATCAATTAGCTTCTTGTACCTATGAAAACTTTCATGCCAGACTGGAAAGTTCGATTCGGCCTCAATATGCAGTTGCTCAATCAATGGGATTTTCTGAAAACTGGAGATGGCAAGATTAGTAACTTTGCTTATGGGGAATAACTCCTCGTACGCCACCTCGTGGATTTTCTGTATCTCCATGATACCTTGGAATCACATGGATATGCATATGCATCACAGTTTGGCCGGCTGACTCGCCGCAATTAATTCCTATGTTAAAACCGTCGGGTGAATATTTTTTCTCCAGATAATTTTTCGTTTCATCCACCAGCGCCCATAAATCTTTTTTTTCTGCCTCGCTGCTATTGAAATAATCAGCGTATTCTCTCCTGGGAATGACAAGGCAGTGACCTTTGGAAACGGGGAAGGCATCTTCTATCACATAACAAAGTTTATTTTCAAGAATTCTGTTTCGGTTGCTGAAAGGCGATACCATAATTTACTTTAAAATTTGAATTTCGTATGACAATGATATTTTTTATAAATATATAATTCATAAAAAGGTCAAATGCGCTGCAACAGATAAACTTTATTGTATATTTTCTAGCTGAACTGCTAATTATTCCATACTGATAAAAAAATGTCGTATATTAAATTAGTCTATATTGATGCAAACTGTTACTATCATAAAAATGAATATTAGGTTTTAAGGTATTATCTTTCAGTATTGCAAAAGATAGTTCGAATATTGATTTAAAAACAAAATTACAATAATTTATTCCAGGTGGTAATTAATCCGGCATGGGCAAGAAGCATTCCTGCGACCCATTCCATTGTTCTGGTTTACGGAAGTTGTTGATTGATTTTTCGGGGCAAACAAATGAAATTAGACCTGTAATAAAATAGTTGTCTGGTTGATATTAAAACAAAAGTGTTCTTTCATGGCAAAAGAAAAAAGTTATTATAATAGTCTGGGTGAATTTATTGATGAATTAAAAAACAATAAGGAATTAATTGAAATAGATCAGGAGATAGATCCTTATCTTGAGGTTACAGAAATTTCTGACAGAGCAATTAAATCAGGGATGGAGGCTTTACTTTTTAAAAATATTAAAGGCTCTAAAATTCCACTTCTTATGAATATGTACGGATCTAAAAAACGAATGGAGTTATCTTTATCTGTAAATAATCTGAATGAAATCGGGGACCGTATTCGTGAACTTGTCAAGATAACTCCCCCGAAAAGTTTTTCTCAAAAGCTTGACCTTCTACCGAAATTGATGGAGCTCTCGAAATTTCCCCCACAGGTGGTAAAGAAGGCGCCTTCGCAGGAGATCCGTTACGAGGGTGAAAATGTTAATCTTGATATACTTCCGATTATTACCTGTTGGCCGCAAGATGCAGGGCCGTTTATAACATTACCCATGGTGATTACAAAAGATCCTGATAACAACAAGCAGAATGTGGGTATGTATAGAATGCAGAAGTATGATAGTAAAAGTACCGGAATGCACTGGCATATTCACAAGGGTGGTGCAAAACACTATAGAAAATATAAAGAAAAAGGAATTCAAAAGATGGATGTTGCTGTGGCTATCGGTTGTGACCCGGCTACATTATACTCTTCGAGTGCTCCTTTGCCTCCTGAAATTGATGAGTTTTTATTTTCGGGTTTTTTAAGAAAAGAGAATGTCAAGCTGGTCAAGGCTATACATAGCGATCTGCTTGTTCCGGCAGAAGCAGAGATTATTCTGGAAGGGTATGTAGATACAACCGAAGAGCTTCGTATGGAGGGAATGTTTGGTGATCATACAGGATTTTATTCTCTCGCTGATTATTACCCGGTTTTCCATGTTACAGCAATTACTCATAGAAAAAACCCGGTTTACCCGGCGACGATTGTGGGCAGGCCACCTATGGAAGATGCATACATGGGTCTGGCTACAGAGAGAATATTTCTGGCGGTGACCCAGGCGCTGCTGCCCGAGGTTGTCAATTTTCATCTTCCACCTGAAGGAACATTTCATAACCTGATTTTTGTATCGATTAAAAAAGAGTATCCGGGTCATGCACATAAGGTGATGAATGCTCTATGGGGTCTGGGTTTGATGTCGCTGGTCAAGGTGATCATTGTAGTTGACGATATTGTAAATGTAGAGAATAGCTATGATGCATGGTGGTATACTCTGGCCAATATAGACCCGCAGCGTGACATTATTTTCAGCAAGGGGCCAACGGATGTACTCGATCATGCTTCTACAGAGTTTGCTTTTCATTCGAAAATGGGTATCGACGGAACTAAAAAATGGAAAGAAGAAGGGTTTCACCGTGACTGGCCCGATGTAATTGAAATGGAAAAAGAGATTGTAAAAAAAGTAGATAGTTATTGGCAGAAAATCTTGGAGCAATCTAGAAAAGGTTAATAAACTAGTCTGGAAAGTAAATATAAAGGTTCGAAGAATTATAAAAGAGAATATATTGGTATGAATAAACAAGCAATATGGTTTTTCATGTTTATTCAACTTGCATGTGGCTCAGCACAACAGGTTGTTATAGAACAAAAAAAAGGAAATGAGATCAGATTTGATTTAATAAAATTTTGCCAGGATAAAGATTGCAGTGTAAATGAACCAAATTTCAGTATCAAGCGAACGAGTAATAATTCGGTACTGGTGTATGTTGATTTAAGAGAAAGCGGTGAACTTAATTTAATTAATCGAATAAAAAAGGGTGAGATGCGTGCACCCCAGATTGTAATAAAAAGTTTTGAGGGTGGCGAGCTTGGGCGATTGCCTTTAAATTTTAAAAGTTTTTCTTATAAACTGGTACAAGAGGTTGAATATGTTTCTGTTCCGTTTGCAACGACTGATGAAAAAATTATTTCTATAAAAGATAATTCCATTTTAATCAGTAAGAAGGTTGCTGAACCTTATGAGACAGAGGTGAAAGAGTTTAATTATGGCGATCATGATATTGTGCCACAGGCTATACCATTGAAGATATACTCACCTTCTGCAAAGGTAAATGCTTATATTTATCTTGATTTTGATTTAACCACATCAACGGTTGGAGAACAGAATAAAAATAAAAAAAACAAAGATGATCAAGTGAAGATTGAACAATTAACCATGAAAATGAGTAATCTAGCGACACCACCTTTTCCGGTTGTTATAACTCAATAAATTTTATTTGGCCAAGTATTGCTGCTTGGCTTTGACATGCTCATTAAAGGTTTTAGAAAAATGATGTGAGCCACTCTCTTTTACCACAAAAAAAAGATAATCCGTTTTTACAGGTCTTAAGGTCGCCTGAATGGCTGCCAGGCCAGGATTGGAAATCGGGCCAGGTGGCATACCTGCGTGAATATAAGTGTTGTAGGGTGATTTTATTTCAAGATCTTTAAAGAATAACCTGGGTTTAGGTTTTTCAAATAGATATTGAATGGTAGCACATGATTCGAGTGGATAATTTTTTTGCAATCGATTGTTAAAAACTCCTGCAATAACGGGTCGTTCTTCTTTTAATTGCGCCTCACGCTCGACAATACTTGCCAGAATAACAAGCTGATGACGCTTTTGGCTGTCTTGAGGAAAGTCTTTTATTGCATCTGTTTTTTTAAGAAAGTTTTCAACCATTAACTCTAAAACTTTTTCCTGAGGATAGTCTGCCGGTATGTTATAGGTATCAGGGAAAAGATACCCTTCCAGGGATTCGCCTGCAATATTGTATTTTTTCAGGAGCAGGGGGTTCTTTGTTTGAGTTATAAATTCAGAACGATCTTTAAAAAACTTTGCTTCAGACAAGAGATCACCTATCTGGCGATTATTATATCCTTCAGGAATAGTAATGGTAATAAATTTTGTTTTGCCGCTGGTGATGGTTGCAATAACCTCAAGCAGGGTCATGGAGTCATCAAGCTGATAAACCCCTTTTTTAATTGCGCTATTATTCAGGGTCAATAACAGATATATTCTAAAAGCTTTTGTACTCTTTATAAGCTTTTTATTAAACAGTTCTTTGGCAACATTTATGGATCCTTGTCCGGATTCTATTTGAAAGTCAACTTTCAGATCTCCTGATCCTGTTGATTGGTTAAAAAAAACAAATGAAACTGATATCAGTATTGCTGTAACCAGAAATATTTTAATATACCATTTCATTGCAGAGGGAGATTTAAAGATTCATTACGATTATAATTAAAAATACATTTATGGTTATAATTTTAATGAATCTTTATCAAGTTATAATTTATTTAGTTTCAGGTTTCTTTTCTGTCTCTTTTTCACTGCCTTCTTTAGAAGCTTTTTTAGATTTTAAGTATTGTGAAATTGAGTTATTTTGATTCGATTCAATTTTATATGATTCAACAATAGATTGAATTATTTCTCCCTGCAACTCTCCAGCCTTTTCCATTGTAATCTGTTGTTTCATTGCTTTCAGTCCCTGATCAATTGGAACTTTTTTATACTCTTGGTTCGTTGCTCTGAACTGTTCCCAACGCTCCATTGCTTCCTGGTCAGACACTTCTACAGTTTTTAGATCTACTTTTTCCAGAAGGTAAAGGTTGGCGATATAAAATTTATTAATAAAGTCAAGTTTGCTTTTTACATCTTCTCTTTCAATAAATCCATCTTTATCAGCAGTCAGATTAATTAATATCATCTGCTTGTATCTGTCAATAAAAGATTCCCTTGATAATCCCAATACAAGTTGTTTCAACTCAGGCTGGGTTATTTTTCCGGGATTGTTAACATACTCTGTTAGTTGTTCTGCAGGTATCTGTAATTGCTGTGACATTATAAATAAAAAGCTTTCATATGCTTTATCGAGTTTGTTTTCTGTATATTTGGTACCTTCTATTTTCCATACCCAGTTTGATTTGTCCGAACCTGAACATAACATTGTAAAAAATGTTATAGTAATTAAAATGAGAAGAAAACTATGTTCTTTAATATATTTTTTCATGTGCGATTACTCCAATTCTCTTTGATACCTGTCATATATATTTTTGAAGACTACCGTTCAATAATAAATAGTTGTCTGGCCAATATTTCATTATCAGGTTTGCTGATGATTAATTCGTATCTGCCTGGTTGAGCAAATAACTCTTTTTGAAAATGCGATTCAAGAACTTTCCATTTAGGATTCAGGTTGCTCATTTGAAAGTTTATTAAAGATATTGGTGCCTCATTACTCGAATTTGCCATATTAAGCGTAATGGTTAACGTACTTGTATTTATGGAATCTTCCATATTCAGGTAAAAGTAAACGGGATTGTTTTTATTAAACAAGGGTGGTTCTTTGTGGATATCCATTGAGGAGTAATTATTAACAGGAGTATTTGCAAGATAAATAAAATTTTCCGAAGAGCCTCCTGTAAATAAAGATATAATGCCGGTAAGCAGTAAAACAATCATGGTAAAAGATATCAGTGAAATCCACCACTCTTTATTACTTCGATTGAAGAGAGTTATACTCTGTGGTCTTTTTTCAAGAGCTCCATTTTCTTCACCACTTTCGATCTCTTTTATTTTTTCTGAGTCATTACCGGTGAATTGATTCAGAATGTTTTCTGCATTGTTTTTACTTTTTTTCAAAGCATTTTTAAATATGTTACTTTTGTTTTTCGATGGCATTTTGTACCTCTATAATAAACTTTTTATAAGACAAGGCAATTTTACTTTTCGGTGCATATTCATAGATTGATTTTTTCAATGTTTGAGCCTCTTCAATGGATACAGAAGAGGGAATTTGTGTCTTAAATACCGGGTAGGTCTCCTTGACTTCGCCGAATATCGCTTTAGAAAGATGGGTTCGCGAATTGAACATGGTAAAGAGCACTCCTAATATATTTAATGTCGCATTGTAACGATTTTGCACTGTAGTAATAACCTGCTGAAGGCGATTCAGGCCATCAAGCGAAAATTTTGATGCTTGCATGGGAATAATTAAATAATCAGAAGCGACCAACGCATTGATAGTTAATATCGATAAAGAGGGTGGGCAGTCGAAAATAATGTAGTCAAATTCATTTTTAATTTTTTCGATGCCATATTTTAATTTCAAGAATCCATCTTTTGAACCAGAGAGAGATCCTTCAACGGCAATCAGATTTATTGATGATGGAATAAAGAAAAAATTTGGATTCGGGGTGTTATGAATCATTTTACTCACAACAAGAGAGTCTTGAAATACAGGAAATATGCTTTCATCAGAATTTGTGTCAACTGTCTCGGTAAGGGTAGACGATGCATTGCATTGCGGGTCAATATCAATTA